>Ga0105049_10006053_pt1 | contig 14082 bp, 11 predicted proteins | sample MAT06_FD_78087 | JGI IMG/M metagenome (GOLD analysis project Ga0105049, IMG submission 78087) | Freshwater microbial communities from Lake Fryxell liftoff mats and glacier meltwater in Antarctica - MAT-06 | ecosystem: Environmental > Aquatic > Freshwater > Ice > Liftoff microbial mat | place...
CATCAACTGGAGCGCGTTCGCCAACGGCGCAAAGGTCGCAGGCTTCCCGCCCGACGACCGTCAGTTTCAACTCATCGCCGGGCACCCCGAGACATCGCCCCCGCCAGCCGCCCCTTGCCCATCGTCCACGCCAGTCGCCAGCGAGACCGCCCCGACCGAGCTCACGCCCCCGGCGATGACGCCGTGATGCCGCGCCGCACGATGCGTGCGCTGGTACAGTTTTACTGAGCAAGGAGGCTCCGTGCGAACGCTTTGGGACTTGATCGAACCCGCCGCTCGGATGATCCTCCCTGGCCTCAGCCGCCCGGCGAAGCCGCCCGCGCCCGCGTCACGCCCGGCCGCGCCATCACGCATCGCGCCGCCCGCCGTCGAAGCCATTCGCGCTCCCGTTCCTGCCCCCGACTCGCTCCCATCAAAGCCACCAGCCCGCGCCGAATCCGCTCAAGAAAACTACGACCGCGTCGTGCAACACATGCTCACGACCCACAAGATCCGCGTCCGCCGTTGGCGCACCGCCATGTCCGGCGTCGCCTGGCAGTTGCAATACCGAGACGGCACAACTTCCCGCCTCCTGGAATCCCCCAAACCCAAAGGCCCCATGTCCATGGCGGTCTTCCTGCATGAGGTCGGGCACCACGCCATCGGCTTCAACCGCTATAAGCCACGCTGCCTCGAGGAGTATCACGCCTGGCGCTGGTCACTGGAAGCCATGGATGCACACGCCCTCAACATCACCGACAGCGTCCGCTATCGCATGCACCTCTCGCTGTGGTACGCAGTCTCCAAAGCCCAGAGACGCGGCCTCAAAGCCCTGCCCCCAGAACTCGCCCCCTTCACCGAGCGCCCAAAGAAAATCAAAGCAACTGACCGCGCCACGCCCCTAAAGCAACCCCCACGCCGGCTCAGCGTGGCATCGCCCGCCATACCGATCGCCCGCAGCGCCGCGACGACGCTGCCCCCAACGCCGCCGCGCTGAGATGCAACAGCACCGGCCCGCCTTTGGCATCATCTCAAGTTTCGTCATCCATCAACCGCCACGCCCCACGCTCCGCCATCCCCCGCGGCTCAGCAAAGAACGCCTCAAACGCGCCCACCACGCTCACGTTGTCAACGAACTCTTCTTCGCTCTCAAAGTGCCGCTCCGGCCCGCCATCGCGCAGCTCAAGTTGAAATCCACCCTCGGCGTCCCCCGGCTCCGCGAACGTAGCCTGCATGAAGTGCTCGTCGTCCAGCGATAGCACCACAAAGCCCTGCGTTGCCAGCGCCAGGTGCCGCGTGATTGCCCGAACGTCGTCAAGCGTGGGCCCGTCGACAACGCCGTCGAACGGCTCGATGTCGAAGTCAGCCCATTCAAGGTTAAAGCGACCGGACGCGCTCGCTGAGCCCGCGCTCACTTCGCCCCCACCAGCTCCTCGCTCCGCTTCGGCGCGCTGACGCCAAGCTGCACCATCGGCCCGTGCGGCCGATCGCGCTCCTCCGCCAGCGCACGCTCGGCGTCCTTGTCGCTGTACGTCGTGTTCAAGAGCGCCTTGACAGTCGCGAACATGCCCTTGATCGAGCCGAACGTGTAATCGTTGGCGCTGGTCTCATAGCCGCAGTGAACCATGCACTGCTGGCACGCCTTGTTGCCGCTGGCGCGCCCGTAGCGCTCCCACTCGGTCGCGTCGATCAGCTCTTTGAACGTGTCCACGTACCCGTCTTGCAACAGGTAGCAGGGCTTCTGCCAGCCGAAGATGTTGAACGTCGGCATGCCCCAGGGCGTGCACTCGAACTCGCGCTTGCCCATCAGGAACTCGATGAACATCGGCGACTGGTTGAACTTCCACGTCTTCTTCCGGTTGCTCATCAGCGTCTTGAAGAAGCTCTGCGTCTTCTGACGCTCCTGCATGAACCCCTTCTGATCCGGCGCCTTCGGGTACGCGTACCCCGGGCTCACCATCATCCCCTCAACCCCCAGCCCCATCATCTCATCAAAGAACTCGCGCACCGCCACCGCGTTGGCGCCCTCGAACACCGTCGTGTTCGTCGTCACGCGGAAGCCCATCTTCACCGCCAGCCGGATCCCCTCCACCGCCGTCTGGAACGTTCCCTCGCGGCACACCGCAAAGTCGTGGTGCTCCTCGCTCCCGTCCATGTGAACGCTGAACGTCAGATACTTGCTGGGCTTGAACCACCCCAGCTCAAGCTTCTCCTTCAGCAGCAGCGCGTTGGTGCAGCAGTAGACGTACTTCTTGCGCGCAACCAGCCCCTCGACAATCTCCACGATCTGCGGGTGCAGCAGCGGCTCACCGCCCGGGATCGACACCATCGGCGCGCCGCATTCCTCTGCCGCCTTCCAACACTGCTCCGGCGTCAGCACGCGTTTGAGAATGTGCGGCGGATACTGAATCTTGCCGCACCCGGCACACGCCAGGTTGCAGCGAAACAGCGGTTCGAGCATCAGCACCAGCGGGTAGTGCTTATTGCCACGGAGTTTTTGTTTGACGATGTACGAAGCCACCGTCCACATCTGAGAAATCGGAACACCCATAGGCCCCGAGTTTAGGCGGTCCCGCACGCACGCATCGCCCTCGCGCACGAACAGCCCTCGCGCGTCACTGCCGACGAGCACTGAAGCCTCGCCGTCACCCCGCTCCCGCATCCGCTCCGAATCGTTCCCCGTGAAGTCTCCCTCATCAGCATCGCCAAGCGCCCGAACCGATACACTCTGTGCTTGGAAGAACGATCTGACAACGAGTTGCTGGCAGCTTATCGGGCGGGTGATTCGCGCTCTCTCGAAGCATTAATGCGCCGCCACCACGACGACCTGATGCGTTTTCTGACCCGCATGACCGGTGATCGGACCCGGGCGGAGGACGTCTTTCAGGAAACGATGCTCCAGATTCACATTTCCGCCGGCACCTTTGACGCCACTCGCAGATTCAAGCCGTGGCTTTTTACAATTGCCGCGAACAAGGCTCGCGACCTCTTGCGTAGGAACGCCAGACGACGCGCGTTGGATCTGGACAGCCGCGTCGGTGGACGAGGCGGCGGGTCGTCCGGTGAGGGCACCACGTTTGTGGACCTCATGGCGATCGATGCTCCCGGTCCGGAGTCGATCGTGGGCGATGGGGAGAGGGAATCGATGGTCCAGGCCGCGGTTGGTGATCTTCCGCTCGGGCTTCGCGAGGTTCTGCTCATGGCGTACTTCCAAAAGATGAGCTACAGCCAGATCGCCGACGCTCTGGACATTCCCCTGGGGACAGTCAAGAGCCGGCTGCACGCCGCCGTCGCCGCCTTCGCCCGCAAGTGGCAAGTGGTGAGCAAAGGAAACCCTGATCGATGAGCGACGCGAACCCTTCCCATCCAGACCTTGACGCGACGCTGAGTTTCGAGGACTCGCAAGCGCTGGACGCGTTGGTGGGCGCGGAGTTTGACCTCGACCGCGTGCCCGCCCGCTTCCGCGATCGCGCGGGCAAAGCTTTGTCGATCATGGACGGCCTCGCCAGCGGCACACCCGAACTCAACGAAGGCATCGACGTCAGCATCCGCGCCGGCATGTCGCGCATCGCCGCCTTCGACATCAACCCCGAAGCCATGCACCTCAGCCCGGCCGACGAAGACGCGCTCGAAGCCCTCGTCCAGGCCGGCATGAACCCAGCTCAGGTCGCCGGCGGCATGCGCTCGCGAGCCGAGGCCCAGCTCCGCATCCTCTCCCTCCTTGATGTCCCCTCACCCGCCGACCACGCCGCCCAGCGCGACGCGCTGATCGACCGATCCATGCGATTGATCGATCGCGAATCGCTGGCCCAGCAGCAACGCATGGTCGTCCGCCAGCCCGGCGAGCGCGCCAGCCGCTCACGCACTTGGCGTCTCAGCGACCTGATCTCGGTCGCCGCCGTGCTGCTCGTTGGCGCCGCAGTGCTCTGGCCCGTGATGTCTCAGGTCCGCGAGAGCGCCCGGCGCACCGCCTGCCTCGGCAACATAGCGTCCCTCGCCAGCGCATTCTCCACCTACTCAAACGACCATCGTGAGAGCCTGCCCATGGCCTCCGCCTCGCTGGGCGGGCTTCCCTGGTGGAACGTCGGGCGCAACGTCGCCGAATCCAACTCTGCCAATCTCTACACGCTCCGACGCGCCAAGTACGCCCAGCTTGATTCCTTGGCCTGCTCCGGCAACTCCAACGCCGTGACGAGTTGCGACGACGCGAACAAGACCGACTGGGATCGTTTCGAAGACGTCTCCTACAGCTTCCTCAACCTCTTCGGCCGCCCGGGCGCCGCCACCGGCTCCGTCTGGCACTCCGTCCGTCCCGTCGTCTTGCTCGCCGATCGCTCCGCCGTCGTCGTCCGCGCCCGCGCTGGCGCGCTCTGGATCGACGTCACCGAGAACTCACCCAACCACAGCCGCTCCGGCCAGACCGTCCTCCTCTCCGACGGCTCCGCCAAGTTCCTCCACTCGCCCGACTTTGAGGGCGACAACATCTGGCTCCCGGTCTCCATCGAAGACGCCCTCCGCCGCTCCGCCCAGCTCCAGCGCGGCGGCCGCGCCGAGCCTCTCCGAGGCATCGAGACCCCATCCAGCGCCACCGATATCTTCCTCTGCCCCTGAGCCCGAGCGCCGCTCGCTATCCTGCGAGCATGGCTCTGACCCCGCTCGAATCGCGCATCGCCGCCGCCATCTCCGCGCGCCACGCAACCCTGCTCAACGACCTCCGCACCTTCGTCGATATCCCCACCGGGATGGGCCATAAGCAAGGCCTCGACGAAACTCGCGAGCGCCTCGTCGCCCGCTGCACCGCCCTCGGCGCCGCCCCCGAGTTCATGCCGGGCGATTCGCGCCCTGCATGGCTCGACTCTCGCGCCATCCAGGCCGGCCGCGCCATCGACCCCGCGCCCGACGCGACCTCCCCCCCACCACCCCCCACCGTCGTCTGCCGTCGCCCCGGCACCCCCGCCTCCACCAGCGTCCTCATCGCCGGCCATCTCGACACCGTTCACGATCCCCGCGGCCCCTTCACCCGCCTCTCCATCGACCCCTCGGGCACCCGCGCCACCGGCCCCGGCTGCGCCGACATGAAGGGCGGCCTCGTCATCGCCATCACCGCGCTCGAAGCCCTCGCCGAAGTCAACGCCGCCGCGTCATGGTCCTTCATGCTTAACAGTGACGAAGAGACCGGCTCGTTTCACTCCGATCGCGCCCTCCGCGCCGAAGCCGCCAGCGGGCGCTATCGCGCCGCCATCGCCCTCGAACCCGCCATGAGCAAGGGCGAGCTCGCCATCTCTCGCGGCGGTAGTGGCCAGCTCATGCTCCACGCCCTGGGCCGCCAGGCCCACGTCGGTCGCGACTTCACCGCCGGGCGCAGCGCGACCGTCGCGCTCTGCGACCGCGTCCTCAAAGGGCACGCCATGAGCGATGCCGCTTCCGGCGTCTGCGTCAACATCTCGCCCATCCACTGCGACCAACCCACTAATGTCGTCAGCGATAGCGCTCTGGCCTGGGGCAACGTCCGCTATCCCTCGCCGAAAAGTGGCGACGCGCTGCGTTCACGCCTCGAAGCGCTCAACGACCCGCCAGACGCGATGCCCCGCGTCGAAGTCCGCACCATCTTCAACCGCCCCGCCAAGCCCGTCACCCCGGAAACTGAGTCACTCGCACTCGCCGCCCGCGAAGTCGCCGAAGCCCTGGGCCAATCGCTCCCATTCAACACCACCGCCGGCGTCTGCGATGGCAACAACCTCCAAGCCGCTGGCCTCCCCACCATCGACACCCTGGGCGTCCGCGGCGGCGGCCTCCACACCCTCGACGAATGGATCGACCTCCCCTCCCTCGTCGAGCGCTGCCAACTCCTCGCCATCCTCATCCACCGCCACAGCAACGCATAATCACAATCACACGCCCGCGCCCCTCGCGCCCATATCCGCCCACGCCCCTGATCCCTCCGCCCCAGATTCCTGGATCCCTCGATCCCTAGATCCCTTCCCTTCCCCGAGATCCCTTCCTTACTCCCCCACCAACTCCCACCACCCCTTCCCGTTCCCCCGCACCGTAAACATCGCCCCGCCCGCCTCGTGATCCAGGCACAGCACCCACCCTCGCGTCGCGGCTTCGCGTAAGAACCATCCTCGCGTCACGCTGCTGGTATACGGCTCGACGTCGTACGCCAGCGAATACGCCTGCCCGACGTGCGCCGCCGTGGGCATGACGTCCGGCGTGAAGACCACGCTGCGGCCGCCCGGCTCGACGAATCGGATCGCTTGCTGCCCCCAAGTGTGCCCCGGCGTCTGAAACACAAACACGCCCGGCATCACTTCCGTCTCGCGCAGCTCCTGCGGCGCCAGCGGCTCGTCATTCTTCTGCACCACCGTCCCCGGCGCGAACGCCGGCATCGAGTCCACCAGCGACACCTGCTCGCGGATCGGCTCGATGTTGTCAGCGAAGTACGTCCGCGTCATCACGCTCCGATTGCTCAGCGCATCCAGCCACTCGCGCCGCTGAACAAACACCTTCGCGTTCGGAAACGACCGCTTCACGCCGTGCTCGGCGCGCGATCCGCCAAAGCTCGATGCCGCCCCCGTCCAATCCGGCGTCTCGCCCTCGCGCGCCAGCCGCGTCAGCCCCCCCGCGTGATCAAAGTGCAAGTGCGTGACGCACACACCCCCGATGTCCTCCGCACCGCAGCCCACCTCGTTCAACGCATCCAGCACGCTGCGCGTGCTCATCGCAAACACGTCGCGGTTCTTCTCGTCAAACTTGTCGCCGCAGCCGGTCTCGATGAGCACACGCTTCGGCGCGTGCAGCTTCGTTCCCTCTGGCGCATCGCCCACGCGTTCCAGCAGCAGACAGTTGTGCTGCACCGTGATCCGCCCCTTCTCATCCGGGCTCACTGCGCGCGTCCACACCGCGCGCGGAATCAGGCCAAACATCGAGCCGCCATCAAGTCGAAACTCACCCGCCCGCAGCAGCGTGTACCGGTATCGAACGTCGTTGATCATGCCGCGATGGTATTGCCCCGTGCCAGCAGCGCTCACCTTCTGGCCCCCTCGCCCGTCACCCCTCGCCCCCTCCCCTTCGGGTATGCTTCCCGTCCACTCGTTCGGAGCTCCGCCTCCGCCTCGCGCTCCCGTTCCCTCTTTGCTTGGAAGACCTCATCATGGCCCACGCCAAGACCGCCGCGAACCCCAACGACTTCATCCTCCCAGACCTGGGCGAGGGCGTACACGAAGCCGAGCTTCTCAAGTGGCGCGTCTCCGTCGGCCAGGTCGTCAAAGAGCACGACATCCTCGCGGACATGGAGACCGACAAAGCCGTCGTCGAGGTTCCCTCCCCGCGCGACGGCACCATCGCCGCGCTGCACGGCGGCGAAGGCGAAGTCCTCCACGTCGGCAACGCGCTGGTCACCTTCGCCGACGCCCCGGGCTCTGCCGGCCCCGCCGCCATCGAAGCCAAGATCCACGGCAAGTCCGACCAAGTCGCCCAGATCGCCGAAAACCTCCCCACCAACGGCACCAAGCTCCCCAAGAGCGAGGAAGCCCGCGAAGACGCCGGCACAGTCGTCGGCGCCGTCGGCACCGAACTTGGCGGCGTCTCCCGCACCGATGGCAAGGCCCTGGCCACTCCCGCCGTCCGCCGCCTCGCCCGCGACCTCGGCGTCGAGATCGACGCCATCAGCGGCACCGGCATGGGCGGCCGCGTCACCGACAAAGACGTCCGCGCCGCCCAAAGTGGCTCCGCGTCCCGCGCCGGCTCCTCCGCCCCCGCATCTGCAAAGTCCGGCGCGCCCCCGCGTGCCCCCGCCCCCGCCGCTCGCCCTTCCACCGGCGGCAAGCCCTCGTCGGACAATGACCTCTACGCCGCGCTCCAGACCCCAGCGCCGCGCGCCAGCGCCCCCTCGCCCGCCCGCACCGAGAACCGCACCGACGCCCCGGGCGACACCCAGCGCATCCCCTTCCGGGGGGTGCGCCGCACCATCGCCAACCGCCTGCGCGAGAGCATCACCCAAACCGTCCACTTCACCGTCATGGACGAGGCTGATGTCTCCGCCCTCGAGAGCCTCCGCAAAAAGCTCGCCGCCGCCAGCGGCGAAAAGGTCAGCTTCCTCCCCTTCGTCGCCGCTGCCGTATGCCGCTGCCTCGCCGGCGAGTTCTCGCAGTTCAACTCCACCTCCGACGACGCCAACGAGGAAATCGTCCGCCACCGCGCCGTTCACCTGGGCATCGCCACCGACACCGACAACGGCTTGATGGTTCCGGTGATCCGTGATTGTGACAAGCTCGGCGTGCTCGAGATCAGTCGAAACATCGCTCACGTCGCCCAGGCCGCCCGCGCCCGCACCGCCAGCCGCGAGATGCTGATGGGCAGCACGTTCACGATCAGCAACGTGGGCAGCCACGCCGGCCGCTTCGCGACGCCGATCATCAACTACCCCGAGGTCGGCATCCTCGCCGTGGGCCGGGCCCGCGATGGCGTCGTTGTGCGGCAAGGCGGAATCGCCGTCGGCAAGCTCCTGCCCCTCAGTCTCGCCTGCGACCATCGCGTCGTGGATGGGGCCGCCGCCGCCCTCATGCTCGCCCGCCTGATCGAAATGCTTCAATCCCCCGACCAACTGCTCGGCCCCGCCCGCTAGACTCGCGACATGAACGCCCGGACCAACGCGGACGAGAGAGCCACAGTGAAGATCGACATCACGCCCCTCGCTGGCCCTCCCGGCGTCCTTGACCCGCACGCCGCACCCGCTGGCACTGCAAACGCCCCCATAGATTCGGCGCGCCTCGGGCGACAGAGCGGTGCGCCGATCATCCGTGTACCCCACGAGTCGCCCCATGTTGACGTCATGGGCGGCTCACTCCGCCACGAGATCAAATGTCTCGACCACGGCTTCATCGCCCTGGTTGACGCCATGCCCCGCCTCGTTCCCCAAGGCCAGACCGCCGACGCCGCGATCGTTCAGGCCGCCCGCGTCAGCTATGGCCAAGGCACCAAAAAAATCTCCGAAGACCGCGGCCTCATCCGCTACCTCCTCCGCCACCGCCACACCACACCCTTCGAGATGGTCGAGTTCAAGTTCCACGTCGCAATGCCGATCTTCATCGCTCGCCAGTGGATCCGCCACCGCACCGCCAACGTCAACGAATACTCCGGTCGCTACAGCCTCATGCCCGACCGCTTCTACCGCCCCAGCGTGGACCAGGTCCGCAAGCAGAGCAAGAGCAACCGCCAGGGCGGCGAAGAGCTCTTCACCAACCAGCCCGACTCGCCGCAAGAGGCCCTGACCGCTCAGGAGTTTCTAGATTATCTCGCCCAGAGCGAGAAGCTCTACGAGCAGTACACCAAGCTCAACGAAAAGGGCGTGAGCCGCGAGCTGGCCCGCATCGGCCTGCCGGTGAGCCTCTACACCGAGTGGTACTGGAAGTGCGATCTGCACAACATCCTGCGCTTCCTCTCACTGCGGATGGATTCTCACGCGCAAATGGAAATCCGCGTCTTCGCCCAGGCGATGCACGACCTGATCGAGCCGATCGTCCCGATCACCTGCGAAGCCTTCGGCGACTATGAGATCGACAGCGTCCACCTCACCAAGCTTGAACTGGCCGCCCTCCGCGACAAAGCCGCCGGGGGCCTGGGCTTGCTCGCCAGCGAGAACAAGCGCGAGGCCGAGGAGTGGGAAGCCAAGAAGTCGCGTTTGGGGATCTAGGCGGTTTGGGGGCAGCGGGTTTTTCTGGCCCCCGCCCGGTTTATCATCCACACTGTTCAAGGTCTTTCATAAGACTTCCCAGGGAGCCTTTCGCATGCCTCAACGTTCGCGCCGTGGTGTCTCGTTCGTCCAGTCGCCCGCCACCCCCGCGCCCCTCAGCGTGGCCGGTCGCCTTTCGGGCGCACTCCGCCTCGCCCGCGTCATCTTCGCGCTCGCGATCCTGACGTGGCTGGTCAGCGCGCCCCTGCCCCTCGCCCGCGCCCAAGTCAACGGCTTCGCCCAGCCGGTCGTCGTCGAGCAGCTCACGGTCTCGACCACCGGCGGCAACTGCCGCGTGTTCCTGACGACCGTTGATCTGCTCGACCCGCGCGTCAGCATCAAGACCACCGGGGCCATCGCCAACCCGCCCGCCGGTGCCGACAGCACGCTGATCACCGTCCCCGCTTGGCGAACCGCCAACAACGCGCGCGTCGCCATCAACGCCAACTTCTTCAGCACCCTGACCGGCGGCAACGCCGACATCCTGGGCCTCAGCGTCAGCAACGGCACCGTCGTCTCCCCGGCGCGCCTCTTCGGCACCGGCAACCCCGACCCAGCCATCGTCTTCGGCGACGACCGCCTCGCCAAAGTCGACTACATCGCCCCGGGCGCGACCGCGGGCGTCCACAACGCCGTCGCCGGCATCGGCCCCAGTGCCACCGACGCAGTCCTCGGCACGCTGCTGGTCACCGACGGCCAAAATACCGGCGCCACCGCACGCGTGGACCCGCTCAATCGAAACCCGCGCACCGCCATCGGCGTGAGCCGCGATGGCACGCGCCTGTTTCACTTCGTCGTTGACGGGCGTCAGGCCTCCAGCGTCGGCATGACCCTCCCTGAAGTCGCTGACTTCCTCATCAAGCGCGGCGTCTGGCGCGCCATCAACCTTGATGGTGGCGGCTCTTCCTCCTTCGTCGCCCGCCTCGATAACAACTCCACCCTGCAAAACATTCCCAGCGACACCGGCAACGCTTTCCGCGGCGTCGCCAACCACCTGGGAATCATGGTCAACGGCACCTTCGCCGGCGGCACCGAGCGCGTCCGGCGTCCGATCCGCGGCGTCTGGCTCCGCCCGCCCGGCGCGCCGGGCCAGACTGGCGACCTCGCCCTGCTGGACAGCAAGATGGCGACGCTCGCAGCGAACGGGATTCGCGACCTGTTTCTTGAGGCTCTCTTCTGGGGCAAAGAGACCGGCCAGACCGGCCTGTTCCCAGGGCACGCGTTCACCAACAACACCGGCGACTACCTAGCGCAGGCGATCCAGCTTGCGAACAAGAACGGCATCCGCCTGCACGCCTGGTGCGAGACCGGCTACCTCGATTTCGGCACCAATCCATCGGCTTTGCTCACCGCCAACCCCGGCTGGGTCGTCAAGAACATTGACCAGACCCCCGACCCGCAGACCGGCGTGCCCGTGACCGGCGACATTGACTTCCAGCGTTTCGTCAACCTCGGCAACCCGGGCGTGCGCACGCAACTCAACTCGTACTTCACCGCCATGGCCAACAAATACGTCAGCCTCGAAGGGATCCAGGCAGACTACCACTTCTTCCCGCTAGCGCCCAGCAGCGCCGCGCCGTGGAGCTACGACGACTGGGCCCGCGGCGCGTACCAGGCCCAGTTTGGCGTGGACCCGCAGTCCTTCGCCAACACCGCCGGCACCACCTTCCACACCAACTGGCTCGCCTGGAACCGCAACAACGTCACGCAGGCGCTGGTGCAGATCGGCGACGCGACGCGGGCCGTCTCGCCGAGCATCAGCCTGTCGAGCGTCGCCTTCGCGGATTGGTCCAGCGCGTTTCACCGCAGCAAGATGATCGACCTGCCCAGTTGGGGCACGACCAACGCCAGCGACATGTACTTCTTCATGGCTTACTTCACCATCTCCGGCACGTCGGTGACCCAGATCAACGCCGGGATCGCCGCGATCCAGGCGGATGTCGATCGCGCCAAGACGGCCTTGCCGGGCAAGCGCGCCATCGCGGGCCTTGCCAACCTCACCGACATCCTCCGCCTGAACGTCACGCAACAGCTGAACGCCATCAAGGGTCGCGGCGTTGAAGACTTCGCCTGGTTCGAAGCCAACACCATGATCGCCAACCCCAGCATGCTCACCATGCTCAACACCTGGGTGAGTTCCACCGCCACCAAGCAACTGGGCGATCTGAACAACGACGGGTATCTGGATCAGCGCGATATCACGCTCTTTGACGCGCTCTTCACCGGCACGCCCATCACGCCCCCGGGCGTCAACACACGCTACGACCTCAACGCCGACAACACCATCAACGCGGTCGATCGCGTCGAGCTCCTGCGCCTCTTCAAACGCAGCGTCTTCGGCGAAGACGGCGCCGTGGACTCACGCGACCTGCGCGCCCTGAACCTCGCCCGCACCAACGGCAACGGCACCATCCCCGCCATCCTCAACCGCTGGGACCTCAACGCCGACGGCAAGGTCAATGATCTTGACGCCCAGATCCTGCGTGACAACGCGACCACCGACCTCTCGCTGCTCACCGACATCAACAATGATGGCGTCCGGAACATTGATGACGTCTACGCACAGTTCGCAATCCCCGCCGATGTCAATCGCGATGGCGTGATCGACTCTCAGGATCAGATCGAGTTCATCGCGAGTTTTCGCCAGTTCGAGGCCACCGCCAGCCGCGGCGTGCAGCGATGAATCTCGCGCCAGGCGGTATGCTCGACGCATGAACGGCACAACGCTCGGATTGGACATCGGCGGAACGTCCGTCAAGGGCGTGCTCATGCGTGACGCCCACGTCACGCGTCGTTCGCAGTCCTCGCGATATCACCGTCCGGACGCGACGGGTATCGCGAACGCCCTGCGCGAGGCCCTGATCGCACTGACCGCCGGCGCACCGGAAGACGCGCCCAGCGGATGTGTCGGGCTCTGCGCCCCGGGCCTGATCGATGCGCAGACCACACGCGTTGAAACCTCGATGAACATCCCCGGCCTGGTTGGCACGCGGCTTGACGAACTGCTCTCACGGGTCATGAACCGCCCGTTCACCGGGGTTCGGATCGTCAGCGACGCCCTTGCCGCCGCGACAGATTTTCGCACGGTCGCGACGCCGTTGATTGACGGTCGCTTGCTAGCGATCTCGCTGGGCACCGGCGTAGGAATGGCAATCCTTGAGCCCGACGGAACGCAACTCACCGTGAACCCCGGCACGTCCGGCCATCTTGGGCAGATCGATGTCTCGCTCAACGACCACGCCCCGATCGGGCCTGACGGCGGGCGTGGTTCGCTGGAGGCATACATCGGGCTCCCGGCGTTGCGGACGCGTTACGCCGAGCGCCTGGGGCCGTCACTCAGCCGCGCCCGCCTGAGCGATGCACCGATTCGAGCCCTGGTGCGAGCGATCCGGATCGCGCACGCGATTTATCGGCCTCACTGCGTCGCGCTGCTGGGGGGCGTGGGCATCGCGATCGGCGAGTCTCCGGCTGGAGCGGCGCTGCACGAGAAGATCAGCGACGGTTTGACGAGCCTGGCCCGACCGGGCTGGCGGCTGGAGTTTGCCCACGACGGGCATCACGCCGCGGCGGGAGCCGCTCGCCTGGCAGAGGTCGGTCATTTCCCCTAATCAAGTGGTTATCGGTCTGAAGATTAGGGGTTTCCATATGGTATGACCCCGGTTTGTCGGCTCAAAAGGTGCCTAAAGATCGCGTTATTTTTTACGGGCACTTGCCGCAGTATGTTATAGAATTATGATCCCGATGGTCGGCAGGTGTCTTGCCGACCGGGACAGCCACCAGTTCGCCCGCGCGTCTGCGGGCCCCTTGGACAAGAGGAGAATTTGATGAGTCGCACGAATGCAGTCGCGTGTTTGCTGGTGCTCGCTGGGATGGCCCAGTCCGCCTCGGCCCAGATCACTTTCCAGTTGCAACGCACGGAGACGTTCTTTGCGCTGCGTCAAGACGGCCTGCCGCAGACGCCGCCGCTGACGGGGTTTGATCCGAACCCGTTCTTTGTGAACAGCCCGGGGTCGATCGCGGCGGGCCCGACGAGCGCGACGTGGTACGTTGGCGGCATCGACATCGGCGGTACGAAGGCGAACCAGTCCTGGGACACCGCTGCCGTGCGCGTCGGCTTTGCCAACACTCAGGGCACGACGCCCACGGTGGGCGCGCGGCGAAGCTTCGCCACCATGCCTGACAGCCGGGTGCCCGCTGGCATCACCCCCCTGGGCTCCGGGCGTGGGACGAACAACGTCGCCTATGACGCGATCAACAACCGCGTGCTGGTGACCTCCGACCTCGGCGGCGGCTTCGGCAAGCTCGCGATCTTCGACGGCTCGCTCTCGCCCAGCCTCGGCTTGATCCCCTCGCTCTCGACCGCTGAGACG
>Ga0105049_10006056_pt1 | contig 14079 bp, 16 predicted proteins | sample MAT06_FD_78087 | JGI IMG/M metagenome (GOLD analysis project Ga0105049, IMG submission 78087) | Freshwater microbial communities from Lake Fryxell liftoff mats and glacier meltwater in Antarctica - MAT-06 | ecosystem: Environmental > Aquatic > Freshwater > Ice > Liftoff microbial mat | place...
ACGGGCAGCAACGACGAACCTTTTGGGAGGAACAACATGACGAACAGACGCGAATTCATCATCGGCGCGGCCAGCATTGCGGGCTTCATGTCGGTGACGGTCAAGGGCGTGCGCGCACAGGACATCAAATATCGCCTTGCCTTGTCCAACGGCTGGGTCGGCAGCGAATGGCGCACCCAGATGATCGAAGAGGCGCAGGCCGCCGCCGCCGCCTGGGCCGATGCCGGGGTGAATATCGAGGTGCTGGTGCAGTCCAAGAACGTGGATGTGCAGGGCCAGATCGCCGATGTGACCAACTTCATCAACGATGGCGTCAACGCGATCATCATCAACCCCAACAGCCCGACCGCCTTTAACCCCACCTTTGCCCGGGCCAAGGCGGCAGGCATCACCGTGCTGTCCACCGATGGCGAAATCGCGTCGACCGACGCGGTATTCGTCGGCATCGACCAGAAGGAATGGGCGATGCTGTCATCGACCTGGCTGGCCGAGACCATCGGCGGCGCGGGCACCATCGCGTGCATGAACGGCATTGCGGGCCACCCCGCCAACCAGGCCCGGGTCGAAGGCTATACCGAGGTCTTTGCGGGCTATCCCGGCATCACCATCGTCAACGAGGCGAATGCCGACTGGGATCCGGCCAAGGCGCAGCAACTGGCGCAGACGTTGCTGGCCACCTATCCCGACCTGACCGCGATCTGGACCCAGGACGGCATGGCCGAAGGCGTCTGGCGCGCCATCGACGCGGCGGGCAAGGCAGGCGCCATGCCCGCGACCGGCGAATTGCGGCATTCGTTCGTGCAGCAATGGGCGGCCAATGGCTGGACCTCCGCCGCCTCGATCAACCCGCCGGGCTGCATGGCCAATGCGGTGCACGTGGCCGTGCACATGCTGGAAGGCGCGATGCTGAAAGACGGCATTCTGGGCGGGCCGAACGCGAACGCGCTGTACGTGCCGACGCGCCTGATCACGTCGGACGACATTGCGGCCGTCGCGGCCGAAATCGCCGACAAGCCGGAATTCTACTTCGTCAGCCTGGTGCTGAGCCCGGACGAGATCAAGGCGGCGTTTTTCGCCTGATCGGATCATTTTCGGTGCAGGGCCGGGCGTGATAGTGTCCGGCCCTGCGTGCAGACGAGGGGCGCGATGGCAGAGTTTGCACTTCGGGCGGCCGGCATCACCCGGCGGTTCGGGCCGCTGGTAGCGGTGGATGATTGCAGTTTCGATCTGGAACGCGGCGAGGTTCATGCGCTTCTGGGCTCGAACGGTTGCGGCAAATCGACCCTGTGCAAGGTGATGGCCGGTGCGCTGACCGCCGATAGCGGCGAGGTGCGGCTGGACGGCGTGGTGACGGCATTTCGTGGTCCGCTGGACGCGCGGCGGGGCGGCATCGCGACGGTGTATCAGGAGATGAGCCTGATCCCGACGCTGTCGGTGATGGAAAACATCGCGCTGGGCAACGAACCCCGGCGCGGCGGCCGGGTGGACCGGGCCGCGCTGCGGGCGCAGACCCGGGGGTTGATGGCATCGGTCGGCGCGCTGGCCCAAGGCCTGGACCCGGCGGCGCTGGTGGGTGATCTGCCGGTGGACCGCCAGCAGATTGTCGAAATCCTCAAGGCGCTGGCGTTGCAGCCGCGCGTGATCCTGTTCGACGAAAGCACATCCTCGCTGGACCGGTCGCAGGTGGACGCGTTCTTTGCGCTGGTGCGGCGGCTCAAGGGGCAGGCGGTGTCGATCATCTTCATTTCGCACCGGATGGAAGAGATTTTCGCCATCGCCGACCGGGTGACGGTGATGCAGAACGGGCGCTATGTCGCGACCCGCCGCATCGCCGAAACAGACCGCGACGAGCTTGTGGCCCTGATGGTGGGCGGGCGGCGGGACAAGGCCGTGACGGGCGCGCGGGTGCTGGATGCGGCACCGATGATGCAGATTGGCGGCCTGACCGGCGGGCGGCTGAAAGGTGTCACCACCGCCCTGCGACCCGGCGAGATTCTGGGCCTGGGCGGGCTGCACGGGCAGGGGCAGTCGGATTTCCTGCTGGCGCTGTTCGGGGCCAGCCCGGTCACGGGCGGCACGGTGACGCTGGCGGGCCGGCCCTATCGCCCGACGACCCCCTTTGCGGCGCTGCGCATGGGGCTGTCCTACGTCTCGGGCGACCGGGGCCGCGCGGGGTCACTGCATGGGCGGCCGATCCTGGAGAACCTGTCGCTGGCGCTTCTGGCCCGGCGCGGCGGAATCGTCGCCAACCGCCGCGCGCTGGCTGCCGGGATGGGGGGCATTGTCGAGCGGTTGAAACTGAAATTCGGCAAGCTGTCGCATGCCATCGGCACCCTGTCGGGCGGCAACCAGCAAAAGGTGATCCTGGGCCGAGCCTTGGCCGCCACCCCACGCGTGCTGCTGCTGGACGACCCGACCAAGGGCATCGACGTGCGCGCCAAAGAGGATCTGTATGCCCTGCTGCGCGAACTGGGCGCGCAGGGAACGGCGGTGATCCTGTATTCGTCCGAGGATCAGGAACTGCTGGACAATGCCGACCGGGTGCTGGTGTTCAATGGCGGGCAGGTGGTGGCCGAACTGGCGGGCGAGCGGCTGACGGAGTACGATCTGTATTCCGCAGCTTTGCAGAGTGCGGCATGACCACCGCCCCCGGCTCTGCCCCCACGCCACCGCGCCGGTTCGACCTGCGCCGCAACTCGACCCTGCTGGCGGTGGGGCTGATGGTGGTGCTGGTGGCGGTCAACGCGCTGCTGCAAAGCAACTTTTTCCGGCCCGGAATCCTGTTGTCGAACCTGTCCACCTTTCTGCCGCTGATGATGATCGCGGTCGGGCAGTGTTATGTGGTGCTGGGCGGGTCGATCGATCTGTCGCTGGGGGCGATTGTCAGTCTGGTCAACGTCATCGTCGTTGTGGTGGCTGAAATCGTGGGCGGCATCCCCGGCGTCGCCGTGGGCATGGTCGCGGGGCTGGCGGCGGGCGCTGCCTGTGGCGCGGTAAACGGGGCGTTGATCGCGCTGTTCCGGTTGCAGGCGGTGGTGACGACCTTTGCCACCTCGATCATCATCGGCGGGCTGGCGCTGATGGTGTTGCCGCAGGCGGGCGGGGCGTTGCCGGCCGCCTATTACCTGACCTATGGCGGCGCACTGCTGGGCGTGCCCTTCGTGCTGATCGTGCTGGGCGCGCTGATCGGGGCGGTGGTCTGGATCGCAGGGACGCGGTTTCACACCCATCTGCTGGCCATCGGCGGCAACCGGCAAGGGGCCTATCAGACCGGCCTGCCGGTCGCCCGGTTGCGGGTGCAAAGCCATGCGCTGGCCGGGCTGATGGCGGCCATCGGTGCGCTGTGCATCCTGGGCGTCACCGGCGCGGGCGACCCGCTGATGGGGCAGGCGTTCACGCTGGGGTCGGTGTCGGCGGTGGTGCTGGGCGGGGCGGCGCTGGCGGGCGGCTGGGGCAGCGCCATCGGCGCAATTCTGGGCGGGGCGATCCTGGGCCTGATCAACAACGTGATCTTCTTCGCCAATATCGACTATCAGTATCAAAGCATCGTGCAGGGGGTGATCATCCTGCTGGCGCTGGCGGCGGGCATCTTTGTGTCGCGAAAGCCGGGCTGATGCTGGACCGGGTCCGTGCCGCATTCGCCGACAATCCGGTGCTGGCCATCGCCATCGGCATCGCGGTGATGCTGGCTGCGGGGCAGACGGTGGCCCCCGGATTCGCATCGCTGCAACAGATCGCCGCCCAGTTGGCGGTGGCCGCGATTCTGGCCATCGTGGCGGCGGGGCAGGGGCTGGTAATCCTGTCGGGGCGCGAGGGGATCGACCTGTCGGTCGGCACCGTGATGTCGCTGGCGGCATTGGTGGCGGGCAATGTGATGGGCGGCGCCGATGCGCTGACCCTGCCCGCATTGGTGGCCGCGCTGGGAGTGGGGATGGCGGTCGGGTTGTTCAACGGCGTCGGCGTCGCCATCGTGCGCATTCCGCCTTTGGTGATGACGCTGGGCACGGCGGGGGTGATCACCGGGTTGCTGGTGGTGCTGACGCAGGGGCAAACCTCGGGTTCGGCGTCGCCGCTGCTGCAGACCTTCATCACCTCGCCGGTGCTGGCGGGCCTGCCGGGGATCATCTTTGTCTGGGTGCTGCTGATCGGCGCGATCCATCTGGTGCTGAGTTCGACCCGGTTCGGGATCAATCTGTATGCGGTGGGGTCCAACGATCTGGCCGCCACCCTGTCGGGCGTGCGCGTGCGCAGCGTCCGGATCGCCACCTATGGCCTGTCGGGCATGCTGGCCGGGTTTGGCGGGTTCCTGTTGCTGGGCTATACCGGCACCGTGTTCGTCGGCGCGGGCGAGCAATACATCCTGCCATCCGTCATCGCGGTGGTGATCGGCGGCACATCGCTGGCCGGGGGCAAGGGCAGCTATAACGGCACCGCGCTGGGGGCGATATTCCTGACCCTGCTGACCGCGTTCCTGACCACGATCAACATCGCCGCCGCCGAACGGCAGGTGCTGTACGGGCTGGTCCTGATCGGCTTCATGATCGCCTATGGGCGCGAGGCGAAGGGGCGCTGATGCAGGTTGCATTGTCGGGGCGGGTGGACGGCATGCCGGGCAGGTCAGGCGCTGCGGCGGCGGGGCCGATCAAGGGAAACCGGGGAGGGGGGCGCAGATGCAGGTCACGCTGACAGGGCAGGTGGTGCTGGTGACGGGCGGCACCCAGGGGCTGGGCGAGGCTGTGGCCCGCCAGGCGGTGGCCAGCGGGGCGCAGGCTGTCGTGATCACCGGGCGCGACGCGGGCCGGGGGGCGGCGGTGCTGGCCGATCTGGGCATGCGGGCGATGTTCGTGCAGGCCGACCTGGCCGACCCGGACGCCCCCGCTGCGATTGCCGCGCGCGCCATCGCGACATTTGGCCGGATCGACGCGCTGGTGAACGCCGCCGGGCTGACCGACCGGGGTGATTTTCTGGACGGCGATCTGGACCTGTGGGACCGGCTGATGGTGGTCAACGCCCGGGCGCCGTTCTTTCTGATGCAGGCCGCGATCCGCGACATGCTGGCCCGCCGCGCCCCGGGGGCCATCGTCAACATCCTGTCGATCAACGCCCATTGCGGTGCGCCGGAACTGGCCGTCTATTCCGCCACCAAAGCCGCGCTGGCCACACTGACCCGCAACGCCGCCCATGCACATCTGGCCCGGCGCATCCGGGTGAACGGCATCATGATGGGCTGGTCCGCGACGCCCGGCGAACAGGCGATGCAAGGCACCGTGCTGGGCAAGGGGGACGGGTGGGAAGGCGATGCCGCCCGCGCGATGCCCCTGGGGCGACTGCTGACAGCGCCAGAGGTGGCGCGCCAGGTGATCTGGCTGCTGAGCGACGCCAGCGGGTTGCAGACCGGCACGCTGATCGACCTGGAACAGCGGGTGCTGGGGCGGCCTTGACCAGCTTTGGTGCGCCTGGCCGGCACCCGGGCTCTGCCCGGACCCGGGATATTTAGCGACGAAAAATGATTGATGGCAGATCTTGGGCCCACCTGACGCCCGGCCGCATGCACAGTATTGCCTGGATCAGGTTTGCGCCGATCAGCGCGGTATTGCCGCTGGGATCGTCGCGGGCCGACACCGCGACCACGTCGCCACCGCCGATGGTCAGGCCGGACGCGCCGCGGATGATTTCCAGCGCATGGCAAGGGGTCGGGTTTCCGGGTTCCACCGGGCCGGTGCCGGGGGCAAAGGCGGAATCCAGGCTGTCGTTACCGAATTGGACAGAGCAGGGCGCGCCGCCGCTCATGGCGCGCGCCGTCGTCATCAGGGGGCAAGCGCGCGGGACCGGCCTGGCCTGGCCGGTACTACGCGCCAGCCTGGGGCGCGCGGCCGGTTGACATCCACGGGCAAGGTGGCCGCGCCGCCGAAACGGGGCGTGCCGTTGCCACCCTGGGGCTGATTGCATCGCCCGGTCATGGCGGGCGCTTGTGGCCATTGCACCTGTCCTCGCGGCGTAGCGGGGCGCGGGTCAGCGCCGATCAGGAAACCGCTTCACAGATGCGACAGGATCACTAAGATGGCGCGACCGGTGCGCGCATCCGCGGCCCGGCAAAGGGGGAACATCATCGCACGCACGGCCCAACGCCCCGAAGCGATCAGGGTTCAGGCCCTGCGCAAGTCGTTCGGCACGCATGAGGTGCTCAAGGGTGTGTCCCTGCGGGCCTGCGAAGGCGACGTGGTCGCCATCATCGGCGGATCGGGCAGCGGCAAATCCACCATGCTGCGCTGCATCAACTTTCTGGAAACGCCGTCGGCCGGGCAGATCGTCATCGGTGGCGAGCCGGTGTCGATGCGGTCTGATGGCCAGCCGTCCGATCGGCGCCAGTTGGAGCGGTTGCGGCAATCGCTGGGGATGGTGTTCCAAAGCTTTAACCTGTGGACGCACAAGAGCGTGCTGGACAACCTGATCGAAGTGCCGGTGCATGTGCTGAAAACCCCAAAGGCCGAGGCCGTGGCGCGGGCGCGGGCCCTGCTGGCCCGGGTCGGGCTGGCCGAGAAGGCCGACGCCTATCCGGCGTTCCTGTCGGGCGGCCAGCAGCAGCGCGCCGCCATCGCCCGCGCCCTGTGCATGAACCCGCGCGCGATGCTGTTTGACGAACCGACCAGCGCGCTTGACCCCGAACTGGTGGGCGAGGTGCTGGCCGTGATCCGCGATCTGGCCGCCGAAGGGCGCACGATGATCCTGGTCACGCATGAGATGAAATTCGCCCGCGAGGTGGCCAGCCATGTCATCTATCTGCACAACGGGCTGATCGAGGAAGAAGGCCCGCCGGACCATGTGTTCGGCGCGCCCCAATCGGAACGGCTGCGGCAGTTCCTTAAAACCGTCGGTTGACATGGCCGGCCCAAGCAAAAAGACAGGGAGAACGAGATGAAGACAGGACTGACCCTTGCTGCGGCGCTGCTGCTGACGGCCGGCACCGTGGCCGCGCAGGATGTGCGCGTCGGCATCGCATCCGAACCCTATCCGCCGTTTGCCAGCCCGGATGCGGCCGGCAACTGGGTGGGCTGGGAGGTGGACATCATCGGCGCGGTCTGTGCTGCGGCCGCACTGAACTGCATCGTCACGCCGGTCGCCTGGGACGGCATCATCCCCTCGCTGACCTCGGGGCAGATCGATGCCATCATGGCCTCGATGTCGATCACCGCCGCGCGGATGGAGACGATCAGTTTCAGCGACAAATACTACAACACCCCGACCGTGATCGTTGGCGCACTGGGGGTCGAAATGGACGCCACTCCCGAAGGGCTGGCGGGCAAGATCATCGGGGTGCAGGTGTCGACCGTGCATCAGGCCTATGTGGATGCCTATTTCGGACCCACCGCCGCCGAGGTGCGCCTGTATCAGACCCAGGACGAGGCGAACCAGGATCTGGTCGCGGGCCGGATCGACGCCATCCAGGCGGATTCGATCGCGCTGGATGCCTTCCTGGCCACCGCCGAAGGCGCGGCCTGCTGCGAGGTCAAGGGCACCGTGGCGGATGATCTTGTCATCCTTGGCTCGGGCGTGGGCGTGGGTCTGCGCAAGGAAGATACCGCCCTGCTGGCCAGCTTCAACGCGGGCATCGCGGCGATCCTGGCGGATGGCACCTATGACGCGATCACGGCGCGCTACTTCGCCTCGTCGATCTATGGCGGCTAGGGGCTAGCGGGGGGTGGAGACACTCTCGCTTCTGGCGCTGGAGCCGCCCGGTTGGGGGGCGAACCTGCTGCGCGGTCTGGTCAATTCGATCCAGATCGCGCTTGGGGCCTTTGCGCTGGGCCTGCTGATCGGCACGGCGGGGGCCTATGGCAAACTGTATGGCGGGCGGGTCACGCGTGATCTGCTGGCCATCTATACCACCGTGGTCCGCGCGGTGCCGGAACTGATCCTGATCCTGATTCTGTATTTCGCGGTGACGGATGCGGTCAATCAGGTGCTGCTGTCCTTTGGCTATCCGCGCATCCAGATTTCCGGGGTGGTGGCGGGGATCGCCGTGCTGGGCGTGGTGCAGGGCGCCTATGCGACCGAGGTGCTGCGCGGCGCGATCATGGCGGTGCCGTCAGGGCAGATCGAGGCGGCACGGTCGATGGGAATGCCGCCCCTGATGCTGGCCCGGCGGATCACCCTGCCCGCGATGCTGGCCTTTGCGATGCCGGGCATGGCCAACCTGTGGCTGATCGCCACCAAGGACACCGCCCTGCTGGCCGTGGTCGGCTTTGCCGAACTGACGCTGGAAACCCGGCAGGCGGCGGCGACGACCAAGGCATTCTTCACTTTCTACATGGCGGCGGGGGTGCTGTATCTGATCGTAACCCTGACATCGGGCCTGCTGTTCGGGCGGATCGAGCGTTGGGCGCGGCGCGGCGAACCCGCATTGCGGCGCGCGGGATGAGCGAACCGGGCCTGACCGCATCCGCACCTGCCCGCGCCGGCGGCCGCCTGCCCGCCTGGCTGCCGCCGCACCGGATCGTGCTGGCGCTGATCGGGCTATCGCTGGTCTGGTGGTGCGCCGGGACGCTGCGCTGGGGCTGGCTGCCCGATTATGGCTGGCTGATCGTTGCCGGCATCTGGCGCACGATCTGGCTGGTGGTGGTCACGACCCTGCTGGGCTTTGCCCTGGCCGTGCCGCTGGGCCTGGCCCAGGCGGTGGGCCCCTGGTATCTGGCCCTGCCGGCCCGGGTGTTCTGCACCGTGATCCGGGGCACGCCGCTGCTGCTGCAGGTGTGGTTGCTGTACTTCGGTCTGGGCTCGCTGTTTCCGTCGATCCCCTGGATCAGGGACAGCGATCTGTGGCCGCTGCTGCGGCAGGCCTGGCCCTATGCCGTGCTGGCGCTGACCCTGTCCTATGCGGGGTATGAAGGCGAAGTGATGCGCGGCGCGTTCAAATCGGTGCCGCGCGGACAGTTGGAGGCCGCGCAGGCGATGGGCATGCCGCGCCTGACGATCCTGTCCAGGATCTGGCTGCCGCAGGCGGTGATGCAGGTGCTGCCCACGCTGGGGGGCGAGACGGTGCTGCAACTGAAAGCGACGCCGCTGGTGGCGACGATCACCGTGGTCGAGATTTATGCGGTGGCCAGCCGGGTCCGGCAGGACACGCTGATCGTGTACGAGCCGTTGTTGCTGCTGGCCGTGGTCTATCTGGCGCTGGCCGGGGTGATCGTGCTGGGGTTCCGCTGGCTGGAAGGCCGGGTGCCGGTGCGCGGGGTCTGAACCGCCGCATCGCCGAACCAGAACGCGGGCAAATCCGGGCCATCCCCCCCCACGACCCGATGCTGCCGGATCAGCCGCCCGCCGCCGCCCGGATTGCGCGAATATTCGCGCCATAGGCCGCCGGTGCCGCCGCCGAGCCGCCCTTGAAGATGCCCGACCCTGCGACCAGCACCGTCCCCCCCGCCGCCGCCACAGCGCCGGCATTGGCGACGGTAACGCCGCCGTCCACCTCGATCTCGATCGCGCGGTCGCCGATCATCGCGCGCAGGGCGCCGATCTTGGCCAATTGCCCCGACACCAGCGCCTGCCCGCCAAAGCCGGGATTGACCGTCATCACGCAGACCAGATCGACCAGGTCCAGCAGCCATGGCACCGCATCCAGCCCGGTGCCCGGATTGATCGCCAAGCCCGCCTTGCACCCCGCCGCGCGGATCGCCTGCAGGGTGCGGTGAACATGCGGCCCCGATTCCAGATGTGCGGTCAGGATATCGGCCCCGCTGCGGGCAAAGGCGTCGATCCACGGATCGACCGGGGCAATCATCAGATGCACATCCATCACCCCGGCGATATGCGGGCGCAGGGCGGCACACATTGCCGGGCCGAAGGACAGGTTCGGCACGAAATGTCCGTCCATCACATCGACATGCACCCAGTCCGCGCCCTGATCCATCACTGCGCGACATTCCGCGCCGAAATTGGCGAAATCGGCGGCAAGGATCGAAGGGGCGATCTTGATCGGCATCGGCAGGCTCCGGGACGTGTTGCCGGGTGATAGCGCAAAGCCGCGCCCGGGTCCAATGGCAGGAGTTGCATTGCCGCCCCGTCGCGGGGCGGCACCCTGCGCTGCAGGATCGCGGCATGAAAATCCGTTCCCTGCCCGCCACGCCCGTCAGAATTCCGTGCACCGCGCCCGGCCGTTACAGCCATGGCGCGACCGGCGCGCTGACCAGGACGGTGATCGGGCTGACCACCGGTGATAGCGCGGTCGGCTTGGGCGCATGTGCCGATGGCGACCGCTCGGCCGATGTGATGGCCGCAACACTCCGGGTCATCGGCCAGGATATCCGGGCCGTCTGCCTGTTGCAGAACGCCCTGATCCCGGCGATGCGCCATGCGCCCTGGACCAAGGTGCTGGCCGCCCGCCGCGTCTTGGCCGGCAAGGTTGAAGCATGTGCCTGCTGCCAGTCTGTCCATCGCGCGCTGGTACGCCGATGACGTGATCGCGCGCGGCCCGGTCACGCCGCAGGACGGGGTGGTGCGGATGAGGACAGGCCGGGCCTGGGCGTGACACTCGCCCCGGTGGCGCTCCGCCGCTGGCACGCAAGGCACTTGGCGCAGGGGGCATTCCCCGGCGGCAGCAACGACAGCTACGGCGCCGGGTTCCGCAAACTGCGATGCCTCAGGCGCTCCGCCCGCGCGCGATGCGCAGGAAATGGCGCAAGGCCGCATGACCGGCGACCGGTCCGGCCCGCCGTTGCAGGGTCAGCGTGGCGGGGCTGGGGCGCTGCCTGCGCTGGATGGTCAGAAACGCGCGGACGCGGCTGACCGGGCTTTCGGTCCGGTGATGATCGGCAAGGTGGCGGGGCATTGCACTCTCCATTCCAGGGGTGATGGCGCATCATGCCACGGATCGCGGCCGGATGGATCAGGAACCCTGCGTCACGCGCCAGATTCCGCCGTCGTCCAGATCGGTCAACAGCAGGATGCTGCCATCCGCCAGCACCTGCACGTCGCGGACCCGGCCCAGATCGGGCAGCAGCCGCTCCTCGCCCACCACAACGTCGCCGTCCAGTTGCAGCCGCACCAGCCCGCCGGGGTTCAGCGATCCGATCAGGATATCGCCCTGCCAGTCGGGGAACATCGGTCCCGCATAGAATGCCATCCCGCCCGGCGCGATCACCGGATCCCAGTAATAGACCGGCTCGGTGATGCCGGGCCCGCGCTGTTTGCCATCGCCGACCGGCGCGCCGGAATAATCGATGCCATAGCTGACCAGCGGCCAGCCGTGATTGGCCCCCGGCACCAGCAGGTTCAACTCGTCACCTCCCGCCGGACCATGCTCCATCGTCCACAGCCGCCCCTGCCCATCCAGCGCCGCACCCTGCGGGTTGCGATGGCCACTGGTCCACAGATCCCCCGCATCGGGCTGGCCCGCAAAGGGGTTGTCCACCGGTTCGCTGCCATCGGCATTCAGCCGGATCACCTTGCCCAGATCGGTGTCCAGCGCCTGCACCTGATCGGGCTCTTGCCACATCCCGCGCTCGCCCGCGATGATGAAGATATGGCCTGCGCCATCCGGCACGATCCGCCCGCCGAAATGCACCCCCGAGCCCCGGATCGCCGGCGACTGCGTCCAGAATTCAGCCACCCCGGTCAGTCGGGTGCCATCCGCTGCCAGCACACCCGAGGCTGCGGCCAGAAACATCCCGCCCACCAGGTTGTTTTCGGCATAGGTCAGATAGATCCGCCCGCTTTGGGCAAAATCATCGGCCAGTGCGACATCCAGCAGGCCACCCTGCCCTTCGACCACGATCCCGGGCAGGCCTGCGATCGGCGGCCCGACCTCGCCCGCCGCACTGACCAGCCGCAGCCGCCCGGGCCGTTCGGTCACCAGAAACCGGCCATCGGGCAGGGCGGCGATGCCCCACGGATGCTCAAGGCCCCCGGTCAGCAGCGTGGCAGTCACGGCGCTGGCAGGCAACGCCGGGGCGCGGGTCTGGTTGGCAAAGGCCGGGGCATGAGGCGCATTCGGCGGCCCCTGTTCCACCTGCGCCAGCGCGGGGGTGGCAAAAAGGGCCAGGGCAAGGCTCAGACGCATGGACATCTCCTGTTGCTGCCCGGAATATGGGGGCTTGCGGCCGGATATCCAGTCAGACAGCACCAATCAGCCGCTGCACCGCCCAGGCTGCGGCGTCCGCCACCACCGGGTCGGCATCGGCCAGCAAGGCCTGCGCCGCCGGGATCAGCGCGGGATCACCGCTGTTGCCGATGGCATAGCAGACATTGCGCACGAACCGCCCGCGCCCGATCCGCTTGACCGCGCTGCCCGCGAACCGCGCGCGAAACGCGGCATCGTCCAGCGTGGCCAGTTCGGCCAGCATCGGCGCAGGGCCTGCACCCAGATAGCGCAATTCGGACGCGGCTGCCGCAAACTTGTTCCAAGGGCAGACGGCCAGACAATCGTCACAGCCATAGATGCGGTTGCCCAGCAACGGGCGCAGGTCGGGGTCGACCGGGCCGTGATGCTCGATGGTCAGATAGGAAATGCAGCGCCGCGCATCCAGTCGATAGGGCGCCGGAAATGCGCCGGTCGGGCAGATGTCCAGACAGGCGGTGCAGGTGCCGCAATGGTCGCGCTCGGGAACATCCGGCTTCAGCGCCACCGTGGTAAAGATCGCGCCCAGAAACACCCAGTTGCCCAGGTCCCGGCCCAGCAGGTTGGTATGCTTGCCCTGCCAGCCCAGCCCCGCCGCCTGGGCCAGCGGCTTTTCCATCACTGGCGCGGTATCGACGAACACCTTCACCCCGGCCCCCGGTGCGGCGGCCACCAACCAGCGCGCCAACCGCTTCAGCCGGGGCTTGACCAGGTCGTGATAGTCGCGCCCCTGCGCATAGACGCTGATCGCGCCCCGGTCCGGCTGGCCCAGCACCGCCAGCGGATCGTGCCGGGGCGTATAGGCATCCGCCAGCATCACCACCGACCGGGCAGCGGGCCACAAGGCGGCGGGGTCGCCGCGCCAGGCGGCCCGGTCCGCCAACCAGCCCATGCTGGCGTGGTGCCCGTCGGCCAGAAACGCCGCCAGCCGCCCGGCGGCCAGCGGGATCGCATCGGGCGCACAGACCCCCATCGCCGCGAACCCAAGGGCGCGCGCCTGATCGGCCAGCGCCGTATTCAGCACCTGCCCCGGCTTTCATGTTTGCGAAAATACCCTCGGGGGTATCCAAGGGGGCAGACAGCCCCCTTGGTCGGGGGGTCCGGGGGGCGGACAGCCCCCCGGTTCCCCCCGCGCATGCCGGCGTCAGAAATCCAGATCGGCATAGTGGGCCGGCTGCGGAAACCCCGGCACCTGATCGGCCAGAAGGCTGCGAAACGCAGGCCGCGACTTGATCTTGGCGTACCAGTCCTTGACCAGTTCGGACCGGTGCCAATCCACGTCCGAGATATAGTCCAGACAGCTCAGATGCGCGGCGGCGGCGAAATCGGCCAGCGTCATCTCGTTGCAGGCCAGCCAGCGCCGGGTTTCCAGCAGCTTGGCGATGTAATCCAGATGGAACTTGATCGCCCGCGCCCCGGCCTTGACATGGGCGCTGTCGGGATAGCCGCCACCCATCACCTTCTTGAACACCCGCTCGCCCATCAGCTTGGCGCTGACATCGGTATAGAACTTGTCGTCGAACCACGCCACCAGGCGGCGCACCTCATAGCGCGTGTCGGCGTCGCGCGGCAGCAGCGGCGGACTGGGCTGCACCTCTTCCAGATACTCGCAGATCGCGCTGCTTTCGGCCAGAACCCGGTTGCCCAGTTTCAGCACCGGCACCTTGCCGGCCGGATTGCGGCGCAGGAAATCGGCGTCCTGTTCCCAATAGCGCTCCTCGACCAGCTCGACCTCTATCCGCTTTTCGGCCAGCGACAGGCGCACCTTCCGGCAGAAGGGCGACAGGGGATAGTGGTAAAGACGGTTGGTCATCGCGGCATCCTGAGGGTTGGCCCTTGATGCCCCAGCCCTGCGTCAGGCTCAAGAGGCCGTGGACGCATGGCACCGCACTGTCATTCACCCACAAACAGGCATGAAAGGCCAAGTCGGGCAACGGTTCCCAGCCCTTGGCGCGGGATCGGTCCCG
>Ga0105049_10006057_pt1 | contig 14078 bp, 8 predicted proteins | sample MAT06_FD_78087 | JGI IMG/M metagenome (GOLD analysis project Ga0105049, IMG submission 78087) | Freshwater microbial communities from Lake Fryxell liftoff mats and glacier meltwater in Antarctica - MAT-06 | ecosystem: Environmental > Aquatic > Freshwater > Ice > Liftoff microbial mat | place...
ACCTTGTCTTCCGCAGCCATGGCGGCGGCGAAGAACGATCCAACCTGATTTCCCTGTGCGAGCGCTGCCACCTCGAGCTCGTGCACCGCCACAAGCTGCTCGTCTCCGGCTGCGCCCCCGACGCACTGACGTGGCACGCCAAAGGCTGGGCCAGCGGCGGGGACCACCACCCCGCGAAAGCCTGACCGCTGCGCTGGTCAGGTAGGTCAACTGCCGGGCTTGGGGGTGACCGTCGCCTTCGCCGGACCTGACCGACACGGTCTGGGACAGGGGCGACCCGCTCGCGACGCCGCTGGCTGGAGTCAGCTGAACCACGCCAACAGCGCCGTCGCCGACGGCGACACGGTCTGCTCCGACACGTACGGCAACCAGCGCGGCGGCGACATCACCTACGTCGGTCCGTGCGACTCATCGGCGCTGGCCGACACCCGGCCCGGGATCGCGGACACCCAGAACAACGTCACCATCTGAGTCGACGGCCTCTATGGCGCGGGCGGCGCCGACGTCGGCGAGTGGCAGGATCTATGCGGCCAAAGGCTGGGCCAGCGGCGGGGATCACCACCCCGCGAAAGCCTGACCGCTGCGCTGGTCAGGTAGGTCAACTGCCGGGCTTGGGGGTGACCGTTGCCTTCGCCGGACCTGCCTGCCGCCAAGTCTCGGTCAGGAGCCTGGCGAGCTGTCGCGCATCTCATCCGACCCACGACGCCGCTTCTGGCAAGTGCCCCATCATCTTGAGTCACACCCGTAGCAGCCGAAGTTGTCGGGACTGCGTTTTTGGTCGACATCGTACGCGAGGCACTCGGCGACCTTCTCTTCTTCGCCGTAGACCCATGAGGTCGCTTGAGTCGCTTGCAAGGTCGCGTGGCAGTCCCCCGCAAATGCGTCGATCGCCTGCTGCCGGGTCGCGCCCGGATGCGCGTCCTCTGTCGCTCGAGAAAATGACAGCGCAGCGGTGAGCCGGGTCAGCGCCTCTGCGCCCAGCCGCGAGCGGTCACGTCCACCGCACTGAGCCCGCCGTGCAGGTGCAACGGTCGGGCACTTTCGAGGTCGAGCACGGCCCAGCCGAGCTCGCTCGGACCGCCCCAGTTCCTGCCGGCGAGCCACAGCCGTCCGAAGCGAAAGTCCTCGGCGCGCACGTCGTTGTCGCTCGTGCCATCGAGCCGCGTAGCGCTCGCGAGCGCTCCGGTTTCGGGGTCGAGCGCGAACATCACCCGTGCGAAGGGCGCCATCACGTAGCCGCGCCCGGCGGTCACGAACGGCCTCATGTGCTCGCTCACAGGGTTGCGCGACACGATGCTGCCCGTGTCGAGATCGACGATGACGACCTGGGTCAGGATCGGCCCGTCTGCAACCTGGCTGCCGAACACGACCAGCGGCAGGAACCTCGGCAGCTGGCCATTGCCCTGCACCGCTTCGCCAACGATCCACCTGCCGAGGTCGAGCTGCCAGCGCACTTCACCGCTCCTGCCGTCGACCCGGGCGAGCCCGATGGCGAAGTCGTCGCCCGTCGCTTGCCCGATGATCACATCGTCGCCACGCTCACCGCACAGACCGGACGCCCGGACGCGCGCGGCACCCGTGAGATGCACGGGCTCCGCCTCGCGACCCACGCGGGGCATCACAACCAGGGCTCCATTGCGGCGGCCGATGATCGTGCGCGGCGTCTCGCATATCGGATCCAGCGGCAACGTGCGAACGACCCGGCCGGTCACCCCGTCGTACTCGACCGCGCCGTCCGCCGACGCGCCCGAAACGAGGAGACGGCCCGGCTCGAGCAGCGCGAAGCGCAGCATACGCCCGTATTTCTGTACGGATGGGGCGAGCGTCCAAAGGACTGCCCCATCGCTCAGCGCGAGCGCCGTCAACGTCTCGTCGCGTTGCTCGCCGGCGCCGACGTCGTGCAGCACATAGACGCGCGGCCCATCGATTATCAGCTGTGGCCCGATGTAGAGCGACTCACCTTGCGCCAGCGCCGTCTCCCACTGCGGCTCACCGTCGCCGCGGGCGAGCGCCTTCACGACCGTCGTACCCCCGCGCTCGCCGAGCAGCACGATCTGGTCTGCGCTCGCCGCGACGCTCGTGAAGCCGAGTGCCTCGCTTGTTTCGAACGGCGTCACCTCGCGACTCCACGCGACGTTGCCGTCGTCCTTGACGAGCTGCACCCAGAAGTACGTCGCATCGTTTTCGTTCCTGCGTGTCAGCAACAGCGCCTCGTCCGGCCCGACGGGAGCCCAGCCATAGATGAAGCGTGTCGCAGGCGTCAGCGCCCGCACGAACAGATAGCCGGCGCCGACGAGCGCGACGACTGCGAACAAGATCCACCAACGCTTGCGAGTCATGGCTTCTGATTAGCACGTTGCCCAAAGGGCTCCCAGCCCTTCAAGTCGCGACATAATGTGTCGTTCGAGCACCGCACTCGTATCGGCCACCTCGGCACAATCGCTATCGACGACCAGCTCCGCGGCGGTGGGGGCTTCGTAGGGCGCACCCACCCCGGTCAGGTTGCTGAGCTCGCCGCGCGCGGCCTTGCCGTAGAGGCCCTTGGGGTCGCGCGCGCGACACACCTCGACCGGGCAACGGACCCATACTTCGATGAAGCGCCCGGGCGGAAAGAGTGCACGCACGCGTGCGCGATCCGCGGCGGCCGGCGACACGAACGCGCAGAGCGCGACCACGCCCGCGTCGACGAGGATCCTGGCGGCATGGCCCGCGCGCCGCAGGTTCTCGCTGCGGTCGGTCGGCGAGAAGCCGAGCCCGGCGTTGAGTCCACCGCGTAGCTCGTCGCCATCGAGGACGTAGCTATGAACGCCCCGTCGATGCAGTGCCCGCTCCACGCTTTTGGCAAGCGTCGTCTTACCGGCCGCGGGCAGGCCCGTGAGCCACACGCAGGCGGCCGCATGACCGGCGAGGTGCTCGCGGTCGGCCCAGGTCAGGGCTCCGGTCTCGTCCATGATCTTTGGTGTCGATGTGTTCACGAACCGCGCTTACCGCGGTCGATGCCGGCGAGCAAGACACGCCGAAGAGGCGTGGCGTCACGGGGCGGCTCGTGGCAGAACAGCCGCATGACGCCGTCCGACGCCGCCCTGCACCAAGCGCTTACCCAACGGGACGAAGGCGACCTCGATGGCGCCATCGAGACCTTGCGCGCCGCCGCGAGCCTCGACCTCGGCGACGCCCAGCTCGCTGTCAACCTCGCCAAGATGTTGTCCGAGACGGGCCAGCTCGACCGCGCCGAGCCGTGGTTTCGCCACGCGCTGAAGCTCGCGCCCGACGACCTCGACCTACGCCTCGCTTATGGCACCTTCCTCGGCCAGACCGGCCACGCGCCCGAGGCACGCGACTACCTGCTCGGCGTGATGCAGGACCTCGAGCAGGCGCTCGACCAGGCCTCGATGCTCGGCGACCGCGACGCCATCCTCGAGGTGAATCGTTTCCTCGGCGCCGCCTCCGTCAATATCGGGCGCGCGGCGCTCGAGTGTGGCGACGCGCCGATGGCGATCTCGTTTGGACGCGGCTGGCTTGACGACCCTGAATGTGGCGAGGCGGCGCACGCTTTGATAGCGGACGCGCTCGACTCGGACGACCTCGACCCGCAGCGCCTGGCAGAGCTCTCGCTCGAAGGCGGCCGGGTGACGCCGGCGGTCGTGACGCTGCTCATCGATACCGCGCTTGGTCGCCAGCCGCCCGACTTGATCGCCGTGGAACGCGCGGTCGCGGCCGCCGACGAGGCGCTCGAAGAGGACTGGCAGGCAAGCGACGAGGCGCTCGCGCGGGTGCTCGGCATGGCGCGGGCGCAGCTCGGTCGGGCCGTGATGCGCGGCGGTCTCGACGCCAACGACTTCCCGGCGCTCTTGTCCGTCGGCAAGTGACGCTGCACCTGCACCGGTCAAACGACCTCGATGCGCTGGTCTTAGCACTGGCCGAGCTGCCGCCGATCGAGCCGCCGGACCCGTTCGAGCCCGAGACGATCGTGCTGCAGACGCGCGGCATGGAGCGCTGGCTCTCGATGAGATTGGCGGAGTGTCGCGGGGTGTTCGCGCATGGCCGCTTCGTGTCGTTCGATGACCTGCTCGACGAGCTGATGGACGGCCTCGTGCCGGCCGAGCGCGCCGCCCACTGGCGCCCGGGGCAGCTCGTGTGGCGCATCGCCGAGGTGCTGCGCCTGGCACCGCGCGACCCGGAGCTCGGCGCACTGGCCGCCTGGCTCGCGAGCACCCACAAACCCAGTGCGACATCGGACCTCGATGCTACCGGTGCGGCGCTGTCCGATCAGATCGTGCAGCTCGCGTGGCGCGTGGCCGAGGTCTTTCATCGCTACGCATTGCATCGACCCGAGATGGTCGACGCGTGGGCGGCGGGCGCCGCGCAGCCTGGGCAGGAGTGGCAACCGGCGCTCTGGCGTCGCCTCGCGAGTGACATCGGCGCAGCGCATCCGGGTCGCCGGCTGTCACTGCTCGTCGCGGCGCTCGACGCGGAGGCACCCCTGCCCGCAGGCTTCGCGCGCAGGCTCGTACTTTTCGGGCATCACACGATGGTGCCGCTGCACCTCCAGGCGTTGGCGGCGCTCGGGCGGCGGCTCGAGGTGCATCTCTTCCACCCGGCGATAGGTCCTGGCGAGGGCGGCGACATCCATGTGATCAAGCACCCGCTGCGCGCGTCGCTCGGGCGGCTGCTCGACCACTTCGACGCGTTGCGGGCGGCTCTTGCGCCGGGTGCCGTGCGCCATTCGCATCTGGTCGCACCGTCCGAAGGCACGCTACTTGGGCGCCTGCAGAGCGCCATCTATCACGGTCCCGTGATGGAAGACCTGCGGCCGCTGCCGGAGCTGGCGCCTGCCAACAACGGAAAGGCCGACCGTTCGTTGCAGTTCCACTCGTGCGCGAGCCCGCTGCGCCAGGTCGAAGTCCTGCGCGACGAGCTGCTCTCGCTGTTCGTGGCCGATCGCACGCTCGAGCCGCGCGACGTGATTGTCATGACCCCGAACATGGAGACCTACGCGCCGCTCATCGACGCGGTCTTCCGCGACGGCGACCGCGACCTGCCCGCGACCCATCCGTTGTCGGCGGGCTTTCCGCCGATCCACCGGCTGCACGATCTGTCGCTGCGCCGCACGAATCCGATCGCCGAGAGCTTCCTAGCGATCCTCGCGCTCGCGGGCGGGCGTTATCCGCTCTCGGCGGTGCTCGATCTGCTCGCGTTGCCGCCCGTGCTCGCCAAGGTCGGCCTCCTCGAAGAGGAGCTGTCGCGCCTCCAGGACCTCGTGCGCGAGGCGAAGATCCGCTGGGGCCAGGACGAACATCACCGCGAGGGCGAAGACCAGCCGAGCACGCGCCGCAACACCTGGGCCGGCGGCTTCGACCGGCTGCTGCTTGGCCATGCGCTCGCGAGCAGCGGCGTCGACGACTTCCTCGGCATCGTCCCGGTCGACGACGTCGAGGGCAAGGACGAGACACGCACGCTCGGCCTCTTCATCGACTACCTCGAGCGCCTCTTCGACGAGCTCTCCGACCTGCACGTGCCACGCAGCGTACCGGCCTGGCGCGCGCGTCTGGCACGGCTCGTGACGAACCTGCTGGTGCATGACGACACCTCGGCCGGCCAGGCGCAGGGCGTGCTCGATGTGTTGGCCGAGGTCGTCACGCGCGCCGAGCTCGGTGGCTTCAACGGCGAGCTCGAGCTCGACGCGATGCGCGGTCTGCTCTGGGACCCGCTCGAAGCGCGCCGCCCATCGGTGTCGTTCCTGTCGGGCGGGCTCACGTTCTGCACACTCCTGCCGATGCGGACCATCCCCTTCCGGGTCGTCTGCCTCCTCGGCATGGACGACGGCGAGTTCCCGCGGAGCCCGCACGGTCTCGGCTTCGATCTGCTCGAAGGCAAGTCCGCGCCCGGCGACCGCTCGCCGCGCGAAGACGACCGCATGACGTTTCTCGAAACGGTGGCGGCCGCCAAGCAGCACCTGCTCGTCACCTGGACCGGCTATCGCGCCACCGACAAGCGCGAGCTCGACGCGGCTGGCCCCGTTGCCGAGCTCATCGAGAGCGTGCGCCGCGGCCTCCAGGTCGAGGTCTTGAAGCCCCCGGTGCTGGTCGCGCATTCGCTGCAACCGTTCACCCCGAAGAACTTCCGCGCGCCGCCGCAGTCGTTCGACCGGCGCTACCTGCGCGGTGCCAATCGCATCCTCGCGCCGCGCCACAAGTTGGTGCCCCATTGGGACGCGGCCCTCGCCACGGTGCCGCCGCTGAGCCTGTCGCTCGACAAGTTCGTCGCCTCGTTCGAGGACCCGTCGCGCTGGTTTTCTCGCGAGCGGCTGCGCGTCTCACTCGCCGAGCGCGGGCTGTCGCTCGATGACCGCGAGCCGATCTCCCTAAACCAGCTCGAGCTGTGGAGCCTGCGCAACCAGGTGCTCGGTTGGGAGCTCGACGCCGTCGACTCGGAGCATCGCATGCGTGCCCTCGAGGCGACCGGGGTCCTGCCGTTTGGTGCCGCAGGTCGCCTGGTGCTGCGCCAGATCGAGGACGAGGTGCGCGCCATCGCGGAGCGCGTGCGCCTCCTGCGTGAGCCCGCCTGGCGCCACTATCACCACGACCGCGCGCCGCCACCCCATCCCGATCCGATCCCGGTGAACCTGCGTCTTGGCGGCCTCGACATCAGCGGCCAGCTCGACTTCGTCTACGGCGATTGCCGCATCGCGCACCAGGCCGGCAAGGTGCGCACCAAGGGCGTCGTCGGGTTGTGGCTGCGTCACCTGGTCCTGGCCGCGACGCTGAAGCGTCCGACCTGGAGCTTCCTCGTCGGCCAGGACCGCCAGGCAACACTCCTGCCGGTGGCGCCGGCCCGCGCGCGCGAATTGCTGTTCGACCTCTGTCAGATCCACCTCGGCGCCTATCGCCGGCCGCTGCCGTTCTTTCCCGCGACCTCGTGGGCGTGGCTCGACGACCGGCCGTCGACATCGGCGCCAGGTGGCTACGAGGTGCCCAAGAAGGCGCGTGACGAATGGCGTCGCCGTGGCTACGAGGCCGGCGACATCGGCGATGGTACCGAGGCCCACGCGCAGCTCCTGTTCGCGCAGTCAGAGGGCGATTTTCCGTTCGATGACAGCCACTTCCAGCGGCTCTCCGAAGTCGTCCTGGGTCCCTTGCGGATGACCCCCGATGGGTGTCTGACCGCGTTCGCGAACGAGCGTGTGCTCTACTGGGAGGATCTGTGATGGCCGATCCCACCCCCACTGCGGCCAAAGTGAACCCTCCCGCCTTCGACCCGCTCGGCCCGCTCGAGCCCGGCGTCACGCTGCTCGAAGCCTCGGCCGGCACCGGCAAGACCTACTCGATCACCAGCCTCTACATCCGCCTCGTCATCGAAGAGAACATCCCGGTCGATCAGATCCTCGCCGTCACGTTCACCCAGGCGGCCACCGCCGAGCTCACGAGCCGCATCCGCAAGCGCCTCGGTGAAGCCCATCGCGTGCTGCACGACAACGCGCGCAAGGACGTGATCGCGAGCGACGACATCGTCTTGCGCCACCTCGCCGCCAAGGCGAACAGTGCCGACGCGACCGTATGGGCCCAGCGCGCACGCGCCGCCGTCGAGAGCTTCGACCGCGCCAATATCACGACGATCCACGGCTTTTGCCAGCGCATGCTGAGCCAGCACGCCCTCGAGGCGCAGGTCCCGTTCGGGGTCGAACTCATCGAGGACCAGGCCCAGCTCGTCCAGGAGATTGCCGACGACTTCTGGGTGCGCGAGGTCGCGCGCTCCCAACCGTGGGAGCTGCAGACGCTCGCCACGATCGGCGTCGATCTCGAGTCGATGCGGCGCCTCGCGAGGATGGCCATCCACAACTGGGATGCGCGGCCCGTGCCCGAGCCTCCGACGACCGTTGCCCGCCCCGACGCGGCAGCCCTTGTGGAAGCCCTCGCGCTCGCCTCCGAGGCGGCCCGCCACGCCCACACCAAGGCCGACATCGAGGCCCTCCAGGAGACCATTCGCGACGTCAATGGCTTCACCCCCGGCGGCGCCTGGAAGCAACTGCCGCGCGCCCTCGACAACCTCGCCCAGAATCGCGTCATCGGGCGCGACCTCGAGACGCTCGCCGTGCTCCATCGCGACAACCTGCGCGCCAACCTGCCGACCCAGCAGTTGCCGCTGATCGTCGACGCGGTCACCCGCCTCCTGGCAGCCCACGCGCGTTGGCGCCCACAAGCGCTGCCCTGGGGCCTCGCCCTTCGCCACGCGCTTGTCCGCGAAGTCCGCGCGCAACATCAGAAGCGCACCCGCGAGCGCGGCGTCTGGAGCTATGACGACCTCCTCCGCTCGCTCAAGGACGCGCTCACCTCGACCACCCGTCCGCACATCGCCAAGGCCCTCCAGGCCGCCATCGGCCGCCGCTTCAGGGCCGTATTGATAGACGAGTTCCAGGACACCGACCCGGTCCAGTGGGCGATCTTCCAGACCGTCTTCGCCAACCGCCACCATCACCTCTACCTCATCGGCGACCCCAAGCAGGCGATCTACGGCTTTCGCCGCGCCGACGTGATGACCTACCTCGAGGCCGGCGCCAAAGCCGACTTCGTCTACACGCTCGAGACCAACTACCGCAGCGACGGCCCGCTCATCGCCGCCCTGAACCACCTCTTCCTGCGCAAGAACCCCGAGCGCGTCTTCGCCGTCGACGGCATCCCCTACCGCCCCGTCAAGGCGAAGTACGACTCACGCGTCGCGGGCATGACCGACGCACCCGTGCGCCTCCTCTGGGTCGCCCGCACCAAGCAGAACACCGCCCGCTCACGCGACTTCGCGACCTCGAAAATCACCGGCAAATGGGGCGAGGATCACCTGCCCGGCTATGTCGCCTCCGACATCGTGCACACGTTGAAGAGCGGCATCACCATCGCCGGCGAAGGCGGCGTCATGCGCCCGCTGGCACCCTCCGATCTCGCCGTGCTGGTGCACAAAAACGATCACGCGGTGCGGGTTCAGGACGCGCTCCGGCAGGCTGGCGTGCCGGCGGTCGTGCACGGTCCACGCTCGGTGTTCGAGACCGACGAGGCCGCCGATCTGCTACGCGTCCTGACCGCCGTGCTCGACCCGTCGCGCATGCAGAACGTGCGCGCGGCGCTGCTCACGCGCCTCCTCGGGGTCACCGCGCGGGAGCTGGCGCGCATGGAGCAGGAGGCGTCGCGCGAGCTCGAGGCCGCCATCGATCGGCTCCGCGAATGGCGCGAGGCCTGGACCAAACGCAGCTTCATCGAGGCCTTCCGAAAGCTCACGAGCGCCCGCGTCGACGAGCTCCTCGCGCTGGAAGACGGCGAGCGGCGCCTCGCCAACCACCTCCAGTTGGGCGAGCTGCTGCACCTCGCCGTCGCCCAGCGCGACCTCAAGCCACCCGGCCTGGTCGCCTGGCTCGAACGGCAGATCCAACGCGCCGACAAGACCGACGACCGGCAACAAGTGCGGCTCGAGACCGACGAGCCGGCCGTACAGGTCGTCACCATCCACAAGGCCAAGGGTCTCGAGTACGCCTTTGTGTGGGCCCCCTTCCTCTGGCAGAAGGCCGACCAGACATTCCCCGGCAAGCGCATCCCCGACTTCGTGTTCCGCGACGCCGAGCGCGACCCGGAGCGCAAGCCCTGCCTCGAAATCGGCCTCTCCGATCAAGACCCATTACGCCAGCGCGCCCATCGGCTGCAGATCTTCGGCGAGCAGAGCGAGCGCCTGCGCAGCTTCTATGTCGCCCTCACGCGCGCAAAGCACCAGGTGACGCTTTACGGGGGCGCCTTCTGGGACCTGCCCGATTCACCGCTTGGCTACATCCTCCTGTCCAACGCGAACGCCCACGACGCCGACTCGCTGCGGCGCGAATCCAGCGCCCTCACTGGCGTGTTCCGACTCAATGACACGGACCTCATCGCCAATATCGGCAATAGCGACAACCTGCCCCGCGACCTCTTTACGGTCGCCATCGCGGCCCGCCCCGACGGTGCCCGCTACGAGCCCGGCGACGACCCCGAGCCACTCACGATCCGCGTCTGGGACGACCGACAACTCGACGTCGGCTGGCGCCGCACGAGCTTCTCCGGCCTCATCCAGGAGTCCGGCCCCTACGTCGAAGCGCTCCAGGAAGAACGCCTGCAAGCCGCCTCCGACGAGGACAAGATCGAGATCGAGGACCTGTTCCTGCCCGCCACCAACGCGGGTGACGTGGTGCTCGCCGACATGCCGAGTGGCCGCGCCATCGGCAACTGCATCCACAAGATCCTGGAGCTCGCCGACTTCACCGATCCCACTACCGTTGCCGCCCACGTCACGAGCGAGCTCGTGCATTTCGCCGTCGACCCGGTGCACGCGCCGGCGCTGACGTCGGCCCTACAGGCGCTGTTGGCGACCCCGCTCGACGCGTCGGGGCTCAGGCTCGACCAGCTCCCGAAGGCGCGCCGCCTGCCCGAGATGAACTTCGTATTCCCGGTCGCGGGCGGCTACCGGGTAACCCCATCGCCCCCCGAGGCCACAACCGACTTCGCGCATCGCAATCTGTTGAAGACCTTTCGCGCCTTCGGCCCGCCCGCGCTCGAGTCGTGGCTCACCCGCTTCGAGGCGGTGCCGTTCGCGTCCGTGCGCGGCTTCTTGTCGGGCAGTCTCGACCTCGCGTTCCAGTCGCCGCATGACGGCCGCTGGTACATCGTCGACTGGAAGTCCAACCACCTCGGTCGCAGCGCCCGCGACTACAGCCCGAAGAAGCTGCGCGAGGCGATGGACCACCATCATTATCATCTGCAATATCACCTCTATTCGGTGGCACTCTGCCGCTACCTGCGCTCGCGCCTGCCGGGCTTCGATCTCACCCGCGACTTCGGCGGCGCCTTCTATCTGTTCCTGCGCGGCATGCACCCTGCGCATCCGCCAGGCACCGGCATCTACTATGATCGTCCGACCCCGTCGCTCATGCACGAACTCGAGCGTCAGCTCGACGGCATCGGCGACGCCCGCCGCGGGCAATTGGCGCTGATATGACAACGATATGACAATGACCAGGCCGGCTACCACCGCCCCGCCGAGCGCGCACTGGGAGTCGCTATTGGCGCCATTCCTCGCCGCCAAGGTGCTCTCACCGCTCGACTATCGCTTCGCGCTGGCGCTCGCACGCATGGCCCCCGAACCTCCAACTGCGGGCGTCGTGCTCGGTGCCGCGGCCGCCAGTGCGGCGCTCACGCGTGGCGACATCTGCCTCGAGCTGAGTCGCGCCGACGTGTTGCTCGCCCCCGCCGACGAAGACGCCCCGCTCGCGGAGCGTCCGACCTGGCCCGAGCCCGCGGCCTGGCGCGAGGCGCTGATGCGCTCGCCGCTCGTCTCCGATGGCACCGCCCGGGCGCCGCTCGTGCTCGACGGCGAGCGCCTCTACCTGCATCGCTACTACGACTATCAGCGCCGCCTCGCGCGCGCCCTGACCGAGCGGCGCGAGACGATCTTCGCGGTCGATGACCAGCGCCTGCGCGAGACGCTCGACCGCCTCTTCGCCAGTGCCGACCCCGATCCGGCCCAGCGTCAGGCCGCCGAGACGGCCGTTCGCCGCGGCCTGACGATCATTTCGTGTGGCCCCGGCACCGGCAAGACCTCGACCGTCGTGCGCATCCTCGGCGCGCTCGTCGAAGCCCAGCCGACGCTGCGCGCGGTGCTGGTCGCCCCGACCGGCAAGGCCGCAACGCGCCTGTCCGAATCGATCCGCAGCCAGCGCAACGCGCTCGCCCTGGCCCCTGAGATTGCGGCCCGCATCCCCGAAGCCGCCGCAACAATCCACCGTTCACTCGGCTTTCGTCCGCAGAGCCCGACCCGCTTCAGCCACGATCGCGAGCACCCGCTGGCGGCCGACGTGGTCGTACTCGACGAGGCGTCGATGGTCGATCTCGCGATGATGACGAAGCTCGTCGAGGCGGTGCCGAAGACCGCGCGCCTGATCTTCCTCGGCGACAAAGACCAGCTCGCCTCGGTTGCGGCCGGCCACGTGCTCGGCGACATCGCCGAGGCGGCCCAGCCCGGCGGCCCGCTCGCCGCATCGTTCGCGCTCCTCACCCTGAGCCATCGCTTCTCCGAGACGGGCGGCATCGGCGCCCTCGCGCGCGCCATCAAGCTCGGCGACGAAGACGCGGTGATTGCGACGTTGCGTGCCAACCACGCGGAGGTGAGCTGGGAGCCCAATGACCAGCCCGACGCCGACAATAGACTGCGCGACCTCGCGGTGGCCGGTTGGGGTCCGCTGTCGCGCCGCCTCGCGACCCCTGAATCGGCGCTCGCGGCGCTGCCCGGCTTCCAGCTCCTGTGCGCGCATCGCCGCGGCCGCTGGGGTGCCGAGCACCTGACCCAGGAGGTCCGCCTCTGGCTGGCGTTGGCCGAGCACATCCCGCCCGGCGACGAGTGGTACCCCGGGCGCCCGATCATCGTGCTCGTCAACGACCACGCCCAGGACCTCTGGAATGGCGACACCGGCGTCGTCTTGCGAGACGCCGATGATCTTTTGCGCGTGCACTTCCCGCGCGCCGGCGACGCACCGGACCAGCGAACGCGCGCCTTGTCACTCGCCCAGTTGCCGACCCACGCGTCGTTCTATGCGACGACCATCCACAAGGCGCAGGGCTCGGGCTTCGACCATGTCGTCGCGGTGCTCCCGCCCGAGCCCTCGCCGGTCATCACGCGCGAGCTCCTCTATACGGCGGTCACGCGCGCCCGCAAGAAGGTGACCCTGGTTGCGAGCGAGGCGGTCATCCGCCACGCGGTTCGCACCCGCGTACAGCGCGCCTCGGGCCTTGCCGCGGCCCTTCGGCAGGGTGGCGACGCCTGGACTGCGGCACTGCTCGAGCCGCGAATCCGTTGAAATCAGCGCGGCGCTTGCTGGGGCCGCCGCTGGTCGGCCCACAGCACCGCGCGCCGCATCAGCTCGCCGAGGCTCGTGATACCGAGCTTGCGCTGGATGTGGGCACGATGCGAGGCGATCGTCTTGATGCTCAAGTCGAGCACGCTCGCCACCTGCTGGGTCGAGCGGCCGCTGCCGAGCAGCTCGAACACCTGCAGCTCGCGATCGGTCAACAGATCGAGCAGCGTCGTCCCGCTCTTTCGTGGCCGGCCGCGCACGCCCTGGGCAAGATGCGCGGCCAGAGCGCGTGGGGTGTGGATCTGATTGGCGAGAACTGAGTTCATTGCACCCAGGAGCTCGCTCACAGGCTCGAGCTTGCCGACATAGCCGAGCGCACCCGCACGCAGCGCACGCTCACCATAGACAACGGGATCACGCAGCGAGAAGACGAGCACCCGGGTCGAAGGGTGGTGGGCACGGATCCAACCGACGAGCTCGAGCCCATCTTCGAGATCCAGCACGATGTCGATGATCGCCAGGTCAGGGTGGTAGCGCGCGACCTTTTCCTGCGCCTCCTTCCGATTGCCCGCCTCGGCAACGACCAGCAGTCCACCCTCGGCAGCGCGATGCGCAAGTCCTTCGCGTACGATCGGCTGAGGATCGACGAGAAGCACGGTTGCCGTCGGCGCAGGACGCGCTTCAGCGTGGCCACTATGGGTCTCGTTCAGATTGGGCATGCGTTGATTGAGTGATACCGCGGGCGGGTCCGTTTTCAAAAATCTTTCGCACCGATGCCACCCGGAAAGATTCAGTCAGAAAAACGAAGGCTTTGGCGAAGCGCAAGAGCTGTCGAAGTCCGAAGCGTAGTCCTTCGTCTGATGTCTGGGTCGTCGCTTCGTCCCATGCTTGGTTCGTCCGACCGAGGACCCATCTTTGCGTGTTCAGCTGACTTCCCGCAGTCGCGTTTCGGCCCACTCGCGGCGGCCTATTCGTACTCTCTCGCGGGAAAATGCCATGCAGACGAGCTCCGTTCGTGCGCTTCGTGGTCCCAATCCTCCTCATTGTCCTGACTTCACGACGCGTCAATCCGTGTCCAGCGACAGGGCTTCTTCGACATCGCCGTCAACTTCGAGGACATCTTCTGTTCGACCAAGATTGACTGCCAATATGCCGACGGCAAGCCGATCAACCTGCTGTCCAATGTCCAATGTCCAATGTCCAATGTCCAATGTCCAAT
>Ga0105049_10006063_pt1 | contig 14070 bp, 12 predicted proteins | sample MAT06_FD_78087 | JGI IMG/M metagenome (GOLD analysis project Ga0105049, IMG submission 78087) | Freshwater microbial communities from Lake Fryxell liftoff mats and glacier meltwater in Antarctica - MAT-06 | ecosystem: Environmental > Aquatic > Freshwater > Ice > Liftoff microbial mat | place...
TCGGGCGCGAGGGTCTTGATGGCGGCGGCGCGGCCGCTGGCGAGGTGGCGGGCGCGGTAGACGCGGCCCATGGCGCCTTTGCCGATGAGCTCGATGACGTCGTAGCCGGGGATCGTTGGCAGCGCCTCACCGGCGGGCTTCGGCGCGGCCACCTTGGCGGCGGCAATGGCGGCGCGGGCCGCGGGCGAAAGTCGCGCCGAGTCCGCGGCCAGCCAGAGGAAGGCGCAGGTCTCGAGGAGCAACATCAGGCAGACGCCTCGGGCCAGTCCTGCGGCAGGAGAGGACGCGCAGCATCCTCATGAAATTTCACCTGCTGGAGCACGGGATCGGGCTTCAGGGGATCGCGTGACTCGGTGGGTTCGGGCAGGAGGGTGAGCAAGGCCGCGGCCTTGTCGGGCAGCCGCTCGGAACCTTTGGGAATGACGCGGCCATGATCGAGTTCCACTTCCAGGGTGATGAAATTCATGCTCGCAACGTAGCGACCGCGGCCCCTTTTCGCCACAGCGAAGAATACCCCGGCATCGTCTCTCCCCTTGCCGAGGCCGGCAGATCGCGGCACTCTCCGGCCATGCCTTCCGAAGCGATCGAAGCCACTCTCGAAAGCGTGCTCGGGGCCGCGGGCCAGTGCCTGGACCGCACGAGCGCCGAGGCCTTGCTGCGCCTGCGGGCGGATGTGCGGTTGCAGGCGCGGATCGAGGACTTGGCCGATCGTTGCACCGAAGGAACGCTCTCCGCAGAGGAGCGCGAGGAATACGAGAGCCTGATCCGCGTTGGCAATTTCGTCGCGATCCTTCAGACCAAGGCCCGCCAGCAACTCGCCGCCGGCCACGCGGCGTGATCGACCCGGCGACGCGCGCCGCAGTGCGTGAGCGGGCGGGGGATCGCTGCGAATATTGCAGCCTGGCGGAGACGGCGGAGCCTTTCTTCAGCGTCCACATCGAGCACATTGTCGCCCGCCAGCACGTGTGGTGGCGATGCGGTGGAAAATCTGGCGCTCGCCTGCTACTTCTGAATCGCGCGTAGCCGCCGCCACCGGACGCGGATTCCGCGCGGCGAGCGCACCAGCAAATCCAGCCCTTCATCCGGGTGGAGTCGCGGTGCGCGGTGGCGGAGCGCCGCCGTCCTCGTGCGGCAGTCGTTCTGCTCGCGGAGCGCCGATCTCCCACCGCGTTGCCGGAGATGGTGCGCTCCGCGCGTTGGTTCATTTGCCGCACGAGGACAGCGGCGCTCCCAGAACGGCAGATTGGAGCCAGCCCCTCCGGGAAAAATTCCCGCATTTTCCTGCAACTCGCTCCGGCCATTCCCGAAGAAACAGTTGAAACGATCCTTCAACCCAATGACCGCCTCCTCTCCGAAACTTCACCGTGCCCGACAACGCCGCCTTCTTCCGCCTGGAATCGCAGTAGTGGCGGAGCGGCTGAGTTGTCTGTCCGGATCGTTCGTTTTCATCCGGCACTCAAATTGGTTCACGGCGTCATGTGGTGAGCGTGGCGAGGGGAGGTTGGTTTTTTGATTGGCGGTGCCGGGCCCGCCGCGCAGATTCAGCGCCCCATGCACTATGACGTCGTCATCATCGGCGGATCGCTCTCCGGGGCGGCGTCGGCGCTGCTCTTGCGGAGGGATATTCCCGACCTTCGCGTGCTCGTCGTCGAGCGGAGCGAACGCTTTGGCCGGCGCGTGGGGGAGGCGACGGTCGAGGTGAGCGGGTACTTCCTGAGCCGGGTGCTCGGGCTCGCGGGCTTCCTCAATGACACCCAGCTCGTGAAGCAGGGGATGCGCTTCTGGTTTGCCAATGACGACGCGCAATCCCTCGCCGACTCCAGCGAGATCGGGCCGAAGTACAATGTCCGCCTGCCCTCCTGGCAGCTCGATCGCTCGACGGTGGATGAAGAGCTGCTCCGCCGCGCGGTGGCCGCGGGGGTCGAGCTGCGGCGGCCGGCGCAGGTGGTGAAGGTGGCGCTCGCCGCGGGCGGGGAGCAGGTGGTGACGCTCAAGGCGCAGGGCGTAACGGAGGAAGTGCGCAGTCGCTGGGTGATCGACGCTTCGGGCGTGGCCGCGCTGCTCGCGCGGCAGGAGGGCTGGTTGAAGCCGAACACCGAACATCCGACGACTGCCGCCTGGGCGCGCTGGCGGGGGGTGAAGGATTGGGACGGGCGTGAGTTGGCGGAGCGGCATCCGGAGTGGGCCGCGCGCTGCTTTGGCACCCGCAATACGGCGACGAATCACATCGTGGGCGATGGCTGGTGGAGCTGGTGGATTCCGCTGAAGGGCGGCGAGGTGAGCGTGGGCGTGGTCTTCGATGAGCGGCTGGTGGATTTCCCAAAAGGCGATGCGCCGCTCGGGGATCGGCTGAAGGAGTTTCTGAGCCGGCATCCGGCGGGACGCGAGGTGCTTGCGGATGCGGAGTGGATCGAGGGCGACACCCACTGGCGGCGGCATTTGCCGTATTGCACGACGACTTTTGCCGGCGACGGCTTTGCTCTCGTGGGCGATGCCGCGGCCTTTCTCGATCCGCTCTACAGTCCGGGCATGGACATGATCTCCTTTACCGTGACGGCGTCGGTGGCGCTGATCGTCGGGGAACGCCGCGGCGAGCCGCTGGCCCCGCAGCTTGCGGAGCACAATGCCAGTTTCGTACGCAGCTACGGGCGCTGGTTCGAGGCCATCTACAAGGACAAGTACGAGTATCTCGGCGACTACGAGCTCATGCACACGGCCTTCGAGCTGGACCTCGGCTTGTACTATCTCGGGATCGTCTCGCAGCCCTTTAAGTTCGGCGCCGCCGCCCTGCGCATCCCGCCCTTTTCGCCCAAAGTCTCGACGCCCGTCTTTCACCTCATGCGGCTCTACAATCGGCGGATCGCCGCGATGGCCCGCGCGCGGCGGCGGCGCGGGACGTGGGGCCGGCAAAACGCGCATCGGCAGTTCCTCTTCCAGAGCTTTTCCGTCGGCCCGCGCGACGCGATCCGCGTGGCCGGGTCGCTCGCGCGCTGGCTCCGGCTCGAGCTGCAGGAAGGCTGGCGCTCCTGGTTTGAGCCCGCGCGGGCGGTCGAGCCGGCGGCGGCTCCGGCGGCGGTGGAGTGCGCGGTGCGATGAAGCTGATCGACCGTTACGTCGGCTGGCAGATCTTCACCACGGCGCTCTTTGCGGTCTCCATCCTGAGCGTGGTCCTGGTGCTCGGGAATGTCTTCAAGCAACTGCTGGAGCTGCTCGTCAACAGCAACGCCCCGCTCGAACTAATCCTCTCGTTCGTCGCCTACATCCTGCCCTTCTCCCTGACCTTCACGATTCCCTGGGGTTTCCTGACCGCCGTGCTGCTCGTCTTTGGCAAGATGTCGGCGGAGAACGAGCTGATCGCCCTGCGGACCAGCGGGGTGAGCATCGGGCGCATCTGCCTGCCGGTGCTCGCGCTCGCCCTGCTCTGCGTGGGGCTCTGCCTCTGGATCAATGTGGACGTCGCCCCGCGCGCGCAGGTGAAGATGAAGGACGCGCTCTACACCATCGTGACGAACAATCCCCTGGCGATGTTCGATAGCGACAAGGTGATCGAGGATTTCCCCGGGCAGAAGATCTACGTCGAGAGCAGCCACGGCGAGAAACTCGAGAATCTGCATGTGTACCAGATGAATAACGAAGACGACGCGATGCAGGTCATCGCGGCCAAGCGCGGGCGGCTCTCGACGGATCGCAACGGGCGGCAGATCCTGCTCCACCTCTACGAGGGCCGGCTCGAGCAGCGCAATGCCGCCGCGCCCAACGAGTTCCTGAAGGTCAATCGCGCGACCATGGACGAGGCGACTTTTGCCATCTCGCTCAAGGCGCTCTACGAAAAGAACCGGAAGCGCAAAGGCATGAGCAGCATGACCGTGGGCGAGCTGATCGACCGGCTCGATGGCGCCCCGGAGGCGGCGCTTTCGGAACGCGACGCCAGGGCGCGGGCGGCGCAGCGTTCGAGCGCAAAGACTGAGATCCAGAAACGCTTTTCGTTTTCCCTGGCCTCGCTGGCCTTTGCGCTCATCGCCGTGCCGCTGGCCATCACCGCGCATCGCAAGGAGACCTCGATCGGCTTCCTCTTCAGCCTCGTCGTCGCGTTCATCTACTTCCTCTTCATCATCATCGCCGACACCGTGAAGGAGAAACCCGAGTTCCGACCGGAGCTGCTGGTCTGGCTGCCGAATGTGCTCTTCATCGGCATCGGGCTTTGGATGTTTTACCGGTTGCAGCGGCGTTGAAAACCACATCGCCATGCGTCCCAGCGCAAGTTTCGCGCTTTGGCACGTTGAACAGGAAATGACTTCTGCCCCTCGGATCGCACCCTCCCGCCCCGCCCGACCATGCGCCCTGTAGGAGGATGCCGGATGAGGTCCGGGCTCGGTCGCTCACAAATTGTTCGGCGTTTTGGTGACTATCGGGAGGGGGGGGCGTGACGTTTAATGGACCCTTCTTCGGACTCCGCGGCTTCGACCAGAACTAGCGGAAGAGATTCTCGAAACCAACGATCCGTGGGGACTGCCAGCACTACTGCCCGGGTGAAAGCCGCCTCTTGCGCCGAGGTGGACGCGATGGTGGGTGCGCACATCACTTCCGAGGCGCCGCGCACCCACTGGGAGGACTCCCATGCGCATCTGCGCTGCGCGACCTTTGAGGAAGCGCTCGAGGCCATCCGCGATCCCTACTTTCAGTCCGGCATGCCGCTGGAGCGCGGGCCGGAGTCGCTCCTGCGCGAAGTCCACGTCTATCGCGAGTACACCACGGATCTGGCGCTGGCCTGGGAGGTGGTGGAAAAGCTCAGCCCGACGAATGGCCCGCTGCACATCCGCCGCGAGGGCTTGCGCTGGAATGCGGCCTTTGGCGATCAGCCCGCGGTCTCGGCCGCGAGCGCGCCGCTGGCCATCTGCCTCGCCGGCCTGGTCGTGCGCGGCATCTCCGTCGAGTTGACCGTGGCGCTGGGCGGGTGATCCGGCGCGGGCTCAATCCCGCGAGCCGAGGATGCGCCGGTGCTCGCTCAGGATCACACCTTGAAAGCGCATCTTCAGCGACTCGGGATTGGGCGCGTGGGCGAGTGCGTCGGCTTGACCGATGCGGCCGGCCTTCACCAGCTCGTAGAGCGCCATCTCAAAGGTCTGCATGCCCTCGGGCCCGCCCATCTCGATCACGCCAGAGAGCTTCTCGAGCTGGTCGCCGTGGATGAGCTTGGTCACCGAGGCGTTGTTCAGCAGCACTTCCACCGCGGGCACGACCTGGCCTTCCGCGGTCGGGATGAGCTTCTGACAGACGACCGCGCGGAGCGTGGAAGCGAGCTGGCGCCGGGCCTGGTCGCGCTCCGCCGCCGGGAAGAAATCGAGGATGCGCTGCACGGACTTGGCGGCATCGGAGGTGTGCAGGGTGGAGATCACGAGGTGGCCGATATTCGCCGCGCTCATCGCGGCTGCGATGCTCGCGGCGTCGCGCATCTCGCCGATCACGAGCACGTCGGGGTCCTGCCGCAGGACGTTGCGCAGGCCGGTGGCAAAGCTCGCGGTGTCGAGGCCGATCTCCCGCTGTTCGATGACGCTCTGCCGGTCGGTGAAGAGATACTCGATCGGGTCTTCCAGGGTGATGATGTGCCGCCGCGCGGTGCCATTGATGTGCTCGATCATCGCGGCCAGGGTCGTGGACTTTCCCGAGCCCGTCGCGCCGGCGATGAGCACGATGCCGCGCGGGGCCTCGGCCACCTGGCGGACGATCCCCGGCAGTTGGAGGGTGGCAAAGTCGCGGACCGTCGCCTTGACCAGCCGCATCGAGATCACGAACCCGCCGCGCTGCCGGTACACGTTCACCCGGAAGCGCCCGAGCTCGGGCGGCGCGTAGGCAAAGTCCACCTCGTGCTCCTCGCGCAACCGGGCCTGGAGATGCGCCGGCACGATCTGCGCGAGCACCTCCTCCAGCCACCCGGCGGTGGGCTGCGGCGCGTCCACGGGCACCAGATCGCGGGCGATCCGAAAGACCACCGCCGCACCGGGCTTGAGGTGAATGTCCGACGCCCCGCACTCCACGGCGCCTTGCAGGATGCTGAAAAAAGTTTCCATGAGATGGGCGGGGGAGCTCTTCCGCCGCGCGCGGCGGGAGCCCCCGTGTGCTTCAGCCGAGGAGCCGGTCGAGCTGGTCGCAACAAATCTGCGACCACGTCTCCATGGCGTCGCGCCGCGCGGCGAGCTGCGCGCGGTCGAGGAATTGCAGGTCGGTGATCATCGCCTCCCCTTTCTGCACATCGTCGGAGGCGAGTTGGAAGACATGGACGACGCCGAGATGCACGCGGCCCACTTCATTCGAGTCGTCGTTGAGCAGGGCCACGGCGCGCTGCGTGTACTTCGCGCCGAGGCGCAATTCCTCGCCCACCTCGCGCTGCACGCCCGCGTCGTAGGCGGCGCGATCGAGCGCAAAGAGACCTTCGTCGTGATCGTTCACGTGGCCGCCGATGCCGATCGAGCCCTTGGCCACGAGCCGCTGTTCGCCCGCCTTTTTCCCCCGCACGTAGTGCAGCACGCGGCCCTCATGGACGAGCAGCACGTAGGGAATGATCTGCTTCAACTCGGGATTCGTCTCCGCCGGGGGACGCGGGGTGAAGAAATTGTGCGCGCGGTCGAGCAGCGCCGGCAGGTAGCGGTCCACGTCAAAGCACAGCCCCTGAAAGGCCCCGAGTTCGTCGAGCAGCGTGCGGCGCACGACGAGGATCATTTCGTCTTTCATGGGGACATTAGGTATTCGGAAACCGGAAACTTGAAACCTGAAAGCTGAGTGGGCGATGCCGCAGGGCACACTGGGGTTGTCGGTCGCAGATTTCAGGTTTCAGGAAATTGCATTGAAGCACCCGCGCATTCGTGGACAGTGCGCGCCTTCCCGCTCCGGCCCTCTCCCTCTACCCCTGTGCTGCTCCTGCCCGCCATCGACTTGATGTCCGGCGAAGTCGTCCGACTTCGCCAGGGCAAGGCCGACCAAAAGACCGTGTACTCCAGCGATCCCGCGGCCTTTGCGCGCAAGTGGGAGGCGGAAGGCGGCGACTATCTGCACCTCGTCGATCTCGACGCGGCCTTCTCCGGCGAGCTGCGCAATCTCGCCTCCGTCGCGGCCATCGCGCGCGCCATTTCCATCCCGTGCGAACTCGGCGGCGGCCTGCGCAGCGAGACGGCGATCCGGCAGGCTTTCGAGGCCGGCGTGACGCGGGCGATCATCGGCACGCGCGCCGCGGAGTCGCTGGAGTTTGTGCGCGACATGGTGCGGGAGTTTGGCGGCGAGCGCATCGCCGTGGGCATCGACGCCCGGGACGGGCTCGTCTCCGTGAAGGGCTGGACCGAGCAGTCCGCGCTCCCCGCGCTCGATCTCGCCCGCCGGGCCGAGGACGCCGGCGCCGGGACGATCATCTACACCGACATCGCCACCGACGGCATGCTTACCGGGCCGAATTTTTCCGAGACGGAAAAGATGCTCGCCGCGCTCCACTGCCAGCTCATCGCGAGCGGCGGGGTGAGCAGCGCCGAGGATGTGCGCCGGCTCCGCCAGATGCCCGGTCTTTATGGGTGCATCATCGGCAAGGCGCTCTACGATGGCGCCGTGAACCTGCCGGAGATCGCCGCGCGCTGAAGCTCCCGCCACCGCGCCCCGCCCGCTCCCACGCTCCACCTCCGACACTCATGAAGGTCCTCTACTTTGACTGCATCTCTGGCATCAGCGGCGACATGACGGTCGGCGCGCTGGTCGATCTCGGCGTGAAACCCTCTGCGCTGGAGTGGGAACTCTCGAAGCTCGCGATCGGCGATTTTCATATGCACTTCGAGCGGGCCAGCCGCCAGGCCATCGAGGGCGTCCACTTCACCATCCATGCTGGCTCGACCCATACGCCCGAGCAGGATGAGCCGGACGGCCACGAGGAGCATGGGCATCATCATGACCATGGCCATGAACACGGGCCCGCTCACGAACACAGCCACGAGCACGACGGCGGTCACACGCAGAGCCACGCTCATCCCCACGAGCATGGCGAGGAATGTGCGCACGATCACAGGCACGGCGAAGAGCACCTGCATGAGCATTCACCTGCGCCCGCGCACGACCACGGTCGCAGCCACCGCGAGATCCGCGCGCTCCTCGAGCAGAGCGAACTCTCCGCTTTCGTAAAGCGGCACGCGCTGGGCATCTTTCACCGCATCGCCGTCGCCGAGGGGAAAATCCACGGTGTACCGGCGGAAGACGTCGGCTTCCATGAAGTGGGCGCGCTCGATTCCATCGCCGACATCGTCTGCGCGTGCGTGGGTCTCGAAGCGCTCGGCGTCGAGCGGATCGTCGCCTCGCGGCTGCACGACGGGCACGGCGTGGTGCAGTGCGCGCACGGCACCTTCCCGGTGCCCACACCGGCCACGCTCGAGATTCTCCGCGGCATCCCGCTCGGCCAGATCGACGAGCCGCATGAACTCATCACCCCGACCGGGGCCGCCATCCTCGCGGAGTTCGCGCAGGAATTTGGGCTCATGCCGAGCCTCATCACGGAAAAGATCGGCTACGGCATCGGCACGCGCGATCTCGCTTCGCGCCCCAATGTCCTCCGGGCCGTGCTCGGCACGCTCGCGGAGGCCTGACGCGCCATGGCCGGCGGCTTTGAGACCGACATCGTCTGGCGGCTGGAGACGAATCTCGACGACTGCCCCGCAGAATGGCTCGGCGCGGTGCTGGAGCGCCTCCTGGAGGCCGGCGCGCTCGACGTGTGGTTCACGCCCATCCAGATGAAAAAACATCGCCCGGGCACCATGCTCTCGGTGCTTGCAGACGAGGCCACGCGCGACGCGCTCGTGGAAATCATGCTCACCCACACCACGGCCTTCGGCGTCCGTGTCGAACGCCTCGAGCGGGTGAAACTCGCGCGCCGCTCCGAGACCGTGCCCACGGCCTTCGGCGAGATCGCCGTGAAGCTCGGTCTGCACGGCACCCGCGTCGTCCAGGTCGCCCCGGAGTTTGCCTCCGCGCGCGCCGCGGCCGAGCGCCATGGCCAGCCCCTGCGGGTGATCTACGAAGCCGCCGTCCGCGCCTGGCACGACCAGGCCGCGGCCGGCTGAGCCTGCGGTGCGGGCCAGTTTACCGGCAGCCGCGCCGCCCGCCCGCAAAGAGGATCGGCCGGTCGAAGAAAAAGCCCGAACCGTAGCCCCACCACGGCTGGTAGCCGCCCCAGCCGATCCCGTTGCCCCACCCACCTCCGTTGCCCCAGCCACCTCCGTAGCCCCAGCCACCACCGTAGCCCCAGCCACCACCGTACCCTCCCCACGGGCCCATGAAGCCGGTCGCGTAGCGCGTCGGCGTGGAGAGCATGTGGTCGATGACCACCGGGCGCACCCCGGCCTTTTGCATTTTGGTCACTTCGGCGGATTTCAGCCGGTAGATGCGGCTGGTGGAGCGCAGGTAGCGCACGATGAGATCCGGCGGCACGCCGCGGCGGGAGAGGTCGATGACGTCATCCACCGCCAGCGCGCGGCGATTTTCCATCCGATCCTGGAGCCGATGGGGGACGCGATGCCGGTCGAGCGAGGCCCGATCGCGAGTATTCAGAGTGGCGCAGCCGGACAGCGCGAGCGCCGCCAAGCCGAGCACCAGAGGGAGCATTTTCATTGTGGCTAGAGTCCGGCGTCCGGGGCCGAATGCAAGTGCCAGGGCCGGGAGCGCGCGTCGAAAAACGGGCTTTTTCCCTGCTTGCCTCCTCGTGCCAGTGCGGAAAGCTGGAGCCGGAGAGTATGGAACCAGCGTCGCGACCGACCATGCAGCTGATCGCCGACCAGGCGGGCGTGTCCCGCATGGCGGTCTCACTGGCGTTGCGCGGAAGCCGCAAGATCTCGGCCCGCACCACGGCCCGCATCCGGGAGATCGCCGAGGCCGTCGGCTACCGGCCGAATCCGATGGTCTCCGCGCTCATGACCCAGCTCCGGATGGCGCGCCCGAGCCAGCGGCCCACCACCATCGCTTATCTCACCGCCTTTCCGACCCGGGACGGATGGCGGCGCTCCAGCGCCATGACGCAGATCCTGGAAGGCGCCACGCGCCGCGCCGAGGCCCTCGGCTACCAGTTTGAGGAATGGTGGCTGCGCGATCCCGGCCTGCCCCAGCATCGCATTGAGGACATCCTGCTCACCCGCTCCATCCACGGCATCCTCGTCGCCCCGCTGCCGCCGGGCGGCGCGGCGGTGCAGTTCGATTGGGCGAAATTCTCCGGGGCGACCATCGGCTACTCCTTTGGGGAAGCGGCGCTGCATCGCGCCAGCGGCGATGAATACGGCGGCCTGCTCCTCGCCGTGCGCGCCCTCCTGCAGCTCGGCTATCGCCGGCTCGGCCTCGCGCTCACGCGCGAAGAGGACGAGCGCGTCGAGCGGCGCTGGTCGGCCGGCCTGCTCGTGCATCAGGCGGAGATCGCGGCCGACCAGCGCGTGCCCATCCTGCTCGCCGAAGGCACCCTGGCCGGTCCCTTCCTCGACTGGTACCGCACGCACCAGCCCGACGTGGTGCTCAGTCTCAGCCGGGAGTGTCTGCGCCTGCTCTCCGAAGCGGAAGTGCGCGTGCCCCGCGAGGTCGGCTTTGCACTGCTCGGGGCCTCCGCTGCCGAGCCGGACGTCGCCGGCGTCGATCTCCACCTCCCGTTCGTCGGCGCCGCTGCGGTCGAGCTCGTGGACGGGCAGCTCCGCCGGAATGAGCTGGGCCTCCCGGGCGAGCGCAAGACCATCCTCCTCGCCGCCCAGTGGATTCCCGGCGGCACGGTGCGCGAGATCGCCCCGCGCCGCCGCAAGCCCGGCGCGTGACGCGCGGGGTGATGAAAAGGGGTGCGTAGATCAGAAGCATCGCCCTCGTGCTCCTACTCCTACTCCTACTCGGCGGGATTCGAGTAGGAGTAGGAGTAGGAGGACGAGCACGAGCACCGGGCGCTGCCCTGGCACCACATTGAATCCCACCCCGTGACGCGCGGCCGCCGCCGGAAAGCTGGCCGCGCCGGTCGCCGCTTGCTCTAGTGCGGCGCCATGTCGCCCACGCTCCGCTGTGCCTCCCCCGCCACCCGCTGCGCCCTCCTCGCCGCCGCCCTCGGTCTCCTCGGCCTGGGGACGCTGCCCGCCGCCCCCCTCCAGCTCGCCAAAGATCCCGCGCTCTCGCCCGATGGCGCGACCCTCGCCTTCACCTGGCATGGCGATCTCTGGACCGTGCCCACCCGCGGCGGGGTGGCGCGCCGGCTCACCAGCGATCCGGCCAGCGATTCCGAGCCCGCCTTTTCCCCGGATGGCCGGACCCTCGCCTTCCTCAGCGAGCGCGACCGCAGCCGGCAGGTGTTCCTGATGCCTGCGGAGGGCGGCGAGCCGCGGAGACTCACCGGGCACACCGAGGGCTACGGCATCGAGGAGTGGCTCCCCGATGGGCAGGGGCTGCTCGTGAATGTCGTCCGCGATCGCGCCTGGACCTCCGGCTCGCGGTCGGGGCGGCTCGCCGTGCTCGACACCGGCGAGCGCCACGCCGAGCGGATGCTCTTCGACGATTACGGCAGCGAAGCCTCCGTCTCGCCCGACGGCGGGCGCGTGCTCCTGGTGCGCGAGGGCGAAGCCTGGTGGCGCCAGGGCTACCACGGTTCCCGTGCCGGCCAGATCTGGCTCCTGGACCGCGCCGATGGCTCCTGCCGGCAGGTGAAAGGCGAGAGCACCGAGTGCCGCTGGCCCCGTTGGCGGCCAGACGGGCGCGGCTTTTTCTACGTCGCCAATCGCCGCGGCAGCTTCCAGCTCTGGGAGCACGATCTGACCACCTCCCAGGACACGCAGCGCACCCACTTCGCCACCGATTCCGTGCTCTTTCCCACCCTCTCCCGCGATGGCCGTACACTCGTCTTCCGCCACGCGTTCGACTTCTACCGCTGGCAACCCGGGGAGCCCGCGGCCCCGCAAAAGATCGCCATCGAACACTCCGGCGACGAACCCGCCAGCGACCTCGAACGCCTCGTCGTCGAACGCGCCACCGATCTCGCCTGCACCGCGGATGGCTTGCAGATGGCCTTCGTCGCCGGCGGCGACGTCTGGGTCATGGACACCGAACTGCGCGAGCCGCGGCAAGTCACCCACACGCCGGAGGAGGAGCGCGACGTCGTCTTTGCCCCCGATGGGAAGTCGCTCTGGTTCGTGAGCGACGCCGGCGGCCAGGCCGATCTCTGGAAAGCCGTGCCCCAGCAGCCCGCGCGCGGCTGGTGGGAGAACGCGAGCTTCACCCTCACCCGCGTGACCGACGATCCCGCCGTCGAGGCCCGCCCGCAGTTCACCCGCGACGGCCGCCGTCTCGTCTTCCTCAAAGGCCCGGAAATCTGGGTCGGCGATGGCGAGGGCCGCCAGCCCGAGCGCCTCGTCGCCGCGTGGGATGGCCCGGGCTTCGATCTCTCGCCCGACGGCGCCTGGATCGCCTATGCGCGCAGCGACGAGTGGTTCAACCGCGACATCTGGCTGGCCCGGCTCGACCGCGCCCAGCCGCCCGTGAACCTCTCCCGCCATCCCGACAACGACACCGACCCCGTCTGGTCCCCCGACGGCCGCATGGTCGCCTGGAGCGGACACCGCGAACTCCACGAGGTGGACATCCACTACGTCTGGCTGCGCGCCGAGGACGAGGAGCGGACCAAGCGCGAGCGCACCCTGCTCAAGGCCCGCGAGAAGATCCGCAAGGCCGCCACCCCCACGCGCTCCACTACCGCACAGACCCCCGCGTCGGCGCCCGTGCCGAAACCCGTGGCCCCCGTGCAAATCGACCTGCCCGACCTCCACGAGCGCATCCACCGCCTCGTGATCCCCAATGCCACCGAGACCTCGCTCGTCTGGTCGCCGGACGCGAAGAAGCTCGCCTTTAGCATGCTCCAGGATGGGAAACGCGGCCTCTATACCGTGGAACTCCCCGACGAGCCCAAACCCAAACTCCTCGCCGCCACGACCAGCAAAGCCCTCCAGTGGCTGAAGCACGACGACCAGATCGTCGGCCTCGCCGAAGGCGTCCCCACCGCCGTCTCCGGCAAAGGCGTGGTCAGCACCTTCCGCTTCCGCGCCCCGCTCACCATCGCCCGCGCCGACCAGCAGCGCGCCGTCTTCGACCAGTGCTGGCGCATCCTCCGCGACCGCTACTACGACGAGCGCCTCGGCAATCGCGACTGGACCGCCATCCGCGCCAAATACGCCGCCGCCGCCGCCCAGGCGCCCGACCTGCGCGGCGCCGCCGAAGTCGTCCAGCTCATGCTCGGCGAACTCAACGGCTCCCACCTCGGCTTCACCCTGAATGCCCCCGCCACCCCAGCGAATACCTGGCGCGAAGAGACCGCGCATCTCGGCCTGCGCTTCGACCCCGCCTTTCCCGGCCCCGGCTGGAAAGTGCAGGACGTGCTGCGCAAAGGCCCCGCCAGCCGCCGCGCCAGCCAGATCGAGCCCGGCGAAATCCTCCTCCGCATCGAAGGCCGCGACCTCGACCCCGCCATGGACCCGGGCGAAGTCCTCAACGGCCCGCTCGACCGCGACCTCCAGCTCCGCGTCCGCGCCATCGCCGGCGCCGAGCGCGACGTCACCCTGCGCCCCATCGGCTACCCCGCCGCCCGCCATCTCCTCTACCTCCAGTGGATCGAGCAGAATCGCGCCCACGTGGAAAAAACCTCCGGCGGCGCGCTCGGCTACCTCCACATCAGCAAGATGGACGACGCCAGCTTCCAGCGTTTCCAGGAAGAACTCTACGCCGCCGGCGCGGGCCACGACGGCCTCATCATCGACGTGCGGGAAAATGGCGGCGGCTCCACCGCCGATCACCTCCTCACCGCGCTCACCCAGCCGCGCCACGCCATCACCGTGCCCCGCGGCGGCGCCCCTGGCTATCCGCAAGACCGCATCGTCTTCGCCACCTGGAGCAAGCCCATCGCCGTGCTCTGCAATCAAAACAGCTTCAGCAACGCTGAGATCTTCAGCCACGCCATCAAGACCCTCCAGCGCGGCCCCCTCATCGGCGTGCCCACCGCCGGCGGCGTGATCAGCACCGGCTCCACCGAAGTCATGGGCCTCGGCA
>Ga0105049_10006064_pt1 | contig 14070 bp, 13 predicted proteins | sample MAT06_FD_78087 | JGI IMG/M metagenome (GOLD analysis project Ga0105049, IMG submission 78087) | Freshwater microbial communities from Lake Fryxell liftoff mats and glacier meltwater in Antarctica - MAT-06 | ecosystem: Environmental > Aquatic > Freshwater > Ice > Liftoff microbial mat | place...
GCCCGCGCCTGCGAATATCGGCCCGGGTCATCCGGCACCTCCGACGGCGGATAGCCCCGCGCGTTGAACGCAATCGCCCGATAGCGCTGCCCGAAATGCCGCATCTGCGGCTCCCAACTGCGAAAATCCCCGGCGAACTCGTGCACGAACACCACCGGCGCCCCCCGCCCGGTCTCCTCGTAGAACAGCTTCACCCCATCATCCGTCGTCACATGCGCCATCGTCTGTCCCTCACTTCGGCCGGTGCATCTCCGCCCGCGCCCGCGAAAAACGCAACCGCCCCGCCTTCATGCCCCACAACGGCTGGGCAATCTCCGCCACCCGCATCGCCGGCATCGACCGCCTCGGCGCGACCCTCAATCCTGGCATGGCGGCTCACGAGGTCGCGCATCGATACATCCTTGGCGCGCGGCGGCGCGCGGGCCAAACTGCGATGATCTTACTGACCACTGCACGCCTGCCGAACGCATAAGCCACCCCCGGACCGGCCGTTACTGCGGCCCCACGCCCTCATAAAAAGGTAACCTCCATGCAAATCTCCATGGCCGGCCGCACCGCCGTCATCACCGGCGGCTCCAAGGGCCTCGGCCTCGCGATGGCCAAGCGCTTCCTCGGCTCCGGCGCCGACGGCGTGGCGTTGCTGGCGCGCAGCCAGGGGCCTTTGGACGACGCAAAGGCCCAGCTCGCCGGCATCGGCACCGGAAAGGTCGCCGCCATCGCCTGCGACGTGGCCGACGCCGCCTCGATCAAGGCCGGCTACGACGCCGCCATGGCGCAGCTCGGCCGCATCGACATCGTGGTGAACAATGCCGGCCAGTCGCGCACCGGGCCGTTCGAGAGCATCACCGACCAGGTCTGGCAGGACGACATCGACCTCAAGCTGTTCGCCGCCATCCGCCTGGTCCGCCTGGCCTGGCCGCAGATGAAGGAGCGCCGCTGGGGCCGGGTGATCAACGTGCTGAACACCGGCGCCAAGGCGCCCAAGGCGAACGGCGCACCCACCCACGTTACGCGTGCGGCCGGCATGGCACTGACCAAGGTGCTGGCCGGCGAGGGCGCGCCGCACGGCATCCTGGTAAACGCCATGCTGGTCGGCCTGATCGTCTCCGACCAGGTCGCCCGCGGCCATGCCGCCCTGGTGGCCAAGGGGCAGAACATCACGCTGGAAGACCACATCACCCGCACTGGCGCGTCGGTCCCGCTCGGCCGCATGGGCACGGCAGAGGAATTCGCCAACCTCGCCTGCTTCCTGGCCTCCGACGCCGGGTCGTACATCACCGGCACCGCAACCAACGTCGACGGTGGTGCCTCGCCGGTGGTGTGAGGCAGGAAGGCCAGGGCTTTGCCGTCGCGGCGCGAAGCCGCGCCGACGGGGGCCCACCAGGGGCAAAGCCCTGGCCTTGCCTTCCTAAAGCTCCATCTCCCGCCGTCGTAGAAAGCGCAGCGCAATGGCCGAGGTCGTCGCGATGAACAGGAACATCAGCACCGCCAGCGCGCTGCCGCGACCGAAATCCTGCAGGCCGGAGGTCGTGTTGCCGAAGGCGGTGCGGTAGAAATACAGCCCCAGCACGTCGGTGGCGCCGCCCGGCGAGCCGTTCAGGCCGCTCATCACATAGGGCAGTTCGAACCAGTTGAAGCTGCCGATGAAGGTGAGTGTGAAGATGATGGTGGTGGCCGGCGCCACCAGCGGCCAGATGATGCGGGTCAGCAGCACCCGGTCGCTGGCGCCGTCGAGCCGGGCGGCTTCCAGGGTTTCCTGCTGGATGCGCTGCATGCCCGCCAGGAAGATCAGCGCCGGAAAGCCCACCCAGTGCCAGGCATTGGTGAAGATCAGGCTGCCGAGTGCCGTGGATTCGTCACCCAGCCACGCCCGGCCCGGCAGGCCGACCAGGGCGAGGCCGGCGTTCACCAGGCCGAACAGCGGATGCAGGAACAGCTTCCACAGAAACCCGACGATCACCGCCGACAGCACCACCGGCAGGAACACGATCACCTGATGCACCCGGTGGCCGGGCAAGCCCTTCAGCAGCGCAAAGGCGATCAGATAGGCCAGCCCGTTCTGCACCACCATCAACGCGACGAAGACGATGACGTTGTGGCGCAACGCCCGCCAGGTCCAACTGGCGAACGGTTCTTCCACGAGTACATCGGTGAAGTTGCGCAGGCCCACGAAGGCGTCCGGCGCCACGCCCTTGAAGCTGAAGAAGGCATAGCGCAGCGCCGACAGCAGCGGCCAAGCAACGAACAGGGTCATCACCAGCAAAGCCGGTGCGAGCAGGAACAGCAGCCATAGGCCGCGGCGCATGCGGGCCCGGGTACGGCGGGCGGTAGGAGTCATGAAGCAAGGCTGGGGCTTTGCCCCAGGCCCCAGCAGGGGCCGAGCCCCTGCACCTCAATGGATGGGTTCCAAGGGCGACGCCCTTGGTGGGTGCAGGGCAAAGCCCTGGCCTTTCTGCCTTACTTCTGGAACGGCTTGAAGTACCGCGCGATGCCCTGGGTCAGCGAGGTGCCCAACTCGGCCGGGGTCATGCTGCCGGCCATCATCTTCTGGATGCCGGATTGCAGCAGTTCCGAGCCGGTCGGCGTTTCGTAGCGGAAATGCACTGCCATGAGGTATGGCGCCGAGGTTTCGTTCAACTTGGCCACCTCGGCCAGCATCGGGTCGGTGAGCACCACGCCGTTGATCGGCGAGATGTTGCCCAGCAGGGCTGAGAACTTGTCGCCGAACTGCTTGGTGCCCATCCAGCGCACCAGCTTGAGCGCATCGGCCTGGTTGGCCGACTTGGCGTTCACCGCGTAGCCGCCGTCGAAGAACTTGCTGACCAGCCGCGGCGCGCCGGCGGTGGGGGCCGGGGGTGCGATGAAGCTCATGTCGATCTTGGGGTTCTGCTTGCGGAAATTGGCGATTTCGAAGCTGCCGCCGGCGAACATGGCAGCGCGGCCGGACAGGAACAGTTGCTGGGCGGTGGGGTAGTCGATGCCGGTGAAGCCGGGCGGCATGTAGTCGCGCAGCTCCAGCAGCTTGGTGAGCGCGGCGACATAGCGCGCGTCTTCGAAATTCGCCTTGCCCGACACGATGTCGGCGGCAAAGCCCGGGCCGAGCAGCGGGTTGGTGAACACCGAGGTGAAGACCTCGCACATCCAAGCCGTCGCCATGCCGTTGGCCAGCGGCACGATGCCCTTGTCCTTCAGCGCCTTGGACACCGCGATCAGTTCGGCCCAGGTGGTCGGCGGGGTTACGCCGGCGCGCTTGAACACTTCGTTGTTGATGTATAGGCCGAGCGTCTGGCTGGCGAAGGCATAGGAATAGACCCGCCCGTCGCTGCGCAGGGTGAGGCTGGCGCGGGCGTCCTCGGGGAGGTTGGCCAGCTCGGGCACCGCGGCGGGGTCGAGCGGCAGCAGGTAGCCAGCCTTGGCGAATTGTTCGAGGCCGCCATAGGCGCGGGTGTGGATCACGTCGCCGCCCTTGCCGGCGGCCAGCGCGGTGGACAGCACGGTGGCGTATTGCTCGACGGCGAAGGCCTCGAACTTCACGGTGATGCCGGGGTTGGCGCGGGTAAAGTCGGCGAACAGCTCGCCATAGGCAGCACGGTCTTCCTGGCGCCAGGTCCAGAAGGTGACCTCGCCGGCCTGGGCCTGGCTGGGGGCCGCCCCCAGAATGGCGCCGGCCGCCAGGGTGGCCGCCAGCAGCCGCCGTCCGAAGCGTGTGATCGTCATGGCATTCCCCCGCGCAATGGGCGCCGTGCGCCCGGATACTGTGCCGCGAAACTAGGAACCGGCGGTTTCGGAAGTCAAGCAAGCCTTCGCCGCCCGGCGCAATGTGGCGCGCGCGCGCATCGCATCGCGGGCCAGCAGGATCAGCGCCGGCAGTTGCGCGGGGTGGCGCAGCAGCGAGATTATCACCCGGCGTGCACCGATCCGCCCGCCGGCATCCAGTGCGGCCAGCGCCAGCGGCGGCAGGGCGCGCCCGGCCGGGTCGCAGACCGCGCGCAGCACCGCGAATGGCAGCCCGTGCCGGCTGGCCACCCGGGCGACCGCACCGCTTTCCAGATCGACGATCGCCGCCCCGCTCGCCTCCCACGCCGCCCGCTTGGACGCGATACTGGCAAGCGCCACCGTGCCGGCCAGTGCCCGGATTGCCTGCATGGCCCCGAAGCGCGCGGCCAGGGTGGGGTCGGCGGCGAAACTGTCGTCGCCCTCGATCACGATGGCGGGGATCACCAGGTCGCCGGCTGCCAGCGACGGATCGAGCCCGCCGGCCAGGCCGAAGCTGACCAGGCCGCTGGCGCCGCGCGCCGCCAGCCGCTCGGCCGCTGCCTCGGCGCCCGCCGGCAGGCCGCCGCCGATTTCAACCAGTCCCAGGTTTCGGGCAATGCGCGCCTCGGCCGCCAGCCCGACGACGAAGCCGATGGGCGCTGCGCTGGCGATCAGAACCCCCAGGCCACGCGCGGGTCGCGCGCAAGGCGCAGGGTGCGGAAGCGCGCCAGGGCGAGCAGGGGGAAGAACAGCCGGTAGCCGTGGTAGCGCAGGTAGAACACGCGCGGGAAGCCGACGGCGGTGTAGGGCGCTTCGTCCCAGCCGCCATCCGCGGTCTGGTTCGCCGACAGCCAGGCGATGCCGCGCGCGACAGCTTCGTGCTCCGCGTGCCCGGCGGCCATCAGGCCGAGCAGCGCCCAGGCGGTTTGCGACGGGGTGGCGACGGCGTGGCTGCCGTGCGGCGCCACGGCGTAGCTTTCGTTGTCTTCGCCCCAGCCGCCATCGTCGCGTTGCATCGACAGCAGGAAATCGACGGCGCGGCGGATGCAGGGGTCGTCGTGGGCCACGCCGGCGGCGTTCAGCGCGCACAGCACCGACCAGGTGCCATAGATGTAGTTGGTGCCCCAGCGGCCGAACCAGGCGCCGTCGGGCTCCTGTTCGCGCTTCAGCCATGCCACGGCCCGGCGGACCGGCGCGCTGTCGAACGGTTCGCCGATCTGCGCGAGGAACGACACGCAGCGGGCGGTGACATCGGCGGTCGGCGGGTCGAGCAGGGCGCCGTGGTCGGCAAACGGGATGTGGTTGAGGTAGTGGTGGTCGTTGTCGGCGTCGAACGCGCCCCAGCCGCCGTCGCGGCTTTGCATGCCGATCACCCAGTTTCGCGCGCGGCGGATCGCCTCGGCGTGGGCCGGGTTGCCCTGGCGGTGCAGCAGCATGGCCACGACGGCGGTGTCGTCGATATCGGGGTAGTGCGGGTTGTCGTATTGGAAGGCCCAGCCGCCGGGGGGCACGTTTGGCCGGGCGGCGGCCCAGTCGCCGGTGGCGAACACCTGCTTGGTGCGCAGCCAGGCATTGGCGGCGGCGAGTTCCGGGGCGGCATTCCCCCCAGCCTCGGCGATGGCGTGGCCGGCCAGGCTGGTGTCCCACACCGGCGACAGGCAGGGCTGGCAATACGCCTCGCCGTCGCGGATGACGAGCAGCTTGCGCAGCGCCTGCCAGCAGATCGCGGCATCGGGATGGTCGGGCGGATAGCCCAGCGTGTCGAACATCATCATGGCGTTGGCCATGGCGGGGTAGATGCCGCCCAGCCCATCATCGCCGTTCAGCCGCTCCGTGGAGAAGGCCACGGCGCGGGCGATGGCACGGGTGCGGATGGCAGCGGGGAATAGCGGCGCGGCGGCGCGCAGCACCCGGTCGACCTGCTTGAAGACATGGCCCCAGACGGAGCGGAAGGGGCCGCGGATCCAGTCGCGCACCTGCTCGGGCGCGGTCGCGAACAGCTCCTGGACATGGATGTTTCGTGGATTGCGGGCGCGCGGGCGCCGCGCCATCAGCACCAGCAAAGGGACGATCACGGTGCGCGACCAGTAGCTGACCTTGTCCAGGTGGAACGGGAACCAGCGCGGCAGCAGCATGATCTCGACCGGCATCACCGGCACGGCGCGCCAGGGCACCTCGCCGAACAGCGCCAACTGCGCACGGGTGAAGACGTTGGCGCGTTCGGCGCCGCCGGCAGCCAGGATGGCGGCGCGGGCGCGGGCCATGTGCGGGGCATCGGGGGCGTCGCCGATCATCTTCAGCGCGAAATAGGCTTTGACCGACGCGGACAGGTCGAACGTGCCGTCGTGGAACAGCGGCCAACCGCCGTGGTCGCCCTGGATGCGGCGCAGGTAGGTGCCGATCGCCTGTTCCAGCGCCTCGTCGGGGCGGTTGAGGAAATGGGTCAACAGCACGAACTCGGCCGGGATGGTGGCGTCGGCCTCCAGCTCGAAGACGAAATGCCCGTCGGGCTTCTGCTCGCGCAGCAGCCGCGCCTGGGCACGGGCGACAGTGACGTCGAGCAGGGAGGGGGCCATCGTATCCATCGTGGCGCGCGTTCTAGCGCAACGAGCCCGCCTGCAAAAGTGCGGCGGCGGTGTTGCCGGAGCGGATGGCGCCCTCGATGGTGGCCGGCAGGCCCGTGGCGGTCCAGTCGCCGGCCAGCACGAGGTTGGATAACGCCGTGCGCGCGCCCGGGCGGCGGGCCTCCTGCGCGGCGGTGGCGGCGAAGGTGGCGCGCTTTTCCTTGACCACGCGCCAGGGCGGGATGGGGCCGGGCAGGTCCAGGGCGCGGGCGGTGTCGGCCCAGCTGCGCGCGGCGAGGTCCTCCGCCGGCAGGTCAACCACGCGGTTGGCGGCACTGGTGGTGGTGGCGACGATGCCGGGCTTGGTGAAGACCCACTCGGCCAGGCCGCCGACGAGTCCGATGAAACCGGGCGTGGCGGTGGCGCGGAAATGGACGTTCACGATCGCCTCGAAGGCGTCGGGCGCCACCAGGCCGGGCAGCAGGGTGGGCGCCACCCAAGGCGGCACCGCCAGCACCACCGCCTCGCCAGGCGCCACCGTGGCGGGGCCGTCGGTGGTCAGCAACGCGCGCACCGCGCCGCCGTCGATGCGCAGTCCCGTCACCCGGCGGCCCGGGTGCAGCACGCCGCCGCGTGCCGCGAGCCACGACAAAGCGGGATCGACGAAGCTCTCCGACAGGCCCTCGCGCGGCAGCAGCGGGCGGCAGGCGGCACCACCCTGGGCCAGCGTTTCGTTGACCACGGCGGCGAGCAGGCGGGCCAGCGCCACATCGGGCATGGTGTTCAGGGCGGCGATGGCCAGCGGTTCCAGCAGGCGGCGATACAGGGTGCCGGCGCCAGCGAGGGTTTCGCCGACGGTCTGCTCGCCCCGGGCGAAGCGCAACCGTACCAGGGCGGCGAAGTCAGACAGGCGGGCGCCGGGCACCGAGCGCGACGGGAGCAACACCCACCAGGGAATGCGGCCCATGTTTGGTGCGACCGTCCAGCGTTGCCCGGTGGCCAGGTCGATGAACGGGAAGCGCGGCGTGGCCGGGCCGGTCATAGTGTCGGCGGCGCCGATGGTGGCGAGGTAGTCGCGTGCGGCGCGGTTGCCGGACAGCAGCAGGTGGTTGCCGTTGTCGATGCGGGCGCCCAGTTCACGATCGAAATACGACCGGCAGCGGCCGCCGGCGGCGGGGCCGGATTCGTAAAGTGTCGCGGTGTGTCCGGCACAGCCCAGCGCGACGGCGGCGGCGAGGCCGGCGAGGCCGCTGCCAATGATGTGGATGTGGGCCATCGGCTAAGGCGCGATTGGCGACAGCAGAAAAAAAGAAGCAAAAAGACATTCATCCATTTGAGTCGCGCATGCGCCAAAGGCATGGATAAAAGTTTTTTGGTTCTTTTTTTCAAAAAAGAACATTCTTCCTTCCCCTCGCTAAAACAACAAATGCCGCACGGCGATTCGCAGCTTGGCCCATTTCGAGAGTTTCACCGCCACATCCAGGCGCTGCCACCCGCGCTGTTCCAGAAGCGCGAGCATGGCCGCGTAGGTGGCACCCATCAGCCGGGCGGGCTTCATCGCACGGCGGTCACAGCGCGCCATCCACGACGCGGCGTCGCGGAAATGCTGGTGCGCGCGGGCGGCCAGTGTGGCGCAGACGCGGGCCAGGCGGGGGTCGTGCAGGGCGGCGTGCGGGTCGTGCGGGATTGCGTGGGCGTCGAGCAGTTCGCGCGGCAGGTATAGCCGGTCGCGGCCGGCATCCTCGTGGATATCCCGCAGGATATTGGTGAGTTGCAGGGCGCGGCCGAGATGGTGGGCGACGCGGTCGGCGGCGGGCGAGGCATCGCCGAAGGCGCGCACTGACAGGCGGCCGACGGCGGCGGCGACGCGGTCGCAATAGAGGTCGAGTGTTGCTTCGTCGGGGGCGACGATGGGGGTTTCGGCGTCCATTGCCATGCCGTCGATGACGGCCTCGAAATCCTCCCGGCGCAGGGCGTAGGCGGCGATGGCGCGCAGCAATTCGCGGGTGACGGGGTCGGCGGCGTCGCCGTGGTAGAGGGCTGCGATGCGGGCGCGCCAGGCGTCGAGCCGGGGGCGGCGGGCTTCGTAGGGGGAGTTTTCGTCGGCGATGTCATCGACGATGCGGCAGAAGGCGTAGATGGCGTAGATCGCCTGGCGGCGCGGCGGCGGCAGGATGGCCATGCCGCGGTGGAAGCTGGTGCCGGCGGCCAGCACGATGGCCTCCACGGCGTCGCGGTCGGCTTGCATCACCAGTATCTCAGCGCGCCGAGCAGGGCGGTGATGGCGTCGGGCTTGGTGAGTTTCACCCTTCCGGCCAGCGGGTCGTGGCGGCGCAGGCGGCCGGCGAGGCGTTCGGCGAGGCCGACGATGACGGCGGTTTCCAGGCGCAGGCGGCGGTCGCGCACGCTGGGCGGCAGGGCGCGGGCGGTTCGGTTCAGCGCGTCGCATTCATCGAGCAGCGCGTCGATCACGGCGCGCATGCCGGGGGTGGCGGCGGGGCGGGGGATGTCGGCGATGGCGGTGCCGTGGCGCTGCATGATGTCGTGCGGCAGGTAGCAGCGGTCGAGCTGGGACAGGTCTTTCTGGATGTCCTGCAAATGGTTGAGCACCTGGAGGGCAGCGCACAGCGCGTCGGAGGCGGGGAATGTGGCGTCGGATTCGCCGTGCAGTTCGAGCACGTGGCGGCCCACCGGCATGGCGGAGTAGCGGCAGTAGTCGAGCAGTTCGTCCCAGCTGGCATAGCGCAGCTTGGTGGCATCGCGGCGGAAGGCGACCAGCAGGTCGGTGGCGTGGCGCGGGGGCACGCCGCAGCGCACCAGGCTGGCGCGCAGGCCGAGCGCGCTGGGGCTGCCGGCGTCGGCTTGGCCCAGCAGCACGGCCGCCATCACGTCGAGCCGGTGCAGCTTGTTGTCGGGGGCGAGCTCGGGGCTGTCGGCGATGTCGTCGGCGTTGCGGGCGAAGGCGTAGAAGGCGTGGACTTCAGGGCGCAGCCGGGCGGCGATCAGCGCGGAGCCGACGGGGAAGTTCTCATCCGTGCGGGATTTGCCGGACCAGGTTTCGACGTTCTCGCTCATGCGCGGCCGGCCGCATAGGCGCGGCCTTTCCAGGCGACGCCGTGGCCAAAATGGTGGCTGGTCGCCGCGGCCAGTGTGGCGGCCATGTAGAACAGGGCGATCAGCGGCAGCAGCGGCGCCCAGGCGCGCGACCTGCCGTAGCGGCGCAGGGTGGGCAGGAACGAGGCGGCCATGCCGGCCCAGGCGAGCGCGCCGGCGGCCTGTGTGCTGCCATCACCGAACAACGCGAAGGCCGGCGGGGCGAGAAAAATCAGGGACAATCCAGCTAGCGCGCCCAGCAGCAGCAGCGGCGAATGACGCAGTTGCACATAGGCCGAGCGGGCGACCATGCGCCAGATGTCCGCCATGCCGGGATAGGGGCGGATCGAGCGGGCGAGATCGCTATGGCCGAGCCAGATGCGGCCGCCCTGCTTGACCTTGGCTGCCAGCGCGCAGTCGTCGATCAGCCGGTCGGCGATGGCGGCGATGCCGCCGATGCGGGTCAGCGCGTCGCGCCGGATCAGCACGGTGCCGCCGGCCGCCGCGGCGGTGGCGCTGAGCGGGTCGTTGACCCGGGCGAAGGGGTAGAGCAACTGGAAAAAATACACGAAGGCCGGGATCAGCGCGCGCTCGGCCCAGCTTGCGGTGTTCAGCCGCACCATCTCGCTGACCATGTCGCAGCCCGTCGTCTCGGCTTGGGCGACCAGACTGGCGAGGTGGCCGGGGTCGTGCTCGATGTCGGCGTCGGTCAGCAGCACCAACGGCTCGTCGGTGGCGGCGACGCCTTGGTGCACCGCCCAGAGTTTTCCCGCCCAGCCGGCCGGGCGATTGGTGCCGGCGATCACCGTCAGGCGTTCGGCACCCGGCAGGGAGCGGGCAATGGCGGCGGTGGCGTCGGTGGAGTTGTCGTCGACCAGCACCACGCGGAACGGGCCGGAGTAGTCCTGCGCCAACAGGCTGGCGATGCTGCGGGCGATCAGTGCCGCCTCGTCGCGGGCCGGCACGATGATGGCGATCGGCGGTGCGGCGCGTGGATGAAGCGGTGCCAGGGCGGGGCCGGACTGCCAGAAGCGCCCGTGCAGCGCCAGCAACCAGGCCCAGGCGAGCAGCGCCAGCAGCGCAATCATGCCGGAAGCCGGCCATTGGCGCGCAGCCAGGCAACGGCATCGGCCACCGCGTCGGCGGCGGGGCGCGGGGCAAAACCGAGTTCGCGCGCCGCCTTGGCGTGGGAAAAGAACATCCGCTTGCGGGCCATGCGCAGATGGTCGCGGGTGACCAGCGGCTCGATGCCGAAGCGGGCCAGCGCCTCGCAGGCCAGCGCCACCGGCCACAACAGCGGCGCGGGCAGGCGGATGCGCGGCGGGCTGCGGCCCACCGCGTGTGCCACCAGCGCCAGCAGGTCGCGCAGGGAAAGGTTCTCGCCGCCGAGGATGTAGCGCTCGCCGATGCGGCCGCGTTCCAGTGCGAGCAGGTGGCCCTCGGCCACGTCATCGACATGGACCACGCACAGGCCGGTGTCGATATAGGCCGGCATGCGGCCGGCGGCGGCATCGGCGATGATGCGGCCGGTTGGGGTGGGCTTGATGTCGCGCGGGCCGATCGGCGCGGCCGGGTTGACGATGACCGCCGGCACGCCCTCGTCGCGCACCAGCGCCAGCACCGCCTGTTCGGCGCGGAATTTCGATTTCTTGTAGGTGCCGATCACGGTCTCCTCGGAAACCGGGGTCTCCTCGTCGCCCGGCGTGCCGTCGGCGGTCAGGCCGAGGGCGGCGACGCTGCTGCAATGCACGATGCGCTCGGCGCCGGCGGCGTGGGCGGCGCGCAGCAGGGCCACGGTGCCGTCGACATTGGCGCGCAACATCGCCGCCGGGTCGGGCACCCAGATGCGGTAGTCGGCGGCGACATGCAGCACGTAGCGGCAGCCGGCGACGGCGCGGGCGAGCGAGGCGGAGTCGGCCAGGTCGCCCTCGGCGATTTCCACATCCAGCCCGGCGAGGTTGCGGCGGTCGTTGCCCGGCCGGGCCAGGGCGCGCACGCGGTGGCCGCGGGCCAGCAGCACGCGCGCCACCGCCGAGCCGACGAAGCCGGTGGCGCCTGTCAGTAGGGTAGGGGCAAGGGTCACGCGCGGGGCCACGTCCTGGGGGAGGGCCTGTATAGCGGCGGTCGCGGCCGCGACCAATCCGCCTCAGCGCGGCGCCAGCGTGGCGACGAAACCGGCGGCGTCGTCCAGCACCGGCGAGCGGCTGCGGAACAACTCGGAAAAGCCGAGCACGATGCCGATATGGCCGATGCCGGGGTAGAGCACCGCGCGTGCCCGACCGCCGGACGCGGTGATCCGCTCGGCCAGCACGGTGCTGTTGCGCGGCAGCACGGTGCGGTCGTCGGTGCCGTGCAGCAGCAGCATCGGGGCCGCGCGGTCGTCGGCGAAGCGGACCGGCTGGGTATCGCGCAAATCGGCGGCGGTGGCGAAAACGGCGCGGATGTCGGCGCCGGTGATCGGCAGGAAGTCATACGGCCCGGCAATGCCGACCACGCCGGCGATGCGGTCGCGGCTGTCGCCGGCGGCGGCAAGCCAGCGCGGGTCCAGCGCCAGCATGGCGGCGATATGCGCGCCGGCGGAATGGCCCATCAGCACCACACGGGCCGGATCACCGCCCCAGCCGGGTGCGAGGCGGCGCGCGGCAGCGACGGCGGCGGCGGCGTCCTGCAGGAAGGCGGGGAAGCCGGCCTGCGGATACAGCCGGTAGTCGGGCACCACCACAACATGGCCACGCCGGGCGAGGTTGGCGGCGACAAAGGGGTAGTCGCCGCGCTGGCCGGTCTGCCAGGCACCGCCATAGAAGAACACCACGACCGGCAGCGCCGCAGCGGCCGGCGCGGCAGGGCGCCAGACATCCATGGCTTGGCGCGGCCCCGGGCCATAGGCGAGGTCAAGTTGCACCACCAGTCCGTCGCGGTCGACGGTGCGGTTCAATAATTCGGCCGGGCCGCAGCCGGGCATCAAGGCGCACAGGCAAAGGATGGCGAGGGCGCGGCACCGCGCGAGGAACGGTATGAGGATGTTCATGCCGGAGTTACGTGGGGGATGGTGGCGTGGATGCCATGGGCGACAAATCGTCGCGTTCGAAAGTTAAGGCAAGGCCAGGGCTGAGCTCCAGCAGCGAATTGATCAGGAAAGGCTGGGCGCTGCCCAGACCCGCCAGGGGCCGAGCCCCTGGACCTCATCATTGCAAAGAGAACTGGTATTCTAAGGCCGACGGCCTTTGGAAATCCGTTTATAATATCGACACCTCTAATGATTGACCGATAGCGAAAGCCAAGGCCAGGGCCTTGCCCTGGACCCACCAAACGCTTATGGCCTCTGGAAACCCATTTATTTTCATATATTTAAGGTCCAGGGGCTTGGCCCCTGGTGGGTCCAGGGCGACGCCCTGGCCTTGCTGCATGAGTGTTTTTCTCTACGACGATTTCCATCAGTCGCGTTGCGCCATGTTGATATAGGCATGTCGCCCCAGCCGGGTGCGCGACAGGCGTTGGCGGTAGGTGTCGTGGCCGGCTTCCCAGCTTTCCGGGGCGGGTGCGGCTTCGGGTTTGGCGGGCGGTTCCAGTGCCTCGACCAGCACGCGGCCATCGAGCATGGCGCCGCCGTCGATGCCCAGCAGGGCCAACGCCGTGGGCGCGATGTCGGCCAGCCCGGCCGGCCATTCGCTGAGCTGCCCGCGGGCGATGCGCGGGCCTGCCAGCAGCATGACGATTGACATTTCGGCCGCTGTCAGCCCGCCATGGGTGCCGCCGCCGATCGGCAGCGCGCCGTCGTTGAGCGTAACGCCGGGCAGGCCGAGCAGTGACGGGGCAGGGCCGGCGCGCAGGGTGAACAGCACCTCGGCGGTGCGACGGTGGTCGACCAGCACGGCGCTGCGCGGCAGCACGCCGGGTGGCAGGTCGGCGCCGTCGGCGGCGAAGACCTGGCCGATCCAGTCCTGGCGGGTCAGCCAGGCGGCGACGTCGCTGATCACCGCGGCCGCGCCGCCCGGCACCACCACGCCGCCGCTGGCGCCAGGCAACAGGCGGCAGCCGGCGAAGCCTGGCTCGGCGGCGAACAGCGGGGCCATGTTGACCGTGCCGGTGATGGTGGCGTGGCCGTGGTCGGAGGCGGCCATGATGGTCAGCCGGTCGGCCATCGGCCCGGCCTGCCAGTCGTCGAGGATGCGGCCGAAGGCTTTGTCAACGCGGCGCAGGGCGGCGAGGTTGGCGTCGCTTCCCAGGCCGGCGTAGTGCCCGGAGGTGTCGGGTTCGCACAGCCACAGGATGGTGGTGGCCGGCGGGTTGGGCAGGAAGCGGGTGCGGAAGACATCGGCGATCCATTCGGCGCGCCCGGTGGGGTCGGCGGGCGGCGGGTCAAGCGTGGCGAGCAGGGCGGCGCCCTTGGGCGAGCAGGCGTGGGCGCCGTGCGCCGACAGGGTGATCTGGCCGAGGGCGGCGGCGGTCGGGTTCAGCACGTGGCTTTGCCCGGTGGTGCCGCTGCTGAGCACGGCGAAGTCGCGCCCGGCGGCGGCGAGGCGGGCGCCCAGGCTGGGCATGTCCAGCAGCGGCTCGCCCAACTCCTGTTCCAATTCCAGCAAATTGGCGATCTGGCCGGTGTCGACGCTGCGGCCGGCAGGCCCGGCGATGGCGGCGTCGCCCGGGTGGGCGAGGC
>Ga0105049_10006067_pt1 | contig 14067 bp, 9 predicted proteins | sample MAT06_FD_78087 | JGI IMG/M metagenome (GOLD analysis project Ga0105049, IMG submission 78087) | Freshwater microbial communities from Lake Fryxell liftoff mats and glacier meltwater in Antarctica - MAT-06 | ecosystem: Environmental > Aquatic > Freshwater > Ice > Liftoff microbial mat | place...
CACCCGCTTCTCCAGCCGCTTCACGGTGGGCTTCGACCGCGCCGCGCTCGAGAACCGAAATGTACGGCCGTTCGGTTTCCCGGCTGCGCCGTTCGGTGTCATCCAGAATCAGCGTTGGTCGAATGTCACGCTCAGCACGGACTGGGTAAACAACTACGATTTCAATCTTGGCAGTAGCGTGAAGATTACCGCCTCGGCGGGTACGCAGTACGTCAATTCGCAGGTGGGTGACGTCGTCGCGCTCTCCCAGAATTTCGCGACGCCGTCAGATCCGACCGTGGCCAGCGGCGCCATCCGGAACGCCGACGAGAATCGCCAGCGTATCATTACGGGCGGCGCCTTCGGTTCGGTGCTCTTCGGCGTCAAGGACCGCTACTTCGTGACCGTGGGAGGCCGCCTCGACGGCAATAGTGCCTTCGGTCAGGACTTCGGCTTGCAATTCTATCCGAAGATCAACGGGTCCTGGGTAATCTCCGACGAGTCATTCTGGACGGAAAAGTTGGGGACGCTCAAATTACGCGGCGCCCTCGGCTCTGCTGGTCGTGCACCCGGGGCCTTCGCTGCGGTGCGGACGTACAGCCCGATTCCCTGGGGATCGGCGTCGGCGGTACGCCCACTCAACCTTGGCAACGCCGAGCTGGGACCTGAGCGGACCACGGAAGTCGAGCTCGGTTTCGATCAGACGATGTTCAGTGGTCGCACGACCGTCGACTTCACCTACTTCAACGCCACGACCACCGACGCCCTCTTCAGCGTGCGGTCCGTGCCCAGTGAGGGCTTCCTCAACACGACGTTGAGAAACGTCGGCGAAATGCAGAAGTCGGGTGTCGAGCTTGCGCTCAATCACGACATCATCACTCGCGAGTCGTTCGGGCTCAAGGCGGGAATCAACTTCAGTACCAATGTGAGCAACGTCGTCAGCCTCGGTGGCGCGCCGGCGTTTTCCGTCGGCAACTCGGGATGGGTGGTCGAAGGCGAGCCGGCGGCGGTCGTGCGCGGTAAGCTCATTCGCAACCCCGACGCCCGTGGTGTCGCGCCCGACACCGTGTCCAATCACGATTTCGGACCGAGCCAGCCCACCCGGATCATCGGTGGCAACGTCGACATCCGCGGCTGGAAAAACATCAGGCTTTCGGTACGTGGCGAGTATCAGGGTGGCGCGTTCATGGAAGAGCAGGCGTCGTTCGCCGCACTGTCACGCTCGGTGCTTTTCCCCACCTGCTTCGACGCGTTCAAGAACATTGCGGCGAACCAGCCGATCACCGTGCGTGAAACACTCACCTGCATTCCGGCCAACGTCCGGTCGGACATGTTCATCTTCAAAGCGGACTTCTTCCGGATTCGCGACATCTCGCTCACCGTGCCGCTCGGCTCGCTGATTCCGCGCACCGCCAACAGCACCTTCGTGTTCTCGGCGCAAAATATCTTCCGGAGCAACTTCGGCATGCCGCTGTTCGACCCCGAGATGACCAACAACGATTCGTTCAACGCGGTCGTGCGTGGTATCAATGAGCAGATCCCGGCGCCCGCCGTCTTTTTGATGTCACTCCGCATCTCTTACTGAGGAACGTGCTGATGCGTACTTCGATTGCCTCACGGCGCGCGCCGATGCCGCGCCGACTGCTCGGTGTCGTGGCACCACTTGGCGTGCTTGCTGCACTGTCGGGCTGCGCGCTCGATGCCGTCAACCCCGGACCGATCCGGGCCGAAGCACTGAACAACCCGTCGGCGCTGAGTTCACTCGTGAACGGCGCCGGTCGCGACTTGTCCGAAGCACTCAACTGGACAGCATACACCGGCGGCGCGGTGAGTCGTGAAATTTTTCCCGGAGGATCCACGGGTGCCTTTGGCATTTCCGTGCAGCAGCAGAGTGGGAAACTGAGCGATGATGACGGCGGAACCTGGTGGAATTTTTCTCAGCGCGCCCGTTGGACATCGGAAGACGCGGTTTCCCGCATCAAGACGGTGCTCGGTACCGCGTCGGCGAACAATGCCACCCTCGCCCAAGCGCTTGTGTGGGCCGGCTATTCCAATCGACATCTTGGTGAGAATTTCTGCCAAGGCGTGATCAACGGCGGCGCCCCGGGACCGCATACGGTGTATTTAGAGCGCGCCGAAGCGAACTTCACCGAGGCGATCGCGGTGGCGACGGCCGCCAACAACACCAATCTTGCGCAGGCAGCCACCGCAGGACGGGCGTCGGTTCGGTTGCTTCGCAACAATACGGCCGGCGCTGCCACCGATGCGGCGGTCGTGCCCAACGCGTACGCGTATCGCATGCCGTACTACCAGACCGAGCTCGATCAGCACAACCGCATCTTCTGGGCAAGCGCCAATCAGCCGTATCGCGCGCATACCGTGTGGAATACGTATCTCGAGACCTATCGCCGGGCCACGCGTGATCCGCGGGTACCCTTCGACAGCAGTCTCACCCAATTGGTCGGCGACGCGGCGGTCGGCTCACTCGGCCGCGTGCGGTGGTACTTCCAGACCAAGCATTCCTCGATTACGGCGCCGATCAATCTCTCCACTGGTTGGGAGATGCGTCTCATCGATGCGGAAGTGAAGCTTGTCGCGAGCGACCTCGCTGGTGCGCTCACGTCGATGAACCTTCGCCGTACGTCACTGTCGTTGCCGGCCATCACGGCCAGCAACCTCACCGAAGGCTGGGCGGCTCTTAAGCGTGAGCGCGGCATCGAACTGTGGCTCGAAGCACGTCGTCTCGGCGACCTGCGTCGCTGGGCAGCGCTGAGCCGCCCGGGTGCGCTCGATCCCAAGGAGGAAATCCCCGGCCGCGATCTATGCTTCGCCACACCGCTGTCGGAGAAAGAGACCAACATTAATTTTATACGTCCGTAACGACGTGGTGCCGCGTAGCGGGCCGTTTCGTCGTCCTCTCTTCCGATACACGGAGATGCAATCCATGCGACGGCTCGTTCTCGTGTCATTTGCGCTCGTGCTTGGCGCGGCTCGCGCCCACGCGCAGCCCGCCACGCCACCACGCACTCCGCCCGTGTTCATCGACGAGCTGACATGGATGGAGATCCGTGATCGCATGCTCGCCGGCACGAAAACGGTCATCATCGGCACCGCGGGGCAGGAGCAGAAGGGCCCGCACATGGTGACCGGCGAACATAAATACGTGTTGCAGCACACCACCGAACGCATCGCGCGCACGCTCGGTGACGCGTTGATCGCGCCGATCATTACGTACGTGCCGGAAGGAAGCTGGGAAGCGCCGCTGCGTGGCCATATGGCGAAGGCGGGGTCGATTACGCTTCCAGAAGATCGGTTCATCGAGCTGCTCGTGCATGCCGCCAAGAGCCTGCGCGCCGGAGGATTCACCACCTTCATTCTGCTCGGCGATTCCGGCGGCAATCAGAACGGCATGAAGGCCGCCGTCGAGCAGCTCAATGCGGCATGGAAAGGCACGGGTGGTCGCGCCATGTTCATCGGCGACTACTACACGAAATCCTCAACCGACATTCGCACGTATTTGAACGGCCTCGGCTTCTCGATGGCCGACATCGGCAGCCATGCGGGTATGGTCGACACCTCGGAACTGCTGTTCGTGAACCCGGCTCTGGTGCGTCGCGATCGGCTCGCTCCCGGCGGCGGTTCCCCCGACAGCGGCGTGAGTGGCGATCCCACAAAGGCGACCGCCGAGCTCGGAAAGACGCTGGTGGAAATCAAGATCAACAATGCGTTGGCGCAGATTCGTGCGTCGCGCGCCACGTCGGGAGGCTTGTGATGCAGAAACTTGTATTGAGCACGATCGCCGCGCTCGGCATCACGTCGGCGCTGCCTGCGCAGGAAAGACCGAATCTCTTGGCGGCGCCCTATCTCGAGGCCATGACCTGGACCGAGATCCGCGATGCCATTCAGGACGGCAAGCGCGTGGCGATCATCCCCACTGGCGGCACCGAGCAGAACGGCCCGCACATGGTGATGGGCAAGCACAATTACATCGTCACTTTTGCCGCCGGGCAGATCGCCGCACAACTCGGGAACGCGCTGGTCGCGCCCACGGTGCAGTACGTGCCGGAGGGTGACTACACGCGGCCCGGTTTCGGTGACAAGCCCGGTGTCATCTCGCTGCCGTCGCCGAGCTATGATCGCTTGCTCGATGCGGCGGTGCGTTCGCTACGCGTACACGGATTCACCGATATTCTCTTGATCGGCGATAGCGGTGGGAACCAAGCGGGCCTCACCGCCGTGGCGAATGCGCTCAACGCCGAGTGGGCCGGGACCGGCGTCCGTGTGTACGCGCTCGTCGACTACTACCAGAAGGGGCGCATTCAGATTCGCGACTATCTCAAGACTACCTACGGATGGGACGAGCAGATGGTCGGATCGCACGCCGGCACGAGCGACACATCGCAGCTGTTGTACGTGTTCAGCGATGGGATTCGGCTGGACAAGCTGATGCCGAATGGCGGCGCGCCGGACGCCGGTGTCACCGGCGATCCGACCAAGGCCTCAGCGGCGATCGGGAAAATCGCCGTCGATCAGAAAGTGAATGCGGCGCTCGCCCAGTACCGCTCCATGAAGGGCGGCACGCCGTAACGTGAAATCAGCAGGAGATGCAGCGATGGTTGTTCTTCACACCCAGCTTTTCCAGTAAGGCAATCGTATCCAGGTACGGCGAGATGCGCTGCACCGGACCGTTGGCCATATCCACCGTGGTCTGTCCGCTGCGCGCGACCGCCATCACGTCGGCACCCTTCGAGATCAGATACTCGATCATCACGTTGTCGCCGCGCGCCGCCGCGTGGTGCAACGGCGTGTAGCCATTGAAGTCGCGGGCGTTCACGTCGAACTTCAACTCTTCCACGAGATACCGTAGCGCGGGCATCCAGCCGTCGGGCGTGTGCTTGTGTTCGTTGGCCGCGAAGGATTGACCGTAACCAACGCCGGATGCGGCGTGCACGGCGAAAACGCCCACGCCACCCTCGGGAATCGGTGCCAGCCCGGACGGATCTTCGCGTGCGGCGACGGCCGTGGCGCCACGGCGACTCCTCGGTTTGGGCTTGATGGTCGCGATCATGGGGTCGGCACCCGCGGCGAGCAGCAGCTTCATGGCCGCGAGATCGGTCGCATGAGCCGCACGGAAAAACGGCGTGGCGCCGGTGAAGTCGACGCCCAGATTGTCGCGGTTGTAGGTGGTGTACCAGAGCGAGTGGGCTAACCGCGCATTGGGATCCGCCTTGGCCTTGAGCAGCGCGGCAATCACCTCGAGACAAGTTGCCTTCTGCTGCAGCTGGAACGACGGCTGCGGCGTACGCGTCATTGGTGCCCATTCCTTGTTCAGCACCGCGTAGAGCGGCGCGGCGCCCGCGTCGCTGGCGAGGTTGGGGTTGCCACCACGTTCGAGCAGCAGCATCACGATGTCGTAGTGGCCGTTGATCGACGCCATCAACAGCGGGCTGGTATGATCGCCTTGGCTCACCTGGTCGATGTTCGCCCCGCCATCGAGCAAGGCTTCAACGGCCGCCACCTGTCCTTCACGCACGGCCAGCAGTAGCGCCGTGTGGCCACCCTGCGGGCCGAGCAATTGGTTGTAGCCAGGATTGTCGTCATCGAGCCCACGGCCGCCCTGCGCCGCCAGCCGAGCCTCTTCAGTTGCAGTTGCCGCCGCGGCGCCGGCGATAGCCGCCGTTGTGGCGGCCTGCACCTCGACTTCGCGGGAGGCCTTCACCGCCGCCTGCACCTGTGACGGCGACGGCATCCAGTTCGCGTTCTTCGTCTGCCCCTGTGCCTCGCGAAGCTGCGCGAGCACGGCGTCACGTTTGGCCTTCGCCTGACGGTCCTGCGCCGCGCTGGCCATGATATCCATGGTCTTGGCGGTGACCGATGGTTCGGCGCCGGCTTTCAAAAGCGCACGCACCGCGTCCGCGCGGCCTCGTGCAGCGGCGGTCATCAGTGGGGTCTGACCCCACGACGGCTCCTTCGCATTCACGTCGCCGCCCGCCGCGATCAAGGCGGTGATCGTACCGGGCACGCCAGCCACGGCAGCAAGGTGCAAAGACGATACGCCGTTGGAGGTGACGGCGCGTACATCGGCCTTGGCGGCGAGCAGCGCGCGCACGACGCCAGTAGCACCGCTCTGGCTCGCCACGTGGAGCGGCGTATAGCCCCCCACTCGCGTGGTGGCCGTGAGCTGCGCTTTCGCGCGCAGGAGCACCACGGCAAGCGACGAATCACCGCGATTGGCGGCCCAGTGCAACGCCGTCATGCCGTCGCCTTGCGCCACGTTCACATCGGCGCCGGTCGCCAGCAGCGCGCGCACGGCCGCACCGTCGCCGCGCATCGCCGCATCGGCCACCGACGAAGCCGGCGGGATCGCGATGGAAAGTCCACCGGGAACGCCCAGCGCGATCACGCCGAATACCTTGAGCATCACTCGATTCATACGACGTTCGCTCCGCTTGGTCAGAGACAGGTCACAGACAGATCAGAACGCGAATTCACCGGTGCTATCGCCGAACGTGTTGACGTCGTCCATCCCCAGCTTGTGCATGAGGCTCAGCATCACGTTGGCCATCGGCGTGCCGTCGGGTGCCTTGAGATGCTGATTGCCGGAGGCGAGTCCGTGTCCGCCGCCAAGCAGCAACAGCGGGGCGCGACGATGGTTGTGCGTGTTGCTGTCCGACATCGGCGATCCATAAATGATGGTCGTCTTGTCCAGCAATGGCGTATCCCCGTCCATCGTCGTGTTGAGCTTGTCGAGCAGATACGGCAGCAGGCTCACATGGTACCGGTTGATCTCCGCGAACTCACGCACGCGCGCCGGATTGTTGCCATGGTGCGACGAGGGGTGGAAGCCCGTGGCCACGCCGCTGTCGGGATACACGCGCGCCGAGGCGTCACGTCCCATCTTGAACGAAAACACACGTGTCATGTCGCTCTGCAGCGCGAGCACCTGCAGATCGAACATGATCTTCACATGATCGCCGAACGAGTCGGGTACACCGGCTGGCGCTCCCGCCAGTTCGCGTTCCTCGCCGGAGGCGTTGCGCGATTCGACCTGCTGAATGCGCCGCTCGATCTCGCGAATATTCTCGAGGTACTGCTCCATCCGCCGCCGGTCACCGGCACCGAGCTGACGGTTCAGCTGCGACACGCGGCCCGTGATCCAGTCCAGCACACTACCCGTGCTGCGCGTGCGATCCGCACGCTCGGCCGGGGTACCACCAGTGCCGAAGAGCTGCTCGAACGCCACGCGCGGATCGCGAATCATGGGCAGCGGCTCAGTGGGCGAACTCCAGCTGATCGAGTCGGTGTACATGCAGGAGTAACCGTAGGCACAGCCGCCGGCGCGATCGAGCGGTTCGATACACAGTTGCATCGACGGAATCGGCGTGGCCTGACCGAAGCGCTGCGCGTACATCTGGTCCAGCGATGTGCCCGCAAAAATGTCGGAGCCTTCCGTCTGCGTCGGATGCGACTGCGTCAGGAACACGGCACTCGATCGGAAATGATCGCCACCGATCTCTTCCGGTTTGTACGCTTCAGCCATGCGCACATCGGTGTTGCTCACGATCGTGAGATACTTGCGCCACGACTCGAGGGGCGACAACGAGGTGGCGCCGAGGTCGAAGGCGCGGCCAGTGGTCGGCGGAGCCCACAGATGTTCCGTCAGGCCGAACGGACTGCAGCCGGCCGCGCCGTGTACCATCTCGAGGCAGAGCAGGCGCGAGGGATTGACCGGTGCGCTGGCGGCGAACGCCGTGGTGGGAATCATCGCGTCCAGATACGGAAGCGCGACCATCGTGCCGAGTCCCTTGAGGAACGTGCGGCGCGGTAGTGGTTGGCGGCTGATGAACGCCATGAGGCGGCTCCTTACCGGGACGACGAGGACGACGCGCCGGATGACGCGTCGGTGGCTTTCGGAATAGTGCTTTCCGCGCGCTGCATGCGGAACGCAGGGCTGCGAACGACGCCAAGGAGGTATGCGGACATCCGATGATCCTGCTTCGATGCATCGCGCACGATCGCGCGTACCGACGGCATGTCGTGTGCTTCGATGCGACGCCCGATCGCGTACGCCATCAGGTTGCGCGTGAACGTGCGAAGCAGGGCATCCTCGCGACGCAGCAAGGCCACCTGCAGCTCGCCTATGGTGCTCGCCGTCGTTCCATCCCACAGATCACCGCGCGAGTCGATCGGCATGCCGTTGTCGCGCAGGCGCCGTCGTCCGGTCACGTCGTATTGCTCCATCGCGAGACCGATCGGATCCATCATCTTGTGACAGCTGGCGCAGGCGGGGCTCTTCCGGTGTTGCTCCATGCGCTCGCGCACGGTCAGCATACGCCCCGATGCGCTGCCCGGCGTCGCTTCCAGATCGGGGACGCCGGGTGGTGGCGGCGGCGGCGGTGAATTGAGCATCACTTCCATCACCCACTTGCCGCGTTCCACCGCCGACGTGCGGCCAGCATGCGAAGTCAGCGTGAGGACGCTGGCGTGCGACAACACGCCGCGCCGGCCGGCATCCGGATACTTCACTCGTCGGAACTGCGGGCCCACCACGTCGGGCATGCCGTAGTGTCGAGCAAGCTGCTCATTCACGAACGTGTAGTCGGCGCTGTAGAGATCGAGCAACGGACGATCGCGGCGCACGAGATCGTCGAAGAACATCTCCGTTTCCTGTCGCATCGCGCTGCGTAACTGCTCGTCGAAATCGGGATACTGTCGCACGTCGGGCTGCACGATATCGAGATCGGGCAGGCGCAACCACTGCGCGGCGAACCGCGTGGAGAGCGCCTTGGCGCGCGGGTCGCCGAGCATGCGACGGACTTCGCGCTCGAGCCCCGCGGGTTGCGACAACGTGCCGCGCGCCGCCGCCGTGAGCAATGCCTGGTCCGGCGGCGCCGACCACAGGAAGAAGGAGAGCCGCGACGCCAGGTCGATGTCGCGCAACGCGTAGTTCGCACCGGCCGCTACGCCACGCGGCGCCTGTTCGAACCGGAACACGAAATCGGGGCTCGCCAAAATGCCCTCGAGCGTCGTGCGCACGCCGGTTTCGAAGTTGCCGCCTTTTCGCCCCGACTCGTACAGCGACATCAGGCCGGCGCGATCTTCATCGGTGAGCGGACGACGAAAGGCCATCGTGCCCAATCGATTCACGATCGACTGCGCACAGGGCCGCTCGGCCGTGACGGTCGTGGGACGGCAGCTGAAGATGTGCTTGCGTGCCGCGGTCTCCGACACGCCGGTCACTGCGTACGGGCCATTCACCGTGAATTCCCGCAGATGCGGCAACAGCGAGAAGCCGTACGCGACCGCATTCGACGTGCTGGTCAGCGACCACTTGAGCGGGCTGATGAGATCTTGCACCACGCCTTGAAACGCGGGCGGCACAAAGGCGGCCGCGATGCGATGCGGTCCGGCCGTGATGCGAACGCGTTCGCTGCCCATCGCCACGCCATTCGGATCGGCGGCATTCATGAAGCGGTCGATACCCAGCAGCGCGACACGCTCGCCGTCGACGGAAATCTCGATCTGCTCGCCGCGCGCGAGGCCACCGGCGAACGCGCCCGTGGTCTCGTGAAAAAAGTTCACATCGAAGCGGTACTCGCCGTCGGCGGGGAACGTATGCAACACGGCCATGCCGCCGCGCGTGCCGAACGGCGTGCCTTCCACGTGGTCCACTTGCGACGCCATCTTCGGCATCGTGTACGTATTCGACGCGGCGCTCGCCGCCGCGTTGCCGATCGCCAACCGGCTCAGATCACTCGCGGCGCGCAGATACGCGCTCAACAGCGTAGGCGACAGCGCCTGCACATCGGCGATGTTGTCGAAGTTGTCGCTCTTGGTGTCGGGCGGGAGATACGCCGTGGCGTCGACCTCGAGCTTCAACAGGTCGGCGATCGCCAGGCGATACTCGGCACGGTTGAGACGCTGAAAGGTGCGCCGTCCAGGATTCGGATGCGCGATGGCATTCGCATCGAGCTGTCGTTCGAGCGAGGTGACGAGCGCATCGAGGGTATCGGCACGTGGCCGCGCCGATCCCACCGGCGGCATCATGCCGGAACGCAGCTTGGCGACGACTTTCTCGGCGATATCCGCGTTCGCCTCGGGTGCCCCCACGTCGAACGCGTCGAGCGTGAGATTGCCTCGCCGCATGGTCGGGTTGTGGCACTTCTGGCAGTATTGCTTCACCACCGCATTCAGCTCGGCCGGCGCCATCCACGACGCTGGCGGCGCACCGGTGTGGCGCGCCACGGGACGTGGCAAGACCGGATGTCCCACGGCGCGAGGTGGCGCCGGCGGATCGGTGGGCCGAGAATCGCTGTGGCCGGGTAGGGCGACGGCGAATGAGAGCGTGACCGCCAATGCGGAGATCGCCTTCATGCCTGACCTCGTGCGGGGGGGAACTGCGGAGGGAACTGCGGAGGGATAGACAGCATCGAACAGTCGGACATTATATGGAGACCAAAAGAATATACGTGTTTTCGGGCCGACCCGTTGACGCCCAATCGGAGCGGGCCGAGCTTTCGCGGGTGGCGGTCTGCCCATCGCGCTCCCTTGGCTCCCGGAGTTTCCCGTGCCGCGCTGTCTCGTTCCCCTACTGGCTTTTGGCTGTGCCCTGATGGGTGGCACCCGCCCGGTTCACGGTCAGACGGCTCCGCCGCCAGCCGTGGCAGCAAAGGCCATGCCGGTCGCCGCGGTGCCCCATCCGGACAGCGTGGCCGCGATGCTCCCGTATGCCAAGGCTTTCCTCGCGATGAATGCCCTGCGCGAGCGGGCCGACGCCGAGTATGCGGACCCGAAGAACAAGAGGCCGGAGGTGCTGGCCGAAGCGCGTGCGAAGCACCGGGTCGAGCGCGCCGGGTTGCTCGAGTCCCAAGGCTTTTCCAGTACGACGTACGCGCAACTGACCCAGCGCGTGAGTGGCGACGACAGCGCGCGGCTCGCCTTCGAGGCCGCGCTGACCAGGATCACCGCGAAGTAACTCGCTCCGTCGCTCCGTCGCCACGTGCGCGCCGTCCGGCGACCCACGCCAGCAGACCGACCACGACCCCAGTCGGTACCAACCACGATGTCGTACCGGCAAGGGTCCCGATATCCGCATACCGCACGCCGATACCGCGTAGTGCCCATGCCACGACCAACGGAAAGAGCCAGTTGCCGCGGCGCCATGCCATGATCGCACCGAGTGCTGTGGCGATGATCATCAGGGTCACGGCCCACGTCTGTTCCGCAATGCCAAAGCCGCTCCACGCCACCACGTGCGCGAATTGAAAGCTGTTCACGATCAGTGCCACCGAAATCCACGCGAGGTAGATGTCCTGCGGCCAGATCAGGAACGCCTGCTCGGCCAGCGTAGCGCGACCGCTTCGACGACTGCTCTCACCGGCGCGCACGCGCTCACCGATCGTGATCAAGGTTCCGAGAAAAATCACCATCACCATGAGCGCGAGCGCGAACTGCCCAAAGGAAAAGAGTGAAATCCACGCCACGTTCAGCGCGCCGGTGACGATCCACCAGATGCCGAGGCGTTGCACGGCGCGCTCGGCTCCTGCCGTGGGGAGCGCCTGGTAGATCGCCGAGGCGATCAGTCCCAAGTAGATCAGGCTCCAGATGCCGAACACGTAGTCGGCCGGCAGGACCAGCGAGCGGTAGCGGTTGGCAATGACCCCGATCGAGTCTCCACTCATCACCCCAGAGGCGGCGACGCCGTTGAGCGCGATGACCACCACGAGCGCGAGCACGTTCCCCGCTTTTCGGCGAGTGAGCGACATGGTCAGCGGCATAAGCGGGGATTCCTGAGAAAGAAACGGCGCAACGGCTATCCGCAGGATAACATTCCGAGTGACGTCTCAATCTTCGGAGGGTGATCGGATGTACGGGATCTTGATTGGTACGCACAACTTGCTGGCGTGGGCGGTGCTCGTGGTGGGTGTGCTCGTGATCGCACGGGCCGTTACCCGCAGCGCCAGCTGGTCGGCGGCCGATACCGGTCTGGTGCGGAAGCTGACCCTCTTGGTGCACTTGCAACTGCTGGCCGGACTCGGCCTGTGGTTCGTGAGCCCAGCCGTAACCGCCGCACGCGCGTCGATGGGCAGCACGATGAAGGATCCGTCGCTCCGTCGCCTGGTCGTGGAGCACCCCACGCTGATGGTTGTCGCGGCCATCGCCGCCACCGCGTCGGGCGTGCTGGTGAAGAAGGCGTCGAGCTCGCCGGCGAAGGCCAAGAACGCACTGGTCGGCACCCTGATCACGCTCGCACTGGTGGCGGCGGTAGTGCCGTGGCAACGACTGGTCGCGCGGTGGACCGGAGGGTGAGGGGGCAGGGCGGGGAAGACAAAAAACCCCGCAGCGACCGGAGTCGTTGCGGGGCTTCTTTTTATATCAGTCGGGGCGACAGGATTCGAACCTGCGACCTCGTGCTCCCGAAGCACGCGCTCTACCGGGCTAAGCTACGCCCCGTTGACTGTCCCACTCCCAGAATCCGGACGACGTGCTCCCATCCGGATTACCCACGCGCCTAGAAGGACTCGAACCTCCAACCTTCTGATCCGTAGTCAGATGCTCTATCCAATTGAGCTATAGGCGCAGAACTGCGATGCACCACGATCGACCTGTAGCCCCTCCTTGCGGAGAGATCCGGAAGCTAGCGAATCCTGCAGGCCTACGCTACTGACGAGCTTTCACCAGGCCATCCAACACCAGCACAAACGGACCAGCAGTATGGGTCGTACAAGACTCGAACTTGTGACCTCCACGATGTCAACGTGGCGCTCTAACCAACTGAGCTAACGACCCAGGACACCGTTGCACTACAAGCGGGAAACGGGACTCGAACCCGCGACCCCAACCTTGGCAAGGTTGTGCTCTACCAACTGAGCTATTCCCGCAGACCGAACTGGCAACACCTCGACCAACCGGAGTGGAGACGAGCGGGATCGAACCGCTGACCTCTTGAATGCCATTCAAGCGCTCTCCCAACTGAGCTACGCCCCCGGTACTGGCTTCCTTCGCCATCGCCGGTTCGTACCCCTTTCCAGCGGCACCGTGCCGGCAAGGGCATCAGGAACGCGCAGTCTAGTGAGGTGTATGTCCGGCGTCAAGCAGAGTTCCGCAGATTACACTGGCGAAAGACTCCGGTTGGCGTATCTTGCATGGCTACACCCGTTCGTGTCCAGCCACGGCTCAGCCGCCGCCGGTTGGGATCCGGTGGGTCGTCGGCGCCGTTGGTCGGCTAGCCGTTTCCATTTCGTTTCCTCCTTCAGGGGTGATGTCTTATCCCAAGGTCTCATAGAACGCCATGACTGAAGTCAAGCGGAAGCGCCGTCGTGCGGCACCCGCGGGCATCGCGCCCAGTGAACCCGAGCGCGATATCCTCGACCAGTATCTCTACGAAGTCAGCACGTATCCGCTTCTCAAAGGGGCCGAAGAGATCGAGCTCGCGAAGAAGATTCGGACCGGCGACCAGGATGCGCTGCAGGAACTTGTCAAGCGCAACCTCCGCTTCGTCATTTCGGTCGCCAAGAAATATCAGAATCGCGGACTGCCGCTCATCGATCTCATCGGTGAAGGCAACGTCGGTCTGCTCACGGCAGCGCGAAAGTTCGATCCCGATCAGGGCGTGAAGTTCATCTCGTACGCCGTGTGGTGGATCCGTCAGGCGATTCTCTCGTCGCTCGCGCGGCAGGGACGCACCGTGCGTGTGCCGCTCAATCGCACCGCCGACCTCTCGCGCATCATCAAGGCGTCGGAAATTCTTCGGCAGAAGCTCCGTCGTGAGCCATCGCCTGAAGAACTCGCGCAGGTCACCGGCCTCTCGGTCGACGTGGTGCAATCGCTCGCGGCACTGAACACCGGCGACGTGCGTCTCGATGCCCCGATGGACCCCGATGGCGATCGCTCGCTCATCGAACGGTTCGTCGCCGACGAAATGCCGGACACGGAAGAAGAAGCGATGAATCGCTTCCTCACCGACGAAATCGAGCAAGCGCTCTCCACGTTGCCGCCGCGCGACGCCAAGGTCCTTCGTCTCTACTTCGGCCTCGAAGGCGGCCGTGAGCATACGCTCGAAGAGATCGGCAGTATGCTCGGTGTCAC
>Ga0105049_10006070_pt1 | contig 14065 bp, 10 predicted proteins | sample MAT06_FD_78087 | JGI IMG/M metagenome (GOLD analysis project Ga0105049, IMG submission 78087) | Freshwater microbial communities from Lake Fryxell liftoff mats and glacier meltwater in Antarctica - MAT-06 | ecosystem: Environmental > Aquatic > Freshwater > Ice > Liftoff microbial mat | place...
CCTCGTGCCGTTGCCCCAAGACGTGCGCACCATCCTCGCCGATTTTCCGAGTGTCGATAGCGCCGCGCGCGCCGTGTCGGCAATTGTCGCGACCGGCATTGTGCCCGCCGCGCTGGAGATGATGGATAACCCGACCATTCGCGCCGTCGAAGCATCGATCTACGCGGCCGGATATCCGATTGACGCGGCGGCGATCCTCCTCTGCGAAGTTGATGGACTCGCGGCCGGTCTCGCCGACGACGTTGAAACGATCGAGCGTTGCTGTCGCGACAGCGGCGCGCGCGATGTCCGCGTCGCAACGACCGACGACGAACGCACACGGCTCTGGCAGGGACGCAAGAAAGCCTTCGGTGCAATGGGGCGCATTGCACCGTCACTGGTGGTGCAGGATGCCGTGGTGCCGCGCACGCGACTCCCGGAAATCCTTCGCACCATTCACGAAATTTCGGTGCGATACAACGTCAAAGTCTGCAACGTCTTTCACGCGGGCGACGGCAACCTGCACCCCAACATTCCCTATGACGCAACCGATCCTGACGAATCCGCACGCGTGCATGCGGCTATGTCGGAGATCATGATCGCATGCATTGCGGCCGGCGGCACCATCACGGGCGAGCATGGCGTTGGACTCGACAAGTTGCCCTACATGCCCGCGCTGTTCGACGACGATTCCCTCGCGATGATGTGCTCCGTGCGCGACGCCTTCGACCCCCTTCGCCGTGCCAATCCGGGCAAGGTCGTGCCGGTGCACGCCTGCCGGGAATGGCATGCGCTTCCGTCGGCGCGCGTATGAGCGATCGTGGCGAGCGTTTACGATCGTGATCAGCGCGAGCGAGGTTACGCATACACCAAGCTTCGTGCCCAGTCGCCATGCGGCCGTCGTCGACGAGGTGGCTGCCCGCGTAACGCAAGCCCATGCGGTCAGCACACCGCTACGCATTGTGGGCAGTGGCACCTGGACCGATGTCGGTCGACCGATCCACGCCGAACTCGAACTGTCCTGCGCCGAGTTGACAGGCGTTATCGAGTATGTGCCGGGCGATCTGGTCATCACGGTAGGCGCTGGTGCCACCCTCGACGATCTGGCCGAAATCACGGCTGAACACGGACAGTGGTTTGCGCTCGATCCGATCGGTGATCCGCGAGGGACCATAGGCGCAACCGTCGCCACAGCGTCGTCAGGACCACTCGCCCTGGCCAGCGGCACCATTCGCGATCTTGTGCTCGGACTCGGCATCATCAGCGGTACCGGTACGCAGCTTCACGTTGGCGGACGCGTTGTCAAAAACGTTGCCGGCTTCGATCTGGTGCGACTCGCGACCGGCGCGTTCGGTACCTTGGGCGTGATCACCGACGTCAGTCTGCGCCTGCATGCGCGTCCCGCCGCCGACGCCACGTTCAGCATCGCCCACAGCGATGCAGATGCGCTGATCGGCATCATCGCGAAGCTTGGCCACGACGCGCTTGCACTGCACGCGCTCGAGTTGCTGAGTCCACTGCTCGCGCAGGATATCGGAGCCGGCGACGGGTCGTCGTGGGTGTTGCTCGCGCGTGCGACGGGAAATGCAGCAACGGTGGCAAGTCAGCGCGCCACACTCGCCAGCCGCGCAACCGTGCACGAAGTCGATCCAACGCTCTGGCGCGCGCTTCGAATGTCCGACGGCGCCGGCGCCACGGTTCGGTTGAGTGCGCCTCCCGCTCATCTTGCCCGCACGATCACACAAGCCGAGCATGCGACATCGGGTGCAGGACTTTCGGACACGCGTCTCCAGGCAACACCGCACCGTGGCATTGTACGAGTCGTCATGCCGGCATCCAGTGCGCCGTACGAATCGGCGCTTGCCGCATTGGGTGAAGACCATGACGCACGCGTTGCGGTGGTCGTCCAATCCCTTCGGGCGCATGCCCATCGCGTGCTGGGTGAGCGACTTCCCACGACCGCGTGGAATGCGCTGCCGGCCGCGGCGCGCGACCCCGTCTCCCAACGCATTCGCGACGCCTTCGACCCACATCGCATCATGAACCGCGGCATCTTCGGCGAGGAGGGCTCATGAGTTCCTCCGTCAGCCCCGCACGCTGTGCACTCCCAAACACCCCACTGGCCGATGCCGCCGCTGGACTGGACGCGTGCGTTCACTGTGGCTTCTGCCTGCAGGCGTGTCCGACCTATGTGAATCTGGAAGACGAGAACGACAGCCCGCGCGGACGACTCGTGCTCATGCGCCGCATGCTCGATGGCGATATTGCGCTCGACGACCCCGATGTTGGTCGGCACATGGATCGCTGCCTCGGCTGCCGAGCGTGCGAGACCGCGTGTCCCTCGGGAGTGCCGTACGGCGAACTGCTCGAAGCCACTCGTGCGACCATGGCGCCCGTGCGCGGAACACCCTTCGTCGCGCGGCTGGTGCTCGCGGTCTTCGCCAATCGGTCGGTGCTTGGCTTGGCGCTCGTGGGCGCACGGGTTGTACGGGCCACGGGACTGCCGCGCATCCTCGCGCGCATTCTCCCGGATCGGTTTGCGTTCCCCTTCGCGATGCTCGCATCGACGACGCCTGTCACGCTGCCGCGACGGACGGGTAACTCCGCGCCGGCAACGACTGCGCGCGGGAGCGACACGCCAACCGTCAAGCGAGAAACAGTCTCCCTGCTCGAGGGGTGCGTGATGCGCGGACTGTTCGGGCATGTGAACAGCGCGACCGAACGCGTGCTTGCAGCGAATGGCTACACAGTTGTGGCCACTCCGCAGCAGCACTGCTGTGGCGCGCTGCACGCACACGCTGGCGACCTCGAGGGGGCACGCCGGCTCGCGCGGGCAAACATCGCAGCGTTCGAGAACGCATTCGACGCCACCGCAACGGGATTCATCGCCATCAATTCCGCTGGATGCGGCGCGATGGTGAAGCAATATGGGCATCTGTTGCACGACGATCCGGTGTGGGGGCCGCGTGCCGCACGCATCGCCGAACGCGCGCGTGACGTGAGTGAGCTGCTCGCCAGTGCGGGCCCGCGCACTGGCGGGACACTCGCGCTCCGCGTCACGCATGACCCGCCCTGTCACCAGATGCATGCGCAACGCGTGGTGAAGCAGCCCATCGCTGTGCTCATGGCGATCCCGGGACTCGAGCTGCTGCCATTGGTTGACGCGGACCAGTGCTGTGGCAGCGCCGGTATCTACAATCTGGTCGAACCCGACACGTCGGACGCTGTGCTCGCCCCCAAGCTTGAACGCATCGCTGAAACCCACGCCGACTATGTCGCAACCGGCAACCCGGGATGCATGATGCAGATCGGCGCAGGGTTGATGCGCACTGGTTCACGCATCCGTGTCGTGCATCCCATCGAACTGCTTGATGCATCGTATCGCGCCGAATCACCGTAGCGGCGCGCGCGCGGCAATCGGCGGCTGCTCGGCGCGAGTGGTCGGCCGATGCTGACGCGCCGTCAACCACGGGCGACGGTCATTGCCTTTGATGGGCTTGTGGCCGACACGCTCCCCGCGCGCGCACTTGCGGTCTCTGAGGCCGTGACGGCGGAGGTCGGGGTTTGCTCCTCCGGCGAAGGGCTGTCGCTCGTGCAAGGTCGCTCGCTGGACGAAGCCGTTGAATTCGCACTTCGCGCCCGCGTGCAGTCTCCAGCTGTTGAGTTCGATGCAACGGTGCGTGATCTCGCCGTGCTGCGTGCGCGGCGCAGCTACTCGGCGATGGTCGCCCATGGGCTCTCACTGCACGACGGCGCCATCGCCTGGATTACCGCCCGCGTGGCTAGTCACGGGCCGGTTGTGCTTCGGGCCGACAGTGTGCGGCGCGACGTGGATCAGCTACTCGCGTTCACGGAGCTCGCCGAAGTCGTCACGTTTATTCGCTGTTCAGACGACCTTCCCCGATCGTTCGCCGCGGCTTCGACAGAGTGTGCATGGTCTGCTATTGTGAGTCGGCTGGCGGCCAAGCACGTCGCGCCCGATGAATGTGTGGCAATGGAGTGTTCAGAGCGGTCGGCGGCGGTGGCGCGTAAGTTTTTGCCCACGGTATGGGTACTCCACGCACTCACGTGATCTGCCTGGCGGGTAAGTGAGCTTGTGCGTAGAGTCGAGAGGCAGGCTGATAGATTCGAACGACAGGAATATTTGCATGGAATTGGCGACGCTCGCGGCGCGACCAATTGTGAGACGCGGATTGGAGGGGGCATGAACGAAACGAGCGAACCGAAGGCACCCGCGGATGTCGAGACGCGCGCACCACTGGTGCTACCTCCGGCGCTTACCCGCGACGAGGTCCGCGCGTACGAAGCGCTCCGGACTGACGCCGTGTGGTTCGAGTCCGCCGGAAAGTGGAGCAGCTTCAGAGGCCCAAAAGCCGCCGAGGCGCTGAACGGGCTGGTCACCAACGATGTGGTTTTGCTCAAGCCCGGCGAAGGACAGTACGCGGCCGCGCTGACGCCGAAAGGCAAGATCATGGCTGACATGCTCATCATCCGAGAGGACGACGAAACGTTTCTGCTGTCGATGCTGCCCGCCGTGTCGGAGTCGTGGCTCGCCCTCGCGCGGAAGTACGTGAATCCACGACTGGCGAAGGTCGCAGACGAGACCGATCGCTACGCCACGTGGATGGTGTACGGTGCGCAGGCGCCCAAAGCGGTGGCGCGACTGGGCAGCGTCGGTACGACCGCAGCAACGCTGGGCGACGTCATGGTTTCGGCGCTCGCGGCGTGGCCGGTGTGGCACCACGGCCCGTGGAATCTTGGCCCCGCAGCCGTGCGGCTCATTCGCGCTCCCCTCCTGGGTTCATTGCCGGGCTTCATTGTGGTCGCCGATGCGGCGGACGCCGATGTCGTGCGGGACCGCCTCGAATCGTCGCAGAGCCAGCGGGGGACGCGGAATGTGTGGGACGTTGCGCGCGTTGAGGCCGGGCGCCCGGTTTTTGGCATCGACATGGACGAGAACACGCTGCCGCAGGAAGCCAATCTGGATACGATTGGCGCGATTTCGTTTGAGAAGGGGTGCTACACTGGGCAGGAGACGGTGGCTCGGATTCACTTCCGCGGGCACGTGAACAAGAGTCTGCGGGGGCTCTTGGGATCAGCGGTGCTGCCGCAGGGTGCGGCGGTGCTCGACGAGACAGGCAAGACGGTGGGCGATGTGCGAAGCACCGTGGCATCGCCAAGGCTTGGCTCCATCGCGATTGCGATGGTCCGTCGTGAGGTGAAGGACGGTCAGACGGTGCTGATCGAGAGTGACTCCGGCGCATTCGCGGCGCGGGTATCGTCGCTGCCGTTTCCCGGTGGTGCGTAAGCAGGGGTGGGAGTCACGGAACAGCAAAGCGGGGCGCATTCCGAAGAATGCGCCCCGCTTGTGTTGCAAACCGAAGCTTAGTGCTTGGTCGAGTCGGCGGCCGGAGCAGCCATGGCCGGCGCGGCCATTGCGGCCGAATCCGGCTTGGTGCTGTCAGCAGCTGGAGCAGCCATAGCCGGGGCGGCAGCGGCGGCGGAATCGGCGGCGGGCGCTGCTTCCTTGGCGGAGCAAGCGGCGAGAGTGAGGACAGCGGCGAACAGAGCGATGCGCTTCATGTGTAGACTCCGAGGCAGTGGCGTTTATGCGCCGTGCGTCAGGAAAAGCGCACGGCCCCCCCGGCTGGCACCGACGGGGTTCAAGCGAGGGGAATCTACCAGTCCAGCTCGCACTGTCAAGCGCACGCCGCACTGGAATATTTGAGCGCGGAGTGATGTCATCGTGCAACGCTTCCGTTGCCGGTACGACACAGCGGGCCCACCCACGCGAACTGAATTGCGCGATGCCACGGTCACTGTGGGCTGTTGAGCGGATTGAGGAGCCCGTTTTGGGGCAATTTGTCGGTTTCCACGCACTGGTACAAAAGCTGCACTCCAACCAGTTGGGTCGGCTTAGACTGTGGCTGGACTGCCTCGATCTCCCGCTCAGTTCGACCGGGGATTGTCACGGTGCCGGGATGAAGCAGTAGACTAATCTGTTGGTTGTTTGGCAGCACTTCAAACCGGGTCGATGGTACAGGTTGTAGTGCGAATCGAGGGGTCTCGTTGCGGTGCGTCAACAACTGTTGGCGACACGCTACAGTCCCTCAGAATAGCGAACTTTGCAAATCGTTTGGAGGCAACGATTTACGTTGGAGACGACGGTCTTATTCTTCGGCACGCTAGTTGCGACACAAGTGTTCGTGTTGGTTCAATTCCCTTTTGACATCGTGGAGCGCTACATGCGCAAGTACCTGCTCAAGGCAACCCTCGCGGTTGCAGCATTTGTTGCCCTGCCTGGTTCGGCGCGCGCTGACTCGCCCAATCTGTCGGCTTACACTTTCCTTCCGACGACTTTCTACGCGTCGGTCGGCATGACGTCGTTTGACGTGCAGTATCTCTTCGGCCGTCAGGGCTACAGCAGCACGCTGTGGTATAGCGACGCCAACGCACCGGGCTGGGTCAAGATCCTGTCCACCGTGGGTGCGTTTCCCAACCAGAACACCTCGCCGGTTCCCGGCACGGTGTTCACCAAGACCCTCTCGCTCGTCGGCACTGGCCAGGAAATCACCTTCGCCATCTGCTCGGGAACGCCTGCTCCAGCCAGCACCGCCGGATGCAACAACCCGATCCTCGGCCCTTTCTACTCGGGTCTCGGTTCGACCAATGTCCGCGTCCTCACCGATGTTCAGTGGAACGCTGAGCGGGTCGCGATCAACCCGGACGGAGCCGACGCGATCTACAACACGGTCTTCGCCTTCGAAGACCAGTCGAGCGCTGCCCAGTACTACGACGGCGACTTCAACGATGTCGTCTTCGCAACGAACCTCACCGTTCCTGAGCCGAGCTCGGTCGCACTCATGGCCTTCGGTATGCTCGGCCTCGCAGTCGCCGCGCGCCGTCGTCGCTCGGTCTGATAGGACTCTAAGCCGAGAGGTTTCGGCCGAGTAAATCGGAGTACGAAAGAAGGCCGGAGTCACGAAAGTGATTCTGGCCTTCTTTCTTTTCTGTCCCCCTCCCGCCGTGACCATAAACAACCATGGGAACTATCGTCCCGCCCACGGTGCTAATGGTCATTCCACGTTGCCCGCTTCTCCTTAGTCCCGAACTGTGTCCCGTCTTCCCGACACCCTTGGCGCGCTGCGACGCTCGCACTACGCCACCACTCGTCCCGCCAGTGTAAAGGACGAGCTTCGCCGTAACCTGATCGCGCGCCTCCGCGAAGGCGGGCCACTCTTCCGAGGCGTCCTCGGATACGAAGAGACGGTCATGCCGCAGATCGTGAACGCGGTGCTGGCGCGCCACAACTTCATTCTCCTCGGACTTCGCGGGCAGGCCAAGTCCCGGATTCTGCGCGCGCTCGTGAGCCTGCTCGATGAGCAGATGCCGATCGTCGCCGGGAGTGAAGTCAACGACGACCCCTTCACGCCAATCTCCAAGTTCGCGAAGCTGCTGATCGCCGAACACGGGGACGACACGCCCATCGCGTGGGTCGGCCGAGATGCGCGCTACGTCGAGAAGCTCGCGACGCCGGACGTCACCGTTGCCGACATCATCGGAGACGTGGACCCGATCAAGGCGGCACGTGGTGGGCACATCCTCAGCGACGAGCTGACAATCCATTACGGGATGTTGCCCCGCGCCAACCGCGGCATCTTCGCCTTGAACGAACTGCCCGATCTCGCCGGCAAGGTGCAGGTCGGCCTCTTCAATATCATGCAGGAAGGCGACGTCCAGATCAAAGGGTACCCGGTTCGCCTCTCATTAGATGTGATGTTGTGTTTCACCGCCAACCCAGAGGACTACACAGCCCGCGGGAAGATCATCACTCCGCTCAAGGACCGGATCGGCAGTGAAATCATTACGCATTACCCCGAGACCGTCGAGCTCGGTATGCAGATCACGCGGCAGGAGTCGTGGACCACTCGCTCAGACGGAACGCCGGTTCGAGTCCCTAACCTCATAGAAGAAGTCGTAGAACGCGTGGCCTTCGAAGCACGTGACGACAAGCGAATCGACCGACGTTCCGGCGTCTCACAGCGCATGCCGATCTCGGCCATGGAAAACGTCGTCTCCAACGCTGAGCAGCGCGCGCTGCGCGCCGGCGACGCAGAAGCGGTGCCGCGCGTGGCCGACGTTTACGCGGCCCTTCCCGCCATCACCGGCAAGATCGAACTGGAGTATGAGGGCGAACTCGTTGGCGGCGCCGTGATTGCACGGGAACTCATCCGTCGCGCATGCGATGCGACACTCCGAGAACGCGTGGGCGAGCTGGATACCGATGACGTCGTGATCTGGTTCGACGGCGGCGGCGCTCTTCAGGTTGCCGACGATGTTCCGTTACACCTGGTCCGCCAAGGCTTCGATCTGGTTCCCGGACTGGTGTCGATGGTCACGGCGCTGGGACTTGCTCCCAAAGGCGACGATCCCATGATCGTAGTCGCCTGCGAGCTCGTGCTCGAGGCGCTGGTCGCACGGCGCAAGATCTCTCGCAACGATGCCGGAAAGTACGGTCGCGCCGAGCGTGAACAGCGCCGGCGACCGAACCAGGACTTCTTCAACTCCTGATTCTTCGGTTGTTCATGAAAAATTTATAGCGAACGGGGGCCGGGAGACGTAGACTTCCCGTAGTTGTTGTCGACATCTCCCCTCCCCGCTCGCGAACAATGCTCGCCACACCTCGGCGCTTCACCACGCCGTTGCTCGCCGCACTCCTCGCGTTCGCCCCGAGCACTGCGGCTGCCCAACAAAAGCCTCCGCAGGACTCCACGGCGCGTGACAGTATCGCGCAGCGACTCACACCGATGAATGTGCGCGCGACCCGCAGCGGAGTTTCGTCGTTCAACGCACCGCTCGCGATCACAAGCATCACGCGCGAAGACTGGGCCGCCAAAACAGGCTACGGACTGAACGACGCAATGAGCACGGTGCCTGGCGCGCTCGTTCAATCCCGATACGGCACGTCGGATGTGCGCATCACAATTCGCGGCTTCGGTGCGCGCGGAGCGGGCGATCGATCGAATGCCGGCACCTCGCGCGGGATTCGCGTGCTCGTGGACGGCATGCCTGAGACCGAGCCGGATGGCCGTACGTCGTTTGACAACGTGGACCTCGCGGCCGCCGAAGGGATCGACGTGATTCGCTCGAACTCCAGCTCACTCTGGGGTAACGCCGCGGGTGGAGTGCTCAGTATCTCCACAGTGCCCATCGTCGACCGCAATTTCATGAGTGCACAGCTCATGACAGGCAGCTTCGGACTGCAACGCTACGTAGCGCAGGGCGGCGTGAAGCTTGGCGACGGTGTCGCGTATGCAACGCTCGTCAACACCACCTTTGCTGGATGGCGCGGGAATTCCGATGCGCGCCGAGTACTGCTGAACGCTGGCGTCGCCGTTCCGGTGTCGGACCACACCGTGCTCCGGGTACACCTCCTCGGCGTAAACAACCTGATGCACATTCCCGGGCCACTCTCGGCCGCGCAGGTGGCGGCAGACCCGCAGCAGTCCAATGCCACGTATGACGGGCGTGACGAACGCCGTTTCAATCGACTCGGACGTCTGGGCGTCGCACTCGAGCACCACATCGACGAGAAGCAGTCCGTCTCGGCCGTGACCTACGTGAACCCCAAGTACCTGCAGCGTTCTGAACGTGGCACGTTTCGCGATTTTACTCGCTACCACGTTGGCGGGAACGTGCAGTACAACCGACAGGAGTTGATTGGCACCAGAGTGAATCGTTTCACCATTGGGCTCGACCAGGCATATCAGGACGGTGCAATTCTGTTTTACGGGCTTTCCGCGACGAATGGCCGCGGCAGAGACCTTCGCGACAACAAAGGTGAAGGTGCATATAACTCCGGCCTCTTTGTGGAAGACGAACTCGCGGTGAGCGAGAAGTTCGCGCTGACACTCGGCGCGCGCGGCGATGCGATCTCGTACTACTACAAGAGCTTCATCAATCCGGAACTCGACGCGAGCAAGCGGTTTGCACGAGTCACGCCAAAGCTCGGCGCCTCTTATCGTGTTTCGCCGACGCACACGTTCTACATGAACATCGGTGGCGGCATCGAAGCGCCTGCCGCCAACGAGACTGACCCGTCGAGCACCTTCGGGCAGGACACTGTCACGGCGCTGAATCCGCTGCTCGAGCCCATTCGCTCCACCACCTATGAAGTGGGTACGAAGCACCAATTCAACGTTGGCAACAGCGATGGTTTGATTACGTCGGTGTCATACGACGTGGCGGGCTATCTCACCAACGTTTCCAATGAGATCGTACCGTACCGTGGCGGTCGGTTCTACTTCACCGCAGGCTTGGCACGCCGTACCGGGCTCGAAGTTGGACTCAAGGCGAATGCACGGGGCGGAGTACGCTTCGAGAATGCACTCACCTTCTCAAAGAACAGCTACGAGCAGTATGTCGTAGACTCCGTGCACTACGGCAGGCCAGGAAGGACGGCCGACTACTCGGGGAACGATATCGTCGGCATCCCGAGCTGGTTCTTTTCGTCAAATATCGTCGTTGCCCCGTCAACAGCGCCGCTCGGACTCGGTGCGCACATCGGCATTCAGGGAACGGGCCGCTACTTTGCCGATGACGCGAACACGGTGAACGTCGCTGAATCACACATTCTCGGCGCAGGCGTTCGCGCCGAGCGCCTGCTGCACGTGGGCGATACCTTTGTGCGCGGCTTTGTGACCGTCGAGAATCTGACCGATCGCCGTTGGATCGGATCGGCGTTTCTCAACCCGGATGTCGTCAACGGTGTGCCGCTCGCGTACGAGCCCGGTATGCCGCGTAGTGTGACGATGAGCTTCAGCGTGAGCCGAGGGCGCTGATCGCGAACGGTGCGACGAGATTTTGCTTTCTTCACGAGAGAGCAGGGGTAGCCCCCTGCTCTCTTGTGCGTGTTACGAGCGAGATTTCGGGACGCACTTCGTCGCACAGAGGGGTACGAACGGCCGTGGCTAACCGAGCCGCGCGGATCGCAGACAAAACGGGTCAGAGCGAGACAGAACGAGTATGACTGGACGAACGAGTAAGTTGCTGTTCGCGATCGCCTTCGCGGCGGGCATCCTTCCGCCCTCGAAGGCGCTTTGGGCGCAGGCGAGGGGTGGCCGAAGCGGACCGCCGCCGGTGCAAATGGCGCGCGTGATCGGCGTGGTGTTCGACAGCGTTGCGATGCGGCCGTTGCGGGGTGCGCTTGTGCAGATCGTCGCCGCTGATGATCCGACACGCATTCGCTCAGCAACGACAGATGAGGGCGGCGCGTACGCTGTCGATTCGCTGCAAACAGGCATCTACCTGCTCGGCTTCTTTCACGCGCGACTCGATTCGCTTGGAATTGAGTCTCCGTTGCTGCGTGTAGCCGTGCAAGCGGGCGGTGAATTGCGTGCGCTGGTGTCGATTCCCTCGTCGCGCACGCTGGTCGCGAAGCTGTGCGGGCCGACTGCGGCGAACAGCGCAGCCCAAGGGATGTTCATGGGCTTTGTGCGCTCGTCGCGCGGTGAACAATTGCCCGCACCGGCGCGCGTGCGCGCCCAGTGGTTGGAAGTAACGGTCGGGCCGCGCGGCCTCGAACGGCGCAATCCAGCGCGCTATGCCACGACGACCGCAGCGGGCGCATTTTCGATTTGCGGAATTCCGACGGACGTGAAGATCACATCGCGTGCGTTTGCCGGCACGGACTCAAGTGGGTTTGTCGAACTCGAGATGCCGCGCAGTGGGTTGCTGTATCGTGACATCTACATCGGCACGGCGACGAAGGTCGTACTCGCGCCTGTGGTCGACACGGCTTCCAGGAACGAAAAAGGAAAAACCGCGGTTGCCGACCCAGGGACATTTGCGAGTTCTGGATCTGTACTGCGCGGCAACGGCAAATTGCGCGGTACCGTTCGCAGCGTGAGTGGTCAGCCGATTCCTAACGCGCGCGTAACAATCTGGGGGAGTGGACTCGACGCCACCACGAACAGCACGGGGCAGTTTGCCATGCAGTCGTTGCCCGCGGGGACGTACACGCTCGAGTCACGCGCAATCGGCTTCGCGCCGAGTCGCTCGGCGGTGGACGTTTTGGATGGCTCGGAAGGTTCGACGAACGTTGCCATGGAGGTGTTCGTGCCGATGGTGGACACGGTGCGCGTACGCGCGAATGCCAATCCGTCGCGCGATCCGATGGCCGAGTTTGACCAGCGCAAGAAAAGTGGATTCGGGTACTTTCTGGATGAAGACGCGATCTCGAGGCGCAATCCGATTTACATGTCGGATCTGCTGCGTATGACGCCGGGGATGTCGATCAGCCCGGGGCAGCTGGGGGGAGATCGGGTGTCCATGCGCGGCTCGGGGGGTGCCGGCACATGCGCGCCGACGCTGTTCGTGAATGGAGTCCGCGCCGCCTCAGACGATGGCGTGATCGACAATGTCGTGAATCCGCAGGACGTCAGAGCCGTGGAGGTCTACACGCGAACGGGGAGCATGCCGATCCAATTCCAGTCGCTCAACGGATGCGGTTCGATCGTCATCTGGACCGGTCCACGACGCCAACCGGCCGACCGGCGCTGACGATTGGCTACTCCGAGACACATTCGCATTATCTCTCGCGTGACCACGGTTGTGCTACTGCTGATTGTGGCGACAATGCTGACGTGGTTCGTGACCGGAATGCCGCGTTCTGTGGAGACGGCAATCACCGACGCAATGTGGGAGCCGTGTCCTGGGCGCTATGCCGTTGCGAAAACGGCCGCGGATACAGCCGATGCGGACAGCTATGTGCTCAAGCCGCGGTCGCGGTTTGAGAGGGCGATCACGTGCGGCACCATGCGAGCGAAACGACCGTAAAAAGCGCCACGAATTACGCGAATTACGCGAATCAGATCCGTGCGTGTGGAGAGGTAGCGCGCCACGTTTTGGGTCGCATCAGAAAGAGAAACGGATACCGCAAAAGCAAAGTGCTTTCGCGGTATCCGTGGCGCCTTGATCGTTACTTGCCCGTGGCGCTCAGGTCGTTCCAATTCATGATGGTGTTGAAGCCCATGATGAAGGTGCCCTGAGTCTGCCAGCGCCAGAACGGACGGATGGTGAACATCACCAGGTGTCCCTTGCCGAGTGGCGAGTCGATGACGTTGGGGCGATTGGAAAGGTTATCGCCACCCTGCAGCACGCCCGAGAGGAGCATGTCGCGCGGGCTGCCGGGCCACGCCATCACGACGCGCGGCTTCATCTCGCCGAGCGTGCGCTGCGCGGGAGCAGCCGTACCGCCGCCGCCACGTCCACCGAATTCTGGCGTAGCGGCTGGGGCGGCTGAGCCGGTGGGCCACCGCTGCATCGGATCCCACTGCGAGTGCTCCACCCACGTCGACATCGGCTGCGTGTTCTGGTATATGCCTGGCTGACCACCGAAGCCGCCCGGACCACCACCACCGCCGACCGCAGTGCCGGAGAGCGCCGCGGAGCTTCCCGGGCGTAGCACGTCGACCTTGCTGACAGGAGCGGCATTCGGCGTGACAGGAACACCAGCATCGAGCAGTGTGCCGCCGCTGAAGTACACAGGCAACTGATTGGCGTTGAAGCCGTATGCGATCGGACTCGACATGTCGGTGATGACACCGCGCAATATTGTGCCGCGGTTCACGAGTCCCGGTGCGGCCGTTGGACGAAGCCCCGGCGTCAGGCTGTATGTCGGGAAGATGCCAGACGTATTGCCTTCGGTGACGAGCGTACCGCCTGCCTGCACGAACTCGTAGAGCATCTTGAGTCCGTCTTCACCAAGTCCGCCGCGTGTGTCGGCGGTTGAGTCGGGGAAGCCAAGCGACGGATAGTCGGCCGTGCGCTGATAGGGAACCGGGTCGCCGGAGGTCGGCGCGCCACTTCCGACAGCACCACCGTGCGGCCACATGATCACGTCGAACTTCGCGCGCAGCGCGCCCATTTTGCGGACCGAGTTTTCGCCGAAGTAGTTGTACGGGATTTTGTAATAGTCGAGCGCTGCACGCACCCAACCTTCGTCCTGCGTGTTCGTCCAGCTATGGATGTAGCCGATACGCGGAATGTCGAGATCGTGCGATTTGACCGTGGGTGCCGCGTCAAC
>Ga0105049_10006072_pt1 | contig 14064 bp, 10 predicted proteins | sample MAT06_FD_78087 | JGI IMG/M metagenome (GOLD analysis project Ga0105049, IMG submission 78087) | Freshwater microbial communities from Lake Fryxell liftoff mats and glacier meltwater in Antarctica - MAT-06 | ecosystem: Environmental > Aquatic > Freshwater > Ice > Liftoff microbial mat | place...
GTAAACGAATACAAGACAAGTAATGGTAATAAAGTTTACCATTTTGATTTTTACCGGTTAAATTCTGTGGAGGAAGCCTTGGATATTGGTGTAGAAGAATACCTAAACTCTGGAAATTACTGTTTTATGGAATGGCCCGAACGGATTGCCGAGGTCTTGCCCGAAACTATTGTTAGTGTGCGAATTTCGCTAAAAGGAGAAGTTCGGGTGATAAGTATGGAGGTAAAGTGAAGCCATAATGCAATCTTTTGAAGCTAGTAAACCTGCTTTTTACTAATAACTTGAAACTTAACTGTTGAAGAGATTTTATTTCTTGATTTGAAAGTGTATCTTTCAATCGTTTTTTTAATCACACACACACATGACTGAAAATCGCAAATCGGTTGCACGTATAGCGCAAGCCGGTATGATGATGCCGCAGGAAGAAATGCTAGAGGTGGCTCGTAAAGCTTCTCAATTGCATATTGGTATTCCGAAAGAAACTTCATTTCAAGAAAAAAGAGTATCGTTGGTTCCAGCAGCAGTAGCTGTGCTGGTAAACAATGGACACAACGTAATTGTAGAATCTGGAGCGGGCATTAACTCTAACTTCCATGATAAAGATTACAGTGATGCGGGCGCACAGATTGCTTACGGCCCCGAAGAAGTGTACACATCTAATATCGTGTTGAAAGTTGCGCCGCCCACTTTTGATGAAATAGAAATGATGAAGCAAAAGCAGGCCTTGATTTCTGCACTTCAACTTACGGTGCAACAAAAGAATTTCTTTAATCATTTGATTTCTAAGAAAATTACCGGTTTGGCTTTCGATTACATAAAAGACCGTTCTGGTATTTATCCTGTGGTGCGCTCTATGAGCGAGATTGCGGGTAACACTTCTATTTTAATTGCTGCCGAGTACTTAAGCACCAATAATAATGGTAAAGGAATGATGTTGGGAGGAATTTCGGGCGTGCCACCAACTGAAGTTGTAATTATTGGTGCTGGAACTGTGGGCGAATTTGCAGCGCGCGCAGCAGTTGGTTTGGGTGCCTTGGTAAAAATTTACGATAATTCTCTTTACCGCTTGCGTCGTTTGCAGAACGATTTAGGTATGCGTTTGTACACTTCTATTATTGAACCACGAGAATTAGAAAACGCCTTAAAAACAGCAGATGTAGTAATTGGCGCTTTGCGTGCAAAAGAAGGCAGAACTCCTATTGTTGTTTCAGATGAAATGGTAAGCAACATGAAAATTGGTTCAGTAATAGTGGATATAAGTATTGACCAAGGTGGTTGTATAGAAACATCGGAAGTTACAAATCACGCCAATCCGGTGTTTAAAAAATATGGCGTTACGCATTATTGTGTTCCTAATATTGCATCAAGAGTGGCACAAACGGCATCGTATGCGCTGAGCAACATTTTCACACCTATATTATTAGATATGGGTGAGAAAGGCGGTTTTGATAATTACTTGCGTTTGGTTCCAGGAGTGCGCAATGGCGTATATATGTACAATGGCATTTTAACGCATAAGTATATTGGCGAAACATATAATATACCTTACAAGGATTTGGATTTGCTGATTGCTGCTACACAATTTTAATTGCAATAGCATCGGGTAGCAATTTCCGCAGGTTGCAACCTGTGATTACTATAACCACAGGTTGAAACCTGTGGCTACAGCAATTGCTGCAATGCGATTCTGAATGCTTCTCTTGAAAAATGCAATCCATCTGGACTTTGGGGAACCACTTTGGCGATTGCTTTGCGGATGGTTTCAGAAGCATCGTTGAAGATGGCGGCATCAGAAATTTCGGCATTTTCTTGCATTAAGTAAGCGAAAACTCGGGCCATTCCGCAGTTGGAGATAAAATCAGGAATTACGGTTAGTTGTTCGTCGGCCATTTCCATAATGGGTCCAAAAAAGATTTCGGTATCTGCAAAAGGCACATTGGCACCACTTGCAATTACCTGCATACCCGCTGCTTTCATACGCGTAACTTGGTCTTGAGTAACCAAACGAGAAGCTGCTGCAGGAATAAAAATATCTGCCGCTAAATCCCAGATTTGTGCATTAATCTGCTCGAAACTTAAGAGATTATCAGCAACTAGTGTATTCGCTTTTTTGTTCAAGAACAAGGTTGTAATTTCTTCGAACGTGAAGCCAGAAGTGTTGATGAGTCCACCGTTGCGGTCAATAATACCGACAATCTTAGCACCGCTTTTAGATAAATAATAAGCTGCAGCAGAACCTACATTACCCCAACCTTGAATAATTACGCGTTTGCCTTCTATACTTTTTTGGTAAGCATCGTAATAATGTACAACAGATTGGGCAACACCGTAGCCAGTAATCATGTCTGCAACCACCAATTTTTTTTTAGGATCTGGCGTAAAATTTAAATCTTCTAGCACTTTAGAAACACCGGCTCTTAACTGACCAATTCGGCGAATTTTATCTTTTTCTGCACCGCCAAAGTGACCATTTACTACACCTTCTTGCGGGTGCCACAGTCCGTATTCTTCTGTAATGGGAATAACTTCGTGTATTTCATCGACATTTAAATCTCCACCGGTGCCATAATAACTCTTAAGCAAGGGCATAACTGCTTTGTACCAACGTTTCAAAACATCTATTTTACGAGGGTCGGCAGGATCGAAATTGATACCCGATTTAGCACCACCAATTGCTGGCCCCGAAACGGTAAATTTTATTTCCATTGTCTTCGCCAACGACTCCACTTCGCGTTTATCGAGACCTTTTCGCATGCGGGTTCCTCCTCCGGCAGCGTTTCCACGGAGCGAATTTATGACAATCCAACCTTCTGCACCTGTTTCAGCATCTTTCCATTCGAAGGTGATTTCTGGTTGTTTTTGCTCATAAATACGGAGAAGTTCTTTCATTTTTTTCTTATTTTTGGGTGAGCAAAAGTAGGATTTGAAATGATAGTAAAGAAAACTTTTGTAATTTAAGATTTTCTGTATTTTAGTCGTGAAAAATAACCCTTAAAAACACAACACTAACCAAATGGTAACCAAGTCTCCAAAGGCACTAAAAAACAAAGGTGACCTAGCTTCAAAGCAGACACCGATTAAGCGTTTAAAACCACTATCTTCTAAGGAAGAAAAGAATTGGCGCGCACGTTTAGATGAAGATTTAAACGAAGACGAAGATTTAGAGGATGAAGATTTAGACGATGATGATGATGATGATGATTTTGACGAAATTGATTCGGATGACGATGAAGACGACGAAGATTTTAATCTGGAAGAAGATTTAACAGACCCTGCGTTTGTTGAGGAAGATGATGATGACGATGACGACGATGATGATGACGTTTTTGTTGATGATGGATTCTAGATTTAAGATAGATGTATAACACCTGAACTGGAATCTTTTTTAGCTCCCGTAACGGTTTTTAATACGTTTATTTTGTTGTTGAGTCTTAAAAAACCTAGGAAACCAAAAATGATGGCTTCCTTGTAATTTATTAAATTTAACTCGGGTACAATGATTTGTGCTCGAGTTTTTACTTGTATGCTTTGTGTCAAAAAACTGTTGAGCGCGCCTCCACCAGTTACCAATACTTTAGTTGCATTTATCGGAATTTGTGTAGCAATTTGCATTGCTGCGTGCGCTGTAACAGTAGCAATTACATCTTGAATAGACACTTGTTTTTCTGCTTTCTTCAGCAGAGGTGTAACATTGCTTTTTACCCATTCTGCCCCTAAACTTTTGGGTGCTTTTTGTTGATAGAACTCTATTTTATTTAATGCTTCGAGTAATGAAGAATTAATTGTTCCAGCTTTAGCAATGTTACCTTTGTCGTCGTAAGGTAAATTTAGGTATTGGCAGCATTCATTAAGTACAATATTTACGGGGCAAATATCGAATGCAAAAATGGAAGCGTCTTTTTTAAAAGAAATGTTAGCAAAACCACCAATGTTGATGCAGGCATCATAATCGTTAAAAAGATAAATATCGCCCACCGGAACGAGCGGCGCACCTTGTCCACCGAGTGCCACATCCGTTTGTCTAAAATCAGAAACGGTAGTAATTCCAGTGAGCGCAGCAATAGTTGCTCCACAACCAATTTGCAAGGAGTAACCCAATTGAGGCTGGTGAAAAACGGTATGCCCATGAGAAGCAATAAAATCGGGTTCTATATTATTAATGTGTATAAATTGATTTATTGCATCGGCACAAAAGCGCGCAAATTCAATATGAAGCAATTGAAGCGTTCTTCCAGATAGATTTTCGGCCTGCAAAAGTTTCTTTTTCCAAGTGTCGGCGTAATTTATAGTTGTAGCATTTATAACTTTATACTGATATATATCATTATTTTTTTCGTAGTAACAAGCAACAATATCAAGCCCATCAACAGAAGTACCTGACATTAAACCAATACCTAATATTTTTTTTTCAAAACTAAGTGCAATCATTTTTGTTATTTTTCAAGATTTACTGCTATTTTTACCCACCTACAAATAAATTAAAACATTTCAATGCGTATACAATTATCCGAAGAACATTTGATGATACAAAAGGCTGCAAGAGATTTTGCACAAAATGAATTAAAGCCTGGCGTAATTGAGAGAGATGAAAAACAACAATTTCCAGCAGAGCAAGTTAAAAAATTAGGCGAATTAGGATTCATGGGAATGATGGTTGACCCAAAATACGGGGGAAGCGGAATGGATACAATATCTTATGTGCTCGTTATGGAAGAGCTTTCTAAAGTAGATGCTTCCACTTCTGTTGCCGTTTCTGTGAATAATTCCCTCGTTTGCTGGGGTTTAGAAACATTTGCCAACGAAGAGCAAAAACAGAAATTTTTACGTCCTTTAGCTACTGGCGAGAAGTTAGGCGCTTTTTGTTTGTCGGAACCTGAGGCAGGCAGCGATGCCACTTCCCAAAAAACTACTGCCGAAGACATGGGAGATTATTATTTACTCAATGGCACTAAAAACTGGATTACCAACGGCAGTTCCGCTTCCATATATATTGTAATAGCGCAAACACATCCCGAAAAAGGGAGCAAAGGCATCAATGCTTTCATCATAGAACGTGGCATGGAAGGCTTTATAGTTGGCGCCAAAGAAAACAAATTGGGCATCAGAGGTTCAGATACACATACCTTACTCTTTGACGATGTGAAAGTGCCTAAAGCCAATAGAATTGGGGAAGACGGGTTTGGATTTAAGTTCGCCATGAAATCTTTAGCAGGCGGCCGAATTGGTATAGCAGCGCAAGCGTTAGGAATTGCCGCGGGAGCCTTCGAATTATCTTTAGAATATTCTAAAATTCGTTCTGCATTTGGTAAATTAATTTCAGAACATCAAGCCATACAATTTAAACTTGCCGATATGGCGACGGAAATTGAAGCAGCCAGATTATTGGTTTACAAATCCGCTTGGCTCAAAGACAATCAGTTGGACTACAGTCAAGCAAGCGCAATGGCAAAATTATTTGCTTCAAAAGTAGCCATGGATGTAACTGTAGAAGCCGTTCAGGTGCATGGCGGTTATGGTTTCGTAAAAGAATACCATGTAGAACGTATGATGCGCGATGCGAAGATTACACAGATTTATGAAGGCACTAGCGAAGTACAAAAAATTGTAATTTCAAGAGGTTTATTGGCAAAATAATTTTTTGGGGCCCCGCCCTTCCGTTGGTCGGTCGCCGCGCTTTCGTTTCGCAGGCTTCACTCAATCGCTGGTCCGGGCATTGGAGTGTTACTTCTTCTTTCTAAACTGTTGAATCACAGGAATTAAATCTTCTGCAGCACGAGAATACCAAATTAAGATTAAGTAGAGTGTGCTTGCTAAAATAGTATGCAGCGCACAATCCATCCAAACATTTCCCAAAAGTGGGAGAAAACTAGTTATGCCATAGGTTGCAAGAATAGCCGCTGAAATATAAATCGTTCGTAGATCAAACGGTTGTAACTTAAATTTAACCTTTATATATAACCATTTAAATGTATTGTATAATAAACTCGCGCTGCAAGTGGCCCAAGCGGCACCTTCAATTCCCCATATTGGAATAAAGGTATACAACAATATCAAATCAATAACTGCTACAGAAACCAATGCTATTGCGCCAGCGGTAAACTTTTCAGAGGTAAAAATGATAGAAGAATTAGAGCCTGTCATTAAATTAAACAAAGCAGAAAGACTTAAAATGGAAATTACAGGAAGTCCTTGGTAATACTCATTCGGAAGCCATTTTAAAACATATGGGGCATTTAATGTAATGAGCAGAAAAAGTAATCCACCCAACAAAAAAAGATATCGTGCAGATTTGTAATAAATGTCTTGAATATTTTGAATATCATTTTTCTCCCAAGAGTGGGCAATTTGGGCATTAGCAACTTTATCTAAGGCATTTATGGGAGCCTCAATAAAAATAGGAATAAAAGCCGCAATGCCATAAACACCCACCAAAGCGAGTGGCACAAACTGTCCTAAAATAATTACATCCATTAATTTTATTGCCATAGATGCGATGCCTGCCAAAAAAACCATCCAAGCATATTTCCGAATCTCTTTTATAAATTGAGGCGTGAGTAAACTTCTGTCGGGCTTTAAAGAGATGTTCCCTATTTTAAGCAGTTGGTAAACAACTAATAACAGTTGCATAAGATAAGTACCAACGAAAGCATAGATAAAATTCTCTAAAGAAAGTTGTCCAGAAGCATACCAAAAAACAAGGAAAATAAACAAGAGCCGAATAATTATTTCTTGCCCAAGAGCAGGCAGCAGTGGGCGAAAAATAGAATAGAGATAATTATTTACAATTGCCAGTAAAGTTAAAATGAGTGAAAGCGGAAATATTAGCGAGAAGTAACTTGCAAACAAAGGTGATTCTTCCACGTATTGCGCTACAATTAATGGTTTCAAAAAATATAAAAGTGGAAAACAAATGAGGATTCCAATTAAAGGAAAAAGTAAAATAAACCCTAAAAAGCCATGGTGTTTAGCAGCAGCATCTCTAAAACGAGGAAAGTAACGTGCTATAACATTACCTGCACTCATAGGCAGAACTGTGGAAACCAGAAATGAAAATGAAAACAGAACGCGGGTTAGTCCAACTTCTTCGGCTTTCAAAAAATTAGGTTGTACCCAAAGTAAACTTAAGAAACCAATAAAAATTCCTGCATAAGTAATAATGGTAGATTGAATGCCTTGTCTTTGTATGATGCCCATAGTTTCGGTTGCAAAAATGCTAAATATTAGTTGATAATTGAATCTCTAAATGTGTTATTATTTATTTGTACACTTGCAGCATTATCTCATGAATTTGTTTTGAAGAATATTTTATACCACATCATTTATCAACCTACAATTAATTCAATTTTAATTGCGATAATAAAACCCTTTAAAAATTTATTACCCAAGAAATTCTGGCTCTCACCCTCTGGAACAATTAGATTTCGATTAAAAAATGGAAATCTAATTTCGATGAAAACGAATCAAACATCTTTTGTTACATGGAATATTGAATGGTATGGTTACGATAAGTATGAGTATGTTTCAATTTTTGAGGCAATTGCACCCAATATTAATTCTTTCTTTGATGTTGGTTCTAACATTGGTCTGTATTCATTAATTTTAAGTGGAGCAAATAAGAAAGCAAAGTCTTGGGCATTCGAACCTTCTCCCGGACCATTTGGGTATTTAAAATCTAACGTTTCCGTAAACAGTTTTGAGAATGACATTGTAACGGAATCGATTGCGTTAGCGGATAAAAATGGTGAATTGGAATTTGTTTCTGCCTATTCTTCCAAGTTTTCCTATTTAAAAGATGCTACTTTAGGAGGTTCAGGACATCTTTCTGGAGCGAGAAACGAAACATCGGCAATAAAATTTAAGGTAAAAGCTATGACCTTAGATAATTATGTAACTGAAAATAAGATAACGAACATTGATTTAATAAAACTAGATACAGAAGAAACGGAGCATTTAATTATTAAAAAAGGAATCGAAACTATTAAACGCTTTAATCCAATTATTATTTGTGAAGTATTTTCTCCTCAAATGGCAGATGATTTAATAGAATTATTATTTCCACTAGGATATTCGGTTTTTCAGAGTAAAAAAGAATTTTTAGAGCCTGTAGAAGGAGTAAAATTTAAATCAGGGGAAGTTGCAGATTGCTTTTTTGTCCCTCAAGAAAAAATGAATTTAATCAGTGCATTTATAAAGTAAGTTATGTCTTCTAGATTAAAAGTCTTATATATAACTGCATTTAACTCTTCATTTATTGGTAAGGATAAAATTTTACTTGAAAAACAGTTTGAAGTAATACCGATTTTATTTAATCCGTTACCTAAATGGAAGACACCTTTTTCGATCCTTGCTCAGTTTTTTAAAATAATAAGTAAAATAAATTCCGTAAAATGTGTGGTGTGTCAATTTGCTGGTTTTCATACCATTTTACCTGTTTTTTTAGGTAAATTATTTCATAAAAAAGTATACCTCATTTTATTAGGAGCTGAATGTCATAATTTCCCAAACATTCGGCATGGCAACTTTCGAAAAAAGATACTAGGAATAGTGACCTCCTACTCGCTAAGGAATGCATACAAGCTTTTACCTATAGATATTTCTTTAGCTGAATGGCAAAATAATTACGATGATTCGGAACCTAAACTGCAAGGCTTTTTAAATCTGGCGGCTCCTTGTAAAACTGATTTTGAAGTAATTCCTCATGGATTCGATGCTTATAAATTTAACTATAAAGCAGAAAATAAGATTAAAAATTCTTTTATCACCATTTCATCATCAGTTGCTCCACCGGTTTATTACAGAAAAGGAATTGATTTAATTTTAAAAGTAGCTCCGTTTTTTCCTGATTGTACATTTTCAATATTATGTAAAAATGATTTTTTAAAAATTGAGGAATTACCTAAAAATGTAACATTATTAAATGCGGTACCTTACGATAAATTAGCTGAAAAAATTGCAGAATTTGAATACTATTTGCAAGTTTCTATTGCAGAAGGTTTACCAAATGCTCTGTGCGAGGCAATGTTATGCGGTTGCATTCCCATAGGTTCCGAAAGTTTTGCCATTCCATATATTATTGGAAAAACTGGTTACCTCGTAAAAAAGCGTGAATTAGAAGAGTTTAAAGCAGTAATAACAACTGCAATAAATTCTAATAATAATTTACAATTAGCGGCAGAATCTAGAAAAAGAATTCAAGAATTATTTCCTTTGGATGCTAGAGAAAATAGATTATTAGCCATATTGATGAATTAAAGGGAAGTTCTAAGGTGCCAACTTTCCTCGTAAAACTTTAAAATAAAAAGCTTTAAATGTATAGGTATTTTACATTTAAATTTCCTTGTTCGCCTTTACATATAGTTTTATACCTGTTTTCAATATTCAATTAAAAGTTAAATGAAGTTTAAGAAAAAGAGATGAAACTGATTTAAAAGATTCATTCATTTAAATTTTATTCTTTAACAAATATTAATTTTTAAATACTATTTATTCAAAATCATCAGCGTCCCTTTAAATGTATTTCCTTTACCATCATTTATTAAATAGAAGTAGGTACCATCTGAATAATCCCCTCCATTCCAATTGTTTAGGTAGGGTTTACTAAAATAAATTTCCACACCCCATCTATTAAAGATAGATACAGATAAATTAGGGAACAATTCTACATTTTTAATAGTGAAAAAGTCGTTAATTCCATTATTATCAGGTGAAAACGTATTTGGAATAACTAATTGAGAAGAAGTATCGATTGGAACTATTAAAGAATCTTCAGGAACTATTAAAGAATCTTCAGGAACTATTAAAGAGTCGTCAGGAACTATTAAAGAGTCGTCAGGAACTATTAAAGAGTCGTCAGGAACTATCAAAGAGTCGTCAGGAACTATCAAAGAGTCGTCTGTTATTACTCTGCAGAACTCGGTGATTTCTTCATAACTCAAAGGTCTATTATAAATTTTTAAATCGTCAATTTTACCATTAAAGAATGTAGCTCCGTTTTGCCTTGCCCCTATTCTGGCAATTTGATCATTGCCATAAGATGGGGCATGATTTTGAAATGTGCTATCTTCTTTAACTAATTCACAATTTATATAACAACTAAGTTTTTTTTTGGTACGAACCATTGTAATGTGCACCCAATCATTAATAGCTAAAGCTTGGCCGCTATATGCAATGTATTGGGGCGGTCCAGTTAAATTGTAACCATTTCCTCCCCAACCTGTATTTACTCCAACTGAATTATTTGTATTAATAACTTGATCATTATAAGGTGTTCCTATTGCTAAAACAATGGTTCCGGTTCCAAATGGCGGCAATGTTGTTGTATTTGCCCAAACAGAATAGGTATATTCAAGTAAATCTAATCCGATAAAAGGAATATCAATAAATGATGTTTGCCCGTTAAATCTGTAGGCTGAATTTGGAACGTTAAATCTGTCTGCAGTTAAAATAGCGTTCGTGACTGTACCGTGAAGATTTAATCCACTTGAATCGTTTGCATTGCCAGTAAAAGTATAATTTCTTATCAATCCATCTACGGAAATTTGTGCGAAAGAAAGCACATTAGAAAACAAAAGGAGTGTTAATAGTATTGACCTCACAGAATAAAGATAAATAAGTTATGATTATGCTTGTAAAAATATACAAAAATTAATGTTGAAATACTGTTTTCCAAAAAATAATGAAACTATTCTATAATGGATTCGCTCAAAGTTATTTTCCCACTTCTATGCTCCTTGTTAAAGTCCTATTCTCGCTCTGAGTAAAAACCAGTTCGAATATGGTAGCCTTATTTTTAGTGCACTATTTTATCTTTTTAAAAAAATATCTATTTATTTACCATCGACACTAAAAGATTGAAGAATAATCTTAACTTTTCTAAAAATTGCCTGATGTAGGACATTAGGAAAACTGGAATCATATATAAATATTAAATGAAAAATTTTCTGATTGTTGCCTTCGCATTATTGGCAGTTTTAAAAGTTTCTGCACAAACCAATTTTTATGTGGATGGCATGCTTGGCGACGATGCAAATGCGGGTACAAGCTTGGGTACTGCATGGAAAACAATTCAAAAAGCTTGTAACACTGCCACTCCTAATTCCGTTGTTCAAATTAAGGGAGGAACATACAACGAAAATGTAGTTGTTAATGTTAGCGGAACCTTAGGAAATGATATTACTATAAAAAACTATTTAAATGAGGTGGTTTTGATTGATGGTACAGGAACCGAAGAATCAACGATGCTTACTGTAACAAACAAGAATTATCTGAATTTTCAAAATCTTATTATTCAAAACCTGACAGTTAATGACGCACAAGGTATTTTAGTGGAAACAACGGGATTAAATTCTTCAACAGGTTTATCATTTAAAAATATCACCATTAAAAATATTAATTGGACAAACAATGCCGAAACAATACCTTCTGAAACGGATAATGCACAGGGTTTTATAGCTTATGGTGGTAATGGTGGAATTACAAATTTAACCATAGATAGCTGTCATCTATTTAACAATATTTTAGGTTTTAGTGAAGCAATGGCTTTGGATGGAAATATAAATGGATTCACAATTAGAAATTGCTTGATTCATGACAATACGAATATTGGTATTGATATAGCAGGAAATTATTTAGTTAGCTCTAATCCTTTGACTGATTGTGCAAGAAATGGAGTTATAAGCAATAATATTTGTTATAAAAACATATCTCTTTATGCAACCTCAGCGGGTATTTATGTAGATGGTGGAAAAAATGTTGTGATAGAGAAAAACAAATGCTATGAAAATGGCTGGGGAATCGAAGTAGGCTGCGAAGAGGATGGAACAACGGATAGTATAATTGTGAAAAACAATTTAATTTTCAATAACGAGCAAGCTGGTTTGGCGGTTGGCGGCTACAATGAAGGAACAACAGGGCAAGTATTGAACTGCATTTTAAGAAACAATACCTTTTACCAAAACAATTCTTTAAGTGATGGCACAGGTGAAATTTCAATGACAAAAGCATCTACCTGTATTTTTGAAAATAACATTTTTTATACGAATAGTCAGGATGTGTTGATGAGCGTTGATAATATTTCACCGCAAGAAGGAAATGTATTTAATTACAATTGTTGGTTTACACCTTCTAATAACCCAAATAATATCACTGTAAATTGGAAAGCCTCCACCTACTCTACTTTCTCTGCTTATCAAGCTGGAACTGCACAAGAATCCAACTCGATATTTAGCAATCCTATCTTGAACAATCCTGTTTTGCCTATACCCAATTTACATTTAGAATCGGGCGGTCCATGCATTGATGCAGGAAATCCTTCTACATTAATTAGTGTTGGTGAAACAGATTTTGACGGCAATGTGCGCATAACTGCTAACACGATAGATATGGGAGGATTCGAATTTAATAGCACCATAGGAATAAATAATGTATTAATTAATGCCTCTTCATTTTTGGTTTATCCTAATCCTTTCTCAAACAGCACAACTATTTCTACTACAACGGAATTAAAAAATGCAAGCCTGAAAATTTATAGCATTTTGGGCCAAGAAATAAAGGAAATAAATAATATTTCTGGACGTGAAATCAAATTAAACAAAGGCAACTTAATTGGTGGCGTTTATTTTTATGAATTTACACAAGAAAATAAAGTTATTTCAAAAGGAAAATTAATTGTGGAATAAAAAATTGTACCGAAAGCATATATGCATTCCTCCGATTTCATTTGGCCTAAACAGCTATTCCATCGGCATAATACCGATGTGATATTTGTAATAGGCCCAAAAAATTGGTCTAAACAACTATCCAATCGGCATTTACCACTGTAAGAAATGGTCTTATAACCATTTCACATTGGTATAATACCATAAATATTTGGACTAAATAATAAATGCAATTGGTATTACCTCATCGGAACTTCTAAAAAGAAATGCACTTTCTTAGAAGATTATTTCAATTATCAACTATTTTTAAATCTACATTTTATTTAATAGCAGAGATAATTCCTTTGTTAATTCTTTTCTAGAATATTTATTTTTTTGACCTGATTGAACACTACTATTTTTATTTTCAAATAAATGAATTAATCCTTTTTTAATTCCAGAAACATCTTTAAAATCGAATACCAATCCGCCCGATTCTTTAACTGCATCGGCAGCTTGTCCGTCTGTTGGGCCAATCATTAATATCGGTTTTTCTGCTGCTAGGTATTCGAATAATTTACCTGTTAAAGTTGCTTTTGGAGTAAAAAAACCATTTTCAGAAGCTCCATAATCATTAATAGAAAGCAATAATACGTTTGCATTTTTTTGTTTTGCAATAATCTCGTTGTGCGGCAGATAATCTGTATATTCAGTGCAGTGATTTAACGCATATTGTTGCATGCTTTCTTTTATGGAAAGGTCGTTTTTTCCTATTAATTTGATGATACATTTTTCTTTAAATGCAGCATTCTCCTTTCTCAATTCTGCAATGGCTTGCCAAAGCGCAGGTTGATTTCTTCTGTTATTTAAACTTCCAGTATGCACGATTGAAAACTTACCATCTTCTTGCAACAAAGTTTCGTCGGATTTAAAATCGTCAGGATCGAAACCGTTTGTAATAACTTGAATGGGCTTTTTGGTTAATGTTTCAAATTCTGCTTTCATCACATCGCTTACCACTGTGATGCAATCGGCAAGACGAAGTACCATTTTTTCTAACGTGCTATTTTTTTGTTTTGCAAAAGCTGTCATGTTTAAGTCGTCAGCAAAATCGATATTTGTCCAAGGGTCGCGGAAGTCTGCCAACCAAGGAATGCTTGTTTTCTTCTTAATACCTGCAGCAATTAAATGCATAGAATGTGGAGGTCCTGTTGAAACAATTACATCTATTTTATTTTCTGATAACCAGTGGCACAAATATTTAATAGAAGGTTTAATCCAAAATCTTCTGGCATCCGGAATAAAAATATTACCACGTAACCAAACTGCTAATTTTTGTGCCCAAGACCTTCTGCCCTTTTCCTGCAAAAAACCTGATACAACACGTTCTTCCTTTTTTTGACCAATTAATTTTTTATACAACTGATAA
>Ga0105049_10006073_pt1 | contig 14063 bp, 8 predicted proteins | sample MAT06_FD_78087 | JGI IMG/M metagenome (GOLD analysis project Ga0105049, IMG submission 78087) | Freshwater microbial communities from Lake Fryxell liftoff mats and glacier meltwater in Antarctica - MAT-06 | ecosystem: Environmental > Aquatic > Freshwater > Ice > Liftoff microbial mat | place...
AAAGTTGAGCATCCAACTCAAGTGCGAGTGCCACGAACAGTTGGTCTTTGGGGTCAATGTCACGAACCAAGCGCCATGCTTCCAAGAGATTTCCACCGGAAATCATACTTTCATTGTAAAAACGGATGCTGCGCAGCAAAATGGAAAGCAATTCAAGAAATTCGTCTTCTGTCAGTTTCGATTTCGCGCGTAAGCGCTCTCGATGCTTAAAAATCTCAACAACCAAAAAATTAGGGGTATAAAACACACAATCCTTTCGCATTTCAACCAGAGAAAGGAGTGTGGAATCTTTCGAACGGAGGCTCGAAAACAAGATGTTCGAATCGAAAACTATGGGATTCATCCTTCAGAGGGGACAAAACGATGCTGATTTTTCTCCCACCACTCGGTCAAGATTTCTTCGCCTACATCTTCGATAGACTCATCAAAATCAGCCTTTTGAACCAAAAAGCGAAGCCGAAGCCAGCGAAGCACATTAAAAAAATCTTCCTTCTCCATGATGCTCTTGTCAATTGAGATCACAAACTGGTTGTTGGTCGCATGCCATTGAATCGCTTGCATATTTTCAATTTTCCACGAAGGTAAAGGGATTGTGATGAAAAGCCCAAGGAGCAGCACCTGGTTTCTTCGGCTTTGCTGTCGCGGATTGTGACGCCTGTGTTGTATAAGTTGTAGGTGCCGAGGGTGGTGTGAGGATTACCTCCGCCGCCCCACAAACCCCGGCAACGCCAAATCCTTCTCCGATACCAACAGTTGCCCCAGATCAAACTCCCAATCAATGCCCAGCACAGGATCATCAAATCTCAGCCCGCCCTCCTGGGCTTTGGAGTAAAAATTATCGCACTTGTAGGCGAATTCTGCCGTGTCGCTCAGCACCAGATAGCCGTGGGCAAAACCGCGTGGCACTAATAGTTGTCGCTTGTTCTCTGCGCTCAATCGGATACTGTACCATTGCCCCAAAGTTGGAGAACCCTCGCGCAAATCCACGGCCACATCCAGCACCTCGCCTTCGGTGACCCGCACAAGTTTGGCCTGCGCCATGTCCCCAATTTGATAGTGTAATCCGCGAAGTACGCCTCGGGTGGAACGGGCTTGATTGTCTTGTACAAATGCGGTGTGTATGCCCGCTTCGGCCCAAACTTTCTGGTTGTAACTTTCAAAAAAATAGCCGCGTTCGTCGCGGAAAACGGCGGGTTCAAATACGATTAGGTCTGGGATGGAAGTCTTTGAAAAAGGCATGAATGGTGGACTAAAAGGTGCGTTGGGTTTGACTAAATTCAGGTAACAATCTCAGCGTGAAAATTTGACAACTTTCAAAAAGTTGTCAAATTTGTTTCGTTGGCAATGCGTACTGCCACTGCCTACTTCTTCTTCCTACTGCTGCCTTTCTGCCAGGAAATCATCGCAGAGGGGGTTAGTCCAAGGCTGGGGTGCCATTCGGAAGCGAGATCAATGGCCAGGTTGTTTTTCAGACGCAAACCTGCTCCGAAACCGATTCGGGCCAACTGGTTGCTTCGCATCCCTGCCCTGATTACGAACATTGAAGTGGGGCGATATTCCACTCCGGCTTTGACCATGGCTTTGCGCTCTAGATCCTTCTCTGTTTCGAAGGTCATCAGGAACAGGTCGGAAGGCTTCCAGGAGGCGCCGATGCGCAATAGGGTAGGCACCAGATCCTCGCCAATTTTTTGCTGGAACGGGTTTTGGATTTTTGCACCCAGCCAAACATCTGGTAAAGCATGCGCTAAAAGGCTCAATCCGAAAGTCGCCATAGTCGTTGATCCATATTCCTGTGCAGATGCACGCAACACATCCGCAGAGCCTCCGAGGTAAAACGCCTCTGTCAATCGCCGCCCGTAGGCCAGTCGGAACCGGTGCTCAGCATACACATCCACTGTTGACTGCTCGATGCCTAAACCTACGCCGCTGTATTTTCCCATGCCTACCACCGCTTGAACATTTCCAGTTTGCCAACCTGCCACCCCGTACGGCAAAGCGGAACCGGCCCAAAAGCCCAGTTGTTCGCCCAGTCCAAGTTGGGCTTCGTTGGAAAGCCCGGCGGAGAGACTTGGGATTGCAATGGTGGCACCCCCCATACCCATTGCTGCTGCGTTCTCGAACGGACGCATGAACACCTGGGCTGGCAGAGCGCTGTGCAAAAGAAATAGGCAAGTTAAAAAGGCAAGGTGACGCATGGCATTAAAAATTGGTTGGACAAAAGTAGAGAGCCTGTGCGATAGACGCGACATACATTTGTCGTTGAAAAAATGTTGCTTTTCAATTTATCATTTCTCGCTCGAAACTTCCTGAAAGTTTAGAACTTTCGGGAAGTTCTGTACAATTAACCCAATCCAAACGCCGATGCGATTTTTGCAAGCCATACTCACTATCAACGGCAAAGCACACCCCTTGCTGCCCAATCGTGCCAATACCTTTGAGGAAATCTATGCCGATTTCCAACTAAATGAAGAAGGCGGCGGCACTCGGTATTCCGTGTTTCTCCATCCGAAACAAGATCTAACGGTCCAAAGGCTTGAAATTCAATTCGCTCTGCCACTCCCGCCCGATGCCCGTTTCTTCGCAAATGGTTATCAATCATGGAGTGAAAGCCGTGCTTTAAAAGTTTCGGACGGTATTCCAGGTTTGCGTTCCATAGCCAAACGACCCATGGGTTTTTATGGGGATGAGCATATTAATGGGATTCCCAGGGGCAAGGGCAAGTTGCATTCCTGGACTTTTACACATATCGTCCGGAACTCCGTTCCGGGAATTGACCCGGAACGGAGTTCCGGGATACTCTGCGGCTCTCTGAACGAACGCACGGGCTTCACCCTGTTTCTCTACGACCACGCTAAGGGCATCCTCTCCGTGCGCAAAGACATGGACGGCCTGGTGCTCCGCCACTCCTTTCCCGCGCTCGATTTTTGGGTGGGCGAAGGGGAAGAGAATCACCTATTTGATACTTATTTCAGGCTGGCTGAAATTGCTCCACCCACCGCTCTGCCCGCTATGGGTTGGACGAGTTGGTACAATCATTTTACGAATATTTCGGAGGCGATCTTGTTGGAGAATTTGGAGTCCTTCTGTAGAACGAACTTCAGTTCGTCAAAACACCAACCATTTGCTGCGATAAAAAATAATTTTGGGGATGCTAATGCCCCTCGCAATGACGAACCGAAGTTCGTCCCACCCTACTTCCAAATAGACGACGGCTGGCAAATTGCCGTGGGCGACTGGCTCAGCGTAAAGCCCGCTTTTCCGACCGGGATGCGACATATTGCCTTGAAAATCAAGGAAAAAGGTTTGCAGCCTGGTCTCTGGCTTGCTCCCTTCGTGGCTTCCGCCAAATCTGAACTCGTGCGCCGCCACCCCGATTGGCTGTTGAAAGATGCAAAAAAACGGCCCATCAAAGTAGGCTGGAACCCTATGTGGGGCGGTTGGTATTATGCGCTCGATTTTTATCATGATGGGGTGCGCGAATACCTCACGGGGGTATTCCATACCGTGACTGAAAAGTGGGGATTCGAATTGCTAAAACTTGACTTTCTCTTCGCCGTAGCGCTCGCGCCGCCTCCTGGCAAAACGCGCGGCGGAGTGATGTGGGAGGCGATGGAATTTCTACGGCACCTGGTCGGGACTCGACGCATTCTTGCTTGTGGTGTACCGCTTGGCGCTTGCTTCGGCTTGGTTGATTATTGCAGAATTGGTGGCGACGTTCACCTTGCTTGGCGGAATCCGCTGCTTTCGTTCATGCGTCACCGGGAACGGGTGGATACCTTGGCCTCCCTGCGCAGCACGCTTGGGCGCTGGCAACTCAATGGCCGCGCGTTTCAAAACGATCCCGACGTGTTTATACTTCGTACAGAAAATCAAAAACTCAGTCCAGTACAGCAACACACGCTTTTGACAATCAATGCTTTATTAGGGAGCTTGCTTTTTACTTCCGATCCTGTGGGCCAATATTCCGAGGAGCAAAAAGCGGAGCTTGAAGAGGCTATTTCATTGCACGGGAGCCATATCAGTAGGGTTTTTGAATTGGAAAACGACCTTTGGAAAATTGATTTTGAACAAGGAAGCATAGGTTGGTCGGCTTATTGCAATCTGACAAAAACCACCAAAAGCCTGCCGATGCCCAACGGAGGGTGGGCAGCATTAAGTCCTTTCGAGACCCTGGTTTTGAAATCTTGAAATCGTCGCCCATTGGCAAGTCTTTATTACTGTTTCTCTGGGCTTAGCGCGTATCTTTGCAGCCTTAAAGGACGTTGGGCTATTGGATACTGGAATTTGGACAAAATCCGTCCAACGTCTGGAAGTCCAAGGTTCTACATTCCAAAGTCTAAATACACATGAAAAAACTGCTGCTTTTGCTGCCTTTTGGCCTCTTGCTTTCTGCTTGCTCCAATGATTTTGAGGTGATTGCCCCTTGGAAAGAAATCCCCGTGGTGTACGCCATTCTTTCCCCCCTCGACCCATTTCTTTCACCCAAAGACACTGCATTCTATATCCGAGTCGAAAAGGCATTCGTTGACCCGGAGCGAAGTGCGCTTGAAATTGCGCAAATTGCCGATTCGCTTTATTACCCGGAAAATGCCATTACAGTTTGGCTCGAGCGCACGGACGACCAGAGTCGCATTCAAATGAAAAGGGTGGACGGAGCACTGGAAGGCTATCCCCGCGATGCCGGTCTTTTTGCCGGGCAGCCCAATTGGCTTTACAAGGCAAAGCCGACGAGTGGGTTTAATATTGATGCGGGCAAAACATACCGCCTTGTAATCGAACGCATGGATGGCAAGCCCGATGTAACGGCGGAGACGACCGTTCCAAAAGATTTTTTTGTAACTACTCCGAACCCGAATGAAAATAAAATTGGTTTTTTTGGCCGGGTAAATACAAAAATCAGATGGAACACGGACGTAAACGGAGCTTTTTTCAATGTCACCTTGGTGGTTCGAATCAATGAAAAAATAGAGCCCAACGGCCCTGCTCTGAGCACAGAAACACTGATTTGGGAAGCGGTAAAAAACGTTCAACGGGATTCAACCAATTCTCCAAGTCTTTACACCGCAACGGCGCAAATGACGGGGACAAGTTTCTACAACTTTTTAGCTAAAAACCTTGAAAGGCTACCTCCTGGCCGTATCCGACAGTTTAAAAATGTGGATATTATCATTGAAGGCGGTGGAAGAGAAATCAAAGAATATCTCGAAACAGTGCAGGCCAATTCTGGCTTGACAGGGGCTGAGACGTATCCAAATTACACCAATATTTCAGAAGGTTACGGCATTTTCACTGCTAAAAACCGATCGGTGTTGACGGATGTGAAAATAGTGCCTTTGACTATAGATTCCATGAATAAAAGTTCCATCGTTGACACATTGGGCTTTGTTAAGTGAATTTCCGCAGCCTCTAAAAACACCCCCTTTCCTGCGCGCCGGGCTGCCATTTGTCAGCCCGGCGCGCTTTTTTATGCCCAAAAGGGCGGATTTGGGTTGAGTGAAGTGCTTTTTAAAAATGAGAAAGAGTATTTTATAGCAATTATTCTTCACAAATAAAGATTGACTTCGCACTACCATAATTTGCAATTTTGCCACTTTTTTCAACAAAAGATCATATTTTTGGTTATAAAAACTAAAATAAATAGCATTATAGCGCCAAAATATTTATTAAAAACTACAAGAAAGAAATAAATATTTCACAATGACTTTAATTTGTAATTGCAAAAGAAAAGGTCTTTGTGTCACTTTTGTACTTGTGATCGGTGGCAATAAAAGTATTGCCGCCAAGAGATATGTTCATGGGATTATACAAATTCAGGTGAGAGAGCAAGTCCTTCCAAAGTTGGGAGGACTTGCTAAACCTGATTCCTACATTCTTTCCCCTCATTTGCTGCAACAAGAACCACATCCAACCGTTTCCTGTTCTCTTTTCCTTACAAGACATACCGAACCCCGGTAAAACCCTTCCATTCGAAATGTTCATGGGATTATAATTTGTTGTTTTACCAGCCACGCCAAAAGAGGCGTGGCTTTTTTTTTACCCGTTTACCCGGCATAGCCCTTCAGGGCGAAAGCGGGTTTCACCATCCTACTGGATAATTTTGTTTTGGATCAGACTTATACGGTGCCCAAAACCTAATTAGCCTCCATCTCAGAAAATGTCCTGTAATTTGGGGCTTCTCACTTTCAAACTTCTCACTTATGTCTACCGCAACTGGTGAACTCAAACGTGTGACAACCCACAGCATCCAAGCGATGAAAAACCGTGGCGAAAAGATTGCCATGCTCACAGCCTACGATTATTCGACGGCCCGCATTCTCGACGAGGCAGGCATTGACATCCTGCTTGTAGGCGACTCGGCATCCAACGTGATGGCTGGCCATGAGACCACACTCCCTATCACACTCGACCAAATGATCTACCACGCTCAATCCGTAGTGCGAGCGGTGACCCGGGCCATGGTGGTGGTGGATTTGCCTTTCGGAAGCTACCAGTCAAATTCCGAAATCGCGCTGTCCAGCGCCATTCGTATCATGAAAGAATCTGGCGCGCATGCAGTAAAACTTGAAGGTGGCGAGGAGGTAGAAGAAAGTATCCGCCGTATCCTGAGGGCAGGTATCCCGATCATGGGGCACTTGGGTCTTACGCCGCAAAGCATTTACAAATTTGGCACCTACTCCGTCCGGGCCAAAGAAGAAGTCGAAGCGCAAAAACTCCGCGACGACGCCAAACTCCTGGACGAACTGGGCTGCTTTTCGTTGGTACTCGAAAAAATCCCAGCCCAATTGGCCAAAGAAGTTTCAGAGAGCATTGAAATTCCCACCATCGGTATTGGCGCGGGCAAACATTGTGATGGCCAAGTATTGGTGACTCAGGATATGTTGGGCATTACCAAAGATTTCAAACCACGCTTTTTGCGGCGCTACCTCGAGCTCTTTGAGGCTGTGGGCGACGCGACAAAGCGCTATATCGCGGATGTTAAGCACCTAGATTTCCCGAATGATTCGGAGCAATATTGACCATTCAGGAACGGGTGAATAATAACTTGTTCCTTAAAGCCCCCCTCCTTTCCGCAAAACCTGTGCGGCATGTATGAAGCATCCTGGCGGTTATTTAAAAAGTCTGTTTATCTTCACCACTCCAAAAAGTGAATAAACAGGTTGTTTTTTTTGAAAGACTGTTTGTTCTCCAAATTTTTCCCGGTTCAGGGAAGCGATTTGCTCAAATGCTGTATCTTTCTTTTGCTTGTCGTTTTTTCCTCTAACTTTCTAATGTGGATATTTCATGATTAAAAAGCTACTCCCGCTTTTGGCTTTTTTTGCCCTCGCATGGGGTCAAACAATTGCCCAAGTTAATCAACCCTGCCCTACCCCGCCCCCTCCAGGTTCAGAGAATTGTCAAGGCGCTTGTGTTTATTGCGACTTTGATGGGTTTATGGGAACCAACAACGGTACGCCTTCTGGCGGCAATTCCGGCTGCCCCGGCATCGCACTCCACAATGACCAATGGTTTGGCTTTACGGCAGGGTCTGCTTCTATCACCATCACGATCTTGACCAGCAACTGTAACAATGGCGATGGCCTTCAATCTGCTTTCTTTGATGACTGCGGCGACGCGGATGCGCTTGAGTGCAACTCCGGATCGCCCGGAGGGGAGGGGAGTCCATTGGTGTTGACTTACAATAACTTCACGATTGGCGAGACCTATTTTTTGATGCTCGATGGCTGGAGTGGTGATGTGTGCGATTTCGAAATTGACATCACAGATGGTTCTATCACACCCCCTCCTCCCAACAATGCACCACAGCCGCAGGGCCCTACGCAAGTATGCCCTGGAGCAGTAGTCGTTTATACCATCCCGGATGTAAGTGGAGCAGGAAGTTACCTTTGGACGGCCCCAGCTGGTTCGCAAATCAATGGCGCGGGCGCTACGCTAAACGTGGACGCACCAGAAGGCACTACGGTCACCATTACTTTTGGGAATGTGGGTGGCAATGTATGTGTTCAGGCCGACAATGCCTGCAACCCGCCCTCGTCACAAATCTGCCTGCCTGTGACGAACCAACCCATTCCTGTAACCATCCGAGCCCCAATAACTGTTTGCTATGAAGATTCACCCTTTACTTGGGATGAAGCGCCATATCCAATGTTGAGTTCTCCTGGCACTTTCACGCTTACTTCGGCTCCTTATGATTCATACCTGGGCTGCGACAGCCTCATAAGACAAACGATCATCGTTAAGCAAATAGCGCCCACCAATATAGGAACCAAGTACACTTGTGCAGGCACCTGCTTTATGCTTTCGGGCGACAGCTACTGTGATCCAGGCAACTACAATGTATTGTTTGAAAATTTTCAAGGTTGTGACAGCACTGTCACTTTTGCATTGGTTGTGCTTGATCCTGTGGCAGTAATCCCGCCTCCTCCAAATTCTATTGACTGCAATAGTTCGGGCGTGGTGCTGACCAGTACAGGTTCAACTCCTCTTGGACAAGCGAGCTACAATTGGACGAATGCAAACTGGGCTTCTCTTGGTGGAACTCCAACCTATAACGCGACCCTTACCGGCACCTACCATCTCATCGTAACATCGCAGGCTGGCGGGGTACAATGCCGTGATACCGCAACGGTGATTGTTACGGGCAACACAGTTGCGCCTGGCGCCACCGCGGTAGGAGGTAATATCAATTGTTTGACACCGACCACCACGCTCATGGGCAACTCCCCAACCAATGGGGTAAACTATACATGGACAGGGCCGGCCATTGACCCGGGCAACCAGTTCCAACAAAACCCCACGGTTGACGAGCCAGGCGTGTATGTGATTACCGTGAGAAACCCTATAAATGGCTGCACTTCCACTGCTACGGTGACGGTCTTGGGCGACATCACTCCACCAGCCGCAGGCGCCGTGGGCGGCACCATCACATGTGTGCAAACCAGTATCACGATGGATGGAAGCACCAACGTGCCCACGCCGACGTGGAATTGGGCCGGACCTGGCATCAACCCAGGGAACCAAACGGTAGAAAACCCGAATGTAAATCAAGGAGGTACTTATACTGTAACGGTCACGAATACAACAAATGGCTGCACGAATACTGCTTCAGCGGTGGTAGTTGTGAACAATACCAAACCCACCGCCATCGCAGGTCCGAACCAAACCCTTACCTGTACCACACCCAATGCCACTTTGCAAGGCTCGGGAAGTGGCGGAGGCCAACCCATTTCATTCTCTTGGACAGGGCCTAACAACTTCATGTCGAACATTGCACAGCCAAGTGTGGGTGTATCAGGGACTTATATACTCACGGTTTTGAACACCCAAAACGGGTGTTTGCTTAACGACACGGTGCTCATCACATCCAACCAAACGTTGCCTACAGCGAGCGCTGGGGCGGATTCGACCCTTACTTGTGCTGAACCGAGCGTCAGACTTATTGGAAGCGCATCAAGCAACGGTGCCAACTTTACGGCAACATGGAGCGGCCCGGGGATCAACGCTGGGAATTCCAATCAGTTCAGCCCTACGGTGGATATGCAAGGTACTTACACCTTGCTCATCACGAATATCACCAACGGATGTACCGCTACAGACACCGTCTTGGTGAATATCAATACCTCCTTGCCTTCGGCGAACGCGGGCAGTGACCAACAATTGACTTGCGCCAATCCGAACGGTGTGGTGCTGAGCGGAATCGGTTTCCCGGCAACCGTCACTTATTTTTGGACAGGTCTAGGGATCGGTTTAAACAACGAAACCTTGCAAAATCCTACCGTGACCCAACCAGACGCCTATGTTTTGGTGGTGACCAACCCGGTAAACGGTTGTACCGCTACCGACCAAACCATCGTTTCGCAGGATGCGAACGTACCAAATGCCAGTGCTGGAGGTGACAGGACGATGAACTGTACCGTGATGAGCGTCAACCTAAACGGCTCTGGTTCTTCATCAGGCCCTGAGATTGTGTACAATTGGGCTGGCCCTGGAATTTCGGCAGGCAACGTGAGCACACAAAGCCCCACAAATATAACAGTGCCCGGAACCTATAACTTGACGGTGACAAATACCAGCAACAACTGTGTGAATACAGACGTGATGGTAGTCAATTTGGACACCCTTCACCCGCTGGCTTTTGCAGGGAACCCCTTGATTCTAAATTGTTTCAACAATGCAATTGACACCCTGCGTGCCGATGGAAGCAACATGGGAGCCAATTTCACTTTGCTTTGGGCTGGACCAGGCATCCATGCGGGCAACCAGAATTCTCCGAACCCGGTCATAAACAATGCGCCAGGACTCTATTCGCTTACGGTGACAAACAATGTTAACACTTGTACCACTATGGCCCAAGTGAACGTCACTTCCGACTTGGTTGCGCCAATTGCCGATGCAGGAACAGACCAAATCATTGACTGCGTAGCCACCAGTGCCATCATTGGTGGCAGTTCCACTTCAGGGCCAAGTATCACTTACCTGTGGACGGGCCCCGGCATTTCGAGCACGAGCCAGACATTGGCAACGCCCACAATTGACCAACCCGGCACCTACACCATTGTAGTGACCAATAATGTGAATGGGTGTACAGCATCCAACGACGTGTTGGTGAACACCAATGCTGTTTTCCCATCGGCATTGGCAGGCAATGATGGGCTGTTGACCTGCAGCAACACAACGGCTGTTTTGGACGGCTCGGCATCTAGTATAGGAGCAAATTTCCAAGTACTTTGGATGGGGCCCGGCATCAATGCCAGCAACCAAACCCAGCCTACTCCAAGTGTGAGCGATTCGGGTATTTATATCATTCAAATCACCAACGTGGCGAACAGCTGCGTATCGTTCGACACCGTTATGGTGGCCGAAAACACGGCCATACCGACGGCTGACGCAGGTGCGGACTTGATGTTGGATTGCCAAACCACCAGTACTACCCTCGATGGCAGCATCTCTACCGTGAGCCCAACCATTGTTTACCTGTGGACAGGGCCTGGTATAAATGCTTCTAACCAGAACGATCAAAATCCTCCCATTGACCAGCCCGGCACTTATGACCTGATCGTGACCGACAGCGAAAATGGATGTACCGCTGCCGACCAAGCAGTGGTTTCACAGGACAATGTGGATCCAACTGCAGCAGCCGGTATTGATAGGTTGATTACTTGCGCCAATGTAACGCAAACGCTCGATGGTTCGGGCAGCAGCACAGGCGCAAACATTACTTATACCTGGGATGGCCCCGGTATCAACTCCGGCAACTTCAGTTTACAAAGCCCAACGGTGGATGAATCGGGCACCTATTCGGTGACCGTGACAAACACTCAAAACAACTGTACCGCTACGGATGTAGTTTTTGTAGACCAAGACAAAAATCCCCCGCTCATTGCAGCAGGGCCTGACCGCACACTCACTTGTGTGGCGACTACTGTTCAATTGGATGCCTCCCAATCGGCTTCGGGCGCTAATATTGGTTTCTTTTGGAATGGCCCAGGTATAGTTCCAGGTGACGAAACAATTGCTATGCCTACCGTGACCTTACCTGGCGTGTATGTGCTCACCCTTACGGATGCCAACAACGGCTGTACCAATGTGGATGCTGTGAACGTAGGAGAAGACGTGATTCTTCCCACTTCCAGTGCAGGCAATGATTTGGAAATTACTTGTGCAAATGCTGGCACAGGTGTCACCCTCATTTCTGCGGGATCCAGCACAGGTGCCAACTTTACCTTATTGTGGATCGGCCCTGGGATCACACCTGCCAACCAGACCGCTACCAACCCAACCGTTTTGCTCCCAGGTACTTACACTTTGTCCATCACCAACAGCGTAAATGGCTGCACCAACACCGATGAAGCCATCGTAGAAGCAGACCAAAACCTACCTACAGCAAACGCTGGCCTTGATCAAGTCATCACTTGTTCCATGCAGAATGCTGTATTGGATGGTTCGGGTTCCTCCACGCCCAATGGCACCTTGGTCTTCCTTTGGCAAGGGCCAGGCATCAACCTTGGCAACGAGAATGGTGACATGCCCACTGTGCTGTTGAACGGCACCTACACGGTTACGGTAACGAATTCCGCGACGGGTTGCTCTGCCACAGATCAAGTGATCGTGAGTTTGGACAACCTTCCTCCAACGGCAATCGCCACCTCTGAAATCATCACCTGTCAAGACCAGATTTCTACGGTGACTGTCACGAGTTCCTTGCCTGGCTCAATGTATCAATGGGAGGGCTCCGATGTAAACCAGAACAATATGGACGACCAAACACTACAGGTGGATGTGGCGGGACTTTACGCTGTCACAGTGACCGCTCCAAACGGTTGCAGCACCACGACCAGCACCATTGTAGTAGAAGATTCCAATGTGCCACAAGGCAATGTAGAAGGTGCTGTGCTCAATTGTATTAACGGCGGCACAACCGTCATCAGTGGGGAAATTGTTTCGCCAGTAGGATCTACCGCAATTTGGACTGGGCCAGGGATCGGCACCATTACGACAGAAACGGTAACCGTTACTCAACCAGGTACTTACACCTTTACCATTTCTGCGCCCAATGGCTGTGTAAGGCCATTTTTTGCACAGGTAGTCGCAGATTTTGATCAACCGACTGTCAATGCGGTAGCTACGGCTCAAATTGATTGCAACACTTCGGAAGTTACAATCAATGGCACCGGAAGTTCGGTCGGCCCGAATTTCTCCTACTACTGGACTGCTATATCGAATGGCCATATTGTTTCTGGGCAAAACACGCTCAACCCGCTCGTGGATAGGGCTGGCGAATATCAGTTGCTGGTCATCAATAACCTGAATGGCTGCCGCGATAGCGTGGGTGTTACCGTTCAAGTAGACCCAGAGGTACCTTCTGGTTTTAACCTGTCAGTGAGCAACATCAAGTGCTTTGGCGACACCAACGGGTCTATCTCCGTGAATGGGGTGCAGGGTGGAACACAACCTTTCCTTTTCTCCCTGAGTGGTGCCAGTTCGACAAACAACCAGTACACCGGACTTTCAGCAGGCGAGTATTTGCTCACGCTCGAAGACGCAAATGGTTGTCATTTGGACACAACGGTTACAATCGAAGATGCAGGCCTTTTGGAAGTGGACCTTGGCCCAGAGGTGGTTGAAATAGCGTTGGGTGAATTCGTCACAGTATTCGCAGAGATCAAACAAAGCGCAACCGGATTAAGCTCTGTCGTTTGGAACTATGCGCCTGACTGCGATACGCTTGCAGAATTCTGCCAAACCTTCACATATCAGCCATTGGGTACTTATCGCCATACCATCATGGTGTCGGATAGCAACGGATGTGTTGCGCGCGACGAAATCTTGGTAGTCGTGCAGAAAAAAAGTCAGGTGTATGTGCCGAACATCTTCAATCCGAACAGTGACCTCAATTTCTCTGTGGGCGTGTATGTGGGCATAGATGTAGCAAAAATCAAGCAGTTTGCGATCTATGACCGTTGGGGCGACCAAGTTTTCCAAGTAGGCGAATACATTCCGACACCCGGCAATATCGTGGATGCTACCAAGTCCTGGGACGGCTCTGTACGAGGCGACAAAGGCCAAGTCGGCGTGTATGTCTGGTATTGCGAAGTAGAATTTATTGATGGCCAAACCAAGCTCTTCAAAGGAGACGTGACACTGATGCGATAAGTTTGGCCCCCTGAAAGGAAAAACAAAACCGCAAAGCAGGAGAACCTGTTTTGCGGTTTTATTTTTTCTCTAATAGATTAGGAACGCGGCACCCATAACTTAGTCATTTTAGGTCAACCATTTTTTCATCAGACAACACTATTTTTCTGCGAACAGTGGGGCTATTTAAAGAAAAATAGCGGCCATATAATGGGACAAAGGGTGGTATCAAATGACTAAGTTATGGGTGCCGCGTTCCTTGCCATTTCAATTTCACGAAATTTTCCCTGGCCCGTTTACCGCCATCCACAGGTGTACTGCGGTAATGTTCCAGTTCAATACCGTAGTGTTGCAGCCCGGCTAGTTTGCTCTGGCGGAAAATACCCGCGAAATCTATCGTGCCATCGCCAAACTCAATGGTCTCCCGCTTTTCA
>Ga0105049_10006075_pt1 | contig 14063 bp, 13 predicted proteins | sample MAT06_FD_78087 | JGI IMG/M metagenome (GOLD analysis project Ga0105049, IMG submission 78087) | Freshwater microbial communities from Lake Fryxell liftoff mats and glacier meltwater in Antarctica - MAT-06 | ecosystem: Environmental > Aquatic > Freshwater > Ice > Liftoff microbial mat | place...
CGAGTATCAAAGTCGATGATCTTGTGGTGCTCCGAAATTTGCTTCTCGGCATCGTCGCGATCACTCGGAGTAATGGTGCGTTGCAACTCGTTGGGCATGGTGTTTGACGTTGGTTACTTGATTGTGTTTAGGTGGAGTCGAATCGAGCGTCCGATAGCCTCTCCGAGCCGCACTGGGACTGCATTACCGATGAGCCTGCCCAGTGTCGCGAACGAGGGCTTACTGCCGGGTGCTACAAAATCGTAACCCTCTGGGAACGATTGGAGAATAGCGCCTTCCCTCAAAGTGATTGCGCGATCCTGTTCAGGATGACCAAATCGTCCGTTCCCGAAGCCGAAAAACTGTGTGGTTATGGTTGGCGCCGGAGCATCCCACTCCATTCTGCCGTAGACACTCGGATAGTTTTTTCCCATTTCGGTCTGATGGCACCGAGCCACCAACCGCTTGGGCCAATCCCGCCAACATCCACCTGGTCGCGATACTTGAATGCGTCGCAAATTCAACGGGGAGAGGCGGCAGGCGCGATGCAATGGGTCTTCCGATGACTCTCCCGCTGCAAGCTTAGGTAGGTGACCGATAGCTGAACGGACACTGACATCAGTGTGGCTCTGTTTTGGATAAACCAGCCCAATGGGACCAAGGAGAGATGCCAGCAGCACCAGCCGCTTCCGTTGTTGCGGCAAGCCGAAGTCGGGGCCGTAGGCTTCAGTGTGGCTAACCTCATAGCCAAGACCCTCGAGTTGGCAGACAAAATCGGCGAACACGGCGTGCCGCTGCATTTCGGGCACATTTTCCATGCTCACGACCTCTGGCCTGACTTCTTCCACGAGCCTTCCAAATTCTCGAAGCAATCCCCATTTATCACTTTGCGTGTTTGGTTGCCCCTGAGTGTATTTTGAGAATGGCTGGCACGGAGCACATCCTGCGAGTACCCGAACATGCCCCTTCGGGTAATGTTTCAAGACCTCGTCACGAGTGAGTTCCGACACGCTTTTGAGATAAAAGCGTGCTCCATTGTTGTTCGCGGCATAGGCATGTTGGCAAGCCGAATCAATGTCGTAGCCTGCTTGAACCTTGATACCCGAATCCAAAAGGCCACGAGTCAATCCGCCCGCACCGCAGAAAAGATCCACCGCCGAGATGTGCCTTCGGACATCTTTGATTTTGGTTGGAAGGGAAGGTTGAAGGCGACGATTCAAGGTCATTCTCATTACATTTTTTGAAACGTTAGTTCAAGGTGCCGATTGGCCCCGAGGGCATCGGGGTAGACGGCGTAGCCACGCTGCTGCGCGCTATTTCTTGGCGCCACTTGAGCCGCATTCGCACGCGAAGTTTTTGACGAGGGGACGAGAAAGAGCTTGGTCTTGCCTACGTCTGCGCCCCTGAGTGCATAGGAACTTTAGAATGACTTTGCGCCCGCGTCAAAGCAGCAGGTTCACGTCGTGACGCCTTGGCACCGAGGCATGGTTGCAAGAGCGGTGCAGCGGCCTGGTAGGACAGTCTACCTGGCTGCTCTCACGTTCGCGTGTGCTGCCAATCAACAGGAGCCGGCTGAACTCGCGCCTTCATTCGTCGGCCGATCTTCGCCGGGTGGCGTAAACGAGGTTTAGACTCTCGCGCGCTGACGGTACGCCGAGGGTACTCACCAGGCTTGAGTCAGGCTCGGAATGGAGCTCGCCTCGCAGTTGCAAAATAGCTGCCGACCTTGCTTCACGCACTCGCTTGGCTGCTGCCGGGCTAAGCTTTTTCTCGGACCAGCGCGCGACTTTCCAGGCGAGCACCGCGTGCCGCGACTCCGTCCACCGCAATCTGTCTCAGGGCGCGTGCCACGTTGGGTCTTGGGCACGCAGGGCCTGGAAGGCACCCACCGCGGCACCGAAGGTCTCCCGCACACAACAACCTTCCGTCGCATTCTCGGTGGCAATCGTTTCCAGATCTCGCGCCCCCACATTGCGAACGCTTGGACCCTGAAACGTGCCGGCACCGAAGCGGCGAGCCAACTCGGCTGTGACGCGCGCGTGCCGCACCTCATCTCTGGCGGCTCGCCGCGCTGCTGCAATCAGTCGGCGCGGTGCTCGGTGCGTGGACAGCTCGCGTGTCAGCTGACGAAAGGCGTAGATCGACGCCGCTTCTAAGCGAGCAGCATCCGAGAGGTAGCTGACGAGGGGCGTCACTTCGAGCGGACCGCTAGGCTCATGAGTGAGCCCCGCTGGGCGTCGGCCCACCACACAGTTCGGAGTGGCCTTCTTCTCAACCACCGTGTCAATCTCAACCACAACGCCGTCTGCGCGCACATCGAACAGGTGGCGGTTCAATCCATCGCAACCCTGGAGGGAAAACGCCTGCACCTCAACCCCCCCGGAGAGCGGCTTGGCTCCCCCACGCCGACACGGAACGTTGAAGCCTCTCATTTCGACGAGCAGCATCGCTTCTGGGGGCGTATCGATCATACCAAGCACGCCTTTGACTGATTCCGGCGTATCAAGAACCAGAACTTCATCGCCGCGCGTGGCGAGCATGTAGTAGCCCGTGCAGACCTGCACACACTGATCGAGCAGAAAGCTCTTGCTGTTGAGAGCCTTCGAAAAGGCAGCATTGCAAATCGTCTGATCAGCTGCGCCGCCACACGCAACACCCTGACTACACACGATAACACTCGGGGTCGTGCTCTGCTCGAACGGCTGAGCCGAGGAACGAAGGTCGAGATAATCCAATGCCGGGTCAAGCGTGAGACCGCGAAACACATCTCCCTTAGGATCCCCACAGGATACCTTCACAAACCCCGGATCCTTCTCGATCCCCGGCGCCGTTTCATCACAGCCAACAAGCGGTGAGCCCAAGGCCACGGCACTCTGAATCAGCGATTGAAATACGCAAGTTCGCATATGTTATTCCTTTTGCTAAGCAACCCAGCTCATTATAGCTGCATTCGACGGGGGCACAGCTTTGAGCTGCTTTAGGTCAGTCGTTCCGGAAGTAGCGCCCGTGCCGTGCCATCATGAGATCGGCGGCGGGCGGGCCCCAAGTTCCCGCGGCATAGTTCGGCAGATCGTCTTGGGGGTGCTCGGCCCAGAAATCGAGCACGGGCTGGCAAGCGCTCCACGACGCTTCGACTTCGTCCCGGTGTTTGAAGTTGGTTAAATCTCCCCGCAAGCAATCGCTGAGGAGCATTTCGTAGCCGTCGGCAGGGCTCGCCTTCCATTGCTTCTCGTAATCAAAATCCATCACCACGGGTTTAATGTTCAACCCGATACCTGGAACTTTGCCCTCAAAACGCAGCCGGATCCCTTCGTTCGGATGCACATTGATCACGATTTGGTTGGGCTTGGCTTGCTTTCCATGCTCACGGAACAGGCAATGGGGCGTGGCTTTGAAATAGATCACAATCTCTGTCTTCTTGCTTGGCATTGCTTTGCCGGATCGCAAGTAGAAGGGCACTCCGCCCCAGCGCCAGGTGTCGACGTGGAACTGAACCGCGGCGAAGGTGTCGGTCTGCGATTCTGAGTCCACGTCGCTGTTCTCGCGATAACCGATTAGGTGTTTTGCTCGTACCTGCCCGGGCCCATATTGGCCGCGAACGGCGATTTCGGGCACATCCCGCGCGGTGGGCACCTTCAATGCCTTGAAAATCTTTACCTTTTCGGTGCGAATGTCCGAATCATCCAGGCTCACCGGGGGCTCAATGGCCACAATTGCCAACACCTGAAGAAGGTGGCTCTGCACCATGTCGCGCAGCGCGCCACCCGCCGGACCGTCGTAGTAGTCGCCCCGTCCCTCAACACCCACCGTCTCGCTCGCGGTGATCTGGACATGGTCGATGTACTGCCGGTTCCAAATCGGTTCGAAGATGGAATTCGCAAACCGAACTACCATCAAATTCTGCACCAACTCTTTGCCGAGATAGTGATCGATCCGATAGACGGCCTCTTCACGAAACACCTCACCGAGCGTTCGATTCAGCTGTACGGCAGATTTCGGGTCATGCCCAAACGGCTTTTCTACTACAATGCGCTGCCAAGCTACTCCCGATTGAGTTTTGTCGGGTTCGGGTGCGCTCGCCGTCACAAGGCCTGAGCCACCGATGGCTCGAATGACGGGTTCGAAGGACTGAGGCGCCATCGCCAGGTAGAAGAGCAAATTCTTGCCGGTATTACGCTCTCTTTGCAGCAACGCGATGCGTGCCTTGAGTGTATCCCACGCCGCTACGTCCGTGGCGTCCAGAGCCTGGTAGAACAGGCGCTCCGCGAAGGCGGCCCAACGCTCTTTGTCGTACGCGCTTTTCTCTGCGTCGTCCGCGAACGAAAACAGCCCGTCCCTAAACGCTTCGTCTGAAACCTGCGTGCGCGAAACCCCCAGCACCGCAAAGTTGGCGGGCGCTCCGTTGTTAGCCCAGAGCTGATAGAGCGCAGGGATCAGCTTTCGTTTCGTGAGGTCGCCGGAGGCCCCGAATATGAGGATGAGACAATCTTCGGGGGGTCTGGATCCGTTGTACATGGCTGCAGTAGACCGAGAGGGTCCACGAACTGCAACCGTCAGAGCGTCTATTCCCACACATCCACCGTTTCAATATCCGCCCACGGAACCAAACAATGCCCGCGAAGCGTCGCAGTTTCGTGATCCCAATGCACCAATGTGCCCGGTCGCCCTCGTTGCGCGCGCTCCCGCTAGCACCCCCGTCAACCGCTTAATCGCGGGAGGCATGCGCAGCCCTACGGTGCCGGCTGCGTCACGGTGCTCGCGTCCAAGGTGACCGCAGTCTGTGACAACAATCTCCCGTTCACGGTTGCTCCGGTGGCTAAGGTGATCTCGGACAGCGAAAGCACAATCCCCTCAAGGTGTGCGCCCGTCCCAAGAGCGACGGCGCCGGCCGTTTGCCAGAAGACGTTCTTGGCCAATGCGCCGCCAGAAAGGACGACTTTGACGCCGGTTGCCTGAGTGATGCCGCCACCAATCTGGAAAATCCATACATCATTCGGCCCACCCGCGAGCGTGATATTCGTCGAGAGCAGGATCCCGGTGCCCCACTTATAGAGCCCGGGAACCATGGTTAACCCGCTAATGTCACCTGCCCCGAGTTCTGTAAAATCGGGAGTCGGTCGGCCTGCTGCATCGGTGAACGCCGTTTCCATATTGCCGACCGCCGTGGTCAAGTTGGAGGGCGTGGGCGAGGTGTATTCGGCGGCATACGCCATTCCGATGAGCTGGCTGGATGTCGAAAATGTACCGGGGCCTGTGAGCGTCAGCGAAAATCCTGTGATCCCAGTCGAATCGATGGGACTAACGCCAATATTGCCGGTCACCACCGATGTGGGCACGGTATCGATCCCTGATTTCGCCAGAATCACGAAACCGCTGGCTGTTCCAAGATCCACCGCCTGCGGGCCATGCGACTGCATGGATACTCCGCCGCTTCCGCCTGTAGTCGCGCCGCTGCCACCGGTGCTGGATGCTTTCCCACCGCTCCCGCCTGTAGTCGCGCCGCTGCCACCGGTGCTGGATGCTTTCCCACCGCTTCCTGTAGTCGCGGCTCCATCACTGCCCGAATCGCTGCAGGCTACGGCGAGCAAAATTAACAGAAAGGAGGCACCGTGCTGAATAAGATGAAGGCGAGAAAGGGACATAAATACTGGATCCTTGTAGTTGCGTGCACGAGAAAGTGAGCGCGCGGCGCCCCGCGTTGGTGAGCAACGACTATTAACGAGGACGCTGGAGCCCTTTTTCCTGAGCCTTTCCCCCTGCATGGTTCGCGCCATCTTCAGTGCAGAGGAATGCTGAGCAGCACTACCCGACAAACACCAGTTAAAACCCAACGCACCAATCGCTCGCGGCAATCGAGTGTTCCAATGGCAAGTTCCGCACAGAGCGCGCTGCGACACGCGCGCCCTGCGGCGAATTGCTACGCGGCGAGAAACGACAGTGGCGTGTTGGTGCCGCGGGATCGGAAATTAGTTCCTCAGCGCGGATCTCCAAGCCCGGAGCGCTCGGTGATAGCGGCCGGGCAAGCGACCTCTCGATAGACGAGATTGGGGTTGTCCGCAAGGTTGAACCAACTGAGGAACCAACTGCAGCCCGCCAAGAGTTCAGGCTTACCCGCAAACACGCTTTGACACTTCTGCTCGACGCAGGATCGATCCCCGTTACATCCCGCTAAAAAGCCACCGTACTGGGCGCCGAGGTCTGAAGTGCCCCATTGACTGGAGCAAGCGTTGAATTCCCCCACGCCACCACCAGGTATCAGCAAATCGAATTGGTCGGCAGAAACCCCGCCATTATTGACAATCTGCACGATCATCGTCTTTCCGCTGAGCGAGACAACCCCTGGGCTATTGCCATGGCGCCCCGTCCCGGTGAACTGAAGCTGATAGCAGCGACCACACTGGTATTTGTTTCCGGAAGCCGCCGCATAACCGTAAGCTAACGTATCACTGGCGGCCCATGGCGCACCATCCCAGCACATGTGGGCCCCTCCACCCTGGCAAGCGCTTTGCTGGGAGGTCGCGCCCAGGCTTTGATTCTGCATGCTGCAGCTCTTCATGGCCACCTTACTTGGAACGTTGTCGCTCCAGCCACATGCCGGTTTGCAGCAATCCCAATATCTCGATGCCCAGGCGGGCGTTCCGCCTTGAATCGGAGGAGGCTGAACTCCACCGTTTGAAACACCCCCCGTCTGTCTCGCTCCCCCAGAACCGTTCGCTGGGCCTTCGCACACTCCACACGATGCAGCGCAAGCGCCGTTCATCCACGGTTCAGGGCACCAGTTGTATTCGACCGCGTGCGCGCAAGTGTCGCCGTTCGGCGGCGGAGTGTCCGAACAGGGCGCGGCAGTTGTTCCGCCAGAACCGCTGCCGTTAACTGACGCACCACCGGACGACACGGGAGTGGTGATTCCGGTTGCCCCGCCACTTGCGCCGCTATTTTGGACCGAACCGCCAGCGGCGGGCGCAGGCCTAGGATTCGCGGAGCCACCGGCGGTGTTGACGGCGCCACCGGCAATGGAAGACGTGGAACCAGTATTGGCTGTGTTGCGAGCACCTCCCGTAGTGCGGGCTGGACTTGGCGTGAACGACACAGGCCCAAGGGGATCGACGTTCTCGGAGCTGCACGAGAGAGGCGCTAGGACTCCGCTCGCGAGAAGGAGTGCAATCAACCGTTTCTCAATTTGCTGAGTCCGCATGTGCTCAGCAAATCACGTCGCACTGGAGCCAACCAGATGATGAATCATGTCGCAGTCTTCCACACTCCAGCCAGAAAATTGCGCTTCGAGCGGCATACTGGAGAGGCTGAGCCAGTGCGGCTCCTTAATGATGAGCGCACTGACGCGACCGCGATACTCCAGATCGCACTTGGATCAGTCGGCCTTACTAACGGCGCCCTTCAGATCGTCGATGGCCTTGTCGACGCGCACCTTCGTAGCGTCCCAGGTTAGCGACGACGCGAGCTCGAGAGATTTGTATTCGTTCGCGACGGCCTCACGCTGCGTACGAAGATTGGGCAGTCGAGCCTCTAGCTCCGCCTTGGCCTTGCTTTTTAGAGTCTTCGCATTGGCTTCCAATTGCGCGATGTCCTTATCCACCTCGATCAAGCTCTCCGTCGCCTTGTGACGATAATCTTCTCGCATCTTTAAGAAATTGGCCTGAGCATCGGCGACCTTCTTATCGGCGTCAGCCTGTGCGGCGTTGATCGTCGTCGTCGCCTCGCGATTGGCCTCAATCGCCTTCTGATCGGCTAGAGCGCGAGCTTCGTCGGCGTTTCGCTGCTCATCAGCGGCCTTGTCGCAGCCAGCTGTCGACGCCATAAAGATTGCCACACATACAGAAAGAGTAGAGATACGGATCATATTGCCTCGGGTTGGAGTTATGCCTCGCCTCCGAGCAAGACCCGTGCCGGATCGCTCATGCACCAGGCGGGCTCGTGTTTTGCGCTTTCGCGCTGGTATATGCGTGGCGGAGCCCGAGCCAGAACGCCACGCCTGGGGCAAGGTTGCGCGTTCTGGAAGCGCTTGCTCCGCGCGAGGATCCGCGCTCGAGTGTTGCCGCTTTCATGCAACCTCCGCCACCACGACACTTCTCCATGCTGCGCGAGCTTCACGCGGCCGATATTTTTACACTACTGAATGGTGCTGCCGGCACGGGCGCAATCCTCGCGTTCATGGACTACTGCGTAAGCGGGATGCTGCGATCTTTCTGGATCGGCAGTGGGCTGATTCCGTTTGCGTTGGTGATGGACATTCTGGACGGACGCGTCGCAAGGATGCGCAAGGAAGTGTCACCCCTGGGGCAAGAGCTGGATTCGCTGGCAGACATCGTGTCGTTTGGGGTGGCTCCGGTAGCGATGGGGTTCGCTGCGGGAATGCGAGGAGGCTGGGACTCGCTCTGCTTCGCGGTGTTTGTGGCTTGCGGGATCGGTCGTTTGGCCCGCTACAACGTAACGGCGACAACGCTCGCCGACGCCACCGGCAAGGTTCGCTATTTCGAAGGCCTTCCAATCCCGAGCAGCCTGCTGCTTGTGGTCCTGATCTTCGTTTTGGCACTCACCGGCAACTGGCAAGCGGCTCTGCCGTTCGGATCGTTTGCGCTCGGGCCCATGTCATTCCACCCGCTGGCACTGATTTACGTCGCTCAAGGTATGGCCATGATCAGCAAGACTTTGCGAGTTCCAAAACCGTAGGCTTGGCTTCCTGCTAGCGGCACCAACCAAGCCGTCGAAAAGCAGCTAGTGGCACCGTCACGCCTGTAACGCAGACCGCCGTCTGGCGGTAGTTGCCCTGGGGATGCACGCATTCCCACGGCGAACCACAGTCGGCTCCTTTGCGAAAATCGCCTTCGCGGAGCTCCGCAAGGTACTCGTCCGCAAGTTTTTTCGCCAAGGGCTCGTTCTCTTGAGCGATCGCAAAACACACCCAACCTGTCGGCGGGCTCCAATAGGCTCCGTTCTGATACTCATTCAGTGGAATGGGTCCCACCGTGCGCTCCCAGGCGCTCTGGGCGCTGAAATCATCTGTCGTGAGGACATTTCGAACGCTACCTCGCAACGCCAGGGTACCGGCCTGATACGCATCTGCCAACCTACTACAGATGGCCGCGCGAGCCTTGCCCTCGACCGCGCCGGAATAAACCGCATAGGCCGAGCCAAAGACGTCTGGCTGACCACTCAACCCCGTGCTCGCGCGCAAGAGCCCGCCCGAATGAGCCAGCACTTCTGGGAGCGAGCGGCCGATAGCCTTCGCAATCGCCGAGTACTTCGGATTTCCAGTCAATTCGGCTAGCTGACGAGCCGCCTGCTGACGCAAGACTGAGGCAAAGAGTAGCTCGCCGGTATGGACCACAGCATCCAAGAATCCGAAGCTGGTGCCCCGGTCGATCTCATCGCACCACACGAGCTCAGTATCCAGGCGCGAACGCGGAACCGCAAACGCCAGTTCCAGCCGCTCCAATAGGGTTGATCCTGCGATGACTTCGCTGAGAATTCCGCGCTCGCCCGTCTGTTGGCAGTACTCCCAAGCCATGTCGACAAACAGGAAGTGATCATCCAAGCTCGGGAGCGTTCCCCAAGCGCTGCTCTGCACCTTGGCGTCCAAGGTCCCAGGAAAGAACACAGCTTCACCGCCGAAAGTGACATGATCGGCAATCGCTCCCTTTGGCACGAAGCTCCCCGCCGGCGTACGCCAATCTTCCGCCTGCTGAGTTTGTGCTGCGAGCAAGAGCGCGTGGCGCTGTTCCTCGAAGGTAATGAACCCGCTCGCCACCGATAACGCGTGATCGCGAAGCCAGAACGCGGGATAAGCGCAGCGTCCGCTCGGCTGCAGCAGGGTCGCGCCCGTGGTGTTGGGTGCAGCGCCGCCAACGCTCTGCCCAGACCTCACCCGGGATGCCTCCACAACGTCACGCGTCAGATCCGTTAGGAAGTTCGTCTGCATTGTATCAGGTGGTAGCGAACTTCTCGGAGGAGTTGAAGTCGCGACTTTGGGCAGGCGTTTTAGACGGCCTCGTCGAATTTCTAGAGGTGCGCTGAGGGCGTGAAAGCTGGAGTCGTACTTGACGCAAGGGTTCTGTGCCGCAACCCACAGTGACCAACAGCGGAGGCACGGCCATCAACCCTACGCAAATAGTCCGTTCACCGGACCTGTCACGAGCGCGGGATCTCCGAAGTTCCCCTGCACGCCGAAAGCCTGCGACACCGAGGTCCACACGTCGTTCATGGTACGCCCGCCCACGTCGACGATCCGCCCACCCATCATGCCGAGCGACTTGCCGCCGAACATCAAGACGGGCATGCGATCCATCCCGTGCCCGTTTCCATCGTCAATGGCGGTGATGAAGGCGACCACGGTGTTGTCCAGCAGGCTGGTGCCCGCGCCATCCGGTGTGTTCTTCATGTCGAGCAAGAGCTCGGCCAACAGCGAGCAATACCAACGGTCGATCGCGCCGCGTTCGTTCGGGTCCGCCGTGTGCGAGACGTCGTGGTGACCATCGGCATTCTTCACTTCGTTGGGGATGATTCGGTTGAAAGCGAGGCTGGATTGCTCTGGCGCAAAGCTGAAGCTCGCCACGCGGGTGAGGTCGCACGAGAAGGCCCCTTTGAGGACCTGGAACATCTGGCGCGAACGGCTCTCATGCTCGAGGGGGCCGGCCGCCAGCGCGCCGAGGGCAGGTTGGCTGCATCCTGCGCCGCCGCCACTGCCACCCAGGACGGTCTGATTTTGCCGCACCAGATCAGCGATGGCGCTCAGCTGTTCGTCAAGCTTGCCCTGCTCGGAAAGGGGCACACGTGCTTTGAGTCGAGTGGCGTCTTGGGTCAGCTGGTTGAGCACGGCGCGCTGTAGGTCGCGAGCTCGCTGCTGTGCCGCTTGATCGCTCGGCATAGCCGAAGGGGCGACGAAGTTGCCAAACAAGCTGGACAGAGCGGCGTCGGGCCGCGTTTCGGGGTCGAGCGCGCCGGTTGAACCGCCACCTGCGTACGACAGGATCCTGAGCCCCGGCCCTTGCCACGCGGACGCTGCGGATTCGACACTCCCGGCGAGCTGGATGGAGCGCTTCAGGGTACCGGCGGCAAGAGGGGAGGATTGAGCGAGCAGCTGGTCGATCGAAATCCCCGTGCCGGTGGCACCCTCTCCGGCCGGATCGCCTTCGCGACCCGTGGTCATGCCAAACAAGCCGGCGTCGTGTTCTCCCCGCCACCCTTCGCGGCGCGGATTGGTGAGGTTGTCCAAGAACACCATATCTGCCTTCAAAGGCTCGAAGGGGCTCGTGATCGAGGGCAGCTGGAAGTTGGTCGCACTTCCCCCTTGCGGGAAGAAGTTGCTCGCGACCGAGCCGTGCGGCCGCATTGCCAACAGAAAACGCTTGGGCGTGCCGCTCTGCGCGCGCGCTAGCAGGGAGCCCAAGACGGACGTTCCGAGCACGCCGAGGCCGGCAGCCTTTAGAAACCTTCTTCGATCAGTGGCATGGGTGTTTCGCATGGTCGTTCTCACTTGACGTCGCGGGTTGCAAAACCAGGGCTCGAAAGCAGCGCTCGGAACAGATCGGCGAACGATCCCGAGCTGGCGAAGCTGTCTTGCACCGCCCGGAGCGCGCAGCTGTTGTCCTGCTGAGCGCTTTGACCCAGCGCAATCGTCGAGAAGCTGGTGACGGCGCAGTCTGCGACCCGGCGCGCCGTTTGGAGGCGACCAGCGAGCTCGCGGACGCCCACCGTTGGCCCATCAATGTCGGCACCTAACCCCACGATGGTGGCCGACTCGTCGATAGGTTGGCCTTGGGCATCGCTCGCCTGATAGCGACCTAAGGCGTCGTAGCGCTCCTGGACCAGCCCCAAAGAATCGAACCCTGAGTGGCACCCTTGGCAGCTTGGATTCTGGGCGCGAAAGTTAGCAAATTGCTTCTCCGTGCTATCGGCGGGCAGAGCGGCCAAAGCATCCCTCACCGCATTTGCAGGGGGCTTCGGAATCGTCGCCCCACAGACCAGCGAACGAAACACGAACAAACCTCGATGCACCACGTCTGAGGTGCTGGGCGAAGCGTGCGCCGCCAAGATGATGGGCTGCGACAAGATCCCCGCACTGCGCTCTGGGGTGCTGACTTCCAACTCGGTGAGCGCAGTCCCGTTGGCCCCCGCGATGCCATACAGAGCGCCCAGCTCCTGATTCAAGAACATCTTCTTCGTTGTAAAGAGCTCGGAGAATTGCCCATTCCACATCACGTTGCCAACGAATCTTAGCCCGCTCTCCAAGAGTGCGTCTTTGGCGGTGGCGGTGAACTCGGGGAACAGCGTGGCGTCTTTGGGTCGCGCCTCCAGGCGCCCCATGCCCAGCCACAACTTGGCATCCCCCGTGAGGCGCGTGCGGACGTCTGGCAGCGTGAGCAAGCGGTCGACTTCCGTGGCGAGCAGCGCGGGATTCTGCAAGCTTCCGTCGACTGCTTTGCCCCAAAGCGACGCGTCCGGCACCGAGTCATTCAGGAAGAAGCTCATGGCTGCCGCGAGTTCAGACGGCGTCAGGTTCACCTTGGTGCCCACCTGCGGCGTTGCCAGCTCGGGGCCGAGCTCGGTGCGCCAGAGGAAGTTCGCGGACTGAAGCACGCTTTCCAGAACGACCCGCACGCCCACCTGGGGCCCATCTGTAGCGCCAAGGTTGTACAGCGCTAAAAGCTCGGTTACTTCCGTCTCTGTGAGCGGGCGACGGTAAGCACGAGCCACCGTAGTCCGGACGAATTGGTCCACACAGTTCGCGTCCGGTGTGGCAGAAGCACACGGCAGGAGTGTGGCGAGATTGGAAGCCAACTTCTGGGCAGCGACCCGCGCCGACGCCTGATAGTTCGACGCGTTCGAGGCATTCACTCCCGCAGCATCCGCAAGATTCAACGTCTCGTTAGCGCCCTGGGCGCCGCTCACTTCCGCGTTGATGCTCGCACCAAAAACATCGCGCACGACGTTAACGTACTGCGCATCTGTCACGCGCCAGATGCGGGCCGGGGCTAGAGAGGCCTCCGGAGCGCAAGCGGTCGCCCCGGAAGGCTGGGCCCCCGTGCTCGGGGAAGCACCGCCCGCGGCTGTATTGCCCACGCCGCCCGTGCCCGTGGTCCCAACCGATCCACCGGAGGCGTTGTTCCCATCAAGCGGCACTCGTTGCCTTTGGTCCGAGCCGACATTGGCGGTGCATCCGGCAGCAGCCAAGCAGGCCAAGAGAGCCACGCCAAGCCGCGCTAGGTGTTCGCCTCCGCAGATTGCCGCGTGGTGAGAGTGTTCCGATATTTGGAGTCGATGCATGTTGACAAACCTCCGATCTGCGCCCGCTCAACACGCGTCGCCTCGGCCCTTGCCGATGTCTACGTCAGCTAATCTAGCAGTCGTAAGCTGCATTGCGGCTCTCACTTACTGGCAAAGATTGGTTGGATCCTGCTGCGCGAGGTAACTCCGACACCGCTAATCTAAACAACGATCAGCTGCGCCTTAGGGTCGAGGGTGCGCAGATCTGCTACATCTGAGGTGACGATGTGGTGCTCGCACGCCTGAGCGCACAGCACGACGGATGCGTCGACAACGTCTGCGGAGCCTTTGACGCCACAGAGTTGCCTAGCGGCGCGTGCTCGTTGATCGTCAAGGATGACTGGGAGGGTCGTTTCCGTCCACGCCTGTCTTGACTCCGCGCCAGGTCGCCGGGTCCCGACTTAGCTGAGATCTAAGGGTCCCGTAATCCACGCTGGGTCGCCCCAGTTTGTAAGCGGTGCGCCCATCAGGTTTCCAATGTTGAGCGCTAGGTTGGCTCGGTTGTTACCATTGGCGTTGAAGGTGCGTCCCGTTCGGAGTTGGCCTCCGGCCTTACCCGCGAGCAGCACGGGGACGGGGTGATTGAGGTGTAACGATCCGTCGCCCATTTCCGAACTCAAGAACACCAAACTGTTGTCGAGCATGCTTCCCGAGCCTTCGGGTGTGTCCTTGAGGCGTTTGATGACCACCGCCAATTGGGCAAGCAGCCAGTTCTGCGCGATCACGAAATCCGGCCCTGGTGCGTGCTGCATGGGATGGTGTCCCATGTTATTCAAGCCGAGCCAGGTGAAGAACAACTCGGC
>Ga0105049_10006076_pt1 | contig 14062 bp, 10 predicted proteins | sample MAT06_FD_78087 | JGI IMG/M metagenome (GOLD analysis project Ga0105049, IMG submission 78087) | Freshwater microbial communities from Lake Fryxell liftoff mats and glacier meltwater in Antarctica - MAT-06 | ecosystem: Environmental > Aquatic > Freshwater > Ice > Liftoff microbial mat | place...
CCGTTCTCACGCACCCAGCGCGCCGCGTCTTCCACCTGATCTGGGAATGTCGAAGCAACGAGCACCTGAGCCAGAAGAGCGTCCGGATACAGCGCGATGGGGCCAACGAGGTTGTCGAGCTGGTTCGCCGTGTAGCGCTGCAGGTCGTACCCGTTAGCCGACGGCGGCAGGCCCGTCTGCGCACCGATGTAGGTCGTGGGCGCCAACGAGGCGATCGAGAGCGCGAGGAGCGGGACGAACGAAGCACGGGGCATGGTGCGACTCCGGAAACGGGACGGGTCTGTGTTGGCGAATACGTAGTCAGGCATATTCCGTTCCGCGCCGCGCCCGCGATTATGTCTCTACCCTGCAACGACTTAGCTCAACACGCCGGCCGAAAGCCATCCCCGAAAAAGGACAATGGCAGAGCGAAGAGTGGACAGTGGCCCCTCAGAGCTACCACACAGCCGCCCGGGAACCGGAAAGACGGACGTGGACAAACAGCCTCTAGCGGGGTACGAGGGGGGCTGACACGTCTGCAGTCCGTTGGCGTAGGTTATTCACAGTTCCCAACTCTGACCCTCCGTCCCCTCGATCTATGACCAGAATCCGTTTCGCCGCAGCCGCCGTCGCCGCAGTGATCTCGCTATCAGCGATCACCGCCACCGCGCAGCGCATGTTCGCCGACGTGAGCGGCAAGTGGACTTTTACTGTCGACGCGCCAAACGGTCAGACGACCTCGCTGGCCTCCTTCAAGCAGGAAGGGGAAGCGCTCACCGGTACGCTCGAGATCGAGCAGATGGGCACGCGCCCGGTCACCGGTTCGGTGAAGGGCGATACTGTGCGCTTCGAGTTCGGTCTGGACATGGGCGGTCAGGCACTCGCGATCCAGGCCACCGCCGTCATGAAGGACAAGGACAGCTTCGTCGGCCAGATGGAGCTCGCCGGTATGGGCGCGTTTCCCTTCAGCGCGAAGCGCAACCCGTAGCGCTCTCGGCGCTCAATCAGGGCGCCTTTCCGAGATATCTGAAGACGGCGTCGTTCAGTGCGCGTTGTGCCTGATCGGCGCCGGGTAGTGTGGGTTCGCTGGACGTGTTGTAGGCAGCAATCACGACACGGCTTGTGCGTGGATTGAGCCAGAGAAACGCACGAAAGCCCGCCTGCGAACCGGTGTGCCCGACAATCCGTTCGCTGCCTCGCGTGTAGAGAAAGAACGAAAGTCCCATCGCGCCGTCGCTTGGCTTGGCTTTGTCCAGCGGAACGACGGCGCGCCACATGTCATCGAGCGATGCACGCGATAGAATCGTGTCGAATGTCTTCTGTTTACGCGCATCACCATTGGTCGCGTTGGTGAGAAACGCGCCCCATGCAAGAATGTCGTCCACCGGCGCGTTCCATCCGCCGTTGGGTATCGTGACACCCGGATCGAAGTCGCGTCCGTTCGCGACAACACGCAGCCCCATGGTCGCCGAATCACGCTGCACGTTGTAGTTGTTGCTGCGGTCGGCCGCGAGGTGATACGGCGTTGCGTTGACGTAGCTGCGCGTGAGGCCAAGCGGCGTCCAGATGTTTTTCTGGATGTAGTGAATCCACGGGTCGCCGGTCACTTGCTCCATAACGCGCGCGAGATAAACGAACGCCGGGTTGCTGTAGCCGTACTGCGATCCGGGTGCGAACAACGTTTGCTGATACGGCATCATCGCCACGAGCTGCTCCCACGACGTGGGCTCGAACGGCTGCCACGCGCTGCCGTCGCCATACGGCCACGTTCCGTTGCGCGTGCCGGCACTGTGCGAGAGCAGCATCCGCAGGGTGATGTCGTCCATCGACCCGTACGCGTTGTGAATGCGGCGCAGCTCGGGCAAATAGCGCGTGATGCGATCGTCGAGACTGAGTTTGCCACGATCACGCAGCTGCATGATCGCGACGGCGGTCAGCGTCTTGGTGATCGAGCCCCAGTGGTAGATCGTCGCGTCGGTGATTGGCTGCGCGAGAGCGCGATCCCCCATGCCAATGTTCGCGCGCTGCAGCTGGCGACCGTCGCGCGCGGTGAGGAGTGTCGCGCCGACAATGCTGTCGGCGCTCACATACGAACGAAACGCAGACTGCAGCGTGGTCCAGCTTGTGTCAGTGGTGCTCGTCTGCGCGGCAAGCGCGGCGGTGCCCACCAGTGTTGCAACTACTGCAGTGAATGGCAGATAGCGCATGCGTTAGTATGCGAGATGATGAATGAGAGCGTACCATGAACCTGCATTGCGTCGCCGTCAGCGTCCCGTCAACAATCGCTCGGCGATCTTCTCCGCGGCACCACGCGCATCAAACGACGCATCGTTCGTCAGCACGATGATCGTCGCATGCCTGTCGGGAAAGCGCAGGAACGCGTTGCGTTTGCCATCGCTCGTTCCGTACGCAGCCAACCGTGCTGCGCCCTTGAACGTGTCCGCCCGCCACCCCTTCGCGTAGTCAATCGTTGCGGGCGCGGCGAGCGGGTCGGGATTGGGTGCGCTTACATACGTGCGCCGGTTCTCGAGGCCAAGCGATAGGCGGTACAGTTCGTCCACGTTCGACATCACGTCGCCCGTGTCGGTGGCGACGGTCTTGTGCATGCCGATCGGCGCTGAGACGCGCTGCGCGACGCAACGCTGAAATGCGGTTTGTGGTGGGGCTGGCGCTCCACCACGACCCGCTGGAGGTGCCGCTGCTCCACTGTCCGGCAGCGCGCCACCTCGGCCACGTCCTGCGGGCTCTGGCACCTGCGCGCAGATCGCTGTAAACACCGCGCTGATCTCGCCCGTCGAAAACTGCGGGACCGTTGTCGTTGGCATGTACTTGGGCTGCGCCGCGATGCCGAATGATTGGTCGACGAACACGTTGCCGTTCATCGCCACGAGGACCGTCGCACCGCCAGAAGCCGAGTCGTTGTACTTCGTGAACAGTGATGCGATGAGCGATGCGGGAACGGGTGATACCGCGCTCGCGCGGCGCATGATCTTGCGCGCACCCAGGTCGTACGTGTCGCCAGGGTAGAGCGTCAGCAACGGCTTGCCCGCATCGGTTGCATCGTTGCCGTTGTAGACGAACGCTTTGTTGCGACCGACAATGGTCCCCGTGTCGCCACGGACAACCCATGCCGTCCCTTCGTCTTCCGAAATCGCAAGCAACTTCGGATAACGCGGAATGATGGAGTCGGCGAGATCGGCGAGTCGCTCGCGCGCGACGACGTGTTGATCGATGCCGACGTTACGCAGATAGGCAAATCCCTTTTGGTAGCTGGGATGGTCCATGATGAAGTTGTTGTTCGACGGCGCACCGCGCACGAGAAAATCGCCGAGTATGGAGGCGCCGGCCGATGAGCCGCCAACCACGCCGCCGCGGGCAAGCACGTCGTTGAAGGCTGCCTCGGTCTTGGTGCCGGCGTAGGCGTCGACGAGATGGAACTGTCGTCCGCCTTCAAACCAGACGCCCCCGGCCTTTCGCAAAATGGCCACGAAGGAGTCGGTGTCGGCCACCTTCCGGTCTTTCGTGAAGAGCGTGTAGACGTTCGTCACCCCATACTGCTTCCACCCGCGGGTGCTCGGTCCGTCCTGCGGATAGCTGTCCGCACCGCCGGCGTTGGGCACCGTGACGATGAGCGCGTCCGGGCCGCCGGCCGCCTGGATGAAGGCGTTGTAGATCTCGGGCCCCATCGACCCGCCGCCGACCACGACGACGGTGCCTTTAGCTGGGCCGACCCGCGGTGGCGCCACGGTGCCTGCCCCGTTCGCCGCACTGGCTGACGCCTTCAATTGCGTCTGAAGCGGCGCTTTGGAAGATGGGTTCGCCTGCGCGAACAGCACGGCAGGGAGCACGGTCGCGCCAAAGAAGGCAGTGCGAATCGAAAGCATCGGACAGTCGGTCAGAGGATGAGGATCGCAAATGTACGCGCCGGATCGAAACCCGCAGCCATTGACACGATATATCGTAAGCACTATCGTAAGATACATCTTGCGATATGTCGTTCGATACATCGCCAGATGAGACGCTTCAACACGCAGGTTCTCCATTCGGAGGAGGCAGCACATGTGGTACAACTGGGAAGGGCGTCGCGAGTGTCGTGACGGCGGGCGGGATGAACGTCGTCCGGAAGGGCGCGCCCGTCGCGGCTGGTCGGGGTTTGACGCGGATTTCAGCGCGTTCTTTGGCGGCATGGGTGGCCCCAAGCGCCGCGGCCCCTTTGGCGGCGGCCGGATGTTCGATCAGGGTGACCTCAAACTCGTGATCCTGCGCTTGCTCGACGAGAAGCCACGCCACGGCTACGAGATCATCAAAGAGTTGGAGGAGCGCTCGCACGGGCGATACACGCCCAGCGCCGGGGCGATCTACCCCACCCTGACGATGCTCGAGGACTTGGGCTATGCGGTCGCCACGCCCGAAGAGGGCGGCAAGAAGGTCTACGCCATCACAGACGCCGGTCGCGCGCACCTGGCGGAGCATCGTCCGATGGTCGACGAACTGTTCGACCGAGTGGGCCAGATCGGCGACGCAGTGTTTGGCGACGGCGTCCGCCCGGCACGCGACGCGATGGTCAACCTCGCCAAGGAATTCGGCACGATGATGATGAACGGCCGTCGCAGTCCTGAGCAGATCTCGGCGATCGCGGCAATTCTCGAGAAGGCGGCGGCCGAACTTCGCGGCGTTGGCGCCACGCGTTAACGTGTTCGTTCAGATGCGTGGTCGTCGATTGTCGCTGCTCGTGGTGTGCGCACTCGCTTTCGTGCCGACTGCGCACGCCCAATTGGCGCGGGCGCAAAAGCCCAACAAGCTCGCGACGATGTCCGGGAGGATTCTCGCCGACTAAAGCGAGCGTCCCCACGGCAAACCGGTATCGGCGATTTCTTTACCGAAGACAGTATCCGCAAAGTGGCGCACGGTGAGCTCACCGATGTGGTGCGACGGTAGGCGCAACGAACTTCCATTCGACTTGAACACCATTTCGCCCGACATCGTGGTCGCGATGGAGTACCATCGCGGGTTGTCGTACATAACCGGCTGTCCCATCAATGCTCCCTCGCGTTCAGCTCTCCCCCACCGGCCCTGAGTTTTCGCGCATCGTCTACGGCACTTGGCGACTGCTCGACGCCGCCGCCGAGCCGGCACCGCTCGCCGAGCGGCTGCAGCGATGCGTCGACCTTGGCGTCACGACGATCGACACCGCCGAGATCTACGGCATGTACATGGTGGAGCGTGCATTGGGCTCGGCGTTCGCGCACGACAAGTCGCTACGCGCGAAGCTGGAGATTGTCACCAAGGCGGGCATCTACATCCCGAATGCGTTTCATCCGGAACGAAAGGTGTCGTTCTACAACGCAACCGCAGCTCGGCTCATCAAGAGCACCGAGAAGTCGCTCACGCTCATGGGCATCGATCACATCGACCTGCTGCTCGTGCATCGCCCCGATTGGCTCACCAGTGCGGACGATACGGCCGAAGGGTTGAATCGGCTCATCAAAGACGGAAAAATCCGTGCGGCGGGTGTCTCGAACTACAACGTGCATCAGTTCGAGCTGCTCAACTCACGCATGGACCAGCCGCTGGCCACCAACCAGATCGAGTTCAGCCTCTTGCACCTGGACCCACTGTTCGACGGCACGGCCGATCAATGTCAGCGGCACCGTATAAGGCCAATGGCATGGTCACCGCTTGGCCAAGGGCGCCTGATGCGAACGGACGACGAGGCTGCGGTGCGGGTGCAGACGTTGTGCGCCGAGCTTGCTCCCAAGTACCATGGTGCGACGGTGGATCAGTTGGCATACGCGTGGATCATGGCGCATCCGTCGCAACCGGTGCCAATTGTGGGATCGAACAAGATTGAGCGCATCGAAAGCGCCGTAGGGGCAGCGAAGATCGCCTTGGAGCGCGAAGATTGGTACGCACTCTGGACGGCGGCACAGGGGCGAAGCATTCCTTAACGGCGTGCAGGTTGACCCTCAGGCACACTGAAGACGAGTCGATATGCAGACGCTGGATGTTGTAATCGGATTGGTGTTCGTCTACCTGATGCTGAGTCTCGTTTGCACCGCCGCCAATGAGCTGCTGTCGCAGTGGTTCAACTCGCGCGCCACGACACTCAAAGCTGGTATCGATGCACTGCTGCTCAACATCACCGATCCGATCGACGCCGCCGCCGATGCGCTGTCGGCGAAGCAAGCCGTAGCGGCGCATGCAGCGAAAGAGTCCGAGATAGCGTTGCACGCACCGGCGGAGCATACCGCGTGGAAAGTCGCCGCACGCGCCGCCGAGGACGCTGCGCTCGTGTACGAGCAGGTGTGCGCGAGACTGCGCAGGATCGAGAGTGGTAACATTGCGCTGCTCACCAGTGCCATCCCCGAGCTTGACGGCCTGAGGCCGGACACCGCAATCGGCGTAGCGCGCGCGATGGTGGAAGAAGCGGATTCGGTACGCGCGCAGGCGGCAGCAGCGCTCGACGCGGCGCGCCCCGGGGCAACGTCGCTGCTGCAAACGCTGCGCGGGGAAGCCGCTCGCAAGGAAGCACTGCTCAAACTCGCGACCTTCTACGATCACCCACTTGTGGCGGGGCTGAGTCAGTTACCCTGGCGACTGTTGCCGTGGGATGTGAAGGTACGCATTCCGTCGTACATCCCGACACAGACATTTACGCACGCCCTGCTCGACACCATTGCGCCGGCCAGCAGCGGTTCGCCAACGCCGCTGCTCGAGGTGCGGCGGGCACTCGCACATCTCCCCGAGCATGTGCGTCGACCGTTGCTCTTGTCGCTGAACGAAGCGCAAGGAGACCTTGAGAAATTCCGCGCCAATCTCTCCGGGTGGTACGACAACACCATGGAGCGCGTCTCGGGCTTGTACAAACGCAAGACCAAGCTGACGGTGCTCATGTTTGCGGCAATCATCGCCGTCTTCACGAACGCAGATACCGTTGCAATCGTGCGCGCGCTCTCATCGAACAAGGCGTTGCGCGAGGCGATCGTTGCGCAAGCTGAAGCCACCGTTCAATCGCGCAACGAAGCTGCCGCCCAACCGACCGCAGCGACCGCGCGCAGTGACAGTGACAAGGCCGCAGCCGTCACCAAGTCCATTTCCGACCTGAAAGCACTCGGCATTCCGCTTGGTTACATGCCGCTCGACAGCGCGACCAAAGCAGCAATCGAGCAGGCTCCGCTGTTCGGATCACCGTCCAGAATCGGCATGTACGTCTCGCTGTATTGGCCGCAGCTGCGCCGTGCGTGGATTGGACTGCTGTTGACGACCCTCGCGTTGTCGCTTGGCGCGCCGTTCTGGTTTGACATCCTGAACAAGGTCGTGAATGTGCGCGCGGTAGGTCGCAACCCGGCTGAGAACGCGAAGGCGGCGGGACAGTCGGCAGCGAAGTAGAGGTCGGACAGGCATTCGTCTTGCTGGGGGCCTTCACGGGGGCCATTATGTCGCTTCGCACTACGTCCCTCGATGCCTGACCGACAGCGTCTCAAGCGCAGGTAGAATGCACAACGTACTCGGCCAGACTTTGGCCGAACGATACGAAATTCAGCGAGAGGTTGGCCGCGGTGGCATGGCCACTGTCTACGCCGCTACAGACCTGCAAACGGGCGGCATTGTCGCCGTGAAGGTCATGCGTGCCGACCTTGTCGCATCCCTCGGTGGCGGTCGGTTTGCGCGGGAGATGCACATCACCTCGCAGCTCAGGCACCCGGGCATCGTTCCGCTGCTCGATACCGGTGAGGTGGGCGGCGTCCCGTTCTACACGATGCCGTTCATTGAGGGCGAGACGCTGGCGCAGCGACTCCTCCGAGAGAAGCAGGTTGGCCTTGAGACGTCGCTGCAGATCATGCGTGAGCTGCTCGACGCGCTGCAGCATGCACACGATGCAGGGATCCTGCACCGCGATATCAAACCAGCCAACATCCTGCTCGCCGGTGGACGGGCGCTACTGGCAGATTTTGGCGTTGCACGCGCGCTGGACACCCGGGACGGCGAACGGCTCACTGAGTCAGGACTCGCGGTCGGCACGCTCGAGTACATGAGCCCCGAGCAGGGTACCGCAGACTCCATCGATCAGCGCAGCGACATCTACTCGATGGGCTGCGTGTTTTACGAAATGCTGTCCGGTGCGCCGCCATTTACTGGTCCATCAGCGCAGGCGATCATCGCCCGCCACGCGCGCGACCCGATGCCGAGCATTCGCACGGTGCGGCCGACGGTAAGTCGCAAGCTCGATGCGATCGTGGCGAAGGCGCTGGCCAAGGTGCCGGCCGATCGTTTCGCGACAGCGCGTGATTTTCAACAGGCGCTCTCCGACCCGATGCTGCTGGAGGACATACCGGTCGTTCCGCCCAAGCCACGACGCTGGCCAATCGTTGCGGGGGTCACGGTCGTCGCGCTTGCGGCGGTCGTCGCAGTAGCGTCGCGCGATCGCATGGGACCAGCGCTACAGCCCAACCGGGTGGTCGGCTTTCCGTTCATAACGCCCGCGTTAGTTGGTTCAAGCAAGACCGCCGGTGAAGACGTCGCAACACTGATTGGCAGCGCGATTGATCGTCGTGCGGCGTTGCGTTGGATTGACGGCTGGCGGGCGCTCGATGCGAAAGAACGTGCAGCCGACGGCGGTGTGAGCGCGCGGAGCATGCGCCGCATTGCGCGCGCGGAGGGTGCGGCGTGGTATCTCACCGGTCGTATCGTCACGCGTGGTGACTCGGTTGACGTGCTGGTCGAGCTCGTGGATGCGGCGACGGACTCTGTTGCGGTGCGTCCTCGGGCGAGTGGGCTCGCGACCGATCTGTGGCGTGTGGCGATCCGGTCGGTCAATCAGGTGTTGCCGGTGCTGGTGCCAGGCACCGACGGAAAAGATCTCGAAGCGGCGTGGGGTGATCGCGATCCGGGCGCAGTTGCGAGCTTTCTCGCTGGTGAAGCCGCGTTTCGGAGAGCGCGTCCCGGCGAAGCGCTCGAATTTTTTCGCGCTGCCGTAAAGTCGGACAGCGGATTCGGCCTCGCGGCGGTACGCGGTGCGCAAGCCGCAACCGCAGATCATCGTCCCGGTGAGGCACGTCTGTTTGTGCAGCGCGCGCTTGCTTCACCATTGCCGCCTCAGTACGTGGAGTTCGTGAAAGGGTACGTTGCGTACTTGAACGGTGAGGCGGATTCCGCGGTCGCGGCGTTTCGTCGTGCAATCAGGATCGACAGTGAATTGACGGCGGCGTGGGCGCAGCTTGGCGAGACGTTTGTTCACCTGGTGCCGCTCGACGCTGCCCCTGACGCTACGCCCGACGAATCGGCCGACGCCGCGTTCGCCGAGGCGCGCAAGCTCGACCCCACGGCAACACATCTCCTCATGCACCCCATCGAGATCGCGTGGCGTCGGGGTGATGGTGCGGTCGCGGCACCGATGGTCGAGCGCTTTCTCGCCGCACATCCTGATTCCACGCTGGCGGCTGAAATCCGTCTCGTTGACGCGTGTGGTCGTGGTGGGCCGAAGGCGGTCAACTGGGTAAAGGAGGTTGGCAATAACGCCGAGGCGGTCCTCTTCAGCGGGCACGTGCTCGCCGGACACGGTGGTCAGCCTGCGTGTGCCGCGGCTGCATATGGTGCAGTGCTCGACATGGACGCCGCTGCGGCCGGTCAACCGAATGCACTTGCTGCCCGGCAGGCCGCGCTGGTCGGCGAGCTCGCGACACTCGTCGCGATGGATCGCGTGGATAGCGCGCGCGCGCGCGTCGCCGCGGCGGTTGCGCTTGGTGACGGAGGTGCTTCGCTGTTCATGTTCGCCTCATCGGTGCTGCCTGCCTTCGCCGACTTGGCCAATCCTGTAGCCGAGCGCGATTCGGCCCGCTTTGGCGCGGATATGGCTGGTTGCGCATCGAACGAGCGGTGCTGGATTCTAGGGGTGTACTACGCATCGCTCGGCCGACCGCTGCAGGCCGCAACGGTGGCGCGTGTCCTAGCGGCGCGCGTCGCCACGGACACAACGGGTGAGGCCGCTCTTTACGCTGAAGCCGCACAGGCGCATGCGCTGCTCGCCTCTGGAGACTCCGCTGGTGCGCGCGAGGCGTTGCGCGCACTGGTTCGACGTCCGTTTCCACCGGGCTCCCTGCTGACTTGGTATCCGATCGGTGGATTCGGCGCCGAGCGGCTGTTGCTGGCAACGCTGCTGCTCGCGCACGGCGACGCAGCGGAAGCGCGCACCGTCGCGGCGAGCCTCGATGCGGCCACACCAGCAATGTTTCCGCTGTTCCTTCGGCCGAGCCTCGAGCTGCGCATCCGCGCCGCGCAGGCGTTGGGAGACGCGCAAAACGTCGCGCGGCTGCGCACGCGACTCGCACGATTGTCTCAACCACGCAGCACGACAACCGGCAAACCGTAAATTTCACGTTCCCACTCACCTCTCAACCCCCCGGAGCACCGATGAGCAACGCACCCGACCCGCAGCCCAAGCCTGTCGCCGCCGCTGACCGCGACCCGCAGCCCAAGCCGGTTGCCGCCGCCGACCGCGACCCGCAGCCCAAGCCGGTTGCCGCCGCCGACCGCGATCCTAAGCCCAAGCATTGAACGACGCAGTTCAACTTTTGCGGAGCAGCCACAATGAAGCGTGCAGTCCTAGTTGGCATCAACGCGTACACGCACTTCACTGAACTCAATGGCTGTGAGAACGACGCGCGCAGTTTGGACGAACTGTTGCGCGAGCAGTTCGGCTTTGAGCAGACGAGGCTTCTGCTCAACGCCGACGCAACCCGCGCGAGCATCCTTGGCGCGTTCGATCAGTTGGTGGCCGACACGCAGACCGATGACATCGCGCTCATCTACTATGCCGGTCATGGGTCGCAGATTCGCGATCGTGAAGGCGACGAGCCGAGTGGCTTTGACAGCACGCTGATTCCCGTCGATTCCGCGCGTGATGATGCGCATCCCGAGATGATGCGCGAGATCACCGACGACGAGATCTTTCTGTTTCTGCAGAAGCTCGGCAACAAGACGACGGCGATCACGGTCATCGTCGATGCCTGTCATTCAGGAACGATCACACGCGATGCAAGCACGCCAGTGGGCCTCGGCCGAGTGCGTGGTGTTCCCGCAGATACCCGTGCGCCAACGACGCCATCATCGATTCCAGAGGAGCTGTGGCCGATGCTCCGCGGGGGGTCCGGTGTAAGTACGTCTTCAGGCGGCTGGCTCCCGGTGCGCGACCACTACGTGATGCTCAGTGGCTGCCGTGATGCGGAGTTGTCGGGTGAGTTGTCGCTCAGCTACGACGATGGCCGAAAGGTCCATCATGGTGCGCTGACGTACTACCTGCTGCAAGCGCTCGGTGACGTGAAACCCGGCGCCACGTATCGTTCGGTATTCGAGTCGGTCGCGCCGAGTGTGACGGCATTCCGGCAGGGCATTCAGCACCCGCAGATCGAAGGACGCATCGACCGCGAGCTGTTTGGCATGAAAGAGATTCCGCCGATGCGATACGTGCGTGTTTCAACAGTTGCAGCCGACGGGGGTACGATCACGCTCGCCGCTGGTGCGGCGGTTGGGTTCACACCAGGCACCGCGATCGCGCTGTACGAAGCGGGCACGGTGAATATCGATGGGCAAACACCGCTTGCGATCGCGGATGTCACTGAGGTGCGCGCGCTCGAGAGTTCGGCCACCGTGCGTGTTGACGGGCGCACTGGAGCAATCACCGAAAGTTCGCGCGCCGTGGTGCAGTCTGTCGGTCTGACCGATCCCCGTCGCACCGTGCAGGTGATTGCAACAGAGAGTAGTGCAGTATCGGCGGATGCCATTGCCAAGCTGCATGCGGCGATCGATCGCTCAACCATTCTTCGTCGGGTCGACATACCGACGCTGGACACGCTGTCTGTGCACGTATGGGCAGCGTCGGGCGCAGCGAATGCACCACGTTGGGCTGTGACTGGCGTTGACGCCACGCCCGTTGCTCCCCTGAAAGCGATTGCCGATGTTGCGGCGATTGTAAGCAATCTTGAAATTCTGGCGCGTCAGGGACTCGCACTGGCGCTCGACAATCGCGATGCCAACAGTGCGCTGGCCAGTACCCGTCCGACGATGGAGCTGTTGTACCGCTATGGCAAGGAACCGTTTCAGGTCGCGACGCCCGGCGCTGGCGGCCTGCCCGAGTTTGAAGAGTCGGCGCAGATCGGCGTGCGTGTGACCAACCCCCACTCGGCTCCCGTTTATCTGAGTCTGCTCGACTTCGGTTTGTCGGGAACGGTGGTGCCGATGTACCCGCCCAAGGGGGCCCACGAACCGCTGGCTTCCGGCGCGACGATCGATCTGTTGGTGCGCGATGGAGAACAGTGGGAGTTCTGGCTTCCCGAGAAGTACCCGTACCTTGCGGACGGCGCGCTGCCGGTGCGCGACGATGGACTCGAAACGATCAAGCTGTTCGCCACGACTTCGCCGACAAGCTTCGAGTTTCTCGAAGAGAAGGAAGGGGTGCGTTCAGCCGGAAGCTTGAGTGCCATTCAGGCGTTCTTCCAGGAACGCGTTGGCAAAGTGCAGGCTACCGCAACGCGTGAAGGGCGCAGAGTCGTCGCGGCGCCCGCGCCGGTGCTCGAAGATTGGACGACCGTCGTTGCACCGTTTGTGCTGCGTCGCAAAGACTGCCCGCCCATGCCGGTGCACATCACGCGACTGCTCGCGACTGAGGGGTGCGTCGTGCAACAGTCGGTTCCGATTGCACCGGCCACACCGGGTGCCGGGGCAGAGGCGGTGATTGAGATCCCGTCGCCAAATTCCGGCTTCGGTCAATTGCTGCTGGCAGTGTCCGTCGGCGGCACGGTGACTTGGCAGCGGCCTGATGCAGCGGCAATTGGCGCAACGATGCAGCGATACACGGTTCGCAGCATGTCGAGCGCAGCGCATGCGCGGGCGGCGTTTGTGTTTTTGCTCGATGCAAACGGGTCGATGGCACAGAGTACGACCGATGTACTGAACGGAATCAATTGATGGCGAGCACCGCAAGCACATTCTCGTATTCCGAACTTTCGATCACCATTTATCCGGGTGAGCCTGGCAAGTTCAAAGTGCGTGCATCGTCCGATCAGGGCTCCCTTCCGCAACCAGCAGATCTCGAACTACCGGTTTCGGCCGAACAACTGCCGGCGCTACTGGAGGAAATGGCGCGCGCCGTGTTACCGCAGTCAACGACGCGAGAGGGACGACGTGTCGCTGCAACGGCGGCTGCGCCAACGGTCAAGCCACGGGAGTTTGGTGTCAAGTTGTACAACGCACTCTTCCGCGGTGATGTGCAGCGATTACTCGACCTCACCCGCGGCAACGTACAGGCGAGTGCGACTCGTGGCCTACGCATCCGCCTGTCGTTCGAGAACTCGCGCGACGACATGGTACACGTGATGAGTTTACCGTGGGAGTTGCTCGCTGAGTCGGCATCATCAGATCCCATCTCGGTGTCGCGCCGTTATCCACTCGTACGCGCGCTCGACGTGATGATGCCGGCGGCGCCGGCGCCGTTTTCACCGCCGTTCAAAGTGCTGGTGATTGTTGCAAGTCCCAAGGGCGTGCCCGTACTCGATCTCGACGCGGAGAAAGCCAACCTTACCAAAGAGTGGGCCGGACTTCCCGGGGTGCAGGTGACGTGGATGCGCGGCGTCTTTGAAGACGTACGACGCTTTCTCGATCAGGAAGATCCACACGTGCTGCACTTCATGGGACACGGCGACTTCGACGCCGGCCAGGGTGTGCTGCTCTTTGAGACGCGCGAGGGTGAGGTGCGTCTGGTCAGTGGATCCGAGTTTGGCATGCTGATCAAGGACGAACCGTCGCTGCGCCTCGTCTTTCTCAATGCGTGCAAAACAGCGATGGTTGGCACCGCTTCAGCGACCGGCGCATTTGCCGGTGTCGCAACGGCACTGGTGCGCGCCGGCGTGACCGCCGTGCTGGCAATGCAGTTTCCGATTTCCGATCGCGCGGCCATCGTGTTCTCAAACACATTCTATTCATCGCTGATTGACGGACAGCCGGTTGACGGCGCCGTCGGCGAAGCGCGCAAGGAAGTGTTTGCGCCGATGCACGCCGAGTGGGCGACACCGGTGCTGTTCATGCGCTC
>Ga0105049_10006078_pt1 | contig 14060 bp, 11 predicted proteins | sample MAT06_FD_78087 | JGI IMG/M metagenome (GOLD analysis project Ga0105049, IMG submission 78087) | Freshwater microbial communities from Lake Fryxell liftoff mats and glacier meltwater in Antarctica - MAT-06 | ecosystem: Environmental > Aquatic > Freshwater > Ice > Liftoff microbial mat | place...
CTCGTTTGAGGGACAGATCAGCGAGAACTTGAAGGACGTCGCCGATCGTATTGGTCAGGCTGCGGGGTCGATGCAGGGCGAGTCGGCGTCGCGTCAGCAGGAGAAGGCGTTGGAGCGCACGCGGGATCTGGTGCGTGGGTTGCAGTCGTTGCGTGAGCGCGTCGCGGATCGCGCCAACGGCCAGGAGCAGGGCCAGCAGGGCCAGCAGGGCCAGCAGGGCCAGCAGGGCCAGCAAGGCCAGCAAGGCCAGCAAGGCCAGCAAGGCCAAGGACAATCTCGCGGCGGCAACGGCAGCGGCGCCCCGCAGGCCGGGGGCACGCCCAACAACTCATTCAACGGCGGTGGCGCCAACACCGGCCCAGCGCGCGGTATCGCGAGCAACGACGCACGACAGTTTGCCAGCGAGTTCCGTCTGCGTCGTGAAAATGCTGAAGGGCTGCGCAACGACCTGCGACGTCAGGGCGTCGATACGCGCGATCTCGACCGCGCCATCGAAAACCTGCGACAACTCGAATCGGGACGTGCCTTCAGCGACCCCAAAGGGCTCGAGCAGCTGCAAGGTGCGATGATCGAAGGGCTCAAGACCTTCGAGTTCGGTCTCTACCGCTCCCTCGGACTCGGTGAACAGGGGCGCCCGGCACTCGGCGCGAGTGCACCGGTGCCCGCTGAGTACCGCGCGATGATCGAGGAGTACTATCGGTCTTTGGCAGGCGACAGGAAGTCAAACAAGAAGCCCTGATCACCGGAGGCGGAGATGTTCACGTACGCCGATTATCCCAAGGTTGTGTGCGAAGACATTGTCCGCCTCCGCCGTCGCATCGTTCGATCCGGTTTGCCGGCCCGCCGTACCGACGACAACCTGATGATCGGTACGTGGAACGTGCGGCAGTTCGGTCAGGTGCATCGCAGTTGGGAGGAGAACGCAGGAAGTCCGAAGCGCAATCTGCGATCGCTCGCCTACATCGCTGAAGTCGTAAGAAATTTCGATGTCATCGCCATTCAGGAAATCAAACGCGACACCGCAGGAGTGCGGGTTCTCATCGACGAATTTCTGGGGTCGAACTGGGGACTCGTACTCAGCGATGTCTCCGGCGGACCGCTCGGCAACGCAGAGCGGCTCGGTTATCTGTACGATCGACGTCGCGTCACCCCGTCCGGACTCGCGGGCGAAGTCGTGTTGCCGCCGAATGAAGGGCTGATCCCGGCCGAGCAGTTCGATCGCACACCGTATGTCGTCGGCTTTCGCGCGGGCTCGGAGCGATTCTCGTTGCTCACCGCACACATTCGTTTTGGCAAGGGTGTCGACGATCGCAAGCCGGAGATCGAACGCCTCGCAAAGTTTACGGCAACCGAACTGCGTGATCGCGCACGATTCGAAGCGGCCGAAGAAGCGAATCTCATTGTACTCGGCGACTTCAACATCGAAGCGCGGCGACTCGACGATCCGCTGTTTGCTGCGTTTATTTCGTCGGGTCTCACCGTGCCCGAGGCGTTGCGCAATGTGCAATCAAACTTCGGGTCGGTGGTGAAGCACTACGATCAGATCGCGTGGTTCATGGGCGATCTCAAGTTGCTGTCAAAAGGCGCGGCCGGCGTCATTGATTTCCGGAACGCCATCTATCGCGAACTCACGCCGCGGCAGGTAACCGATCGTGTATCCGATCACCTGCCAATGTGGGTGGAGTTTGTCATTGATCGGAGCACCGAGACGCTCGCGCACGCGCTCGGCGTGGACCCGGCAGCGCCGGATCCGTTCATCACGATTCCGGACTGAGTCAGGCGCGCGCTTTCGCGTCCTCGCGCGCCTGCGACTGCGTGCTGTCCGCCCACAACTGGCGCGTGACGCGCAGCAGCACCAAGCCGCTCACGAGCAACACGCCGCTCAACATCCACGCCACCGGCAAGCGCGATGGATCGCCTGACGCGTAGAGGAAATTTCCGATCGCGAAGAGCGACGACCAGATCACCACGCACCCGGCAATCCAACCGACGAATGCGGCACCGACACGATTCTCCGTTGCCACTTCGGCGTCGGAAATTCCGGCCGCCGCACGAATTTCCGTCCATCCCGGTCCTGCCGGTTTGACCTTCTGCACAAACGCAATCAACGTCGCGCGGTCGGTCACCGGCCCAACGAACGCCGTGATCAGCCACGCGATGGTGGTGATGCCTACTTGCACGATTGTCGTCGTCGCGAAATCAGCACCCGGCATGAGCTTGGGCACGGCGAGTGACGTGACCAACGACATTCCCATCGCGACGATCTCGCACCACGCCGAGACACGCCACCAGAACCACCGGGCCATGTAGAGCAGCCCTGTGCCGGCACCGATCGACAGCAGCACCTGAAACGCCTGCTGGGCAGAGCTCATGCCGAGGCTGAGTAGCGCAGCGAAGACATAGAGGCCAACCGTGGAGAGTCGACCTGCATTCACATAGTGCGATTCTGTTGCGTCTTTCTTGATGAAGCGACGATAGAAATCGTGCACCAGATACGACGATCCCCAATTCAAGTGCGTGAGAATCGTCGACGAATTAGCAGCGAGCAGTCCACCGATCATCAAGCCCACAAAGCCGACGGGCAGAAACTTGAGCATTGCCGGAAACGCGGAGTCGTGTCCGATGAGTGCAGCGTCAGCGTTGGGAAATGCGGCTTTGATCGACGCGAGGTCGGGGTAGATGATGATCGAGCAGAGCGCGGTGATGATCCACGGCCACGGGCGCAAGACGTAGTGCGCAATGTTGAAAAAGAGTGTGCCGCCGAGTGAGTCCTTTTCGGATTTGGACGCGAGCATGCGTTGCGCGATGTACGAACCGCCGCCGGGTTCGGCGCCCGGATACCAGTTGGCCCACCAGCTGATGGCGACCGGCATGATGAAGATCATCAGTGCGAGTTCCGACATGCTGAAGTTGGGGAGCATGTCGAGAATCGGCTGACCGGCGCCGTCCTTCACCGACATCACCGGCTGTGCGTTGGCGGCCGTGCTCTGCACCACTTGCAGCGTGGAGAGTTTGGAGACGAGAAGTTTGAGTCCGACCCACCCGTTCGCATCGCCAGCGAGTCGACGTCCCACTTCAACGAGCGAGAACCACGCCGCCGCGAACACGGCCGTCATCTTAATGAAGAACTGGATCATGTCGATGACCAGCACGCCCCAGAGCCCCGAGTGAGCAGCAAACGCAACGTTCAGCACGCCGCAGATCAGAATGGTTTGCCAAGGCGGAAGCCCGAACAAAATGTTGGCGATCTTGCATGCGGCCAAGGTCACCATCCCCATGATGAAGCAGTTGAAAAACAGGCCGAGGTAGATGGCGCGAAAACCGCGCACGACTGAGGCTGATTTCCCCGAGTAGCGCAGTTCGTAAAACTCGAGGTCGGTGAGCACCCCCGAGCGACGCCAGAGACGCGCGAAAAAAAAGACCGTCGAGACGCCAGTGAGCACGAACGCCCACCACTGCCAGTTGCCGGCAACGCCGTAGCGTCGCACTTGCTCGGTCACCCAGTTCGGCGTATCGGACGAAAAGGTCGTGGCCACCATCGAGAGCCCGGCAAGCCACCACGGGACCGAGCGTCCCGATCCGAAGAACTCCGCCGTGCTCGACCCAGACCGCTTGGCGAGAAAGAGCGCTGGGACGAAACAGACCAGAATGGAAGCAGCGGCGATAACCCAGTCGATCCAGGAAATGCTCATGGGCAGGCGAGGGGCAGGAAACGAGATGCGGTCAGAAGTCGGGAAAACGTTGGCCCGGCGATGCACGCAAGCTGTGCGGTGGACGGGAGTGCGGCAACGCACATCCGGAGGCAGACCGATCGCCAAAACGACTTCCGGGGGTAGCGGACGTCTGGCACATTCTACTCATGCTACCGACTGAGGTGCTCGGGTGCCTTCGAGAGGCAGTGGAGGGGACGTACGCACTCGGCTCCGAGCTGGGCGGCGGCGGCATGTCCCGCGTCTTCCGCGCCACTGAAATCGCGACCGGCCAGCAGGTCGTGATCAAGCTGCTCCCTCCCGATCTCGCAGCCGATATCTCCCTCGCGCGCTTCAAACGTGAGATCGACGTGGCCGGTCGGATGCAGCATCCTAACATCGTCCCGATGCTCACCAGCGGGGAGGCAAGTGGACTCCCGTGGTTTGCGATGCCTTTCATTGACGGCGAATCGCTGCGCGAACGCCTGAGTACACACGGCAGCATGTCCATCGCCGATGCCCGACACATTCTGCGCGATATGGCCAGCGCCCTGGCCTACGCACATCGACGCGGCGTGGTGCACCGCGATATCAAGCCTGAGAACGTACTCCTCTCCGACACCGTCGCGATGATCGTGGACTTTGGCGTCGCCAAAGCCCTCATGAGCGCCGACGACAACCCCACCGAGGACGTCGGCCCAAAGCTCACGACGCGTCGGATCGCGCTCGGCACGCCCACCTATATGTCGCCCGAACAGGCGTCCGGCGATCCGCGGGTGGGCACACGCGCCGACATTTACGCGTGGGGCATTGTTGGTTACGAACTGTTGGCCGGCCGCACGCCGTTCGAAGGGCGGAGCCTGCACGGTCAACTTCGCGCTCACGTGAAGGAAGCTCCGGTGCCCCTCTCGGTCTACCGGCCCAATGCGCCTGCGTATCTCTCGGACTTGATTATGCGCTGCTTGGCCAAGTCGCCCGTGGACCGTCCACAGCTCGCGGAATCGATCGTTGAGGCGCTCGACGAAGGGATTCGCGCAACGCCGGTCGCCCCTTTAGAAGCGCACGACGTCGGCCTCGCACGTTCGCACGCGCCGGAACCGACGATCGCACTGAATGTGGCCGTTATGCAACCGATGAATCGTGCGGCACCAATCGTCAGTGCGGGTGGCACCGCGGGGTTGTCCATGCCTTCGTCAGTCGTGCCCCCGGCGAGATCAGCAACCGCAATAATACTCGGGTTTGTCGCGGTCGCTGTCCTCGCTGCCCTAGTGCTGATTCTGCGCTGAACGCGCGCGTTCAGGTGCCGCTGTACCACTCGTAGCCGCGGCCGGTCCAATAGCCGCGCGTGACAAGAGCGATTGCGGGAGGGGAAAGGGGAGCACATCAAGCATCATGAGGGCGAAGAGCACGAGCATGTTGGCCATGACGATGCGCAGCCATGGATTGGTGCTGATGCTGCCGAAGAGCGTACCGGTGAGCCAAGCAATGAGCCCCAGCGTCGCGTAGGCCAGCGACAGGCCAAGCACGTATGCGCTCGTGAGTGCCATCACGCAGCCAAGCGAACGAGACGCGGACGGTCCACCGACCACTGCTGCGGTGATCGGGATCATCGGATGGATGCACGGCGTCAGGCTCGTCAGCACGCCACGGAAGAAAACCAGCGGCACGGCCGTCGCGGGTGATTGGGACAGCAACGCGGCGATTTGCGGGAGCGGCATGGCGGAGGCGTGCGAAGGAGATCGGGCGAGGCGCGAGTACGGGACGAACGTTCGCATGATTCTGGCGCACGTAGACGGGGGTGCGTCAGATAGTTCCGCCAACTGTCCGACGGCCAGCAGTTCACCGAGCGCTTGCTGAGTGAGCGGGTCGGCCCACCGCCGTCGCGCTGAAGCGGGCGGGCTCCTGAGGTCAGGTTCCAGTCAGGATGTCCGCATTAGGCTCCGGGCATTCGTGCTCCGGGGCGCTTGGCCCTTGAGGAACTTCTTTGATTTTTGGAACCGATGCCTGCTTTCCCTACCCTGTGCGACACGGCCGGAGTGCGTCCGACGCCGTTCATGCGCACGGCCCGACTTTCGCTCGTCACCCTCGTTACGGCGATGCTGGCCGTTCCCCTTCACGCCACGGCACAACAAGCCACTCAAACCGATACAGTCGTCCCGCCCTTCGCGCGGGCCCGTCGGCTCTCTGCGCAGGATGTGGCCAAAAAGAAGGAGGGCACCTTCTTCACCGGGCTCCCCGACCTGAGCTCCGACCCGGTCGCTGGCCAGGGACTGGGTGTGCGCGGCGCGATGTTCTTCAATGGCCGCCGCTCCGATCCGCTGTTTGCATACACGCCATACCGGGCGCGCCTGTCCGTGGCAGCCTTCGCCACCACGGCGGAGGCGCGGGAGTTCGCGGCGCGAATTGACCTGCCCTACGCCTTCGGGCGCCCGTGGCGACTCAAGCTCGATCTCAAGGTCGGCGACAACCCGGCCAATCTGTACTTCGGGAGTACGGAGGCCACGCTGGGTCCGCTCACCCTGCCGTCCGGCGGCGCAACCTTCGCCACGTACAAGGACTTCGATGTGGCGCGCAAGACGCTGCGCCCGGGAGGGCCGACCGAAGCGGCGCGGGTGACGGATGCGCTCTCCAATCGCTTCGGCGAACAGGAGCTGATGTTGAACATCAAGGCCGACTACGCATTGGGGGGTGGACGCTGGCGGGTCCTCGGCGGATACGAGATCCAGCGCTTGCGCTACCGCACGTTCGCCGCGCGGTCGGCCGATGCCGTGGACCCGGTCAGCGGCGCGAGTACGAAGGCGCCTAACGGCATCTCCTTGCTCGAGCGCGATGCGCAGCAGGGCGCTGTCTCGGGGCTGGCCGGCGGTCGTGTGTCTATCCTGCAGCAGGCGCTCCTCTACGACACGCGGGATTTTGAGCCCGATCCCACCAAGGGCTTCTACTTCGAAGTCGGCAACGAGTTGTCGGCCCCGGCGATCGGCTCTGAGTTCACGTTCGACAAGCTCTTCGTCCAGGCGAAGGCGTTTCGCCGGCTTCCCATCGGGCCGCGCACCGTACTCGCCGGCCGGTTGGGTGTCGGCAACATCTTCGGCGGTAACGCACCGTTTTTCGAGTTTCAGGACCAGTGGAGCCCGGACGGAAGCGTGAACGCACTGGGTGGGGCGCGGTCGCTCCGAGGCTACCGGGCGAACCGTTTCCTGGCCCGGTCGCTGTGGTTCGCCAACGCCGAGCTTCGCACCCGCATCGGCGAAACGAAGATCAGGGGGCAGCGGTTTGCCCTCGGCGTGGCACCGTTCGTCGATGCCGGCACCGTGCGTGATCGCTGGCAGGATCTGGACTTCAGTCGAGTGCGCTGGTCCCAGGGTATCGGCGCGCGACTGGCGTGGAACCAGAGCACGATCATCTCGTTCGACGTGGGTCGATCGCGCGAGGACCGGCTCGTGTACCTCGGCATCGGACAGGCGTTCTGACCGAGTGACGAATCGGAGCCCAGAGTCCCTCAGCGACGAGCGGCCGCCTGCGCTAGACTCCCAATTCGTCGAGTGCGGCGACCGGTCGCCGCGAGCTGACGCCTCCCTTCAGCGACTCCGTCCCAGAATTTTATGCGCCTACTGGTCGCGGAAGACGACCCCCATCTGCGTGATGTGCTCGTGCGCGGGCTGCGGGATCTGGCCTATGCGGTCGACGCGACCGGCGACGGGGCGGAAGCGTTGACCTTGGCCGTCGTGCACGACTACGACGCGCTGGTGCTCGACGTCCTGCTCCCGGGGAAGGACGGGCTGACGGTGTGCCGCGACCTTCGCACACGCGGGTTCACGGTGCCGATCCTGCTGCTCACCTCTCGCGACGCTGTAGAGGACCGCATCGGCGGACTCGATGCCGGCGCCGACGACTATCTCACCAAGCCGTTTGCCTTCGGCGAGTTGAGCGCGCGGTTGCGTGCCCTGCTCCGCCGCCCGGTGGGGGTTTTGCCAACGGTACTCACGGTTGCCGATCTCGAGATCGACTTGAAGCGACTGGAGGCGCGTCGAGGTGGCGAGATTCTGCCACTGACCGCGCGTGAGTTCACCTTTCTGGCGTATCTCGCCCGACAGGCGGGCCGTGTGGTGCCCCGGGCCGAACTTGCCGAGCACGTGTGGGATGCCAATCACGATCCGGCCGCGAACTTGATCGACGTCTACGTGAGCCGGCTACGCCGCAAGCTCGAGGGAGACGGCCGCTCGGCGCTGCTGCACATCCGGCGAGGCGCGGGCATCCTCCTCGGGGAGGTTCCCCTGGGCAGCGACGCCGGATGAGCCGCGCGCTGACGAGGGGCGCGCCGGCGAGCCGCGCAACACTGCCGCGATCGATTCGCGGACGGCTCACCGCATGGTACGCCATCGCCCTCACCGGGGGGCTGTTGGTATTCGCGTTTGCGTCACTGGCTGTGCTCGCGGTGGAGCTGGAGCGACGCAACGACCAATTTCTGGTCGATGCGCGGCGCGCGTTCCTCGTCGAACTGGAGGTCGAGCTGGGCGAGATGCCGACCAGCGTGGAGGCCATCGATCGCGCGCTGCGCGAAGTGCATTTCGAAGGGACACGTTTCCTTGTCCTCGCCGAGCCCGCTGGGCGAGTGCAGTCCACGCCGGCGGATGTGCGCATCGCGCCCAGCGGCGAGGCCTACGCCGACGAAGCTCGCCTCGTGTTCGACTCAATCGTCGTCGCGCAGCTGCGCGAGCTTCGGGCCGCACTGCAGCCAGCAAGCAAATCGCCGGATGTCCGCACACCGCAGATTTTCACCATCACAGCGGCTGAGACAGCTGCGGGGAGTGCGCCCGCACGAGCGGCCGTGGCCGGCGAGGACGCCCGGGTCGCGATCGACGTCGTGAGACTGCGGGACGGGTACTTCGCGGTGGCCGCGCTTCGCGAGCGACAGGGCATCCACGAGACACTGCGGGAGGTGCGGCGCGCGTATCTGTTCGTAATCCCATTCATTCTGCTTCTCGCCATAGGCGTGGGCTATTGGCTCGCCCGTCGTGCGCTCGTGCCAGTGGCCACGATGAGTCGGCAAGCTCGGCGCATCGGCATGGCGTCGCTGCACGAGCGACTGCCGGTGCAAAACCCGGACGACGAGCTCGGTGCGCTGGCCGGAGTGATGAACGAATTGCTGGCTCGGCTGGACGGGGGCATCGCGCAGCAGCGGCGGTTCGTCGCGGATGCGTCGCACGAGTTGCGCACACCCGTGGCGATTTTGCGAGCTGAGGCGGAGGTGACGCTGTCGCATTTATCGCGCTCGGAGGGCGAGTATCGGAATGCGCTCGAAGTGATGGGTCTCGCCACGAACCGACTGTCGCGGATTGTGGAGGACTTGTTCCTGCTCGCACGGGCGGACGGCGGCCAGCGCATGATCGAGGCGCGGGCCGTGTACCTCGACGAACTGCTCGCGGACGTGGTGCGGGCGATCACTCCGGTGGCAGCACAACGCGATGTCGTAATCGCCTTTGGATCGCCGCCCACCACGGATGCAGGGCCAACCTGCTTCGGGGACGCCAACCTGCTGGACCGACTATTCCTCAACCTGCTCGACAACGCAGTGAAGCACTCTCCGCCAGGCGGTCGGGTTCAGGTCTCACTACACAGAAATGGTGACTGGCATCTGATCGACGTGCGGGACGAGGGAATCGGCATCCCGCCGGAGGCGCAGCCGCTGGTATTCGACCGCTTCTACCGCGTCGATACGGCACGGGCGCGGGAGGCGTCGGCTTCTTCCCCCCAAAGTCCGGAGCCACCCGCTGCCCGCAACGCGTCCCCGCAGCACTCGTCCGGGGCCGGACTCGGCCTCGCTATCGCGCGGTGGATTGCGGAGGCGCACGGCGGTGCGGTCACGTTGCACGAGAGCGGCCCGCTGGGCTCGTGCTTCCGCGTGTTGCTGCCAACCCACTGAGGCAGCAGCCATGCTTGTCAGAGAATCTGCCGCCGCGCTGCTTACGGACCATGCGGCGGCCGCAGCGCACGACGACGATAGTCCGGTTGGCTTCGCACTCGTTGCGATGCTCACCCACGACGCGGCGCACCTCCAGAAACAAGGATGTGCGTCCGACGCACATGTGGCAGGGCATCGGGCCGAGTCTGCGCGAGGACTGGACCGCGAGCCCCGCGTGGTGAGCAGCCGTCCGCTTTCCAGCAACAGCCCTCGCGAGATGAGCGACTGATCGGCGTAGCCAGTGATGAAGAGCACCCGGACATCGGGTTGTTCTTCGCGTGCGCAAAGAGCCACGTCAACGCCAGAGCCGCGCGGAAGCACAACACATGTCACCACCGCCCAGCACGACGGAACCCTCGGTTTGCAGCACCCGGGTGACGAAGCGCCGTATCGCCGGATCATCCGCTTGGATCAACACACTGCGCGGCGCTACCGTCCGCGGCCCGTCGGAGATCGGCTTTGATTCCCCTTCGGTGACCTCCCACCACACAGACGGTCCCGCAGAACCCGGTCGGGATCCAGCGCCCCTTCACGAGGCGCTCGAACAGGAACACGGTCCCGAACTCGCCGATGACATGCGCGAGCACCAGCACCGCCGTAGTGCCTATCGACTCGTCGGCGACGAGCACGGTGGCCAGCGCGTTTGTAGCCGCAATCGCCACGATGACAAGGCCGCGCTGCCGCCGAGGAAACAGCAGCAGGCACGTGATCCCAACGGCCGTCGCTGGCCAGAGCCCGAGGCCGCGTCCCGTCTGCTTCACCAGCAGTAACGGGAAACCCGACGGCCATCATCTGACCGTGTTCACCGCGCCCGCGTTGGTGCGCCACGCGCGACGGATGGTGCCGTGGCTTGCGCGGGCAGCCCCAGTCTTGTGCCGATGCGGGTGAGACCAGCCGAGTGGAGACGCGAAGCTGCGCACCGAGCTTCTGCACCGAACCTTCCACCAACGCACTCACGTCGAGTCGCTACCCAACCTCGGTGGGCGTGAGGGCGGATTCGGCATAGGCGCGCACCGTAGTGCGCGCCGACACGCGTAGCTCGGGCACTTCGGCGAGTTGGCCCATCAACTCGTCCGTGAGCCCAGCGGCGATGTAGGCGTCGTCGGCACCGCCGATGCGTTCGAAGGGCAGCACCGCCAGCCCGGGGCGCGCCTTAGCCATGCTTACAGCGTTCGGCGTCGGGCTCGCGCTGCCGCGATGGGTCGTCCACCACGTCACGCCAGCGCCGAGTGCGATGACGAGCGCCGCCGCCGACAGCATCAGCACGCCCCGGCCGCCGCTCTGGGTGTTGGACTGCGTATTTGTCTGCGTTTTCGCGTGATCGCTTGCTAGCGATCTTGCCGCCGGTGCCTTTGCCGCCGGTGCCTTTGCCGCCGACTCGAGCAGCCCCGCGAACGACTCGGCCGTGGGGCGGTCGATCATCTCCTTTGAAAGCCCGCCCATGATGACGTCGCTGAGCGCGGGTGAGACCGCCGGCGCGACCTCTGCCAGCGGTGGCGGCGCCTTGACCACGTGCGCGGACATCACCTGCTGCGGTGAGCCCGAGAAGGGAGGCTGCCCCGCCAGCAGCTCGTAGCCGACCGCGGCGAGGGAGTACACATCGGCGCGACCGTCGATCGCCGGGTCAGCCAACACCTGTTCGGGGGCCATGTACGTCACCGTCCCGATGGACATTCCCGCGGACGTCAGTGAGCCGTGTGCCGAGCCGTCGCGGAGGACCTTGGCAATGCCGAAGTCGGCGAGGACAGGCTCCCCTTGGGCCAGCAAGATGTTATCCGGCTTGATGTCGCGGTGGACCACACCTTCGCGATGGGCGAAGGCGAGCGCGCGTGCGAGCGGCATGAGCAGACGGATCACTTCCGCCTCGGGCAGCGGGCCGTCGCGCGCCAGCCGCGCCGCGAGCGACTCGCCGGCCACGAATGGCATGACGTAATACAGCAGAGAACCCAGGCACGAATCGTGGGATAGGGGCGAGTCGCCGCGGACGTTGCGCTGTCGCGCGCATTGCATCCTGCGTAACATCTCGTAGCCGACACGGAGCGCCGTGGCACGGCGTCTTGCCACCGCTCTCACCGAGCACCGTAGATGTCGATCACCGTACCCAGTCCCTACGACACGGGACTCGACCGGAACGCGGCCAACCATGCCGCCCTGACGCCGCTGAGCTTGATCGACTGGGCCGCGACCGCGTGCCCCGAGCGAACCGCGGTCATTCATGGCGCGCGTCGCTCTACTTGGCGTGAGACGTACGCGCGGTGTCGCCGGCTGGCCTCTGCCCTGTCCGCACGCGGAATCGGCCGCAACGATACCGTCGCGGTCATGTTGCTCAACACGCCCGAGATGTACGAGTGCCAGTTCGGCGTGCCGATGAGCGGCGCGGTGCTCAATTGCCTCAACGTGCGCCTCGACGCCCCAACCATTGCGTTCATGCTCGATCACGGCGAGGCGAAGGTGCTCATCACTGATCGCGAATTTTCCGACGTGATTGCCGATGCGCTGTCGCGCTGCGTCGTGAAGCCGCTGGTAATCGATGTGATGGATGCCGAGTACACCGGCCAGGGCGATCGGCTGAGCGAGGTCGACTACGAAGCGTTCTTAGGTGGCGGAGATCCGACCTACGCGTGGCGCGGACCTGACGACGAGTGGGATGCCATCGCCCTCAACTACACGAGCGGGACCACCGGCGACCCCAAGGGCGTCGTGTATCATCATCGCGGCGCGTACCTCAATGCGCTGGGAGAGATCGTCGCGTGGGGCATGCCCCGCTTCGCGGTGTATCTCTGGAGCGTGCCGATGTTTCACTGCAACGGATGGTGCGTGACCTGGGCCATGGCGGCGCTCGCCGGCACCAACGTCTGTCTCCGACGTGTCGAGACCACAACAATGTTCGCGCTCATCAAGGAGCACGGCGTCACCCACTACGGTGGCGCGCCCATCGTGCACAACACCATGCTGGCCGCGCCCGATGAGCAGTGGCACGGCGTGCCGCCCGGTCTGAAAGGGTACATCGCAGGTGCAGCGCCGCCGGCGTCGACAATTGAAGCGATGGAGCGGCGCGGCGTCGAACTCACGCACGTGTACGGACTGACCGAGGTGTACGGACCCGCAACCATTTGCGTGAAGCAGCCCGAGTGGGAATCGCTCGCACAGAGCGAGCGCGCCGTGCACAACGGCCGGCAGGGGGTGCGATTCCAGGTGGAAGAGGCGGTGGATGTGGTGGACCCGAACACGCTCACGCCCGTCCCCCAGGACGGCGAGACGATGGGCGAGATCGTCTTTCGCGGCAACATCACGATGAAGGGCTACCTCAAGAATCCGGCTGCTACCGCTGCGGCGTTCGCCGGAGGATGGTTTCACTCCGGCGATCTCGCGGTGATTCACCCCGACGGATACCTCAAGGTGAAAGATCGCGGCAAAGACATCATCATCTCCGGCGGCGAGAACATCAGCTCACTCGAGGTGGAGGACGCACTCCATCGGCATCCCGCGGTGTTTGCGGCCGCCGTGGTCGCGCGCCCCGATGCCAAGTGGGGCGAGACACCATGCGCCTACGTCGAGCTCAAGCCGGGGCATGCGACCACGGAACGCGAGTTGATCGACCACTGCCGCGACAATCTCGCGCACTACAAAGCGCCGACGGCGGTCGTGTTCGGGGCACTGCCCAAAACGTCGACCGGCAAGATTCAGAAGTTCGTCTTGCGTCAACGCGCCCATTCGGCGGACGCCATCACATGATGTGTGGTCGCATGAGCGCACCTGCATGAGCGTACGCGCAATCACATGAGCGCTGGCGAAAGCGAACAGTACGGTTTCCTGACCGCCGCGGGTCGCCGACTCGAGTATCGCTGGATCGAGCCGACCGCACCGGATCGTCCAACCCTTGTGTTCCTGCACGAAGGCCTCGGGTCGATCGCGCAATGGAAGACGTTTCCCGATACCATCGCGGCGGCAACAGGCTGTGGCGCCCTGCTGTACTCGCGCTATGGCTTCGGGCAGTCGGACCCGCTGGCCGAGCCTCGTGACGTCGATTACCTGGCGCATGAGGCGCTGGTTGTACTCCCAGCGGTGCTCGCCGAACGCGGCATCGTCGATCCGATTCTCGTTGGACACAGCGACGGCGCGACGATTGCTTTGCTCTATGCGTCGGACGCTCGATGGTCGACCCGCGCCCTCGTCATCGAAGCACCACACGTCTTCGTTGAGGACGCCGGACTGACGGGGATCGAGCGCGCGCGCGAGGCCTACCACAACGGCGATTTGCGTCGAAGGCTCGGCCGGTACCATCGCGACGTGGACGCAATGTTCAGCGGATGGGCCGACACTTGGCTGCGCCCGGAGTTCCGCGCGTGGAACATGGAGTCGCGCTTACCGGGTGTACGGTGTCCCGTGTTGCTCATCCAGGGAGTCGA
>Ga0105049_10006079_pt1 | contig 14060 bp, 8 predicted proteins | sample MAT06_FD_78087 | JGI IMG/M metagenome (GOLD analysis project Ga0105049, IMG submission 78087) | Freshwater microbial communities from Lake Fryxell liftoff mats and glacier meltwater in Antarctica - MAT-06 | ecosystem: Environmental > Aquatic > Freshwater > Ice > Liftoff microbial mat | place...
CGGTGGAGTTGGCGCGCCGCAACGACCTGTTCTTCGCCCAGTACCAGGCCGGCACACTGGATATCCACGACTACGTGCGTTTCGCCACCGAGGCGATCCGCCTGCATGGCGCCCAGGCGTCCAAGGCGGCCCACGCGCGCTTCATGGACAGCGTGGTGCGACCGGCCATGCGCGCGCCGGCGCTCGATCTTGTGCGGCAGCAACAGCAGCGCGGCGACCAGGTTGCGATCATCACCGCCACCAATGAATTCGTGACGCGTCCGATTGCCGACGCGCTCGGCGTGCCGGACCTGATCGCGGTTGAACTCGAACGCGACACGGCGCCCGGCGGCAGCGGCTGGATCACCGGTGAGATCCGTGGTGTGCCTTCGGCCCGTGACGGCAAGGTGCTGCGGTTCGGCGAATGGCTGCACAGCCGGTCGCTGGATTGGCGCGATGTGCACGTCACTTTCTACTCCGATTCGAGCAACGACCTGCCACTGCTCGAGCGCGCCGATCAACCGGTGGCCACCAACCCGGATGCCCGACTGCGCGCGACCGCGCTTGCGCGCGGATGGCGCATACTGGAACTGTTTCCCGACACACAATGATCAAGAACTTCATCGACAAAATCCTCGGCAAGAAGCCTGCAAGCAGCGCCAAGCCCCACTTCGGCAAACGCCGCGATGTTCCGGTCGAAGAACACAGGATCAATCCCGACCTGGTCGACGAACGCGCCGTCAATGTGGTGCGCACGCTCAAGCAGGCCGGGTTCGAAGCCTATATCGTCGGCGGCGCGGTGCGCGATCTGCTGGTCGGCTTGCGGCCCAAGGATTTCGACGTCGCCACCAATGCGACACCCGAGCAGGTCAAGGGGCTGTTTCGGCGTGCCTTCATCATCGGGCGGCGTTTTCGCATCGTGCACGTGGTGTTCGGACGCGGCCGGGAACACGAGGTGATCGAGGTCTCGACCTTCCGCGCCTATCTCGACAACGCCATCGCCGGGCAGGTCAGTGGCAACGAGCGCACCAGCAAGAGCGCGCTGGCCGGCATGACGCACGCGGTCGATGCCAGTGGCCGCGTGCTGCGCGACAACGTCTGGGGCCCGCAGGAGCACGATGCCGTGCGGCGCGACTTCACGATCAATGCCATGTATTACGACCCCGAGACACAGATCGTGGTGGACTACCACGGCGGCATCAAGGACTCCGGCAAACGGGTGCTGCGCATGATCGGCGACCCGGCGCAGCGTTACCGTGAAGACCCGGTGCGCATCATCCGTGCGATTCGTTTCTCGGCCAAGCTCAAGGCCCTGGGTTTCACGATCGAGCCCAAGACCGCCGCGCCGCTCGTCACGATGAAGGGTCTGCTGGCCGACGTACCACAAAGCCGCCTGTTCGACGAGATGCTCAAGTTGCTGCAAACCGGGCACTCGCTGGCGTCGATCGCGCAGCTCGAGGAGTTGGGCCTGGGCCAGGGCATCTATCCGTTGCTCGATCTCGTGGTCGAGCGGGCCAAGCAGCCATTCGTCCACGCGGCATTGCAGGACACGGACCGCCGCGTGGGTGAGGGCAAACCGGTTGCCCCCAGCTTCCTGCTGGCATGTGTGTTGTGGTCCGACGTGCGTGCGGGTTGGGACCGGCGCATGTTGGGGGCCGAGCGCCTGCCGGCGTTTGCGGCACTGCAGGACGCCATCGACCAGGTATTTGCCGAACGTATCGGCGACGTCTCGGGTGGCGGCAAGCTGGCCTCCGACATGCGCGAGATCTGGATGATGCAGCCGCGTTTCGAAAAACGTGTCGGCAGCGCAGCCTTTGGCCTGGTGGACCAGGCGCGCTTCCGGGCCGCCTTCGACTTCATGCGCCTGCGCGCCGATATCGGCGAGGTGGAAGAGGTATTGGCCGACTGGTGGCAGGAATTTAGCATGGCAACCGACAGCCTGCGTACCGACATGGTGGAGGAGGTGCGTGCCGAGCAGGGGCGCCGCGTAGCGCGCGCGCCCAGGCCGGCCAAAGCGGCTGCGGCGCGTGTGGAGCCCGGCGCCGCTGACACGCAGACCCCACCAAGCGCGGAGCATGCACCGCACGCTGGTGTTGCGGCCACGTCGGATGAGGGCCCGAAGAAGCGCCGGCGCCGGCGCCGCCCCAGCGCTGCTGCAAGGCCGCCCGGCGACGTGGATGGCAATAGCGGCGATTGAGCGCGCCCGGGCGGGGGCTGCCGGGCGCGATCCGGTGACAGCCTACGTGGCGCTGGGAGCCAATCTGGGTGACGCGTTGGCCACGGTCCGGCGCAGCATGGCCGATATCGGCGCCTTGGCGGGAGTGCAACTGCTGCGCAGCTCGTCGCTGTACCGCACCGCACCGGTTGACTCCAGCGGGCCGGCTTACATCAACGCCGTGGTGATGCTGTCCACGTGCCGCACCGCGCCCGATCTGATGGCCGCATTGCAGCAGATCGAACAGGCAGCGCTGCGCGAACGGCCATACCGCAATGCGCCACGCACGCTCGATCTGGATCTGTTGTTGTATGGCGGCGCCCGGATCGACAGCGCCGCGCTGCAGTTGCCGCACCCGCGCATGTGGCAGCGGGCATTCGTGCTGGTGCCGCTGGCACAGATCGCCCCGGAGCTTGTCAGTGACGGGCAACTGCAGCAGGTGGCCGATCAGGCCTGCGAGCCGATCCGCTGAGCGCAGCGCTTGGGCGCGGCGCTTGTCAGTCGATCTCGGCAATCATCTCGATTTCGACGCAGGCCCCCATCGGGATCTGGGCCACACCGAAGGCGCTGCGTGCATGGGCGCCGTTGTCACCGAATACCTGGCCGATCAGTTCGCTGGCGCCATTGGTCACCAGGTGCTGTTCGGTGAAATCGCCGGTGGAGTTGACCAGTGACATCAGCTTGACAATGCGTTTGACGCGGTTCAGGTCACCGCCGACGGCGACGTGCAGGGTGCCCATCAGGTCGATTGCCACGGCGCGGGCGGCTGCCTTGCCGTCGTCGGTCGTCATGTTCTTGCCGAACTGGCCGACCCAGGGCTTGCCGTCCTTCTTGGCGATATGGCCGCTGAGAAACACCAGCTTGCCGGTCTGCACGAATGGCAGATAGGCCGCCGCAGGAATGGACACCGGTGGCAGCGTGATGTCGAGTTCGGTCAGTTTGTCGTAGACGTTCATGTTTGTTCCTAATCAGCGGGGATGGGCGCCAGATGGCTGGCGCAAAGTGGTGCGTTCGATTCGTCCAGCGGTGCCACGGTGACGGCTACCGCAAGCTCGTGGTTGGCGCCGCCGTGTAGCACACCGCGGATCGGCGACACGTCGGCGAAGTCGCGTCCGACTGCCAGCAGCACATAGTCTTCGCCCGGTGTGCCCCAGCCCCGGCGGTCGTTGGTCGGGTCGAAGTCGAACCAGCAATTTTCTTCATCGAGGCCCGGCAATGCGACCGAGACCCACGCATGCGACGCGTCCTGGCCGATCAGACGCGGCGTGCCCGGCGCAGGGTGCGTCAACAGGTAACCGCTCACGTATCGCGTGGCCAGGCCCAGCGAGCGCAGGCAGGCGAGCATGATGTGCGCAAAGTCCTGGCACACACCCTTGCGCTGCTCCAGGGCCTGCAGCGCCGGGGTATGGATTTCGGTGCTCTCGTTGTCGTAGGTGAAGTCGGCATGCATGCGGTGCATCAGGTCCGCGCAGGCGGCGAGCAAGCCCGTGGCAGGCGTGAAGCTGGGGCGGGCATAGTCGGCGAACTGCGCGTGGCGCGGCACGTAGGGCGATGGGAACACGAACTGCGCATTGGCATCGAAACTCGCCCCCGCGCGGTAACGGTAATGTTCCCGCACCTGCTCCCACGGCAGGTCGTCGGGCGGCGCTGTCCGGGACCGCGTGTCGACCGTGCTGATGGCGATCACCTTGAGCTGGTTGTGCGGAATCTGCAGCGAGATGAAGGTGCGCAGGTTGCCGAAGACATCGCGCGTTGTCTTGTGCTGCGATGGCACTGGCGTGACTTCGAGATGGTGCGACAACAAATCCTGGCAGGCCGATTGCATGGGTTGCAGGCAGGCGATGTGCTGCGCCACGTCCACGGGCGGCGCGTAGTCGTACAAGGTCTCGTGAGTGATCTGCAGTCGCATCACATACCTACACTGCGTTCGGCTTCGCCCGAGTGGGTGAAGTAGGTCGCACTGACCAGTTCACAGATGTCGTAGGCCGATTGGGCGCATTGCTCCAGCACGGCCATCAGAGCCGGCATCGCGATCTGCTCGTGTGGCGTGCCCTTCGCATCGGTGCCTTCGGCGTCGGCTGGAACCACCAGACAAAGCTCGGCCAACGTCCAGTCTGCCGGATTGGGCACCTGCAGCGACATTGGACTCAGTTCGTTGGGCTCACTACCGGCCAGCTTGGCCAGGCGCCCGCGCAAGGTGTGCGCAACCCATGCCAGCGAGCGCGGGTTGTCGCGATTGAGCACCAGCAGAGCCACCAGCGCCACGACCTCCCGGTTTTGCTGGAACTGGGCGCGAAACGAGATGGTGCTGTCGAACAGCGCAATCATGGCTTCGAAGCCAGCGTCGCTGTGTATGGAACCGCTTTCCAGCCCGAGTGCCAGCGCATTGGACAGGAAACCAAGCCGCTCGATATGGCGTCCGATGCTCAGCAGCCGCCAGCCATCGTCACGCGTCATGCGGTCGGTCTGTGAACCGGTGATGGCGGCGAGGTGCTGGCCGGTCATCTTCAGGATGTCAAGTGCATCCACGGCGCCGAAGTCGCCTTGATCGTTCAATGCGGCGAAGGCCTGCGCATGTTCCTCCTGCGCACGCACGATCAGGTTCCAGTGTTCGAACGAGAGCCGCTCGCGCACCAAGGACGCGGTGTTGCGCACAGCGCGCAGGTTAAATGCCACGCTGGTCGTCGTGTCGTTGTCGCCCAGGGCGGCGATCAGCGAGCGTTCGAATACCCGGCGCGATTGGGAAGCCGAGGGTACGTCACTGAGCACCAGGGCGTTGGCGCGCGCCATCCGGTCAAGCCACAGCAAAAGAGTGCCACTCGCCTGTTCTTCCCCGTTCAGACTGGCCAGGCACAACCGCGCCAGTGCGACGGCGTTGTCGGTACGTTCGGAATAACGACCCAGCCAGAAAAGCTGCTCGGCTGCGCGGCTGGTGACCAGCCATTTACGCTGCGTCACCATGTCCGGCGTCATCGCCGGGGCCAGCAGACTGGTGCGGTCCACCGCGCCACGGGTCAGCACCCAGACGTCGGCGCTGCTGCCGCCACGGTGCATCGCGGCGATCTCGGCGTTTGCCCGTGCCACGCGAGCCAGTCCACCGGGCATGATGCGCCAGGACTGGAGACCGTCGCAGACGGCGAAGACGCGCAACATGGCCGAACGCGCGACGATGTGCCCGGTGTCGGTTGTGGGCTCGGTGTGCCAGGTCGGGACCTGCGACAAGGGCATATAGGCCTGCACCGTGTGGTCGTCGCCATTGCGTGCGATGCGGCCCGCCCATTCATCGATCTCCCGCTGCGACAGGTCCTGGCCCAGCACGGACGGGAAATGTTCGTGGTTCTGCGATCCCAGATAAGTGGGCTTGATCGCGCAGACGGCCAGTTGGGGCAATGCGGCGTCCATCGCGCTGCGCTCGCCGCACCACCAGGTAGGCAGGGCCGGCAGCAGCAACTCCTGTCCCAGCAGCTTTCGGGCCAGCGCCGGCAGGAAGCCGAGCATCGCCGGGGACTCGAGGAATTCGGACCCCGGCGCATTGGCGACCAGCACATTGCCGGCCCGGATCGCCTGCAGCAGTCCGGGCACGCCCAGCGTCGAGTCCGAGCGCAACTCCAGAGGATCCAGAAACGGGTCGTCCAGCCGCTTGAGCAGGCCGTGGATCGGCACCAGTCCCTTGAGCGTCTTGAGGTACAGGCGTTCCTCGCGCACAACCATGTCGTTGCCCTGGACCAGGGTCACACCGAGGTAACGCGCCAGGTAGGCGTGTTCGAAATAGGTTTCGTTATAGGGTCCCGGCGTCAGCAGCGCGATATGCGACTCCTGCCCGCCCGGGCTGCTGGCCTTGAGGTTGTCGAGCAGCGAACGGTAGGCGCGCGCCAGGCGCTGCACCGGCATGGTCTCGAACGCCTGCGGAAACTGGCGCGACACCGCCAGGCGGTTTTCGAGTAAATAACCGAGCCCCGAAGGCGCCTGGGTGCGCTGGGATACCAACCACCAGTTGCCGTCGGGGCCATGCGCCAGGTCGAAGGCGACGATGTGCAACCGGGTTCCACCCACCGGATCGGTGCCATGCATCGCACGCAGGTAACCCGGGTGCCCATGCACCAAGGCTGGTGGCAACAGGCCATCGCGCAGCAGGCGTTGCGGGCCGTAGACATCGGCCATGACCTGTTCGAGCAGCCTGACCCGTTGCAACACGCCGGCCTCGATCTGCTGCCAGCTCTCCGGCGTCACGATCAGCGGGAGCAGGTCCAGCGACCAGGGCCGCTGCGGACCGCTGGCGTCCGAATAGACGTTGTAGGTGACGCCGTTGTCGCGCAGTTGGCGCTCCAGTCGGCGAGCCTTGTGGTTGAGTTCGCGCTGTCCGTCCGGACCCAGGTGGCTGAAGAACTGGCGCCAGTGGCTGGCCATCTCCGCGCTAGCGTCCCGCGCGCCCGATCCGGCGTCCGGCGCCTGGGCGCGTTGGCCGCGCAGCTCGTCGAAGTGCCCTGCCGATGCGCTCGCCATCGACTGGCGCATCGACCCGTCGGGCGCGATCAATTGCTGCATGGCCTCAGGCATGGCGCTCCTGGAGGCGCAAATCCAGCGTGAAAGGGAATTCCCGGCTCGACTGTACGTCGATGCTGGCCGGCACCCCGGCCATCGTGCCCGGTGTGTGGCCCATCGCGACAAAACGCGACAGGCGCCGGCTTTCGGCCTCGTTGGCATTGACCGGGAAACTCTCGTAACTCAGGCCGCCCGGGTGGGAGACATGGTACTGGCAGCCGCCAATCGAGCGCTGCATCCAGGTGTCGACGATGTCCAATGTCAGCGGCGAGTGGATGTTGATCGACGGGTGCAGCGCCGATGGCGGACTCCAGGCCTTGTAGCGCACACCGGCGACGAACTCACCTTCGGTTCCGGTTGGTTGCATCGGCATCGGGCGCCCATTGCAGGTGACGCAATATCTGCTTTCGTTGAAGCCGGTCACCCGCACTTCTATACGCTCGAGCGAGGAGTCGACATAACGCGCGGTGCCGCCGGTAGTTCCTTCCTCGCCCATCACATGCCATGGCTCCAGGGCGTTGCGCAGCGTGAGCTCCATGCCGCCGGTCTGTATCGAGCCAACCAGCGGGAAGCGGAACTGCAGGTGTGGCGCGAACCAGGCGGCATCGAACGCGTAACCAGCCTGCTGCATTTCCGCGATGATGTCCTGGAAGTCCATCTGGATGAAGGTGGGCAACATGAAGCGGTCATGCAACGTGGTGCCCCAGCGTGTCAGATTACCGCTGTACGGTTGTTTCCAGAACCGCACCACCAGCGCCCGCAGCAGCAACTGCTGGGCGATGCTCATGCGCGCATGCGGCGGCATCTCGAATGCGCGCAGCTCGAGCAGTCCGAGTCGACCAGTGGCTGAGTCGGGCGAATACATCTTGTCGATCGAGAACTCGCTGCGATGGGTGTTGCCGGTGACATCGATCAGGATGTTGCGCAGGCTGCGATCCACCAGCCAGGGCGGCATGTGCTCGCCGTGCGTCTGTCGGTGCCGGTGAATTTCCTGCAGCGCGATCTCGAGTTCATACAGCTGGTCATTGCGCGCCTCGTCAACCCGCGGAGCCTGGCTGGTCGGGCCGACAAACATGCCGCTGAACAGATAACTCAGGCTGGGATGGTTGTGCCAATACAGCAGCAGGCTGGCCAATAGCTCGGGTTTGCGCAGGAACGGGCTGTCCGACGGTGTTGCACCGCCCATCACGAAGTGGTTGCCGCCGCCGGTGCCGGTGTGGCGCCCATCGGTCATGAATTTCTCTGCCGACAGGCGCGACTCCCATGCCGTGCGGTACAGGAATTCGGTGTTCTCGACCAGCTCGCGCCAGTTCGAGACCGGGTGAACGTTGACCTCGATGACGCCCGGGTCGGGCGTGACCTGCAGCAGCTTCAGGCGCGGGTCGCGCGGCGGCGGGTAACCCTCAAGCACCAGTCGCACGCCCTGGCCGGTCGCCGTGGACTCGACGGCGGCGAGCAGGTCGAGGTAGTCGTCCAGCTTCTCCAGTGGGGGCATGAATACATACAGGACACCGGACGCCTTGCCCTGTGCCTCGGCCTTGGGTCCGCTGGCGCGGCGCGGGTCGCGGACCTCGACACACAGCGCCGTACGGCTGACCCAGTGCGCCGATTCCTGACGCTTGGGTACGGCAACTGCCAATGGCTCAGCCTGGCGGTACGGCTGCGCCGTGCCGGTGGCCGAGCCTGCAGGTAGGCCGGGGACCTGCAGCACACGGGGTGCCTCGGCCTGCAGTCCCGAACTGGCCGGATCGGGTGTCACTCCCGACGGCCGACCATATCGACCTGCCAGCTCCGCATGGGGCGGCAGTTCGGGCCTGGCGTCGTAGGGATCCTGTGGCGTGTGGTAGGGGTAGTCGGCTTCGTTGACCCATGGCAACGAGTCGAGCGGCAGTCGCAGGCCCATCGGTGAGTCGCCCGGCATCAGGTACATGCGTTCGTCGCGCAAGAACCAGGGCCCGGTCACCCAACGCGAGCCATCGGGAGCAGCTTTCTCGGCAACCTTGATTGGCAGGACGTAACCGACTGCTGTGTCGAGATTCTGTGTGAAGACCCGGCTCAGTCGCGCGCGCTCCATTTCGTCGCCCAGGCGCGACTCGAAAGGATCGACATTCACGGGCAGGCGGCGTTCACGCCAAAGGTAATACCAGGCGTCCTCGTAACCGGGCAGGACATGCTGGTCGCTCAGGCCCAGGCGCGCGGCCAGCGCGCGGGTGAATTTCTCGGCGACTTCGCTGGTGTAGTGGGTGGGATGGCGCTCATCGACGAAAAGCTCCGGCTTGGCCCATACCGGCTGGCCGTCGGCACGCCAGTAGATATTGAGTGCCCAGCGCGGCAGCTGTTCGCCCGGGTACCACTTGCCCTGACCGAAATGAAGGAATCCACCCTTGCCGTAGCGGTCGCGCAGCTTGTGCATCAGCTGGGTCGCAAAGCCGCGTTTGGTCGGGCCCAATGCGTCGGTATTCCATTCGCCGGCATCGCGGTCAGTCACCGCCACAAAGGTGGGTTCGCCACCCATGGTCAGTCGCACATCGCCGGCGACCAGTTCCTCGTCCACCGCCTCGCCCAGGCGCATGACCTCGGCCCACTGCTCCTCGGTATAGGGTTTGGTGACCCGTGGCGCCTCGTACAGGCGCGTCACCTTCATTTCATGCGCGAATTCGACCTCGGCCTTGTCCACGCCGCCTTCGATCGGTGCCGCACCCGAGGGCTGTGGTGTACACGCCAGCGGGATATGGCCTTCACCGGCGAGCAGACCCGAGGTGGCGTCCAGGCCAATCCAGCCGGCACCCGGCAGATAAACCTCGCACCAGGCATGCAGGTCGGTGAAATCGACGTCGGTGCCGCTCGGACCATCGAGTGCCTTGACGTCGGGCGTGAGCTGGATCAGGTATCCAGAGGCAAAACGGGCGGCCAGACCGCAGTGGCGCAGCAACTGCACCAACAGCCAGCCCGAATCGCGGCACGAACCGGCAGCCAGCGCCAGCGTCTCGTCGGGCGACTGCACCCCCGGCTCCATCCGGATCAGGTACCGGATGTTGTTGGCCACCAACTGATTGACATCGACCAGGAAGTCGATGCTGCGGCGTTCACGCCGATCAATCTTGGCCAGAAAATCCTTGACCCGATCGGTCGCGGGCTCGGTTGCCAGGTACGGCGCCAGTTCCTGCTTGAGCAGCGGGTCGTATTCGAACGGAAAAGTCTCTGCCGTGGGTTCGAGGAAGAAGTCGAACGGGTTATAGACCGCCATCTCGGCGAGGACGTCCACGGTGATCTTGAATTCACGGCACTTGTCCGGGAATACCAGTCTGGCCTGGTAGTTCGCGAACGGATCCTGCTGCCAGTTGATGAAATGCCCCGCCGGCTCCACCTTGAGCGAATAGGAAATGATCCTGCTGCGGCAATGCGGCGCCGGCCGCAACCGGATCACCTGCGGCCCCAGCGTCACCAGTCGGTCGTATTTATAGTGCGTGACGTGGTGCAAAGCGGCGTGAATGGACATGCGGGAATCTCGGTTGGTTCCGGATCGAGCCGGAGGACGATGGGCAGGTTATTCGCCTGCCAGCAGCTTGATACTAGCAGCCTGCAGTGGCGCAAAGCAGGAACGATGCCATGGCCGGACTTGCACCACGGTGCCTGCTTTTATTCAGGAAGTGGACCATGCAAGCAGCGTTCCACGCGCGTTGCGGACCTGCCAACGGCGCAATGCAGTGCGGCAGTGGCGTAGCGGTTTCCGAGGGCGTGCTGAAGATCTGGGGTGCACATGTCGAAAGCGTCATGCCGGCGCTGCGCGAACGCGGCTTCACGGTCAAACGCACGGGTTCCTGATGCGTTCGTTCCGATCGGCCGTCCCCCTGGCGGTGGATGCGGTGGCAGCGCGGCGGCGGTCCACTGGATCGCATGGCTGCGACACCAAGCACGATCCGAAGCCGGCACGGCATGGCTGCTGCGCTGGTGCCAGCCCTGCTGGGCCTGGTCGCGGGCACCGCGGCCCAGTTGCAGCAGGCAGCCTTGTTCGGCGTGCCGGCCTATGGCACCAGCTTGGTGCTGGGGCTGGGCGCTGCGGCGGTGCTGCAGCGGCTGCGCGGGTGGATGCCGCTGCCGTGGTCGTGGATCGCACATGTGCTGGCGTTTGCCGTATTGGCGTTCGGGCTGACCGGGTGGCGGGCCGTGGTGTTCCAGAGTCAGGCGCTGGCACCGCGACTCGAGGGTCGCGACCTGCTGATCCAGGGCGTGGTGCAGGCCATGCCGCAGCGGACCGACGCTGGCCTGCGGTTCCGGTTCCGGGTCGAGCGCGCCACCGAGCGGGGTCAGCCGGTGCGTCTGCCGCCGCTCGTCCTGCTGGGTTGGTATGGCGGCGCCGGTCGCGAGGCGGACGAGGCCGAGCTGCTGGGTGGTGCCGATCTGCCCGTATTGTGGGCCGGCGAACGCTGGCAGATGGCGGTGCGCCTGAAGGCCCCCCACGGAAGCAGCAACCCGTCGGGTTTCGACTACGAGTTGTGGATGTGGGAGCAGGGGCTGCAGGCCAACGGTTATGTCCGTCTGTCCGCCCGCGATCCGCCGCCGCGCCGTCTGGGTCAGACCGGCCACCACCCGGTCGAACTGGCGCGCCAGCATGTGCGCACGCGCATCACGGCGCGCCTGGGGGAGGGTGGCCAGGCGGGCTGGATCACGGCGCTCGTCACGGGGGACCAGAATGCCATCGAACGGGTTGACTGGAACGTGTTTCGTGCCACAGGGGTTGCGCACCTGATGGCAATATCGGGGCTGCACGTGACGATGTTCGCCTGGCTCGCAGCGACCCTGGTCGGCGCGGCATGGCGGCGCAGCACTGCGCTCAGTTTGCGTTTTGCCGCGCCCCACGCGGCTCTGATAGGTGGCCTTCTGCTGGCCTGGGCCTATGCCTTGTTCAGTGGCTGGGGTGTTCCTGCGCAACGCACGATCTGGATGTTGTGCGCCATTGGACTGTTGCGCCTGTCGGGCCGGGTATGGCCGTGGCCCGTGGTCTGGTTGTTGGCCGGTGGCGTGGTGCTGCTGGTGGACCCGTGGGCCTGGCTGCAGGCCGGTTTCTGGCTCAGTTTCGTGGCGGTGGGGGTGTTGTTTGCCTCTGGTGGAACTGTGGGGGAGGTCGGTTCAGGCAGGTTGCGGCGGCGGATCTGGAGCATGGTGCGCGAGCAGTGGGTGATTTCGCTGGCGCTGACCCCGCTGGTGCTGCTGTTGTTCGGGCAGGTCTCCACGGTCGGTTTGCTGGCCAATCTGCTGGCCATTCCCTGGGTCACGCTGGTGGTGACGCCACTGGCGCTGGCGGGCGTGGTGCTGGCACCGTTGTGGGACCTGGCCGCCGGGGCTGTTGCCTTGCTGAACTGGTACCTGCAATGGCTGGCCGCCTGGCCCTACGCCGTCCTTGCGTTGGCCGTGGCGCCCGCGTGGATCGGCCTTGCCGGCGTGGCGGGCGGCCTGCTGCTGGTGGCGCGTCTGCCCCTGTCGCTGCGGCTGGCGGCACCGGCCTTGTTGTTGCCAAGTCTGTTGTGGCAGGCGCCGCGTCCGGCCATGGGGCAATTCGGTTTGCTGGTGGCCGACGTCGGTCAAGGCACGGCGGTTCTGGTGCAGACCACCAACCACGCCCTGTTGTACGACGCCGGTCCTCGCTATTCGCGTGACAGCGATGCCGGCGACCGGGTTCTGGTGCCGTTGCTGCGGACCTTTGCGGTGCGCCTGGACCGCCTGGTTCTGAGCCACCGCGACAGTGACCACGTGGGCGGCGCGCCGGCGGTGCTTGGCATGCACGCACGGGCCGACGTATGGAGTTCGATCGAGCCTGAGCACCCTTTGCACGACCTGCGGCCGGTGACACGCTGCGCAGCGGGACAGCGCTGGACCTGGGACGGCGTGGTGTTCTCTGTCCTGCATCCGCGCGCATCGGACTACGCCGCAGCGGTCAAACCCAACGCCATGTCTTGCGTGTTGCGGATCGAGGCCGCTGCGCGCGGCGGTAGCGCGCCGGTCGCTGCCTTGTTGACCGGTGACATCGAAGCCGCGCAGGAGTCCCGGCTGGTGGCACTGGCCGACGGCGCGCTGCGCGCCGATGTATTGCTGGTTCCCCACCATGGCAGCAAGACGTCGAGCAGCGCCGAATTTCTGGATGCAGTCGCACCGCAACTGGCGCTGGTCCAAAGCGGCTATCGCAACCGCTTTGGACATCCGGCCGCTGCACCGCTGGCGCGCTACCGAGAGCGGCGCATCACGCTGTTCGACTCGCCCCATTGCGGAGCGATGGTATGGCGCTCGACCGAGCCGCAGGCCTTGACCTGCCAGCGTGTGCAGGCGCTGCGGTATTGGCACCACGTTGCGCCCTGATTGAGCGCATGGTGGCGCCCAAAGTGGCTGCGGGCTCTTACGGTCGGCCTGAAACTTGCTAAGCTGTGGTCAGGAGACCAACCGATCATGCAGAAATTCGACGAGATGTATACGACTCTGCCTTACGAGTTTTTCTCGGGCGGTAGCAAGATCCGGGACCACTACAAGATCTACGACGAATGGCTGGCGCGCCAACCCGGCGACATGATGGCGAATCGGCGTGAAGAGGCGGAAATGATCTTTCGCCGGGTCGGCATCACCTTTGCCGTGTATGGCGACAAGGACGAGCAGGGCGCAGGCACCGAACGCCTGATTCCGTTCGACCTCATTCCGCGCATCATCGCGGCGCAGGAATGGGCCGAGCTCGAACGGGGGCTGGTGCAAAGGGTCACGGCGCTGAATCGGTTCATCCACGACTGCTACCACGACCAGGAAATCATCAAGGCCGGGCTGGTGCCAGCCGAACAACTGATCGGAAATACACAGTTCCGACCGCAGATGGTCGGAGTTGCGGTTGCTGGCGGTATCTACTCCCACATCTCGGGTGTCGATATCGTGCGCGCCCTCAACGCCAAGGGTGAGCCCGAGTATTTCGTGCTGGAGGACAATCTGCGGGTTCCCAGTGGTGTCAGCTACATGCTGGAAAACCGCAAGATGACGATGCGCCTGTTCCCGGAGCTGTTCAGCGCACACAAGGTCGCACCGGTGGACCATTACCCCGACATGCTGCTGGAGACGCTGCGCGAGTCCAGCCCGGCAACAACCGCGGAGCCGACCGTCGTCGTGCTGACGCCGGGCATGTACAACAGCGCGTATTTCGAACATGCCTTTCTGGCCCAGCAGATGGGGGTGGAACTGGTCGAGGGTCAGGACCTGTTCACCAAGGACAATTTCCTGTACATGCGAACGACCCGCGGACCGCAGCGGGTCGACGTGATCTACCGCCGCGTGGACGACGACTTTCTCGACC
>Ga0105049_10006082_pt1 | contig 14055 bp, 11 predicted proteins | sample MAT06_FD_78087 | JGI IMG/M metagenome (GOLD analysis project Ga0105049, IMG submission 78087) | Freshwater microbial communities from Lake Fryxell liftoff mats and glacier meltwater in Antarctica - MAT-06 | ecosystem: Environmental > Aquatic > Freshwater > Ice > Liftoff microbial mat | place...
GATCTCGACGGCGTTGATGCCGAGGTCGCGCAGATAGGGCAGTTGCTCGCGCGCGGAGGCAAACGTGCCGGGACCGCGGCCCTTTTCCGCGCGAAACGTGCCGATGTGCAGCTCGTAAACGACCAGTTGATCGAGGGTCGGCGGGACGAACGCGGGACCGGCGCCTTCGGGATCGGGGCGCCACGCGATGCTCGGTCCGGAGGAGTTCACGACTTTCATCGCGTGCGGGTCGCCGCGGGTGAACGTCGTCCCGCCTTGGCGCAGATGGTAGCGGTATTCGGCGCACGATTCCGCCTCCGCGACCACGCCGGCCCAAATGCCGGATGCGCCGCGGGCGAGCGGGTGCCGCGCGGCGTTCCAGTCGTTGAAAGAACCGACGACGCTCACGGCCTCGGCGTGCGGCGCCCAGACGCGGAACGAGACTCCGCCGACGACCAGGGGCGTAGAGCCGAGCTCGCGGCTCGCGTCGGCGAATTGAGAAGATGTAGGAGGCGGGGGATTTTTGTTGGACTTCATCGCGAGAAAACGGCCGACCCTGGAGGGAGAGGTTCTTGCCGCAAACCTCCGGACCGGGATTCTCGCGACGGGTTTCCTTCGGCGTCGAAAAATCGCGGATCAGCGGGGTGCCGGGGATTTCCCCGGGAGGAACCCCGAGGACCAAGGCGGGCTTTGAAGCCAGTCCACCAACGCATCGCTCTTCGCCGGGTTTCCCCGTCATTCCTTTCCGCTCGTTCTGGACGGGCAGCTTTGAATGCACCGTTCACCGCAACGCCTTCGGGCGGCGGGAGGCGGCATTTCGTCGGACTCAGTCCGCTTGGCTGCGAACCTCCGCAGACGGATTTGTTTGCTGCGCGCGATAGCGACGCGGGAACAGCACCCGGAAGGTCGTTCCGGTTTCCGCCGAACTGGCCAGTTCGAGACTGGCATCGAGCATCTCGCAAAGTCGCTTTACGATGGAGAGGCCGATCCCTTCGCCGGCTTGTTGGGTCCAACCGGCGGCTTTCGCGGCCCCGCCCGGCGCCAAGGGCAACACCGATGTGGCTTCGCCTTGGGCGGCGGCCGCTTTCTCGTCCGACTCACGGGCGCTGGCGGTTGCCGCCTTCATGCCGGCCGCGATGGGTGCGCCGGGCCCCGCCAACAAGCCGGGACCGGTATCGCTTACTTTCAACCACCACATTTCTTTCTCTTCACCCCAGGATACGGTCACTCCGCCTTCCTTCGTATATTTCAGCGCGTTCAAAACGAGATTTTGCACCAACCGACGCAATTTCCCCGGATCGCCTTCGATCATCAGGGCGGAAGGACCCTCGGTGTGGAGAAACAGGTTTCGTTCCGCAGCCAGAACCTGGGTCTGCAGACAAAATTCCCGGAGCGCGCGGGCGGCATCGAAATCCGCCAGCTTGCGCTGTTCCTGTCCCGCTTCCAGCCGGGCGAGGCTCAAGAGTTCCGTCAGCATCGTGCTCACGGAACCCACGCCGTCCTGAATCAATTTTGCGAATTCGACACGCTCAACCTGGTCGCCCTCGGACTCGAGCATGACATCCGCGACCGTGCTGACGGCCTGCACGTTGCCCCGCAGATCGTGCACGGATTGGTGGATCAAGAGCGCGCGACGTTTTTCAATGGCCGACACGTCGGAAAGAGCCTGCTGCAAGTCGCGGACGTGCCCCGCGGCCTCGGCCTGCTGGAGACGGCCATATTCCACGGCGCTCTCGTTCACGCCGTGGCTGATCAGGGAAATCAGCTCGTCATGCGCGGCGCCGACCGTATCCCGCGTGATTTCCGGATTTGCCGCCGTAAACCGGCGGATTTCGCCGGCCAAGCAGCGGTGCAAGTGACCCCATTCGTGCATCAGTTCACCGAGCCGATAGCCCTGCTGCCAACGCTGCAGGCCGTGTTTCACATCCTCCCGGATTTTCGCCGCATCGGCGGCGGCCGCCATCACGCCTCCGGGACGGGCGACCAGTTTCAATTCGAACGCATCCAGCAACGGGGGGATATGATCGTTGAATTGAGCGCGGGTGAGCGAACTCACCGTCGTTTGAACCGGATCGGACTCCGCCGCATCCCGCCAGGCTTTTAAAATCGCGCCCCTCCTTTTCGCCAAATGTTCGCTGAGCGCGGTCAACTGCGGATTCGTTTGGTCCATAGAAAATTTACGGTGATTTTCGGATGGTGAGGATGCGATAAGTTTCTCCGAAGGAAATTCGGCCAAACGCCACCGCGTGCTCATGACCGTGAACCGGAGGTTCGGTTCAACACGTTCCCCCTGCAAGCGTGCCGTGCAAGGCCGAGTCCAGTCCCGTTCGTTCACGAGGGTGGGGGCGTCGGGGTGAAGGACGCAGTCGTAGTCGGATACCGTAAGACCGCCGCAGAGCCTGCGGGATGGCGCAACGAAAGCGCCGGACGTCTTCGGCCGCGTCGCTCGTGGTGACACGGCGGAGCATGCCGTTTCCGGACACGACGCGTGGGGGGTAACCGCAGGCAATATGATTGCCGCGCAGATAGCCGGGGGCAACGCGTGCGTTCTGCGGCTGATCCCGCAGAGATCCGGACCGGACTTTCGCTTTCAGGTCGGACCGGGATAATCCGGACCATCCGGAGGCGGAACCCTAGCCGGCGAGCGCGGCCGTCACGTCGCCGCAGCCGCAAACGCCGCAAGGGCACGGCGCAGATCCGCGATCGCCACGGGCTTCACGAGGTGGGTGACAAAGCCCGCTTCGCGCGAGCGCGCCACGTCCTCCTCCATGCCGTAGCCGCTCAGCGCGATGCCGCGGAGGCCGTGGATCGCGCGCAGGTGCTCCATCAGTTCGATGCCGCTGCCGTCGGGCAGGCCGAGGTCGGAGACGACGAGATCGAATTGCCCGGCCGCCGCCGCCGCGCGGGCCGAGGCGAGATCGACGGCGGTGACGACATGGTGGCCGTCGCGCCGCAACAGCAGCGCCAGCGTCTTGAGCGTGCTCTCGTGGTCCTCCACCAGCAGCAACCGCAACGGCAGGACGGTCGCCGCAGTCGGGCCGGGCAACGCGGGACCGTGCGAAGCATCGGCCCGGAGGGGCGGGTCGCCCGCCGCAACGCCCGAGCGCACTTCCGTCGCCCCGGCCATCTTCACCACAAACGTCGCGCCGCGGTTTGGGCCGTCGCTATGGGCGCTGATATTGCCACCGTGCAGTTCCACCACGGCGCGGGCGATCGCGAGGCCGAGGCCGAGGCCGCCGAAGCGGTGGCTGCCGGTGTGCGCGCCCTGCTCGAACGGTTTGAAAATCCCCACGAGGTTCCCCGGCTCGATCCCGATGCCGGAATCGGCCACCTCGAACCTGAGCCACGGAATACCGGCGGGGCTGACCTCGTCGCGCGTGGTGACGGTGATGGTGCCGCCGGTCGGCGTGAATTTCACGGCATTGCGCAGCAGATTCCACACGACCTGCTGGAAACGCGCGGGGTCGACCCGCAGCGTGCTGTGCGCCGCATTGAAATCCCGGACGATCACGAGGTCTTTGGCGCGGGCGCTGTCGCGCACGATTTCGATGGCCAGGCCGATGAGCGAGTGCGCGTCGCTGGGCTGGAGCCGGAGCTGGAGCTTGCCGCGCTCGATGGTGGTGAGATCGAGCAGGTCGTCGATGAGGCGCGCCTCCAGCGCGATGTTGCGCTCCATCATGCCGAGTTGCTCGCGCACGTCGGCCGGCAGCCGTTCGTCGTCGCGCAGGGCTGCGGCGGTCAGCAGCACGGGCGTGAGCGGGGTGCGCAGCTCGTGGGAGAGCGCCGCGAGGAAATCGTCTTTCGCGCGGGAGGCGCGCTCGATTTCTGCCGCCGTCCGCCGGATGGAGTCTTGGTCGGCTTTGCGCTCGGTGGCGTCGACGTTCGTCCCCACCCTCCATTCGGCCTCCCCGTTTTCGTTGGTTCGCACCGTTTCCACGGCTTCGATGACGCGGACTTCGCCGTCTGCGCGGCGGCGGATACGGAATTCGCGCCGGCTCTGCCCTCCGCAGCGGATGGTGTTCTGCAAGATGCGCTCGTTCTCCGCCAAATCCTCCGGCAGCACGGCCACGCTCCAGTCGCTGTAGCGGACGAAGCCGTCCGCCGTGGGCGCGATGCCGTAGAGACGGAACATCTGGGCGTCCCACCGGACGGCGTTGGTGAGGAGATTCCATTCCCAGATGCCCGCCGCCGTCGCCTCGGTCGCCAGCCGCAGGCGCATTTCGCTTTCGTGGATGGCGCGTTCGGCACGTTTCCGCTCCGTGACATCCTCGAAGTAACAGGCCACTCCGTAGCGGCCGTCGGCAGGCGTCACCCGCTGGATCTGCCATTCGTAGGTCTGCTCCCCGCCGATGTCCTGCCGCTCGTGGGTGAAGCTCGGCGACACGTAGCGCTCGCCGGTGTCCAGCGTATGGCGGAAGATGCGCGCCACCTCCGCCGCCACTTCGGGTCCCCAGAGGACCTCGTTGATCTCGGTTAAGTCCCGCCCGATGAGCGGATCGATTTTTGCAAAGACCGGCGCCGCCAGCGCATTCACCTGCTGCAGGCGGAAATCGGCATCGACGACATACATCCCGGTCGGCGCCTGGTCCACGAGGCGGACGAAGAGTTCCGCATTTTGCCGGAGCGATTCCTCGCTGCGCCTGCGCTCGGTGATGTCCGCTCCCGAGGGAATGAGATGCGTGATGCGCCCGTCGTTATCCCGCAGCGGTGCGAGCTGGAAATCGATCCACAGCATCGTTTCGCCGGCCATGCGCACGGGCACGTCGTAGCGGACGACCTCTCCTGCGGCGGCGCTCTCGCAGGCTGCGCGCAGTCGTGCCTGCACCTCCGGGGAATAGCTCCACCACGGGCAGTCCCAGAATTTCTTCCCGAGCACCTCGCTGAAGGAAATGCCCGCCGCCTCCAGCGGGGCGCGGTTCGCCTGGATCAAGGTTCCGTCAACTGTCAGCACGCCGGCGAAGGCAAGGACATTGTCCAGAACGCGACGGGTGAACTGATGACTTTCGCGCAGGTCGTCCTCCATCTGCTTCCGCTCGGTGATGTCCCGGGCGACCTTCGCTGCGGCGACCACTTTTCCGGAGGCATCTTTGACCGGAGAGATCGAGACCGAGACGTGGATGTGCGAGCCGTCTTTCCGCAGCCGGACAGCTTCGAAAGGCTTCACACTCTCGCCCCGCCCGATCCGCGCCAGAATCTCGTGTTCTTCGCCCCGGCGCTCCGGCGGGATGAGCATGAGGACGGGCTGGCCGATGGCTTCCGAAGCGGAGTAACCGAAAATTTTTTCTGCACCGGAGTTCCAAGTGTCGATGATCCCATCCAAAGTCTTTCCGATGATCGCGTCGTTCGACCCTTCGACGATAGCCGCCAACCGAGCCTTGGCGGCCTCCGCGAGCCGCTGCTCCGTGATGTCGCGGGTGAAGCACCGCGTGCGGACAAGCCTGCCGGCTTCAAACAGCGCGTTGGAACTGATGACGACATCGCGGATCGCCCCGTCTTTGCGCCGCAACTGCGCGGAATAGTCCCGCACCGCTTCGCCTGCGGTCAGGCGGGCGAGGATGTCGTTGATCGCGGCCGGGTCCGCATGGAATTTCGCGATGGGCTGGCCCACATACTCGGTGCGCGCGTAGCCGAGGGTGTCGAGTTCGGTCTGGTTCGCCCAGAGGATGGTGCCGTCCGGTCCCACCCAGTGCAGGCCCACCGTGGCGTTTTCCACAAAGTCCCGAAGATCGGCCTCGCTACGGTTCAAAGCGAGCCGGGCCGTATCGGCCAGCGCTTCCTGCCGATCTATGGCGCGCACCGTCCCCACCACGAGGGCGCAAAAAAGCAGAATCGAAATCACGACAAAAATCGCCAGATCCAAGCCCGGGCCGACCGCACCGAGATCGCGCGTCAGCATCCGGACGACCCAGCCGAGCAGAATCGGGAGGAAGAATGCGGCGGGCAACATGCGCCGCGCGACTACGCCGCCGGTGGTCGAACCGGTCAGCGTGGCCATCGCGCCCCGCCGTGGCCGTGCGAGGAGGATTCCCGCGCTCAAGGCCCAGAACGCCACCACGGTGTGCAGCGCGACGGTCAGATACTTCGCCGCCGATACGGGCACGACAATGTCGTAAAAATAGATCAGAAAGACGACGGTCGCGGCGATCAGCGCGCCGATCGACAATAGGCCCGCACGGTAGCGCCCGGCGATTCTGATATCCAAGATCAACAGGGCCACACCGAGAGAGGAAAACACCAGCGCGGACATGATCCCCATCCGGCCGGGAAATGACTGCCCGGCCGCAGCCTGCGACTCTTGAAATAGAAGTTGGTCGATACCCGGGTCCCACCCGAAAAGAATTTCGCCGAGCGTGAGCAATCCGATCAGCGCGACCGATGCCGCGCAGCCCTGCGCCAGCCAACGCTTCATCCCGGCCACGGTTTCCTCTTGGAGCAGCCACAGCGAAATTCCGGCGAGGATGATCGCGATAGCCGTATTCGCCTTCATCGTCACCAAATCCGGATGGATGCGCTGCAAAGCGGGAACGTCAAAAATCCAGCCAATCAGGCCGGTCGCGCCGATGGCGACCGCCGTAACCGCACAGACGCGAGAGGCGATTTCCGCGCGGAGCTTGGCGGATTGGGAGATCATCCGGGCTGAGGGCTATCCGAGGTGCCGATCAAACCGGCGGGTATGGTGAAATAGAAGCATGCGCCGCCGGCGGCGGGACGTTCGTGACCGCACCGGCCCCCTTGCAACGCGACGAGGCGTTCGACGATGGTAAGCCCGAGGCCGACACCGATCATGGTGTGGAGGCGATCAAAGGGGGTGAAGAGCGCGGCCTCCTTGGCCGCGGCGACGCCGGGACCGTTGTCCGTGACGGTGAAACGAAATCCTTGCGGCTCGGAGCTCCACGCGACCACGATTTTGGGGTCCGAACAGCCATGCCGGACCGCGTTGTTCAGCAGATTCACCCAGATCACGTGCAGCCGGGCGGCCACGCCCCGCGCTTCGGGCCACGTCGCGGGCAACTGGACTCGGGCGGTGCCGCGTCCGATGTTTTCCTCCAGCTCCTGCAGCGCCTCCGTCACGACTGCGGCCATGTCGATCTTGACCGCCGGAACGGATTCGGCCGACGCGAGGAGCATGAAACTCACCCGTTCCACCAGTCGGGCGATCTCCTGGCCGGAAGTTTTCACGGCGTCGGCCATGTTCCGGATCTCCGCCGCATCCTCCGGCCCGAGGTTCCTGAGCACCTCGGCGGCGATGTCGATACTGCCGATCGGAGAGAGGAGATCGTGCCGAAAACTGCGCGCGACGGATCGGAGGTCGCCTTTGAGCCGGAGGTTCTCTTGGCGGAGTTGGAGATTCGTAATGTCGTTCATGGGGCCGTCCATGTGGACCATTGATCGCACGGTCGGGATGATTGTTCCCGGTGCCGGCGGATTCGTCGCCCTCTGCCGCGCCACGCCTGGCGGAAGGCAATCGTCGACCTTTAGCCGGCGCGTGGGTTGGGTGCCCGCGTGACGCGCACCTTGCTCTCGATCACGCCGGAGGAAATCGCATGGCGCGTGAGGCCGGCGGTCTCATGGATGTTCAGCTTGTTCATGAGATTCTGGCGGTGCTTCTCCACGGTCTTCACGCTGAGATGAAGTTCGCCGGCGATCTGCTTGTTCGCCCATCCCTCGGCCACGAGTTGGAGCACCTCGTTTTCACGCGAAGTCAGTCGCGGACTCGTTCGGAACGAGCCGTTGCGTTCGCGCAGCTTGGAAAGGTTGGGGCCCAGCCGCCGGACGATCGCCGGGCTGAAAAACGTCTTGCCCGCGACGACGTCGCGGATCGCTTGGGACAATACCGAGCCCGACGTTTGTTTCTCGATAAATCCCACGGCACCGGCGGCGCTCAGGTTTTCGATGGACTCATCGTCGTTCAGCGCGGAAAGGACGATCACCTTCACCGCAGGAAAGGCTACGAGCATTTGCCGGGTCGCCTCCATGCCGTTGAGCACCGGCATGGCAATATCCAACAAAACAACCGCAGGTCTCAGGGTCCGGACCAAGTCGACCGCCTCGCGCCCGTTGGTCGCTTCCCCGACGATCTTAAAATTGCCGCCGGCCGTCAGCAGCGCGCATATGCCTTCGCGCATCATGGCATGATCGTCGGCGATGAGGACGGTCACGGGGTTGGAGGAAATCATCGGCAAGGGGTTCCCGAGGGAGAAAGCCAACTTCGTAAAAATTGGCAAGATGGAAGCGGGAACGGGCGTATCGGGTAAGGCCTGACCTCCTTATCAGCGCTCCACCGTAGAAATGAAAATAGAGGCGCGGACGACAAGCGTGCGGTCCCTCCAAGCGCAGCAGAGAACTCCCAAGCGGTGAAGCGCGACCGCGTTTTTGGAACGCGAATTTAAATAGAACCGGACAAAGTAGGTATACACCGTATGGCGCGAAGCCGCGGTATCGATCGTGATGCGGGTCTTCCCTCAAAAACGATCATTCGAAACAACCAAAGGCATCGCCCGACTGTTAATACGACGATTACTTTCCGACCTTTTTGCGACCCGCTCCACCGACGCCGCGGGCGTCGCCTGGCGGACCGCTCCCTTTTGGGGCGCGATCATTGCCGGCGCCGTCGCCGCACTCGCGCTGCAGGTGGTGCTGATGATGCTCGGGGCCGGTCTCGGTCTCGCGATCTACAATCCCCTCACCGACGAGAACCCGATCGCCGAGCTCGGGACAGGCGCGGCCGTGATTCAGGGCCTCGCGGCCGTGGTTTCGCTTTGGGCGGGCGGTTGGGTGGCGGGACGGTTCACCGGTCGCGCCGGCCGGAAGATCGGCAGCCTTCACGGCTTCATGGTCTGGTGTCTCGCCGTCACCGCGATCTTGGTGACGACCGGCTGGGCCGGCTGGGCGCTCGGCGATTTGAGCAAGATCGTCGGCGGCGGACTTTCCGCTGCGGGCAGACCGCTGGCGGTCGCGGCGGGCGAAGCGACGGACATGGCGAAGAATTCTCTGGAACGTAGCCGCGGTATGATCGGCAGTTTCGTCGACGAAGGCTTGAGCAACGTAGCGCGGGGCAAAAGCGCGGCCGACGGCATCCGCGCGAAACGCGAACTAGGCTTCGCCGTGACGCGTCTCTTCACCGGCGACTCGTCCACGTTGGCCGACAATCGGCAGGCGGTCGTCACCCTGCTGGTGGAGAACCAAGGCATGAACGAAGCCGACGCCCGCAAGACGGTCGTCGGTTGGAGCGCCGCGTATGAGGAGCTGAAGGCCGACCTCGATCTCGCCAAGGCGAAGTTTAAGCTGCGCGCCCGCGAAATGGCGGAAAAATCGGCGAATACCCTGTCAATTCTTTCCCTCTGCGCGTTCGCCGCTTTCGTGCTCGGCGCGGTCTCCGCCACCATGGGCGGGAAGCATGGCGGCGACTGCGCCTGCAAACGTGCCGAGGCCGACATGGACTCCGCCTGACCGCATCCGCCCGTTTTCACCCGATCTCCCTCAAAACAATCAATCCACACTCGTTATGCATCTCGTATTTCCTATCGCAGCCGCCGGTTATTCGCTCGTCTATCTCCTCTTCGGCGGCGGGCTCATCTTCGTCATCGCGAAAATGCTCGGCCGCTGAAGCGGCCGCAGCCCGGCCTCCGGCGCGCATCCGCAGGCCGTTGCTCGCGATAGCGGATCACGCCGCGATGGACCCGGGTCCGCTGCGGGAGCGGGAGATTTCGTTCCGCCAAGCCGATCAACGATGGTTGCCGCGCGCCGGAAAGGACGACGGTCTGCCACGCCCGCCCCGATCGGCAATAGCGGCGGAAGCGAGCCATGACAGGCGGCACCCAACGATGCGGTGCAAATGGAGGTAAACACCCCACGAACCCCGGCCAATTCGGGATGACTATCACTACACGACGATCGGAAAGTTCGCCGTAAAAAATCAATATAACCCAGATTAAAAAACGCATTCATGAAAACCAAACATCGCATCATTATCGCCGCAGCCGCTTCGTCCTTCGCGGCGTTTGCCGCCGCGGCCCAGGAAACACCCGGCGCCCGCCCGGACGCTTCCAGCCACTCCTCACAATCCATGTCACGCGGGATGACCATGGTCCAAGGGCAATTGGGCGGCGCCGCAAAGGCCAGCGAACTCATCGGCCTCACGGTGAGAAACCTCCAAAACGATAAGCTTGGCGAGGTAGAGGACTTGGCGATCGACGTGCAGTCCGGTCGGTTGGTGTATGTCGTTATTTCCGCAGGCGGAATGATCGGCATCGGCGAGAAACTGCACGCCGTGCCCCCGGGCGCGCTGCACCACGACGTCGCCAAAAAGGTCGTCCGCCTGGATGCCGACAAAGAAAAGTTTAAAGCCGCGCCGAAATTCGCGATGTCCAAATGGAAGGAGTTTTCCGACTCCGAGCAGGTGACGGCAATGTATCGTCATTATGGCGCGGAGCCCGACTTCACCGTCGCCACCTCCGTCGAGGGCCGGGCGGCCATGCCGGAGCGGTCGCGGGACGGAACGCAAGACAAGGACCGCATGTTGCGTGAAACCGACGCCACCAAATCTTGGTCGCGGGTGAGCAACGTCCAGCAGGCGAGCAAGCTCATGGGCCTGGCCGTCAAGAACCGACAGGATGAGAAAATCGGCAAAGTGGAAAATCTTATGGTCGATCTTCCTGCCGGCCGCGTCGTCGCGGTGATCGTTTCATCCGGCGGGTTTATCGGTATGGGCGACGCACTGAGCGCGGTGCCGCCGACGGCCTTCCGGCTCGATCCCAGCCGCGACTACCTCGAACTCGACGCCTCGAAGGAGAGCTTGGGGAAAGCTCCGCACTTCAAGGCCGACCAATGGCCCAATCTCGGTGAGGTCGCCTACACGGAAAGCGTCTATCGCGCCTATCAGACCGAACCGTATTTCCTCACGCCGTCGGGCTCCGGCGGCAATTCGGGATTCGGCTCGCAGTCGGGTGCCGCCGCACGGGCTAATCCCGAAGCCGACAACACGGCTCGGAACGTCCGCGACCGGAACAACAACTCCCTTACGCCGCTCGATCAGGGCAACAGCAAGCCCGACGTCGAAATCACGGCGCGGATCCGTAAGGAAATTCTCGACGGGAAAGGTATGTCGATGAACGGCCGCAATGTGAAAATCATCACCGCCAACGGCAAGGTGACCTTGCGCGGTCCGGTCGCCACCGATGAGGAGAAACGCATCATCGGCGAGATCGCCGGCGGTGTCGCACGGATGGCAAACGTCGACAATCAGCTCGAGGTAAAGTGACGCGCGAAAGCCCTCGCCGCCCATTTTGGTAAAACGCATCGAAACAACAAAAAATCAGAGGAAACACACATGTCTAATAAATCCGTATTCTGTATTGCCACGTCGCACGCCCAGGCCGACCGCATCGTCGACTGCCTGAAGGAAGCGAACTTCTCCAACAACTCCATCTCCGCGCTCTTCCCCGACAAGAGCACGACGCGCGACTTCGCCCACGAGAAAAGCACGAAGGCACCCGAAGGCGCTGTGGCCGGCGCGAGCACCGGCGGTGTCGTCGGAGGCGCTTTGGGCTGGATCGCCGGTATCGGCGCTCTCGCTATTCCGGGGGTCGGCCCCTTCATCGCGGCCGGTCCGATTCTCGCCGCCTTGAGCGGCGCGGCCGTCGGCGCCGCCGTCGGCGGTATCGCCGGCGGGTTGATCGGCCTCGGCATCCCCGAGATCGAGGCCAAACGCTACGAGGGAAAGATCAAAGAGGGTAACATCCTGATCTCCGTCCACACCGACAACTCGGACGAGATCAAGCGCGCCAAAGAGATCTTCACCAACCAGGGCGCGCAGGACATCTGCATCACCGGTGAGGCGTCCGCACCCGACGCACCGAAGGATAAGAGCCGGACCGCCGATCTGCGTTCCGACCGTTCCTCTGCGGCCACGCCGGAACTTGCGGAGCCTTCGGAGCGTTATCGCAACTGAACCATCAACCCCTCGGCCGGGACGGCTCGGTCGGGGGAAAATTTTCCCATCATTGCTCAACTTCCAAACTACGATGAAAACTCTCGAAAATCTGTTTATGGACGGACTGGCCGACATCTATGACGCCGAACAGCGCCTCGTGCGCGCGCTGCCGAAGATGGCCAAGGCCGCCACTTCGCCGGCCTTGCGCTCCGCGATCCTATCGCATCTCAAGCAAACCGAAGGCCATGTAAAGAAACTCGAACAGGTTTTCAAAATCTGCGGCGAAAAACCCAAAGGTAAAAAGTGCGAAGCCACGGTGGGATTGTTGGAGGAGGCAGATGAAATCGCCAACGATTTTAAAGGATCGCCGGCTATCAACGCGGCGCTGATTTCCGCCGCTCAAAAGGTCGAACACTACGAGATCGCGTCGTATGGCTGCCTGCGCGAGTGGGCCGGTCTGCTCGGCAACGACACCGCAACCGGGCTTCTCTCCGCCATTCTCGATGAAGAAAAAACGGCCAACGAATCGCTCGAAGAACTGGCGCGGAGCGGGGCCAATCAAGACGCTCTCGGCGAAGGCGACGACAGCGAAACGGAGGCTCCGGCCGCCGCGCGGTCGAAACCCGCACGGCGCCTTGGCCGCCCGGTTACCGCGGCGCGGAGCCGCACGTTCGCTGCGGCGCGTTGAGGGTAAACTCCGACCATTGGGATTCCTCCACGGGAGCCCGAGCGCGGGCTCCCGTTCACATTTCTCCTAAGCGTCACACCTCGCTCTCAACCATACCGCGTTGCGGCCCTATTTTATGTCCACGTCCATTTTTGTGACCGCTCCGTCCCGGAACATTACGTCGCAGTTCCGGGATGTGTCCGCGAATTCGAGTCCGGCCGCTTCATTCGGAGCGCGCAATCTTTACGAGTTGTTCGTGCAGGACGTCGCCGCGCTGGTCTCCGGCGCCTGCCAGGCGAACGAGGCCGCGCATACGCTCTTCCCGTCTTTGCCGGCCGACGAAATCTGCCTCCGCGAGGCCGTGCTCGGTTTGTCCAATGCAAGTCGCGCGTGCTTGCCGCATTTGCCTCCGATCCTGCGGCGCGAGGGCATTGTCCTGCCTCCGACCCACGATGCCTCGGCCTGCGTCTTGCTGGCCATGCTTGAGCCCGAAGCGTGCAGAGATTCCGTCGGGCGGTGGAGCGTGTTGGGAACGCGCACGCTCAGCGGACTTCGCAACGTTGCGCTTTACCTGAAGGCGCAGGCACGGGATGCGGCCGAGATAGCCGGTATTTTGGGCTCCGCGGCTTTGCAGGAAGCGTTCCTTCGTTGGGCGGAGGTCTGGGAGCGCTACCTTACCGGACTGCTTTTGCGCGAGCCGGGCTTTCGCGCTCAGGCCTATGCGGGTGGCATGATCGAAAACCGCCCCCACTGGCAGCACGCTTGATAGCCCGTTCCTTCATGGAATTTCATTGAACCGTTTGCCCTGATTCTTTCTGCCGGAGAATTTTGCGGGCCCGGCCATTGTAGCCGTCTAGGTTACCTTCGACGAACGCGTGCCCGTCGTGCGGGTGACGCGCGCGGACCCGGACATGGACGTAGGCCGCGTCATCAACCCGAAGACCGCTCGCAGCCAGGTGGAGGGCGGCGTGATCACGGGCGTCGGCCAGGCGCTCTTCGAGGAGACCCATAGCGATCCGAACACCGGACGGCCGGTAAACGACGATCTCGCCGATTACGTGGTCTGCGTGAACTCGGATGTCAGCGACATCGAAATGCATTACGCGGGCGGCTCCGATTTTCCGTTCAACGCCATGGATGGCTCGGCGTCGGCGAGATCGGCATCACCGGCATCGCGGCGCCGATCACTAGCGCGGCCTACCGCCGGACACCGCGTGCACGATCTTCCGACCAAGATCATGAAGCTGCCGGGGAAGGCTTGAGAATTTTAAGAGAGCGCGGGGGAGGGCGGAGGCAGCGGATAAAAAAGCGACGCCCCTAAGAGAGACGTCGCCGGATGCGCGGTGAAATTCGCAGGATTTTGCTATTTCACGGCGATGTTGTTCTTCACGCTGGTCACGCCTTTGACCCCGGCTGCGACGACCTCGGCCTGCGACTTCTGGGCGGCGGTGTTGACGAAGCCGCTGAGCTGCACGAC
>Ga0105049_10006083_pt1 | contig 14054 bp, 14 predicted proteins | sample MAT06_FD_78087 | JGI IMG/M metagenome (GOLD analysis project Ga0105049, IMG submission 78087) | Freshwater microbial communities from Lake Fryxell liftoff mats and glacier meltwater in Antarctica - MAT-06 | ecosystem: Environmental > Aquatic > Freshwater > Ice > Liftoff microbial mat | place...
ATCCTGTCGATACGTTCATCGTGCGGGCGGTATAAGGAGCCATGTCCGCTCCTCCTGGACCGCGACCGGTTCGCACGGTCGACGACCGGAGAAGTTCGGTGGATTCAAGATCGGGACAACCCGACGACCGGTGGATGGTTACCTACCTGCGCGGCCTCTACGCTGCTCGTCCTTGGATGCCATGACAATCGTGACGCTGGTTGCCGGGCTGATCCTGCTGGTCGCGGGGGCAGAGGGGCTCGTGCGCGGCGCCTCCCGGATCGCGCTCTCGTTCGGGATCTCGCCCCTCGTCGTGGGCCTCACCGTCGTGGCGTTCGGCACCAGCTCACCCGAGATGGCGGTGAGCGTGTCGGCGGTGCGAAGCGGCGCGTCCGACATCGCCATCGGCAACGTCGTCGGCAGCAACATCTTCAACGTCCTGTTCATCCTGGGCGTGTGCGCGCTCGTGGTTCCGCTGGTGATCTCGTGGCGTCTGGTGCGCCTCGAGGTGCCACTGATGATCGGCGTCTCCATCCTCCTGTGGGTGTTCATCCTCGACGGCGAGATCGCCCGCTGGGAGGCGGCGATCCTGTTCGCCGGCGCGATCGTCTACACCCTGTGGGCCATCCGGGCCAGCCGAAAAGAGAACGCGGTTGCGCAGGAGATGTCGGCGCCCGGTGCCGAACCACCCGACACTCCGTCGCCCTGGTACATCAACCTCGGCTACGTCGCTGTCGGCCTCGTGCTCCTGGTGGTCGGCTCCAACTGGATGGTCGGCAGCGCGGTCGAGATCGCCGAGGGCTTCGGGCTCTCCGAACTGGTCATCGGGCTGACGATCGTGGCGGCCGGAACGTCGCTGCCGGAACTGGCCACGTCGGTGCTCGCCACGATCAAGGGCGAGCGCGACATCGCGGTCGGCAACATCGTCGGCAGCAGCATCTTCAACATCCTCTGGGTCCTCGGACTGTCCGGCCTGGTCGCCAAGAACGAACTCCAGGCTTCGTCGTTCGTGCAGGACGTCGACGTCCCGGTGATGATCCTCGCTGCGGCGATCTGCCTCCCCGTCTTCTTCTCCGGTCGCAACCTCATGCACCGCTACGAAGGCTTCGTGTTCATCGTCGGCTACGTGCTCTACGTCACCTACCTGGTGTGGAACTCGAGCGACAGCGGCGCGCCGGGCTGGTACGCCCCCGCCGTCTGGTTCGCCCTGGTGCCGCCGGCCGTCGCGGTGGTACTGATCACCGCCTGGCGCGACCGGGTCGATCCTGTGCCGTCACGTCGTCCCGGCGTTCGGTGAGCGCGGTGTGGCTGGGGTCAACGACCCGATGTCGCGGGGTTCGTCACGGCGCTCTCGGCGTCGGGAATCGGGCCGGGCACGGTTCGGAGGCGGGCGAGCTCGAAGCGCTGCGGTTTCGGCGGTCGATCTCGGCCGCGGCGCGGTGGATGTGATGGAGTCGCTCGGGGGCTTCTCCCTCGAGATCATCCGGTCGCCGCGCCGAGCGATCGTCGCGGTCACGGGTTGGCCGCGAGGAACGCTACGACGCGACGGGCGAGGTCGGGTCCCTTGTCTTCTTGGATGAAGTGGTTGCGTCGGGGTACGCCCAATGGGCCTGTCCTCTCGCACCGGGCACGGTGTCGCGCATCTGAGCCTGGACCGCTTCCGTGCCGAGTACGGGGTCGAGCCGCCCGAACAAGGTCAGGAGCGGCTTGGTCCATTGGTCGAACACCGCGCGGGCGGCCGAGTTGCCCGGTGGTTCGCCCAACCGATTGACCAATGCAGGAAACGTGCGAGCTCCTGTCATGTAGATCCGGTCGGGGAACGGCGCGTCGTAGGCCGCAAGCTCCGCAGGCCTCTGTGTGGACGTCGTCAGATGGTCGACAACCTCGCTCGCGCGGAACTCGGTGCCGACCATCGCGTACCAGACCCAGTCGCCGAAGCACTCCTGCAAGACCGGCACGAGCGGCTTTCGGGTGGGGCCGTTCGCCTGACAGGCGTCGAACGGCAACACCAGCGAGGGATCCGGTACAGGCGGATCAGGTTCCGACACCAACTTCAGACCGGGGGGTACGACAGGGAGCTGTCCGTTGGCGACGACGACACGTGAGAACCACTCGGGATGATCGCCGACGACGCGCAATCCGATCAGGCTCCCCCAGTCCTGCACGAACACCGTGATGTCCCGGATTCCGAGCTGGTCGACGAATTGCTCAACCCACTGCACGTGTTCGAGGTAGGTGTAGTCCTCGAACTCGACCGGCTTGTCGGAACGACCCATGCCCATCATGTCGGGCGCGATGACGCGATAGCCCGCCGTGGTCAACGGCGGGATCATCTTCCGACATCGCGACGGCCTTGGCCGCCTCGGCCTCTACGAAATCGCGTGGAGCGAGCCCGGTCCACGATCCCCCCGACGTACGCGTCAACTTCGGCAGGGTCATCAGTGAACGAGCCCCGAAGGATTGCAGCCGGGCGGGTGCTCTGCCCCATCGCAGATGGCAGGTCGACGAGGGCGACAGGGCAGAATGGAGCGATGGGAAGCACACGACTGGTGGTGATCGGCGGCGATGCGGCCGGGATGAGCGCGGCATCGCAGGCCCGTCGTCGACGCGACGCGAGCGATCTGACCATCGTGGCGTTGGAACGAGGCCGCCATGTCTCGTACGCGGCGTGTGGCATCCCGTACCTGGTCGGGGGTGTTGTCGCGAGTCCCGACGAGCTGATCGCTCGACGCGCCGAGACGTTCCGCGCTGATCTCGACATCGACGTTCGATCCCGTCACGACGTCGTCGATGTCGACGTCGACGCGGGTGTCGTACTCGTTCGTGACCTCGAGGCCGAGGTCGAGTACCGGGAGCACTTCGACGAGCTGGTCATCGCGACCGGCGCCGTTCCCGTACGGCCGAAGCTGCCCGGGTTCGACGCCACGGGCACGTTCGGCCTCCAGATCCTCGACGACGGGATCGCACTCCGACACGCGATCGAGACGACCGACCCCCGCAAGGCGGTCGTCATCGGCGGCGGCTACATCGGGTTGGAGGTCGCCGAGGCCCTCGTCATGCGCGGCCTCTCCGTCACCCTCGTCGAGGCGGCCGCCCAACCCATGCGGACGCTGGATGTCGACATGGGTGCGCTCGTCGCGGACGCGCTGCGGAACGTCGGCGTCACGCTCGTGCTCGGCGAGCCGGTCACCGGCATCGAAGAGCGTGATGGGCGGGTCGCGGCGGTCATGACGAGCGAGCGCACGCTTCCCGCCGATCTGGTCGTATTCGGGCTCGACAACCGACCGAACTCGGACCTGGCCGCGCGCGCCGGCGTCCCCGTTGGCGTCACGACCGGAATCGTCACCGACTCACGGATGCACACGGGCGTCGACGGAATCTGGGCTGCCGGCGATTGCGTCGAGACCTACCACCGCGTATCCGAGCGGCCGGTGGCGATCGCCTTGGGGACGCACGCGAACAAGCAGGGGCGGGTCGCCGGCATCAACATCGGTGGTGGGCAGGCTGCCTTCCCCGGCGTGATCGGGACTGCGATCTCAAAGATCTGCGACGTCGAAGTCGCCCGCACGGGCCTCAACGAGACCGAGGCAACCGAGGCCGGCTTCGATCACGTCGCAGCGAGCATCACGTCGACGACGCGCGCGGGCTACTTCCCGGAGGCACAGCCCGTGCAGGTCAAGCTCGTCGCGCAACAGCGGAGCGGTCGCCTGCTCGGTGGCCAGATCGTCGGGGGCGAGGGTGCCGCCAAGCGCATCGACGTGCTTGCGGTCGCGATATGGAACAGCATGACCGTCGAGGAGATGACCGGGCTGGATCTCGCCTACGCCCCGCCGTTCGCACCGGTCTGGGATCCCGTACTCGTCGCGGCCCGCAAGGCCCAGGAGAGACTCGAGTCTTCGACGCCGAGCACCGGGATGACCGAAGAGTGGCCCACCCGGCCAGGAACCGGCTGTCCACCGGCACTGGCGTAGGTTTTGTCCCAGGTTTTCACCATCCCCCGCCCTCGTAGCTCAGGGGATAGAGCATCGGTTTCCTAAACCGTGTGTCACAGGTTCGAATCCTGTCGAGGGCACCGCGAGGAAGAGGTTTAGGCCGTACGCGGGCGGGGCATGACCTTCACCATGGAATTTGGAATCGTCGGTATCTTGCTCATCGTCCTCCTCGTTGTTGCGATCGTGTACTTCGTTCGCCGCGCATAGCGGTCACAACTCACCCAGCTCGTCCAGCGCGTCGACGACGAACCATTGCCGCGCCTCGCGCATCACGTCGGCGGTCATGTCCGGCCGCCCGTAGTTGACCCAGTCGGTCGCCCAACTCGAGAGGTCTCGGGCCGCACGCCGTGCGGCGACGAGGTCCCACAGCGGCAGCGCGCGCAGGTCGATGCCGGTGCGGGTCGCGTAGCGGTCGGTGAACGCCGTCACGGCCTCGCGTCCGAAGGACCACGCGCACTCCAGTCGGAATGTTGCCACGTCGACGAGCGGATCGCCGACGTGCGCGGTCTCCCAGTCGATCAGCGCGCTGATCCCTGTGTCCGACCACAGGACGTTGCCGAGCCACACGTCGCAATGCAGCAGCGTGTGGCCGGTAGTTGGTGGTGGCCAGTGCGATCGGAGCACGTCGTCGAAGGGCGCTCGGTGTTCGTCGAGCGCCCTGCCGACGCGCTCGGTGCGGTACGGGAGCTCTGCAAGGGCCGAGTCGGCACCGTCGACGGCATGGACCGACGCGAGCACGTCGGCGACGCATCGGACCATCTCGATCCCGGTCTCGACCGACACGGCCGAACACCGAGGCGCACCGTCTACGTAGGCGAGGACCAGGGCCGGCTCCTCCCACCACGCACCCCCACGCGCCGTGCCGGCGTCGAACAGCAGCGGTTGGGGGACCGGGAGCCCACGCGCCCAGGCGGTCTGGAGGAGCCGATGCTCGACCGCCATCGAGATCGACCCGCGCCCGCCGCGGGCGCGACGCACGACGAACCGGTCGGGCGTCCCGTCGTCGAGCTGGATCTCGACGAGCACCATGTGGGAGGAGATCCCGCCGGGGAAGGTCGAGCTCCCGACGAACCGTGCCCCGGGCGAGACCGCGGCCACGATTCGGGAGAGCACGCGCGCTACGCCTCGGACTGGTAGCGACGGGCCGGCGTTCCCGGCGGGTTCACGACCCCGGGTTGTGCGTCGGGGTTCTCGACGCACACTTCGCACTCGAGACCGTCGGGATCCCGGAAGAAGATGCTGAGTATCGTTCCGAAGTCGGTGACGAACTCGTCGGCGGCGCCGCGGGCCATGAGGCGCTCACGGATCGTCTCGAACGCATCGAGCGATGCCGCGTGCACCGCGAGGTGATCGAGTCGACCGCGCCCGAACCCCGGGGTCTGACGGTCGGCCTCGGTGTTCCCCTTGATCTCGAACACGTTGAGCTCGGAATGCGGACCGACGAGGATGAACGAGAGCCTCATCCCGGCCTCCGGCGGCATGTCGGGCGCGTCGCCGACGGTCGCGTCGAAGACCGAGACCCAGAACTCCTGGAGCCGATCGGTGTCGTTGGTGAGGATGGCGACGTGGTTGAAGCCGTCGAGCAGCACGGCCCGAAACTACACCGGCATGGGATGGCGACTGAAGAAGCTCCAGATGATGTCGGACGCGTTGATCGAGAACGTGGTGAACCCGACCGCGGCCTCGATCGCGCGTGAGAACTCGCTCCCCGGCCACGCGTGGCCGCCGCCGTCGACGCGGTAGAGCCCGACCTCCGCGCCGAGTGGGCACAGGTAGCGGACCAGGTTGACATCGGCAGCGACCGACAGCTCACTCGGCGTCCCGGAGCAAGCGTTGCGCGCGGCCCAGGCCCCGACGATCCCCGGTGTGGGCGCGAAGGAGACCCACATGTCGGCGGTGCCGTGGAACGTGACCGCGGGAACGGCACGGCTCGGTGCACATCCGGTGGGGTTGCGCATTCCGGCAACGAGGGCCACCGCGGCGAACCGATCCGCGAACTGGCAGGCGATCGACGACGACATGAACGCGCCCATGGAGAGACCGGCGGCGAAGACGCGGCGGCGGTCGACGCACAGGTCGTCTTCGACGCGGTCGAGCACGTGGCCGATGTAGGCGAGATCCGCCGAACCGAGCGTCGTGTTCCAGCCGACCGGACTCCCGATCCCCTGCGGGTAGATCACGACGAACCCGTTCGCGTCGGCGCGCGGGGCCCACTCCGACATGCTGGTGTGGATCTGCGCGCCCTCACCCCATCCGTGGATCGCGAACACCACCGGCGCGGGTTTCGTGGCGTCATAGCCGGCGGGGATCCGCCGCAGGTAGGTGCGCGCCAGCCCGCCCGGACGCCTCGGCGCGGTGCGCACTCGTCATCGTTGCCGTGGAGCGCACGCTCGACGCAAAGGTCCCTCCCGCAGTAGGTTTCGGGCGAATCTCCGCGGTCGGACATGGAAGGTGGAAACCGTGAGGAAGCTGCTCCTGCTCTCGCTGGCTGTCGGGCTGGCCATCAGCATTGCGGGCCTCGCCTCGGCGACACCCGGTGACCTCGACACCGTCTTCAGCGCCGACGGCAAGGTCACGACGAGCCTCGGCACCGGTGCGAGTGCCGTCGTCGTGCAGCCCGACGGCAAGATCGTCGTGGCCGACCAACGCAACGGCGACGTCGTCATCATGCGCTTCAACAGCGCGGGTGGTCTGGATTCGGCGTTCGGTGGTGGCGACGGTGTCGTCACCACGGACCTCGGGGGACCCAGCGACAGCGGCAACGCGCTCGCGATCCAATCCGACGGAAGGATCGTGGTCGGCGCCGGGCTCGGCAGCGGCTCGGCCTCGTTCGCAGTGCTCCGCTACACCTCCGCGGGGGTGCTCGACACGAGCTTCAGTACCGACGGGCGACTCACGATGGGGTTCGGGGGGCCCGGCGGCAGCGGGGCCGCGTCGGTCGCCATCCAGGCCGACGGCCGGATCCTGGTCGGCGGCAGCACAGCAGGGAACTTCGCCGTCGCTCGATTCACCGCAACCGGGGCGCTCGACACCACGTTCGGGTTGCCACCGAACGGCATCTCGATCAAGGACTACGGGCGCGCCGAGCGTCTGGCGGCGATGGCAATCGTCCCGAGTGGCGACATCATCATCGGTGGGACGAGCGGAGCGCTGTTCGCATACGAGCGCCTCAACTCGGCGGGTGAACCCACCAACGTCGGCCTCGGTCAGACGAACGGGGCGACCGGCACGTCGTTCGGCGGTGGCATCTCGGCGAACGCGCGGGCGCTGGCTGTCCAGCCCGACGGCAAGGTCGTCATCGTCGGAGAGGCGAGCTTCGTTCCGCAGTTGGCCCTCCCCGGCGCCATGGCCGTGGCCCGCTACAACAGCAACGGTTCCCTCGACACGACGTTCTCGACCGACGGGACCCTCAAAATCAGCTTCGGCCCCAGCCCCCTGGCCACGGGTGTGACCGTCCAACCCGACGGTAAGCTCCTCGTCGCCGGCACCGTCGAAGCGGCGAACTTCACGAAGGATTTCGCCCTCGCCCGCCTCAACGCCAGCGGATCGCTCGACCTGAGCTTCAGCGGGGACGGGCTCACCTCCACCGACTTCACCACCGGCACAACCGCTTCGGTCGACTTCGGTGGCGCGATTGCGGTGCAGCCCAAGGACGGCCGGGCCGTTGTGGTCGGGACAGCCGGCTCGAACTTCGGCGCCGCCCGCTACCACACGTTCAACTGCAACGCCGTGAACGCGACCCGGATCGGGACCGAGGCCGGTGAGACGATCAACGGTGAGTTCCTGCAGGTCACGATCGTGCCCCCTTCCCGGATCGAGTTCGCCGACGGGATCAACGGCCTCGGCGGCAACGACACGATCAACGGCGGCGGCAACAACGACACCCTCTGCGGCGATGCCGGGAGCGACACCCTGAACGGCGGCGCGGGGAACGACACCCTCATCGCCGGCGGCCCGGGTGCCGACACCCTCGACGGGGGCGACGGCACCGACTCGTGCATCGGGAGCCGGCTCTCGCCCAAGGACGACGCCGACATCTTCTTGAACTGCGAGAAGATCAACACCGGCGGCGCCGGACTGTCGGGCGAGTGGTTGCGCACCGATCTTCGCTGCTCCGGCCGCGACATCGGGCGGTGTCGCCTCAGCGGTGGCCTCCGCGTGTTCAACCCCGGTACCGAGGCGACCGTGTTGGGTTCGACGACCGCGTTCTACCTGTCGTCCGATGCCACGCTCGACGACGGCGACGTCTTCCTCATGACCGCGGAGGTCCGATCCCTACGGCCGGGATCCTCGCAGGTCGTCGGCGTGTTCACGGCGCTCCCGGATCTCGCCCCACCCGGCGGGTACCTCATCGCGTCGCTCGACTACCTCGACGTCGTTCCCGAGATCCGGGAGGACAACAACATCGTCGTCTCCGCCGCACTCTGACGTCGACACCAGATCCTACGGGTCGGCCCGGTTCACCGCGTCACTGCAGGCGCGGCTGGAGTCGCTGTCGAGCTGTGCCGGTCCGACCTGCCGGCAGTGACCATGGAGACAACCATGGCGGCCAGCGCGACCGCGGCGCCGCCGAACACCACGAACCACACCCAGGTCGACAGGTCGGATGCGGAGAAGAGCTCGCGGTGCACGACCGACACGACCACGGTCGCAACGGTGAAAGCGAGCATCCCTGGCACGATGGCGATCACCTCGGTCCACGTCGCTCGGCGCGAGTACGCCCAACTGCAGTATGCGTAGGCGATGAAGGGACCGCCGTAGAACTGGGCGAGACCGGCGGTGATGGGCCACGGCCAGAGATCCACCATCACACCCGGTGCGGTAAGCAGCGCGACTCCGGCGACCGCGAACACCGCCGCCTGCACGAGCAGGAACGTGCGCGCCCAGCGGGCGAGTGGCGAGCCGGGCGCGGCGGCTGGGCCGCGCGTGCACCACGCCAGGATGATCCCCAGGATCGGGTAGATCACGTATGACATCGTCCAGACCCACGGTGGAACCAGGTCGTAGTCGAACGCCTCCGGGTTCAGGAGGGTGATCACGAGGAGCAGGGTCGTGAAGATCACGACTGCGATCGGACCCGGTTGCACCTGCGCGCGGAAGCGGCCGAACAGGCACCCCGCCATGTAGACGCCGCCGAAGAGGTAGAGCGATGCGACGAAGCGGGCGTGGAGCGGAGGCAGGAACGCCCAGGTGAAGTCGGCGTCCATCTCGGCGGGCTCGAAGAAGCCGAGGTAGCCGACGAACAGCGCGGCGAGTGCGATCACCCCGAAGTAGAGGCGCTCCCAGGCGGTGACACCGACCGCCGGCATCACCCGGGGCGGGGTTCGAGCAGGACCACGGGGATCTCGCGATCCGTCTTGGTCTGGTAGCCCGCGTAGTTCGTGTGGTCGGTCGTGATGATCGGCCAGAGGCGGGCGCGCTCGTCGGCGTCGGCGACGCGGGCACGCATGGGCCGCCTCGTGCCGCGGATCGTCACCTCGACGTCGGGGTTCGCCTCGAGGTTGTGGAACCACGCCGGGTGCGTGTCGTCGCCGCCGCGGGACGCGACGATCGCGTAGGTGTCGCCCTCCTGCCACGGCGAGGTGAGCATCACCGAGCGGGGCTGGCCCGACTTGCGGCCGGTGGTCGTGAGCTCGAGCACCGGCATGCCGAGGGCGTTCCAACCGAGGTGTCCGAAGCTCACCGCGAGCAGCGCGCGGTGCACTCCGTTCATCAGCTTCAACTGGAGGTCGCTCGGCACCCGCGCACCCTAGCGCCGGGACGGTTCCCGCGCCCCGGCCGGTACGCTCCGGCCATCGATCCGCCACCCCGCGACGATCAGGGAGCTCCGATGACCGACAAGTCCGCGTTCACCGACGACGAATGGCACGCGCTCACCGACGCGCCGCTCATGGTCACCATGGCCGTGTTCGCGGCGGGTGAGCACGGCCCGATCTCGATGGTGAAGGAGGCGAGCGCGAGCGCGCGATCGATCGCGCAGCCCGGCGACCGGGGCGTGGCCACCGACCTCATCGCGGCGATCGCGGCCGAGGCCGACAGCAAGGAGGCCCGGCACGACATGAACCAGCACCGGAGCCAGGATCTCGACGAGGCCATCACCGGCGCGCTGGCCGACCTCGAACCCGCCGCGGCGGCGCTGCGCAAGAACACCTCCGCGATGGAGGCCGCCGAGGTCGCCGGTTGGCTCGTCGACATCGCCCGGGCCGTGGCGGAGGCGGCGAAGACCGTCAACCCGAAGGAGCAGGAGACGATCGAGAAGATCACCGCGCTCTTCCGGGTCACCTCCGCCTGAGCCGAAGGCCGGCTGACCGGCCGGCATGCCCGTTGGGCTACTGCGCCGCGAAGAAGTCGAGGATGAGGTCCGAGGCGTCGATCGTGCGCGTGGTCGCGCCGAACTGCGGGAGGTCGACGAGTCCGTCGGGCCAGGTATGGCCCCCGCCCTCCACCGAGTAGAGCGTCGCGGAGAGGCCTGCGTCGCAGCCGACGAAGCGTCGCTTCTGGATGTCGGGCTCGATGCGCGTCTCGACCGGCATGGCGTCGCACCCGTTGCGCGTCGCCCACGACGCGGTGAACGGACCGGCGATGGAGTAGGGCACCACCGGATCAGCGGTCCCGTGGAACGCGAGCATCGGCACCTGCGCACCGTTCGCGCACGCCGGCGTCAACGCGGTCACCGAGGCGAAGGCGTCAAACCCGATGCCGGTCTGGCACACCACCGCCGACGAGAACGCCGCGCCGTTCGACATGCCGGTCGTGAAGATGCGGTCGTCGTCGATGCACAGCACGGAGTCGAGGTACCGCACGAGGTCGGACGCGTAGGTGAAGTCGACCGACGGCGCGGTGTAGTCCCACCGCTCGTCGATCCCGTTCGGCGTGACGACCACGAAGCCGCGTGCCGCACCCTTGGCGTCGAGCTGGGTGTAGAGGTACTGCTCGGTGGCCGTGGAGCCGTGACCGTGCCAGTTGAAGACGATCGGCGACGCGACGTTCTTGTCGTACGTGGCGGGGACGGTGAGGAAGTAGTCGCGGGCCACGCCCCCGGAGAGGAGCTTCTTCGCCTGGACGTTGCCCGTCGTCACCGGCTTGCCGCAGCCGGTGCCGCGAGGCGTGCCCCCGGGCGGCGGTACGGGCACGCAGGCCGCGAGCACCAGCGCGGCGGCCACCGTCGCGATCGTCACGACCCCGACCATCATCCGTGTTCGACGCATCCTGCGGATCCCCCACTCGGCGGTGTTCCCGGGTCGTACCCTACCGATGTGGCTCCTCACGTGGATCGGCAGACGGGCGTGGACCCTTGAACCCCGGTCGAGGGTCGGATCCCGCCCGCCCCGTCGTCATCATCGGGCCGATGGGGAGCGGGAAGACCACCATCGGCCGCCGGCTGGCGGACCGGCTCGACCGCCCGTTCGTCGACAACGACGTCGTGCTCGAACAACGGTCTGGTCGCACCGCGGCCGAGATCGCCCGTGACGACGGCGTCGACGACCTCCACGCGCGGGAAGCCGGGGTCTTGCGCGACGCGCTCGACGCGGGTCGCGCCGCGGTGATCACGGCCGCGGCCTCGAGCGTGACCGATTCCGCGCTCCGCGCCCGCCTTTACGACGAGGCCTTCGTCGTGTGGCTCACCGCGGCACCGGAAACGCTCGCCCGGCGTACAGCCACGACCATGACCGGCCGTCCGCGACTCGGCGAGGATCCGCTCGCCCTCGCCGAGCAGCAGCGGATCGAGCGCGACCCGTTGTTCGCGGAAGTCGCCGATCTGCTCGTCGCGACCGACGGCACGGTCGAGTCGGTGGTCGCCGACGTCGTGGCCAACCTGCCACGGGACACCTGATACCGCACGCCGCACGCCGCACGCCGCACGCCGCACGATGGACGGAGATGAACCGTCAGCGCAGCTCGCGGCGGAGCGGCTTGCCCCCGGGGGTCCGGGGCACGGCGGCGACGATCCGCAGCTCCTTCGGGAGCTCCGCCGGTGCGAGCCGGTCGCGGGCGAAGTCACGCAGCGCGTCGATCGACGGCGCGGCGGCACCCGGCGCGAGTACGGCGCAGCAGACGACGCGCTCACCCCACTCCGGGTCGGGGACGCCGATCACGCACACGTCGGCGAACGCAGGGTGCGTCGACACGACGCGCTCGACCGCGGTCGGACTCACGTTGACGGCGCCGGTGATGACGAGATCCTTCAACCGGTCGACGATCTCGAGGCGACCGTCGGCGGCGAAGCGACCGACGTCGCCGGTGCGGAACCAGCCGTCGTCGGTGAACGCGGCGTGTGTCGCGTCCGGATCGTCGACGTAGCCGCGCATGAGCACCGGGCCGCGGACGAGCACCTCACCCGAATCGGGGGCGAGGCGGATCGACACACCGTCGAGGGGATGGCCGTCGTGCACGCACCCGCCGAAGGTCTCGGTGAGGCCGTAGGTCGTGTGGACGGCGACGCCCGCCGCGGCCGCGCGCGCGACGAGACCCGTCGGGACCGGTCCACCACCGAGCAGGACGACGCGGAACCGGTGGATCGGCGCACCCGCGTCGAGGAGACGGACGAGTTGGGTGGCCACGAGCGACACCAGGGTGCAGGTGCCGGCCGCGTCGCCGACGCGGTCGATCGCGAAGCCGTCGTGGACGGTGACGGGCGTGCTCGTCACCTCGCCGCGGAGCACGACCGCCCGACCGGCCACGTACCGCAGCGGGATGCACGCCAGCCAGTGGTCGCGATCGGGGTCGACGGCGAGGGCCCGGCTCACGGCCCGGCACGACGCCTCGACCGACGCGGGTGCGTGCTCGACCCGTCGGGGTCGGCCGGTGGTGCCGGAGGTCTCGACGACCACGGGTTCCCCGACCGCCCAGGCCCGCCGGATCGCGCTCACCTGAGCCGTGATCCCCCCGTCGATCGCGCCCGTCGCACCCGTAGCACCCGAGTCGCCCGGCCGATCCATCGCTGGCTACCGTAACCGTAGGAGCGATCACTCCCAAGATCGGAGCAAAATCGTGGACACCCCCATCCGCCCGGGCGCGCCGTGGACGACACCGGACCCCGGGTCCGGACCGGCCTTCGGCGACATCCGCTACGAGACCGCCGACGGCATCGCCAAGATCACGATCTGTCGCCCGGAGGTCCGCAACGCGTTCCGGCCGCAGACGCTCTTCGAACTGCAGGCCGCGTTCGAACTGGCCCGCAACGACACGTCGGTCGGCGTGATCATCCTCACGGGCGAGGGACCCGACGCGTTCTGCTCGGGAGGCGACCAGCGGATCCGGGGCGACGACGGCTACGTCGGCGACGACGGGATCGGCCGGCTCAACGTGCTCGACCTCCAGATCCAGATCCGGCGACTCCCCAAGCCGGTCGTGGCCATGGTCGCGGGATACGCGATCGGCGGCGGCCACGTGCTGCACGTCGTGTGCGACCTCACCATCGCGGCCGACAACGCGAAGTTCGGCCAGACCGGACCGAAGGTCGGCTCGTTCGACGGTGGCTACGGCTCCGGGCTGCTGGCGGCGTCGGTCGGGCAGAAGAAGGCGCGCGAGATCTGGTTCCTCTGCCGGCAGTACGACGCGCAGCAGGCGCTCGACATGGGTCTCGTGAACACGGTCGTGCCGCTCGCCGAGCTCGAAGAGGAGACGGTGTCGTGGTGTCGCGAGATGCTCGACTTCTCACCGCTCGCGCTGCGGATGTTGAAAGCCTCGCTCAACGCGGCCGACGACGGCCTCGCCGGGATCCAGCAGCTCGCCGGCGACGCGACGTTGCTGTACTACATGAGCGAAGAAGCCAAGGAGGGCAAGCAGGCGTACCTCGAGAAGCGCCGTCCCGACTTCGACCAGTATCCGAAGCGCCCATGACGGTGCGGGCGTGAGGGTGCGGGCGTGACGGTGCGGGCGTGACGACGGACGCATGACGACGGCGGGTGAGTGGGTCCAGGGAGCCCGGCCGCGCACGCTTGGTGCCGCGGTCGCACCGGTGCTCGTCGGCACCGCGGCGGGCGCGCTCGGTCGCGAGGTGATCTGGTGGCGGGCGCTGGCCGCGTTCGCCGTTGCGGTCGCGTTGCAGATCGGCGTGAACTACGCCAACGACTACTCCGA
>Ga0105049_10006085_pt1 | contig 14052 bp, 7 predicted proteins | sample MAT06_FD_78087 | JGI IMG/M metagenome (GOLD analysis project Ga0105049, IMG submission 78087) | Freshwater microbial communities from Lake Fryxell liftoff mats and glacier meltwater in Antarctica - MAT-06 | ecosystem: Environmental > Aquatic > Freshwater > Ice > Liftoff microbial mat | place...
CGCGCGGACGCTGGCGTGGCGGGCGCCCATAAAGCCACCACCCGGCGGCGGGCTCACCACCACCACCAGATATTGCCCGTCGCCAGACGCCGCCCGACCCACAGGTTGGGCGGTGTTGTTTTTGGGGGGTGGTTTCGTTTGGTTTGTTGTTTTGGGAAGCAGGCATGCAGGCGCGCGGGCCCTCCACGCTTGCGCGTTTGGCTCATTCGGGCTTTTTGATTACGCCCATTTGCTGGTAGCGGTCGCGGTACTTCTCGTAGAGCTTGGTCTGCTTGTTCGAGAGGTCGATCTCGCGGCCGTCGATGAAGGCGGTCTGGATCTGCGTGGTGACTTCGAGCGGGTCGCCGGTGGTGATGATGAGCGTGGCGGACTTGCCGATGTCGAGCGAGCCGTACTCGCCGTCGATGCCGAAGATCTGCGCGGGGGTGAGGGTGATGGCCCGGAGCGCGGCGTCGAGCGGCAGGCCATGTGCCGCGGCGATGGCGGCGGAGTATGGGAGGTTGCGTTCGTGGGCGGTGTCGTCCATGTGGGCGATGGCGAAGGTGATGCCGGCCTCTTGGAGCTGCATGGGGCGCCGGTACGCCTCGTCGTAGTCCGCGTCGTCGCGACGGGGCATGACGTGCGTGCCGGTGAGGATGACGGGGATGTTGTTGTCCTTCAGCAGCTGCGCGCAGAGATGGGCGTCGCGTCCGCCGACGATGACGGTTCGGAGCGAGCGTTCCTTTGCGAAGGCGACCGCCGCGGAGATCTGATCGACGTCGTTGGCGAGGATGAAGACGCGGGCCCGCGTGTCCGGGGCGTTTGACGCTGGCGCGGCACCGAAGAGCGGCCTCATGGCCTCCCACCGCAGGTCGACCGGCTGGGTTGGGTCTGTTCCGATCGCGTTGGCGTACGCCTGCGCGGTGTCGAAGACCTCGCGGATGCGCGTGAGATTACGGCCGATGTCGCGGCGCTGGTCGTCCTCGCTGGTCTCCATCCACCAGGCGGTGATGGTCCGCATCTGCGGCCAGCGGAGGACGATGCCGCTGGAGGCCTTGACGGTCATGTCGGCCATGGTCCAGCCGTCGAGGCGGATGACGGAGGCCTGACCCGGGATCACTCCACCCTCGGGCGCGATCGCGGCGAGCAGGATGCCGTTGGAGCGGGTGACGGGGATGAGCGTTGAGTCGGGGTTGACGGCGATGGCAGGGCGGGCCTCGGGTGCGATGGAGGCTGCCTCGGAGAGGTCTTGCGTAGCGGGAATCGACTGGAACTCCGTGAGACCAAGCTGGGTCCAAGGTGAGATCAGGCCGGGATAGACGTGCTTGCCGCTGGCGTCGATGACGCGGACGCCTTCCTTTGCATCCTGCAACTGGCCTTCCTGCATGAACGTGATCTTGCCCTGATCAAAGATGATGAAGCCCTGGAAAGGCGGCTTGGAGACTGGGTGGATCGTTGCATTGGAAATGATGATGGTGCCCGACTGGGGCGGGGCCTTGTGGGTGAGGTCCTGCGCGAGGGCAACACTGGCCGCGAGCGGGAGCGCGAAGACTGTGGCCCAGAGAGCGCAGAGAGCGTTGGTGGTGATCATGGTGTGATCCGTTGTGATCTGATGTGGGATCGAAGTCGATCTGGTTGGCTTGGGTTTACGGTGGTTTGGCGGTGTGCGGCATTGGTGATGGAAAGACCGGCGGGGACCGCCGGGCTATCCAAGAACCGGGATCACCAGTGCGTGAAGCCGCAGCCGCAGACGCCGGGGAGGTATCGCGGGTCACGCCCGCTGCGGAGGGTTTCGAGGTAGATCTGCTTCATCTCTTCGCGAGCCTGCGCCTCGGCTTCGTCGATTGCGTCGAGGCTCTCCTCGCCCTCGCTGGGTGGCCGACCCCGGTGTCCGCCGGGACGAGGTGCGCCCTCGGTGCCTGCCTCGGCGGGCTTGCGCTTGCCGTCGGCGAGGACCTTCTGGATGAGGCGCTGGCGTTCCTTCTTCACCTGCGCCCGAAGTTCCTGGTCGCGCTCGAGTGAGAAGAGGATGCGTCCATCCACGAGCGTCATCTCGCACTTGGAATAGGTTGAGAGTGGGTCGCCGGACCAGAGGGCAAGGTCTGCCTCCTTGCCCGCCTCGACGCTGCCGACGCGCGCGTCGATGCCGAGCTGGATGGCCGGGTTGAGCGTGACGAACTTCAGAGCGTCGGCGGGGGAGATGCGGCCGTTGGAGTACTTGACGGCCTTTGAGGCCTCGGTGTTCATGCGGCGCGCGAGCTCGTTGCTGTCGCTGTTGTACGAGACGACGACGCCCACCTCCTCCATGAGCGGGAAGCCGCCGGGGATCGCGTCCTGGACCTCGACCTTGAAGGCCCACCAGTCGGTGAAGCCCGAGGCGCCGACGGCGTGGGCCTTGATGGCGTCGGCGACCTTGTACCCCTCCAGGACGTGCTGGTAGGTTCCGATCTTGAACTTGAAATCGCCAGCGACCTGCGCGAGCATGAGGATCTCATCCTGGCGATAGCTATGGGCGTGCACCCATCGATCACCCGCGAGGACTTCGGCGACGGCATCAAGCTCGAAGTCGCGACGGACGGGGTCTCGCGAGTTGGCTGTGGCCTTGCGCTGCGCGGCGTACTCCCTCGCCGCCGTGAAGCGGTCGCGGATGAGCTGCTCGACACCCATGCGTGTGCCCGGGTAGCGCTGCTCGCCGCCGCCCCGCCCGCCGCGCCAGTTGACGCCCGTGGGATTCTCGCCCAGCGCGAACTTGATGCCGGGCTTGGCGCCTTCCATGTGCATGTCGTCGGGGTGTGCGCAGCCCCAGCGGAGCTTGTTGGTCTGGCTCTGGCCGCCGATGGCGTTGGCCGAACCGTGCAGGTTGTTGACGGCGGTGACGCCGCCAGCGAGCTGGCGATACCAGTTCACGTCGCTGGGATCAGTGACGTCCTCGATGCGGACCTCGGCGGTGATGGCCTGGCCGCCTTCATTGACGCCCTTGGAGATGCCGGTGTGGCTGTGGCAATCGATGATGCCCGGCGTCAGGTGCTTGCCCTTCGCGTCGATCGTGATGGTGCCCGAGGGCGCGCTGGGAACGTCGATACCGACATACGTGATGCGCCCGCCCTGCACGAGCACGCAGGCGTTCTGAAGTGTGCCCTGAGCGCCGAGGGTCCAGACCGTTGCGTTCGTGAAGAGGATCGTCTCCTGCGCGGGCTGCATCAGCGTGCCAAAGGGGCCGAAGGGCGTGGGGAGCTGCTCGGGGATCTCCTTGATCGCTTCGAGCTCTTCGCGGATCCGCTTGGCCTCGTCGTCTTCCTTGTCCTCGCGCCGCGCCTTGTAGGTGTGGGTGGTGCCGTCGGGGAGCTTGGATGTGCCAGTGAGGAGGCCGTCGAAGATCGTGATGCGGTCCTGAGCCTTGCCTTCGAGCGGCTGGGCCTCGGTGCCCAGTGGCTTCATATCCATCTTGAAGGTAATGGTGTTGCCGGGGCTCGCCGCGTCGATTGCAACATCCTCGCCCTCGATCACGATGGGCTTGACGGCCTTGCCCTCGGCGTCGTCGGCCTTGGTGAAGGTGAGCTTGACGGTGGGCTTTGGTGGTGTGGGGGGAGTGGCGGTGCTGGGCGTGGTGGCGCCGATGTCGATGGTGAGTCCGTCCTTGGCCTTGGGATCCTTGGCGTTGCCGTCGGTCTCGAAGACGCGGTAGGCGCCATCGAGGGTCGCGCGGGTGGCTCGCCAGGCGCTGCCGGACATGATCGGGGCCTTGCCGCTCCAGTCGATCGTGCCGCTGACCTTCGCCGCGCCGCGCCCGCCAAAGGCAGGAATGTCGAGCGTGATGGTGGTGCCGTCCCAAGTGAACTCGGCGGGCGAGCTGGTTCCGTCCGCAAGCACAACCTCCAGCGGCGCGCGCGCGGCGGGCGGGGCCTCGGCGGGCGCGTCGGGCTTCGGTGATTCGGCCTGCGGTACTTCGGCGTTCGAAGCATCGGCGTTGGGCAATTCGGGCTTGGGTGCCTCGACCTTCAACGCTTCGGCCTTGGGCGTCTGGGGTGACGCGAAGATCAGCACGAACGCCGACTCCTTCTCGGCGTCGAGCATCACGGGCCAGAGGCCGGTGAGCGGGCGCGGCCGGCGCTTCGCGGACCACGCAAACCGCTCGCCATCTGAACGCAGGCCCGTGCCCGAGAGGGCCACAGGGCGCGACTCGGGGCCGCCCTCGCGCAGGATTGCGGCGTTCATCGTGTAGATGCCAGCCCTGCCCGCATCGGCAGGTCGATCGGGCGCGTTCGGCTCGGGCTTCTCGTTCAGGGCGTCATGGTCGAACGTGAAGGCCAGCGCGCCGCCCGAGAGGATGACACGCGTGGCCTTGGTGGTCTTGTCGGCGCGGGTGACGGTGAGGTCGGTGGGCTCTTTGCCGAAGATCAATGTTCGGTCCGCCAGCATGCCGGCGTCCATGGTGATGTCCCACGTCCCCTCGTAATCGTCGGGGGCAGCGCCGAGCTCGTGCAAGAGTCCGTCGATCATGATCGTGCGAAGCTTGGTCTTGTCGGCGAAGATGGGCCCGTCGGCGATGACGAGATTGGCGACCTTGCCGACCTCGATGGTGCCGAGCGAGGAAGAGAGGCCCAGGAACGCCGCGGGTGTGGTCGTGAGGGCCGCGAGTGCTTCCTGCTCAGTGAGGCCGTGCTTGACGGCCTTTCGCAGGTTGGCGGTGAACTGCGAGCGATCACGAACCTTGCTGCTGGTGAGGGCAAAGGGCACGCCCGCGGCGCTCATGCGGCGTGGGTTCGTGGGTCCCTGCTCCCACATCATGAGATCGCGGAGCTCGACGCTGTCCTGCTTGGCGACGCTGGAGACGTCGGGCGTCTTGGCAAACGACAGCGGCAGGATCATGCGGACGTTGTTGCTCTTGATGGCCTCAAGGCGCGCAAACTCGGTGCCGCTGCCGACGATAATGAGCGGGCGCTGGAACTCGACGGCGATCTTGGTGGCACGCAGGGACTCGAGCTCATCGGCGGCGTCAAAGAGGAGTGTTCCAGGACGGGCGGGTGTCGGGACGCCACTAGCCGCTACGCCTCCATCGGCCGAAACGGCCGTGGGCGCGAGCCAGTCCAGCGCGTTGACCGCCTCGGTCGTGAGTCCACGGGCGCGGCGTGTGGCTTGCCAATCGGCATCGCTGAAGGTCTGGCGCAGCAGCGCGATCGCGCCCATCTGCGAGTCCGGGTAGCCGCGGCCGGACGTGTCGAAGCTGGCGACCTGATAGATCTCTCGCGCGTAGACCGGTGGGCGAGCCAGAGAGGCATCGTCGCTGGGCTTGGCAAGCGAGACCGCCGCGCCGCGACCACGGATGACGCCGCCGCGCGGAGAGAGGCCCGCGGCGGCGAAGCCAAGCTTGCGGAGGGAGTCCGCTGTTCCGGCATCGATCCCGACACCATCAACCGCCGAGCGCTGCGGCGTGATGGATTCATTCCAGTGAAGGCCCTGGACCTTGGGGTCTGGCTTGGGTGCGTCAACTTCGACGAAGGGATCAATGAACGCGGCGTAGACGTGCATCCCCTTCGCGTCGATCACGCGCGGGCCGACGGGAAGTCGGGCCGGAGCGTTGTTCTCGCCGGCAATCACCGCGGCGATGCGGCCGTCCTTCACGACGACGGTCGCGTGCTTCATCGGTGGTGCATCGGGCGACGTGTGGAGCGTGCAGCCGCGGATTGCAATCAACGTTGGATCCGCGCGGCGCGGACCGTTCGCTGGCGGGTTGAACGGCCCGGAGTTGGAGGGCTGGGCCAGGGCGAGAGGGGTCGCGAGGGCGGCGAGGATCATGACGACCACGGCAGCGGACGCGGCGAAGAGGGCGCAGGCTTTCTGGAGCATGGCGAGAAGGATACCGGATCGCGGCGCGCGGTGTCGGACTGCCCTTCGTGGCGTGCCACTCCATGTCGCGTCTCTCGGAGGCGAAAGAGCCCAGAGAAATTGACCAAAGGCCAACCTGCACCTGCGGGAGAACCCGCCACCCAGAGCGGACTACCTTCGGTCATGCGTCTGACGTTCCTAGGCACCGGCACATCCTCTGGTGTTCCCGCAATCGGGTGCGAGTGCACGGTGTGCACGAGCGCGGACCCGCGTGATGCGCGGCTGCGGACGAGCGCGGCCCTGCGGTGGGTTGATCCTTCCGGCCGCGAGCGCGTGCTGCTGCTGGACGCCGGGCCGGACCTGCGTGCCCAGTCGCTGCGGGAAGGGCTGAAGCGCTCCGACGCGATCTTCTTCACGCACAACCATGTTGACCACACCTTCGGATTGGACGAGGTGCGCCGCTTCAACGTGATGATGGGGCGCGAGACGATCTCGATCTATGCCGAAGAAGCGACGATGGCCCATCTTCGCCGCGTCTACACGCACATCTTTGATCGCGATCGCAACGTGGACGACTCATTCGTCGCGTCGCTCATTCCCTGGACGATCACGGAGGACGACGTGCGCGCCAGCCGCGCCGCGGAGGTGCATGGGCTGATGGTGACGCCGATCCGGCTGCTGCATGGGCGGCTGCCGATCCTTGGATTCAGGATCGATCGTGCGCGGGGGTTCGAGCCGCCCGAGAGGTCGGTGGACCTGCTTCCCCTGGCGTACTGCACGGACGTCTCGGCGATCCCCAACGAGTCGTGGAAACCGCTCCGCGGCGTTCGGACGCTGGTAATGGACGCGCTTCGGCATCGCAAGCACCCTACACACTTCACGCTCGATGAGGCGGTGAACGCCGCGGCGTCGATCGGTGCCGACCGCACGTACTTCGTGCACATGAGCCATGACCTGGCGCACGAGGCGACTCAGGCCACGCTGCCTGCGGGAATGTTCCTCGCGCACGACGGGCTGACGATCTGAACCGTATATCTTTTGCTATACGTGCTGCTCGCTCGCTGACGGACCGGCTGGCAGCCGCCAGGGCGCAACCGCGATGATTGCCACCGCCGCGCACGCGAGCACCACCACCATCTCAACAGCCGAGACCGCGAGCGTCACCGCCGCGAAGGCCTCGGGCGAGACGCCGGGGATGGTCGCGAGCGCGGCGAGGCCGGTGGTGCCGCCCTCACGCGCACCCATCGAGCCCGCGGGGCTGAGCACGCCGATCAGGAAGAACGAAGCGCCGGCCAATATCGAGCTCTCCCAAGGCATGTGCACATTGGCCGCGTGTCCCGCGACGACGAATCGCGAGGCGATGACGGCAAGGTCCGCAACACGAGTGCCCATCGCGAGGCCGAGCCAGAGGGGGCTCGCGAGCATCGCGAAGCCACTGTGCAGCCGCGCGAAGGCGGACGATGCGACAGTTCGCGAGGCGAGCGAGACACGCGAGCGCTTGGCGAGCGAGGCCAGCCGCCGCAGGCCAGCTTCCCCGGCGAAGACCCGCGCCGCGGCGAGGATCATCCCGTAGAGCACAAGCAGCCCGGCGATCGATACCACCACGAAGGGAAGATCAACGGCGCGACGCCAGAGCGCCGCACCCAGCGGCGGCGCGAGGGCCGCGAGGATGACGACCGAGTTGGCCGCGAGCCACGCGCCGATCGTGAGGATCGGGATCTGGTCGCGCCGATTGTGGATCAGGAACCGCGCGACGAGGCTCAGTTTGAATGGGAACGAAGAGAGCATCGTCGCGATAGCCTGCACCGTCATGACGCGCGAGATGGAGAGTGGATGAACGTCGCGCAGCGGGCGGAGCGTGCAGTAGAACGTGAGCCCGTTGAGGACCAGCGACGCGAGCGAGAGTGCCGCGAGGAGCGCGATGAGGCGCGATGGCGCGTGGGCGATGGTGTCCAACGCGCGCCGGCTCTCCTGGCTCATGAGCAGCGAGATGAACCACGCGAGCAGGGCGAGAGAGATGCAGAGTGCGAGCGCCTGCACCAGCAGACGCCATCGATTCGACGAGGCGCGCGGCGCGGGTGGCACCTTGCCATCCACCGTGTTCTCAGCGTCGTTCTCATGCGAATTCTGGTTCAACGCGCCTCCGGTGCTGGTGTTGGCGTGTCAGGCATGTCAGGCGTGGCAGGCATGACAGGCATGACAGGCATGACAGGCAAGGCTGGCGTGACCGGACTCGCATTCGCCACGGGTTCCACCAGATACACGCCCAGTTCCGGCCACATCGCCAGCGGGCGTGTGTGGCTCCGAAGCCACTTCTCAACAGCCTCGGGCGTCAGTGCCGGATCCGCAAAGCCCGATCGCGAGAGGCGCGTGACCTCCGCCATGTTCACCATGCAGGCGTCGATGCCGCGAGCCTTGAGCGCGCTCGACCACGCCGCGGGATCATCAGGGTTCGCGGCGATGGCCTGCACAAAGATCGAAGTGTCCCAGGTGGTGCTGTAGAGCGTGGAGCCAGTTCTCGCGCGCGTGCTGGGCCGCGTGTAGAAGAGCGGCGTCGCGTCGCCGATGAGGAGAAGTTGCCACGCCCTGTTGAGCGTGAGGTTGACAACGGCCTCGGGCGGGCGATTCGCGAGGAGATTTGTGCGATCCTGCGCCGACATGTCTCCGAAGACGTCCTGCCACATCGCGCCCGTGCGCTCGGCGACCGAAAAGTCCAGCGCGGCAAGTGGGTTGCGATCTCGCTCGCTCGCGAAGATCGAGACGGTCACGATCGACTGGATCCCGATCGTCACGCACCCCAGCGCGGCCCGCCACCGTGCGGACGAGATCGACGCGATCCACAGCCCCACCGCGATGCTGCCGGGCACTATCAGAGGCAGCAAAAACCGGCTCTGGATGTGCGTCGTGGTGAGCCACGCGAGCATCGAAAGGCTCATGAACGCGCCGAGGACCACGAGCGCCCGGCGCAGCGGCACCACCCGCGGCGACGCGATGCCGATCACGATCGCACCCGCCGCGAGGGCGAAGAAGAGGCCCCACTGCGGATTCGACATGCCTCGATATCGCGCGATGTCGGCTGGCTGATCGGCCTTTGGCTCAGGAAGAACCGTGAGGCGGAGGCGATCCGCGAAGGACCCGACGAAGGTGTGCCCGCGCGCAAAACGCCGCGTCTGCTCTGCGGTCCAGTGGCCCGTGCCGCCGGAGTCGCTCTGGAACACCGCCGCGGCGAATGGGAAGACCGGGTTTCCTGTCGCGAGCGTGTTGCGCGCGAGCCACGGGGCGAGCATGAGCAGGCCCGCCGCGCTCCCCGCAATCGCCACACGGTGCCACTCACGCCCGCGCACGTGCATCGCGAGCACGAGCGCGATGCCCGGCGCGAGCATGATGAGCGCCGTGGGCTTCACTCCGCAGGCCGCGCCCATGAGGACGCCCGCGATCAGCCCTTTGCGCCACGCACCGAGCCCGGGATCAATCGCGACGATGATCGCCCCCGCAGCAAGGAGGAGCATCGGCGTCTCGTTGTACGCCAGCGACCCGACGACGATGGTCCAGGGCGTCGCGATGGTGACGCCCGCGGCGATGGCGCTGGCCCACTCGCACGCCGCATGATCAAGGCCGAGTCTCGCGCCCCACGCCGCGGCGGCGCGCCCTACGCACCACGCCGCGAGAAGCGAGAGCATCGCGTGCAGCATCTGGCAAGCAAGCAGGCCGATGCCAGCATCGCCGATGAGTGGCGGGGTGCCGGGCGGCCGCAGCGGAAGCATCGCAGCACCCAGGTGCATGAAGGCAGCCTCAACCAGGCTCGGTAGCGCGGAATAAACGTTGTGATCAAGAGTCTCAAGCCGTCCGGCCTCGAGCCACTCGCGGGGCAGCTGGAGGTGGTACGAGAGCGCGTCATAACCGCCGAACTCGCTGCTCCAGAGCCACCCGGGCGTGCACGCCGCGGCGAGAAAGAGGACCGCGATCGCGGGCGAGACCGCGACGCTCGAAGCACGCCATCGCGCAATCCGAACTTCGACGCGCAGCGTGCGGATGAGCTGCTCAAGCCCAAGAGCAAGGCCAACGCCAATGGTACCCAGCGCCACCGCAGAGTTGAGAACGCCAAGCCAGCCAAGCAGGTGCGAGAGCCAGAGCAGCGTGGCGATCCCGAGCGCGGCCTGCAGCGCACCAGCTTCAGCGCTGGCCCGAAACAGGGGCCGCCAGAGCCGCCCAAGACCGATCCCCGCGAAGACGTAGAGAATCGCGGGCGGCCCGGCAAGAAAGAGCCTCTCGACGAGCAGCACCCCGCGAACCCCGGCCGAGAGCGCGCCCTCGGGGCCGATGTTCAAGAGTGCCACGGCCGTCAGCGTGCCAAGCCCAAGAGCGAGCACGAGCATGAGTCGCGCCCGCGCGGCGCGAGCGGCCTCGTCCGCCGCGTCGGCGGCGAGTGATGGGGTCGGCATGGGTGCGGGCTGGTCGGGCATCTGTAAGGAACCTGTGGGAACAGGCAGGGTGCGGGTTAGGATACACGGATGCTCCCTTCGACCTCACCCCCGGTTACAACTCCAGACAGCAAGCCCGACGCCGAGCCAGAAGCGGGCCAACAGGCGAGTCGAGTGTGGCCAGCCGCACGCGGAAGCGATCCACTCGTTTCCGAGCTGGCCATCTTCGAGCCCCTGTGCGCCGTCTTCCGAAAGAAGCTCCGCACCGAGGGACTCAAGTACACGCCCGAGCGCGCCCAAGTCCTCGACAGCATCATCGGATTCGAGGGAACGTTTGAGGCTGATCGCGTGCTCGAAGTCGTGAAGCGCAGCGGTATCCGCGTCAGCAAGGCAACGGTCTACCGCACCATCCGGCTCCTGCTGGACGCGGGCATCATCCAGCGCGTCCTCTTTGACCAAGAGCAGACGCACTACCAGTTGGTCTATGGCCAGAGCGCCCAGGACCTGCTCGTGCGCGTCGATACGGGTGAGACGATGTCGATCGAGATCGCCGAGATGGTGGCCCTGCGCGAGGCGCTGTGCGCGAGGCTTGGGCTCTCGCCGCTGGGGCATCGGCTGCACATTTTTGCCGAGGCCCGGAAGCCGGAAATGCCACAAGCCTGACGCTCGGGTGCGCGCCTGTCCAATGCGAGACAGTTTCGTTAAACCGCTCGGGGCCGGTAGAAGAGTCATCAGCCGAAGCGACGCCCCTTACGGGACGGGGTTCAGGCCCGTGTACATCGGCAGCGCGGAGTTGTTCTCCGCCTTGCCGATCGCTCGCACATGGCCATCGCCCCACTGCGTGTTGCAGCCGGCGTTGTGCCGGAAGTATTCCTTCTGCCAGTCACGGAAACGCGGATCGCCAGCAGCGATGTCGGGGTTGTACTGCGACAAGTCGTTGAGCGTGTCGCCGTTGGCATCGAGCATGTGCTCGAAGGCATCCTGGAACATGATGAGTGCCGAGGGCTGGTTGATGTCAGAGATGCGCGTGGGGACCGAGTAGATGCGCGAGACACCGCCGCGGCTCACACGCTCGCGGCGCCACCACGTGCGAACGGGCTTGTTGGTCGCGGGATCAATGCGGTCGTCAACGCCGTTGAACCCATACGTCTGGTAGAAGTGATCGGGGTTGAAGTTGGTGCCGTCGGGAAAGGGATCCATGAGCTTGGCGGAGGGGCATCGCCAAACCTGCCAGCCCAGGAAGGGGGGCCTGTTGTTCGAAGTCCAGGGCATGCGCGCGCCGTACCAGGCCGGGTCGATGCTGATGTCGAAGTACGGGTCGTAGATGTTGCCCCAGTACGCCACGTCGGGCGGACCACCGTCGGACGTGAAGTCGTTCTAGTACGGAAGCACCATCCGGAGATTGTTCGACTCGTACGGGCCGCTCGAGTTGATCCGCTCGAAGCGCAGGCCGTAGTTCAGGCGCTTGACGTGGTGGAACTCCTTGTTGTCGGCGGTGTAGCTGAAGATCGCGGTGTAGATCGTGCGCTGGTTGGACTGGCAGACAACCTGCCGCCCCGCCTCACGCGCCTTGCCCAAGGCGGGCAGCAGGATTCCGATCAGGACCGCGATGATCGCGATGACGACCAGGAGCTCGATGAGCGTGAAGGCGTGCCCGCTTGCGTGGCGTGGGTGGCGTGGGTTCGAGCGTTGTTTCATGGCGGGAACCTTTCGTTGGAGCGTCAATCTGGAGCGCCGTTCAGATCCGGCGATGCGGGCTGTCGATCAACAATCAACAAATCCTACCCAAGCCGAGCGGCTTTGCCTCTTTGAGCATGTTTAGATTTCGTCAAGATCGAATGTGATTAGGTTCAAGACCGACATGTTCTTGTATGAACTTCGCGTCGTCCGCTCGCGACAGAACCCGCGTTTTCATCCTGTTTTAAGGCATTTTTCGCCGCCTCAGATCGCCATCGCAAGCTGTCTTCATAGAACCTGCGCAATTTTTACTGCAACCTTGACGTAAGAAGACTTGTGTTTGACCTCTTGTGGATTTATGCTCAACACACTCTGCGGGATGCTCTGTCCAGCGGCCGCAGTTGTAGTTCTGGTCTTGTGAGATCGGTCTCACAAGTTCGAGTCTCGTGCGAAACACCGAAGAGGAGTCTGAGTGATGCGTATCTTGAACAAGCAGTCGAGCGTCAAGCTCGCGGCGTTGGCGGGCCTGGCCATCTCGTGCCAGTCGGCAATGGCCCAAACCATTTTCTACAGCCAGGACTTTGAGTCCGCGACGCTGACAAACCAGTCGTCGGATCCGACGGTTGTCGCCGCCTGCGGCCCTCAGCCACTGCGCTTCACGCACAACCCGCCCGCCGGCTGGTCGTGGAACACGTGTGATACCAAGACGTACGCCTGTCGAGTTTCGTCGTGCGTTCCCGCTCCAACCAACTGCGGACCCTGCGGCACGACCCAGGGCGTGCGCGAGTGGGAGGGCTGGTCCTTTGTGCAGAAGGATTGGTGGGCCTCCGTTGCCGGCGACCAGAACCGCACCCAGTTCACGCTCGGCACCGGCAACGTCGCCGTCGCCGATCCTGATGAGTGGGACGACCGCGGCGATCCCGACACCACCTGCGGCTTCTACAACGCGTTCATGGGCACGCCCGCCATCAGCCTGACCGGCACCACGCCCGGAACCCTCTCCTTCTCCTTCGATAGCAGCTGGCGCCCCGAGGGCTTCGACGACGCCAACTTTCAGAACAACCAGACCGCCATCATCCGCGCCTACTACACCGTCGGCGGCGTTGAGCAACCCGCCATCGAGGTCCTCCGCTGGGACTCTGAGGACGGTGGGCAGTTCTTCAAGCCAGACGCCACCAACGAGAACGTCGTCCTCTCTTCCGCCCAGCTCCAGGCCCCCGCCAGCGCCACCGCCGTCCGCTTCGAGTTCGGCCTCGTCGAGGCCGCGAACGACTGGTGGTGGGCAATGGACAACCTCGCCCTGAGCGCCGACTTTGGCGGCGTCCCTACCACGATCTTCAGCGAAGGCTTCGAGACCGTCGTCCTCGAGCCCGCCTTCCACGAGGTCCCGCCAGCCTGCGGCACCACCTACTGCAACACCAACGTCTACACCCACACCGGCCCCGGCGGAATGAGCATCACCACCACCCCCAACACCACCGGCGGCATCGCCGACTGGCGCGGCTGGTCGGTCACCACCGTCCCCTTCTGGTCCTGCGCTGCCGGCGCTGGCGCTGGCCGCGAAGCCTTCGCCAACGCAACCGGTAAGGTCGCCGTCGCCGACAGCGATCGCTTCGATGATCTCCAGCCTTACGGCGGCGAGATGGGCAGCCTCCTGTCCACCCCCGCCATCAGCATCAGCAGCCGCAGTGGCAACCTGATCGTTCTCTCCTTCGACTCCAACTGGCGCCGCTCGGGCAACCAGAACGCGACCATCACCGCCCGCTTCGATAACGGCGCGCCCGTGCAGGTCCTCCGCTGGGAGTCCGCCGCGGGCCCCAACCAGAAGGCCACAGCCAACAACGAGCGTGTCGCCCTCGCCATCGCGGTTCCCGCGGCGGCCACGACGATGACCCTCGACTTTGACTACATCGGCGACGACAACTGGTACTGGGCCATCGACAACATCAGCGTCTTCGAGGGCGAGGCCACGATCAGCTTCGCCAGCAACATCTCCCCCAGCACCGCCGTCATGAGTCTGGCTCCGACGGTCGACTTCGGCCCCTGCACGGCGCCCTGGTCGCCCGACATGCCCGCCGGCTGGACCGACGTCTTCAACCCGCTGGGCGCCTGCAGCCCCTGCGGCCGCCCCGAGTGGGCTGGCTGGTCC
>Ga0105049_10006086_pt1 | contig 14052 bp, 11 predicted proteins | sample MAT06_FD_78087 | JGI IMG/M metagenome (GOLD analysis project Ga0105049, IMG submission 78087) | Freshwater microbial communities from Lake Fryxell liftoff mats and glacier meltwater in Antarctica - MAT-06 | ecosystem: Environmental > Aquatic > Freshwater > Ice > Liftoff microbial mat | place...
CCGCAGATAATTCCATTTGGTTTAATTCGTCAGGCGACTTAACGACCGCAGGTCTGACCGATACCGCAAATGTCGCGGGATCAGCGGCCAACTATCGAATAGCTTTTCAGTTGGGACTCGATGATTGTAGCGCAGCTGATGATGACTGTACCGGTTATTTGGTTTCGATTCCCCCTAACGGCGGAACGGCTAAATTTACAAAATGTGAAAAAAGCCCGTTGGTGGTCCGCAGTTCGGGTATGCTGAGTTCAAACAGATGTTTTTAAATCTTAAGGGGATCTAATGAAGAATGCGAAGCAAGCAAAAGAGGCCGCTGCCTTTACCTTGATCGAAGTACTGGTGGCCATGCTTGTGCTAGCGATTGGACTTTTGGGATTGGCGGGAATCACAGTTGTGGTTTTGCGCAGCAATACTTTGTCGCTTCAGATTTCTGAAGCCACCAATATTGCCTCAACCCTGATGGAAGAGCTTCGGCGTACTGCTGCGCTTCCAGATTGTGCGGCTGCTTCAGCGTTCGATGCTGCTGGCATGGCTAGCTGTGACATTCTTCAGCAGAGTGGAATCGCCCGTCAGTCTGATGCAGCTTTTTATCCCCCGCTCACCAATGTAGGAGCGGTTTGTGGAGTGACTGGTTTACTCGATGGACTGGGTGCTGCGGGCAATGCATTTACCTTTGACGCAATTTCCGGAAATTTCACGGGCCGAACAGATTATTTACCGGGTTCGGATATCTGCGACGTTTCCAATACTCCTCGCGGCAGTCCTTATATACGCTACTATCGAACGTCACTTCCGATAGGAGGAACAGTGAACGAGCGGAGAATGGTCGTTGTTGTTTTGTGGCAAGACAAATTCGGTAAGTGGCGAAATGTAAAACTCGACACTCGACGAACGGGCAATAATTGACGCAACAGCTTCTCGCAGTGCGCTTGATGCATCGCTCCTAAGTATTTGAAATCACTGGAAAAGTTGACCATTAATTCCTTAGCGCGATAACATGGGGAAGACGAATGTCTTCGTGTTTTTACGAAGACATGGATTCCGTAAGATTAGGTGGGGATCATGGCCAAAGGGATTTTGGGTTTAGACATAGGAAGTCACTCCATCAAAATCATGGAGTTAAAAGAAGGAAAGGGCGGCGTATGGAAGCTGTCCAAATTCGGACTCCATAAACTACCGGCCGAGGCAATCGTCGACGGCGCCATCATGAATTCAGCCGCAGTCGTTGAGGGGATTCGAGATCTTGTTGCCCGACATAAGATTAAAGCTCGCGAAGTGACAACTTGTGTATCAGGGCATTCAGTCATCATCAAAAAAATTACTCTTCCTTCGATGTCCGACGATGAACTTTCAGAAAGTATTCAGTGGGAAGCTGAGCAGTACATTCCATTCTCAGTGAATGATGTAAATCTCGACACCCAAGTACTGTCGCGTGGGGACGATGCCGGTCAAATGGACGTATTACTGGTCGCTGCAAAGAAAGACGTAATCCAAGAATACATAGCCGTTATTACCGAAGCTGGTTTAAAGCCTTTGATAGTCGACGTCGCTAGTTTCGCCATCGAGAATTCCTATGACCTCAATGATGACGGAGAGGCTTCTGAAGTTGTGGCTCTTGTGAATGTGGGCGCAAGCTTGGTGAATATAAATGTTCTGAATAACGGTCTTACGGCCTTTACTCGCGATATTAATATGGGTGGAAATCAGTTTACTGAAGAAATTCAGAAGCAGCTCAATGTATCTTATGAAGAGGCCGAGGCCTTGAAGCTCGGTGGCAATATCAGCACGTCACAATCGACGACTGAAGCGGTTGTTCCTCAAGAAGTGGGGGCAATTCTGCGAAGCACATCCGAGTCTATGGCGGTGGAAATTCAGCGGAGCATTGATTTCTATTTGGCCACGGCTGCGGGGCTGACTTTAAGTAAAGTCGTCTTGAGTGGAGGCACAGCCAAAGTGACCGCGCTTAAGGACGCGCTTGAATCAACTCTTGGAACAAAGGTTGAAGTGATCGATCCATTTCGAAAAATCTCATTTAATCCCAAGGAATTCGATCCGGATTATCTGAAGGATTTGGCACCAGTAAGTTCTGTAGTCGTAGGTTTGGCAACACGCAGGTTGGGAGATAAGCCAGCATGATTCGCATAAACTTACTTCCAGTTCCCAAGGTGCGCAAACAAGAGGCGCTAATTGTTCAGGCCTTCATTGGAGTAGCCGCTTTAATTCTGATTGTCGTTGGATGTTATTTTGTTGGCCTTCAAAAGAAAGACGCCATTGTTGCGGCCACCCAGAGAAATCAAGCGAAGCAACAGCAGATCGACGAACTCCGCGCTCAAGTTGGAGAGGTTGAGAAATACAAGAAGCAGGTTCAGTCTTTAGAAGATCAACTAGGCGTAATCCGTGCGCTTGAGCGCGGAAGAACGGGCCCTGTACGAGTGATGGACGAAATGTCCGAGATTGTCCCTCGCAAGCTCTGGCTTACTAATTTTAGAGAGGCTCAAAAGAAAGTCACCATAGAGGGACTGGCCGAAAGCGGAATGGTGATCGCAGACTTTCTGGATAGCATTAAGGGTTCACGATTTTTTCAGAATGCGACTTTGATTGTAGTGAACTCATCGGAGCAGGATGGAAACCAGCTCCAGAAGTTCACGATTACTGCGAATGTGAAGTACGACATTTAATTTGGGGATGTAATGGCGAGTAATTTACTAGATAAACTCAACAAAGTTCCGGCCTGGCAAAAAATTGTCGTGCTCATAGTGCTTGCGGGATCGATTGTTGCATTCTTTCACTACAGTCAATGGAAGCCGCTCGATTTGGAATTAAAGGTAAAAGACTCCGAATTTCAAGTTCTGGAGCAAAGATACAAAGAGCAAAAGGCCATTGCCGATGACCTCGCAACTTTTCAGCAGAATATCAAAAAGCTACAAGAGGATTTAAGAATCGCTCTGACGCAATTGCCGAAGGAAAAAGAAATTCCAACTCTGCTTCGCGATGTTTATCTGCTCGGCAAAAAATCAGGAGTGGAATTCAAGACCTTTCAACCTCAGAATGAGCAAAGCAAACGTCTCTATGCTGAAGTGCCAATTAAACTTCAGATGACGGGCGGATATCATGAAGTGGCTGTATTCTTTGATCGAGTCGGCAAACTTTCGAGAATTGTGAATATTTCGGATATCGAGCTTGGCTCTACTCAGTCGAAAGAAGGCGCCGCACAACTCAACGTAAGCTGCACCGCGACGACCTTTATGTTCTTGGGAGGTGGATCATGAACAGTCTAGGCATGATCTTAAGTCTTATTCTTGTTAGCCAGGATCCAAATCAACCGGTGGTCTCGAATAGCATTGAGGCTGAAGCGCCTAAGACCGACGCAGTGGTTTACACCTATAATCCATTTGGAAAACGAGATCCGTTTCGCTCCTTTTTGGCCGATCGCAAATACGAGAAGGAGCAGGCTAAAGATCCCCTTCTTGCCTTTGATCTGGCGAAGTTCACCCTCACAGGAATTATTTGGGGGGTAGCAAATCCGAAAGCCATCGTGAAAGACGGCGATAACCGCGGACATATTATTTCTAGAGGCACTCGGATTGGTCGCAATAAAGGACAAGTAGTTCGAATTCTCAAAGATGAGCTCGTTGTCTCAGAAGAGTTTAGGGATCCGCTCGGCAAACTTTTAGTAAGTGAATTTGTAATGAAGCTCGAGAAAACAGAGAGCAAGAAGTGAACCTAGGTTTTAAGGGGATAAGTATGCAACGACTGTCAAAAATAATTTTTCTTTTAAGTCTTGGACTCGTGGGCGCTTGTTCGCAGAAGTCTGATTCAGTAAGCGATGCGGGAGATGCCAATTTATCCAGCTCAGTCGCGGTTGTCTCATCAGTGGTTCTTGAGGGAGATCCAGCGGCGGGACTGGTTCGAGTTTCAGCATCGAAGGAACCAAAATATAATGTTTTTAAACTAAGTGATCCCGAGCGAATCGTAATCGATTTGATCGATGCAAAACTCGACGAATCGGTTCCGGCAACTATCCCTGGTGCAGGTTCCATCCAAGAAATCAGAGTTCAAGGTTTAGAAGACAGTTTGTCGGCACTTGTTCGAGTAGAAATCGTCTTGGCATCTGGAATGAATTATCTGGCGAGCACCGATGGAAACTCCATGAGCATTCGACTCATTGGGACAGCGTCGACGGACGCTCCGTCAGAGATTCCCGCAACTGAAACGCCCATGGCTGACAGCATGCCCACACCTGCCGACGCAGTTCCGTTTGCGGCCGCGCCTACAATTCCGCTGCCTATAATTCCAGTTCCAGAAATGCCCGTTCCAGAAATGCCCGTGGCACCTGAAGTTTTGCCAATGCCGATGACAGAAGTTGCTCCCCTGGCGCCTGCTCCTGTTCCTGAAGTGGCTCAAGCTCCAGAAGTCGCTCCCATTCCTGTGCCTATGCCCGTTATGCCTATGACAGATGAGGGCGAGAAGACGCTTGAAGAGCGCGCGAAGCCGAGTCTTCCAGAAATGAGAGACTTGAATTCTGGGACAATCAAGCGAATTGCTAGCCAAGACATTCCCACCAGTGGACTCACTGAAGGGACCTCGCTGCTCACCGAGCTCGATACAAAAGTTTATACGGGAAAGAGAGTTTCTCTCGAGTTTCAAAATGCTGACGTTCAAGATGTGATTCGGCTTATCGCAGAGGTTTCTAAGTTAAATATTATTGTTTCTGATGATGTGAAGGGTGCTTTGACGCTGAAGCTTGTAGATGTGCCCTGGGATCAGGCGCTTGATATCATTCTGACGACCCTCTCGCTCGACAAAGTTCAACACGGCAATATTTTACGAGTGGCTCCCGCCGAAAAACTCAAGAAGGAGCGCGAGACTGCTCTTGCAAATGACAAAGCGGCAAAACAATTGGAGCCGCTTAAGCTTAAACTCCTCAATATCAACTACGCCAAGGGCGACGAAATGTCCTCTCGCATCAAGAATTTGCTCTCCGAGCGAGGAACCGTCGATGTGGATCCTCGAACCAATACTTTGATCGTCAAAGATATCAAAGAGCATCTTTCTCGGATCGAGAATTTGGTGAAAGTATTGGATACGCAGACACCTCAGGTTCGGATCGAAAGTCGAATTGTTCAGGCGAACGATTCATTTGCGCGAAATATCGGGGTTCAGTGGGGTCCCACTCTTAATTTGAATGAGACCTCCGACGCGAACAGAAATTGGAGATTCCCCATTGCGGTAGATGGAAAGAAAACCGGAGAGACTGGAACTTCGAGCTTAGCGAACTGGGCTGTTGATGCGCTCTCGGGGTCAAAGGGAAATGCAATCGGGTTTAGACTCGGTTCCATTAATAATATTTTTAATCTCGATCTGCGCTTGAGCTATGCCGAGACGAACTCAATGGCTCGAGTTATTTCGCGACCCAGCATTTCGGTTCTCGACAATCGAACTGCTCGAATCATTCAGGGTTCTAAAATTCCATTCCTCACTTCTGGATCTGACGGCGCCAACGTATCATTTCAGGAAGCGGGTATTGAAATTTCGGTCACTCCTCAGATTACGAATGATGGATCAGTCATCATGAAGGTTTCTACCAAGAGTAACGAACCAGGATCCGGAGATATTGGCGGGAACAAGATTATTAATATCCGAGAGGCTTCGACTGAAATGTTAGTGAAGAGCGGGCGTACTTCGGTTCTTGGCGGGGTCTTCAAGACCACAGAAACCGACACTCAATCAGGCGTTCCATGGTTAAAGGACATACCTGTTTTGGGATGGCTGTTTAAGGGATCGGACAAGACCCGTAACCGTGAAGAGCTCTTGATCTTCATTACTCCTTATATATTGACGGATATTCGCACGGCTCAGAACGCACCGTCGAGCGATGCCAGCCTAGACGCCCAATAAGGGCCTAAAGTTTGCTCGACAATTCATGAGAGAATGGCTTTTTTAGTGTTTCAGCATGGCTGGGAACACTAAAAAGCCCTCTTTTCTAAAGGCAAATCGACTTCGAGCTGGAGCCCTCAAAGCTCCAAGAACCCCTCATAATCAGGCATTGGACGCCAGTATAAGCCGTCAGGATATCCCCGAGGGGGTCATCCGAAAGCTTTCGGATCTGCTTAAATCCACGGATTTGGCAGAGATTGAGATCACGACTGAAAAAATGGCTATTCGAGTCCGTGCCCGAGATGGTTTAACCTTTTCGATGCCGCCTATGGCTTCGCCGATTCCCGCTCCGGCAATGCAGAATTCGAATCTTCAGACTTCCGCCCCACGTGTTGAGGCAAATTCAGAGCTTCACCTCATTCGTTCACCCTTTGTGGGGACATTTTACCGCGCACCTTCTCCATCGAGCCCAAGTTTCGTGGAACAAGGCCAGAGCATTTCAAAGGGTCAATCCGTAGGAATTGTTGAAGCCATGAAATTAATGAACGAAATTGAGGCGGATATGAGCGGCGTGATTGAAAAAATCTTCGTCGAGAACGGCGCGCCCGTAGAATTCAACACCCCCTTGTTTGGAATTCGAAAATAATATGGGATTCAAAAAAGTCCTCATCGCTAATCGCGGAGAAATCGCTCTTCGAGTGAATCGAGCGTGCCATGAGCTTGGAATTTCAACAGTCGCAGTTCATTCCACCGCTGATACTGAGTCACTGCATGTAAAGTTTGCCGACGAGTCTGTTTGTATCGGACCTCCAGCGCCGAGAGAATCTTATTTGAATATGCATGCTCTTTTATCTGCGGCCGAAGTGACGGGAGCAGATGCCATTCATCCTGGTTATGGCTTTTTGTCGGAGAACGCCGAATTTGCTCGTGCTTGTGAAGAGATGGGACTTGCCTTCATTGGGCCATCCCCAGATGCGATTGAGAGAATGGGCAATAAAATTCGGGCCAAAGAAACCGTCGCAAAAGTCGGCGTTCCACTTTTGCCGAGTCTAAAACTTTTTGATGAGTCCGGAAAATTTCTCACCGAGCGAGAAATTAAAGAAAGAGCGCATGAGATTGGCTATCCCGTTTTGATTAAAGCGGCAAATGGTGGCGGCGGTCGTGGAATGAAGATTGTTCATGCCGAAGAAGATTTGATTCGAACGCTTGAAGTGGCGCGAACCGAGAGTAAATCTGCCTTTGGCAGCGATGAAGTATATATTGAGAAATATTGTGTCGAGCCTCGACATATCGAGTTTCAGATTCTCGCAGACAAATACGGCCACTTGATTCATTTGGGCGAGAGAGATTGTTCGCTTCAGCGCCGACATCAAAAGATATTGGAAGAAACCCCGAGCCCCGCATTAACTCCTGCTCTTCGTGAGCTCATGGGACAAAAGGCGATAGCCGCTGCTAAAGCCGTTGATTATTCGACAGTCGGAACAATTGAGTTTCTTTTGGATCGAGATAAGAAATTTTATTTTTTGGAAATGAATACTCGAATTCAAGTGGAACATCCGATCACGGAAGAAGTGACGGGGATTGATCTTTTGCGCGAACAGATTCAAATGGCTGAGGGTAAGAAACTCAGTTTGGCTCAAAAGGACGTGCAGATAAGGGGACATTCGATCGAATGCCGGATCACTGCCGAGGATCCCGCGACATTTGCACCGAGTCCCGGTAAAATTACTTTGTTTCATGCACCCATGGGAAAAGGTGTTCGCCTGGAATCAACCGCATGTTCGGATTATTATGTTCCGCCTTATTACGATTCAATGCTTTCGAAACTCATTGTTTGGGACGAGACACGAGATTTGGCAATTCGTCGGATGTCTCAGGCTTTGAGTGAGTTTGTGATATCGGGCGTAAAGACGATTATCCCTCTGCATCAGAGGATTTTAGAAGATCCGGACTTTCGTGCGGGCCGCTATGATACTTCTTACCTTCAGAACTTCGTAAAAACATAATCGATTTCAGCAGCTTAGAAGCCCCGCAAGTTTTTGCGTCTGACGCATCCAGTCGAACTTATTTTCAGTTAAAAGAGAAGGGCAGATACGAAATAAGTGGGGGATCGTTTTGTACGAGAACAATGTCTCTGCGGCCACCGAGAAATTCGTGGTCAAAGGACAATACGACAAAGCGCTCGAAGCATTTGAGCAGATCATTCGTGCGGATGCCACGGATACCAAAGCTCTCAATCGTGCGGCAGATCTTTATCTCAAAAAGAACGAAAATACGAAGGGTATCGAAACTCTATCCCGCTTAGGCGAGTGCTATACCAAAGATGGTTTTTATTCGAAGGCCGTCGCAATTTATAAAAGAATTTTGAAGATCGATACCGCGGGCACCAAGGAGAGTTTAGTCGCGGTGCACGAAAAATTGGCAGAGCTCTATGGCCAACTCGGATTAATCTCGGATGCGATGTCGCATTTCTCAATAGTTGTGGATGTCTTTGATCGAACCGGAGATCAAGAGGCACTTTTGAGAGCCTTAAAAAAAGTTTCGGATCTTGATCCCTACAATATCGATTCTCAGTTGAAGTTGATCGAGCTCTTTGTTGCTCAAGATAAAATTCCTGACGCTCAGGAGGCCTTTGAACGTTTGGCAGAGCATGTGAATGCCAAGGGCCATATGCCGGATGTACTGCGAGTTTATGAAAGATGGGTCGAAAGCTTTCCCACCGACTATTTGAGACTCAAAGACCTCGTAGATCAATACATCCGAGTGGGTGAGCCCAAGAAAGCACTGGCGCGAATTCAGTTGGCCTTTAAGGCCAATCCACGTGAAGCCGCGGTTTTAGAACTCTTGTCGATGACCTTCTTAAGTTTGAACCAAGCCGATAAGGCAAAGGCTGTGGACGTGGAACTCCTGAAGATCTACCGACAAGCCGAAGACAAAGTTCAAGCCGCTGAAGTTGAGGAGCGACTGAAGGGGAAAGTTCCAAAAGTAGAAGTGGGCGCTGCAAAAGAAATTGAAAGATCTCCGCTCAACGAAGCGATCGATCCGGGTGATGCACTCATTCAGTCACTCACTTTGGATCCAGACGAGCGAAAGATCCTCTCAGAGTGTGATGTCTATTCGAAGTATGGATTGAACGATAAGGCGTTCGAAGTTTTGTCTGCGAGTCTATCAAAGTTTGGTCAATCGATTGCTCTGCGCTGGAAGCTTAAGGCGGTATGTTCAGATCGACAGGATACGGAGATGGCTTCGCATCTATTAAGTGAGATCGTACTTTTAGCAAAGTCCAAGAATTTAAAAAACTGGGAAGTGATGGCCAGCGCAGCTCTTGAAGAGATGGATCCTCGGCATCCAGCCATTTCTAAGAAATCCGAGTTGAGGCATGATACAGGGGGCTCACTTGAAGTCCTTGAAGATTCGGCTGAGATCCCGCCACCACCCGGAGAGAATTTTAAAGACTTTGAGCCCTCTGAAATTTCAATTGTATTGGACGAGGAGGTTTCTGAGTTTCAACAGGTGGAATCGACGCCTGCCGCAATGACTGCCCCGATTCCTCCAGATGAAGTTCCGGCCTCGGCAGAAGATTTTATGGCTGCATCGGCGGATGATGCAAATGAAGAACCCGAGCCGCTCTTAACTGAAAGTGATTTTAGCGACGAAGAACTGCAGAAGTTGTCGGCGAGTTTAGATTCCAATGTCGATTCAACGATGGGAGATTCTGCGCCGCTTGAACTTTCGAGCGAGGTTGTTGTTGATGCTGATTTCGAAATTCGCCAGGCTCTCGACGAGGTCGAGTTCTTTAAGCAGCAAGGTCTTCAAACCGAAGCTCATCACCTTCTGAAGTCCTTAGAGACTAAATATCCCGGCAATCCTCTTTTGGTAACTGATAAGTCGAAGCCAGTAGTGGATAAGCTCAAGAAGAATACACTTGAAATCGAAGCTCTTGGACGAAAGGTCAGGCTCTCCGTTCAGGAAGATCATCGCTCAAGTGAGGATGAGAACTTTTTTGATTTGGGTGCCGCGCTTGACGAGGAGCTTAAGGATGCACCTAAATTCGATGGCCCATCCGAGGTTCGGGACGTCTTCGCTGCATTCAAGCAGGGAGTCGCTCAGGTTGTGAACGAAGATGACTGGCAGACACATTTTGATCTTGGTGTTGCCTATCGGGAGATGGGATTGATCGAAGATTCGATTCAAGAGTTTTTGATTGTTCTAAAGACCGAAGGCCAAAAGTCATCTGCTCTTTATCAGCTCGGAGTTTGTGAAGTCGCCAGAGGCGGCCACAAAAAGGCGAAAGATTATTTCGACCAGGCCCTTCAGTTGCCGAATTTACTTCAGCAGGAAAAAATCAGTATTTCTTATGAATTGGCCGATGCACTCTTGCATTTGAATGACAAAGCTCGGGCCAAGAAGCTTTTCGAAGAAATCCAATCAGCAGATCCAGAGTTTCGAGAAGTCACATTAAAAATTCAATCTCTGGCGTCTTAAAACCTTCGCGCCGTGACTCAGATGCAAAGGGCCTGCATAGTGGAATTCCACTTGTTCCTGGGTTTCTCAACGACCGTGTACCAGCTGTTATCCAAGATTTAATCGTCCACAGGGGTGTACACAAATTACTGTCGGGGGCTCGTCATTCGCATCAAATACATTTGATCTGGCCTTCAGAAAAGTTCTGTCTTTCAAAAAATATCAGAGCATCAAGCGAATTCAGGTCTCGCAGTATGATTATCTTTCGAATTGGTATCATGTTGCTTTAAGGGATGGTGATTTCAGGACTTGGCATTGATTCCCTTCCCGGATCGTCCGAAGTGGTGATTACACCCGACCTCACTCCTTCATTATTTCGGGCGTTTATGGTGAAGCTCAATCGCAGCTTAAAGGCTTATCGCTCTGGCCGCGAAGATTTGAAACCAGGTGAATTTTAATACTAACAAATCGGAGGAACGAATGAAAATCTATCGAATAATCGGAATAGCTGCCATTTTTGGCATCACGGCTTGCGGATCAAACGGGTCAGAAGATGCGGTCGAGATTACGGACAGCGAGTTTACGGCGGAGTCTGTTTTAGAAGAGACCAACGTCGACTCAGCTCAAGTAGATGAAATAGTCACTTCGATGAACGACGGAACCTATGCCGCCGCTGCTACTGGCATTCAGATTGAGTCAGGAAAATTTAATTTTCGAGACAGAGAGGGACGATTTTTCAGCTTCACCAAAAGTTTTTAACAGATCGGTTGGCGTAACGAGAGACCTGACCATCAACGGGCTTTTCAATAGCAGCCTAAAAATAAACTCAAGTAATTCGACATCCATCGTGGGATCTGCCGACAGCTCGAATTGACCAACACTGAAGGTGTTGAGACCGAGCATAGCTTGAGTTACAACGGTGTTTGCGGCGAAGCTATTTTGGATGGTGCCAAGATTGAACTCAACCAATGTGAAGAGATTTAGTTTGAAGGGCTTTGGTAAACTTTTACGGCCAGTTAAATCGAGCTGAAGCTCCCAAAAAATTAAATAAAGAAGACGCGTCCCACTGAAATGGGCAAAATTAAACTTATCCTATGAGAATAAAAGTCTATTCGTTAGTTGCCATGGTACTGATCGTAATTCTCACGGATAAAGTGGCCGCGGCAGAAGTCCTACCCGACAAAGCATTGACCCTCGACTTCGTCATTTCACAAGCCTTCAGATCAAGCGATTCATTTCGAGAGATTCAGGCAGGCCTTCAACAAATTAACGCGGCGCGACTTGAGGCGAGTGCTGTATTCGATCCTCATTTTACTTCAAGCTTTGAGTATCAGGACAACAAGAATGAGCCCACGAATTCATTTCAACCTCTTGGTGAAAGAGGTTGGAGATCTTCACTCGGTCTGAGCGCCTCCATTGCGACGGGTACATCAGTCTCTGCTTCATTGGCTCACGAAAAAACAGAGCTTCGCTTTCAGGGCGCACCCGAACAACGATATCATTTTAATCGGCTCGACCTGAAACTTCGGCAGAGTTTGATTCGGGATCCTTTGGGAGTCCGCGGTCGCGATATTCTCCGCTCTGGAAGTTTGCGCTCCGAAGCATCTCGGTATGAGATCCTCGAAGCCTCCGAAAATTTATGGATAATGTATGCCAATATCTTTTATCAGTCGTGGCTTCTGCAAAAAGAAACAGAAGCAGCATCCGAAAGACTCAAGCGCAGAGCCGCACTCGAATCGATTTCTCAGCGCAGGTTTAAACGCGGTACCAGTCAATCCGCCGATCATCTACAAGTTCGGGCCGCCAAAATTTCAGCTGAGTCCGATCTCGTCACTCGCAAGCTTCAACTGATGGAAGTATGGCGAGGTCTGATTCATTCACTCTACCTTCCGCACGAACTTCTAGAATGGGACCCTGTAAAAGTTCTCGTCAAACTCGATGAACCTCATATTCAAGTTTTAGAGACGTGCAAAAACCTACGTGAGGAAGATCTCCCAAGAACCAGTACTTCTTTGTTGCTGGCGGATCTGCGATCTCAGGCTTCGAGAGCCACAGCCAAAGCCTCCAGGAATCAGGTTCGACCCGAGCTCACCGCCTATGCGATCGGTTCCGCTGGCAACGCCGATTCGAAATTTGCAACCAGCGTTAGCGATTCTCTAGCTCTCAAAAATAAAGCTTGGGCGGTAGGTGTCGAACTCGAGGTCCCCCTTTTTCTCAGAAAGGAGCGAGCTGATGCGATCAGCTCCCTTGCTTATGCCGATCGATTAGCCGCGAGTGCGGCCCAACAGCGAGTATCGACCTGGGTTGAGTTTCAGAACCTCTGCGACCTCGTTTCTCAGAAATCAAAGCAACTTGAGGCGCACCACATTGTTGTTAAAATGCAAGCCGAGAGAGAAAGGAGCCTTGAAAAGCGATACCGAATTGGAGACTCCAGCGCCTTTGATGTCGTTCAAGCGGGAGACGATCTTAGCCTTGCCGAAAGTGCACTCTATCAACTTGAAGTCGAGGTGAGAATGGCTTCTTGGAAAGCCTCTCGAATTGCAGGAGTCTTGAAACCGCAGATCTCTAAAGCTCTTCAACTGGGAGATGGAAAACCGTGAAAAGCTTGATTCAATTTTTTGTCGAGCGACCTCTCTTTGCAAATATCTTTAGCTTTTTCATTATTCTGAGCGGATCCATGAGTCTGTTTTTGATGAAGCGAGAATTCTTTCCCAATGTGAATTTCGAGACGATCACGATTGTGACTGCCTATCCGGGAGCCTCTCCGTCCGACATTGAAGTCAAGATCACCAGTCCGCTCGAAGAAGATCTTCAAGAAATTGAAAACGTTCGACGGATCACGTCCATCTCTTCCGAAGGGGCGAGCACTATTGTTGTCGAGCTCGACCCTGACCAAGCTGATGAGGCGAAGGCCGAGCGAGACATTCAGAATATTGTCGATCGGTTTGACGAGCTTCCCGAAGATGCTCAAAAGCCTGTTGTCACAGCCCTTGAGTTTGGAGATGCCCCTTTGGTCAGTATAGGAGTCTCTGGCGATCTCTCGGACTTGGATCTTCGTCGCGTCGCACGCCGCCTTGAACGTAGTCTTGAGAAAGTGAAGGGCGTTGCTCGAGTCGACCCACTTAACCTTCTAGATGAAGAGATTCGCATCGAAGTTGTCCCTGAAAAATTAAAGCAGTATCGCGTTTCACTGAGCGAAGTAATCGGTGGCCTGAAGGCTAGAAATATTTCTCTACCAGGCGGGATTCTTGAAGCAATTTCGAAGGATGATAAAGAGAAAATCATTCGAACCACGGGAGAATTTGAGAATCTCGAAGATGTTCAGAACTCGATTGTTCGTGCCAACGATTTAGGAAATTCAGTTCGCATTCGAGATATTGCAGAAGTGACTTGGGGTCTCGAGAAGGCGAAGCTTCTTCATCAATTGAACTCTGAGAAATCGATCACCCTGACCGTCATCAAGTCCGAGTCCGCGGATGCGATCGACTTGCGAGATCGACTCATTCAATTTATTGAAGCGAATAAGGATTCGTACCAAGGCGTGAAGCTTCGTCTTTATAATGACAGCTCAGTGGTGATTGAGAATAGACTCGATGTTCTCTCTAACAATCTTTCTCAGGGAATCCTTCTTGTGATTATCATTTTGACCCTCTTCTTGAGCCTGAGAGTGTCGCTTCTGGTGTCGCTCAGTATTCCCTTATCCTTTCTTGC
>Ga0105049_10006089_pt1 | contig 14048 bp, 12 predicted proteins | sample MAT06_FD_78087 | JGI IMG/M metagenome (GOLD analysis project Ga0105049, IMG submission 78087) | Freshwater microbial communities from Lake Fryxell liftoff mats and glacier meltwater in Antarctica - MAT-06 | ecosystem: Environmental > Aquatic > Freshwater > Ice > Liftoff microbial mat | place...
AATGCTTCATGACAAACAGTCGATCGAGGCCTGTAAAGAACTGGGCTTGCAGCAAGACAAAGCACTTGCAACGAAAGCTCCTAGGCTCTCAAAAGAGGACGGCGATCTCAACATGCACTATCCAGTGAAGTGGCTCGATCGACTCATCCGCGGTCTGCAACCATGGCCCGGTTCGTTCGCACACTTGAAACTGCCGGACAACAAGACTTTGCGAATCATCATCCCCATGGCCGAGCCGATCGAATGCAATATAGCGACCGCCTCGCTGGTTCCAGGAGAACTGCTTTTCGGCGACCGACTGAAGGAGTGCTGGCCCCTCGCGCCACAGCTGCAAGGCTCGGTCCTCTGCGCAGTGGCAACCGACGGTGTGTTGGCGATTCCATATGTCCAGCCCGCGGGCAAGCGGTTGATGGCAGCCGACGAGTTTCTGCGCGGCCATTCGAGATACCATTCTATGTTTTTGACGGGAACCCCCGGCGAACATCGCCTTTTGAACGGATTCCAAAAGTAGTTCACACCGTGCATCGTATTCCAAGGCGTAACGTTCAATGAAACTCCAAACCATTCTGCAGGCACTTCAACAAATAGCACCCTTGGAGTTCGCGGAAAGTTGGGACAACGTCGGTTTGTTGGTTGGAAATCGCGGGCGGGATGTCACCGCGGTAATGACCTGCTTATCGTTTTCAACATCAACGCTTGAGGAAGCCATCTCGGAACGAATCGGGTTGGTCGTTTGCCACCATCCGATTCCGTTCAAGCCGCTTGCGAAGATCACGGACGATAGCACAACAGGCAAAATACTGTTGCGAGCCATCGAAGAGGGGCTTGCAATCTATTCCCCTCATACCGCTTGGGACAATGCAAAAAACGGCATCAACCAACAGTTGGCCGGGTTGTTGGGATTGGATTCGGTCAAGCCGCTTCAAACGTATCCCTCGACGGTTTCCACGGACGAAACGGTCGGTGTTGGTCGCTTCGGCAGCTTGCCGCAGGCAACCTCCATCGAGGACTTGATGCGGCGACTCCAAGTTGCGATCCCTGAATTGCGAGCAAGGCATACCCATTCGAAGGACCATCCGGTTTCGAGAATTGGGATCGTTTGCGGCAGCGGCGGCAGCATGCTTCCGGTTGTAGCTAGGCGAGGTTGCAACGCCATGTTGACGGGCGAAGCGACCTATCATCAATGTTTGGAGGCCGAGTCCCTGGGAGTAGCGTTGCTTCTGATGGGGCATCATGCGAGCGAATTTTTTGCCATGAAATCGATGGCGCAGCATTTGTTGGCCCAGCTGCCGACTTTAAGCGTTATCTCCTCGCAAACGGAATCGTCGGGATTTTAGGCGAACGGCAGACCGGTTCGTGTTGGTTGGGATAGTGAATCTTAGAGTCTTCATTTTTGGGTACGCCCTTCGTCGTACGTCGCTCCGTGTGGTAGGAATTACGACGCGGAGCGTCGTGCAATTAAGGCACTAACCACAGCCTGGAAACAGCCTGGAAGCTCATGCGACTCCGGACAAACCGTGACTCCCGTGGAGGCGGACGGAAAAATGCGTGCCAAACCCGAGGATTAAGCCTTGCAGGCTTTGCCCTTGCATCGCTACACTGTGGGGCTTCCCGGGAGGGGAAGAAGCAGCCGGGACTCGATGCGTCGCAGTTTTGGCCAGCCGAAGTTTTAGCGTAAAGTCCAGGCAGATAAAGGTTTAGGGGTAGGCAAAGTATGCCGCGTCTTCTCGGTGTTGACATTCCGAATGACAAGCAAGTCATTTATTCGCTTCAATATTTGTACGGTGTTGGCTCTGTCATCGCCCGGGAAGCGTGCGTAAAGACCAAGATCAATCCGACGAAACAGGCTAGAGACCTGGATGAAGATGAATTGAGCCGTCTTTCCACCTTGCTCGAACGCGATTACACGGTGGAAGGCCCATTGCGCCGCCAAATCGGACAAAGCATCCATCGACTGCGAGAAATCAAGTGCTATCGGGGCGTCCGGCACAAACAAAGCTTGCCAGTGCGTGGTCAGCGTACCCGTACCAACGCTCGCACCCGCAAGGGTCCGAGAAAGACCGTTGCCGGTAAAAAGGGCGTAAAAGACTTGCGATAGTTTTCGCATCTTTCAATGCACATTCCGCGACCCGATTTCAAGTCGCGGGCGGCTCGCTACAACGAGCCAAGCTATTTCTACACCAGTATCATTCGCAATTCGATTTCAAGGAACGGTCCGACTGTGGCCAAAACAGCAACAAATACCAGTGCTTCGGTTCAAAACAAGCGACGCAAGGTTCGACGCAACGTCACCTCCGCAGTCGCTCACGTCAAAGCGACTTTCAACAATACGACCGTAACCATCACCGACGCTAAAGGCGATACGTTGTGCTGGGCTAGTGCTGGCACGAGCGGCTTTAAGGGCTCTCGGAAAAGCACTCCGTATGCCGGGCAACTCGCGGCTCAGCAGGCAGCAGAAAAGGCCGCCAAGTTCGGCGTTAAGGAAATCGAAGTTCGCGTAAAAGGACCAGGTTCCGGTCGCGAATCTGCCATCACAGCTCTCCAGGCTGCTGGCATCACCGTGAAACTAATCGAGGACATCACCCCGATTCCTCACAATGGTTGCCGCCCCCGCAAGCGTCGCCGCGTTTAGTCTGATAGCCTGACCGACTTTTGAAAATCATTTAGATCCAGTTTTTGTGTTTGTTTGGAGTACTTCAATGCATATTCGTTGGCGTGGACTAGAGCTACCAAGTCAAGTGAGTGTCGATCGTTCGACTTTGTCGTCGACTTACGGCAAGTTTACAACGGAGCCCTTTGAACGTGGTTTCGGTGCAACGATCGGGAACAGCTTGCGTCGTGTTCTTCTTTCCAGTTTGGAGGGAAGCGCAGTAACCCAGATCAAGATCCGCGGTGCTCAGCATGAGTTTTCGTCGATCGAAGGGGTGCTCGAAGATGTTACGGAAATCGTCTTGAACGTGAAGAGCTTGGTTGTGAAAAATCACAGCGAAAACACCCGCGTTCTGACGGTGACTCGCGACAAAGCCGGTCAGATCACGGGCGCTGATGTTCAAACGGATTCGGACGTCGAGATCATCAACCGCGACCACGTTTTGGCCACTCTGACCGCAGATGTTCCATTCATGATGGAAATGGTTGTCGAAAACGGTCGTAGTTATGTGCCAGCTACCGAGCATAGCTCCGGTGATCATGAGATTGGGATTATTCCTGTCGATGCAGTTTACAGCCCAGTCGTTCGGGTTCGTTATTTCGTGGAAGAAACTCGAGTTGGTCAAAAGACCAACTACGACCGCTTGATTATTGAGCTCTGGACAGATGGTTCGGTACATCCCGAGATGGCTTTGGTCGAAGGCGCTAAGATCCTGCGCAAGCACTTGAATCCATTCGTTCAGTCGAGCGAACTGGGCAAGCAAGTGCACGCGGTTGCCCGCGGTGGTCCAGGAAGTGCCGAAGCACAACTGGAAGCCAAACTCAACACTACAGTCGCTGAGCTAAAGCTTTCCGTTCGGGCAAACAATTGTCTTGAAGCCGAAGGCATCCGACAGGTGCGTGATCTCGTGCAACGCACCGAAGATCAGCTGCTCGAGGTTCGCAATTTCGGGGAAACCACCCTCACCGAAGTCCGTGAGAAGCTGGGAAACATGGGTTTGCATTTGGGCATGCGAGTTCCCTCGCTGCGTTAGACTCGCTGCGTTAGACTCGCTGCGTTAGTCTCGCAGCTGAGAATAGAGTGCTAGTCGTGGGCTGGCAGTCATTGAATAAACTAAAGTATTTGAAAATTCGTTTTGGATATCTGTCATGAGACACCGTAGAAAAGGACGCGTTCTAGGACGTAATTCGTCGCACCGCAAGGCACTGTTTGCGAATATGGTTTCGGCCATTTTTCTGACGGAGCGTGAGACAACGGAATTGGAGGCTAACATCCCGAAGGTTCCAGGTCGGATTGTAACCACGTTGGAAAAGGCTAAAGAAATTCGGCCTCTCGTCGAAAAATGCATCACGATCGCGATCAAGGGCTTGGACGCCGAAGCGGGTGCGGTCGAGTTCGCCACCAAGGCCGAGCGCGGTTCCGAGGAATGGAAGGCATGGCGAAAGAGCGATACATGGCGTAAATGGGCGGATGCTCGTTCTCCCGGCATCACCGCACGTCGTCGTGTCTACGCAATCATTCGAGACAAGCAGGCGGTGGATATCCTATTTAACCGAATCGCACCGCGGTTCACGCAACGACCAGGAGGCTACACTCGCATTATGCGTTTGGCCAAACCGCGTCTTGGCGACAACGGAACTCGAGCTATCCTCGAATTCGTAGGAAAGAATGACCGAGTGACCAAGAAGGCTACAAAACCTTCGTTCGAAGTTGCGGCGACTTAGTTACGGGATTTTCTTACAAAGAACCAATCCCACGAGAGCCTGGCGTAAACATGCCGGGCTTTTTTCGTAGACAGGGCGCCAATGTTGCCCGTATTGGCCGGTCTGCGGAGTAGGATGGTTGGACCTTTTCAAAAACATTCCTAGCAGCCTTGGCCTTCGCATGTCACAGTTGGTTCACGAATCGTCGAAACGGATCATAGCCAACATCGAGAAAGTAATCGTTGGCAAGCGCAAGCAATTGGTTCTTTCGCTTGTGTCTTGGTTTTCGGGCGGGCACATCCTATTGGAGGACGTGCCGGGCGTTGCTAAAACGATGCTGGCCCGGGCGCTTGCTGCCAGCGTTGGCTGCAGTTTCAAGCGGGTGCAATGCACGCCGGATCTGCTGCCGAGCGATATTACCGGCGCGGCTATTTTTAATCAAAAGACGAGCGAGTTTGAATTTCGGCCTGGCCCGCTTTTTACAAACATTCTACTGGCGGATGAAATCAATCGTACCACTCCGCGTGCCCAGGCAGCATTGCTGGAAGCGATGGCGGAGTCGTGCGCGACCATTGATGGAGTGACGCACAAACTTCCCAACCCATTCCTGGTCGTCGCGACCCAGAATCCAATCGATCATGAAGGAACGTTTCCTTTGCCGGAAGCGCAGCTCGATCGTTTCTTTATGAAGTTCTCCCTGGGCTATCCGTCGATGGACGAGGAGTTGAAGATGATGCAGATGCTGGAACGGGAGCACCCGATCCATTCGCTGACAAGCGTGGTGACCGGCGATGAGCTAGTGCAAGTACAGCAACTGGTAAAACAAGTTTACGTTGATCCCAAAGTGCGTCAGTATATGCTGCAGATAGTTCAGGAAACCCGCAGCCACTCAGACCTAGCTCTGGGTGGTGGCCCGCGGGCGACGATTGCGATTTTTCGCGCTTCGCAAGCGATGGCCGCGATTCGAGGTCGCAATTACGTTCAGCCGGACGATGTCAAGAAAACGATCGCGCCGGTCATGGCCCATCGCTTGATCCTAAGGCCGGAGAGTCGTCTGCGACGGGTCACGAGCGAACAGGTGCTCGACAGTATCGTGTCCGAGATTGCTGTTCCGATGTTAGAGGAACCCAAGTAGGCGCCGCGTGGAACCGCTGTCCGAGAGGTTCAGCTATCATCCGGATGCAAGGGATCGTCGGGATCGAAGAAGAAATCCCCCAATCCCATCGGCAAGCTGTTGCCACCGACGGCATTCTGTTTTCGTTTAGCTGCTGCGGACAAGTCGAGTGCTTCATCGCCCAGGCAGGCCTGAAGTGACTCTCGCCATGCCCGGTCTTTCGCGACAGGATGGTGCGATGATTGAGATAGTCGTTTGAGAGCGTAACGCAAGACATTGATCCCGTCCCTCGCGGAAAAATCAAGTTTAAGCGAATGAGCGTGTTGTAGGAAGTCGACGGTCATAGCCAGCACGTCGGCTTCGGCGAATGGAAGGTGATACTGCAATATTTCCAGTTCATCTTTTCGATTCGGGAATCCGACTTGCAGAGTCGGCTGCAATCGGCTCAGGATGTAGTCTGGGATTTCGTAGGTGGAATCATCTTGATTCATGGTAACCGCGCATCGGAATTCGGGATGCGCCGGGACTGTGATGCCAGCCACGATCGATTCGACGTAACGGCGTTGGTCGAGAAGAGGAGCCAACGAAGCCCAGGATTTTTCGTTCATGCGATTCCCTTCGTCGAGGACACAAACGGCTCCGCGAATCATCGCCGTGACGAGCGACGAGGCGTGGTAAGCGATCTTGCCGTTGCTGGACAGGACCGGTGTGACGAGCAAGTCTTCCGGCCGAGTGTCGGCCGTGCATTGGTAAATGTAAAGTTCCTGTCCTCGCGCGGCCGTAGCGGCCATGGCCAATGCGGTTTTGCCAACGCCTGGGACTCCCACGAGCCTAGGAGTAAGGGGCAAATCGAGTTTGTCAACAGTCAGCCAGCATGCAGCCAATTGACGGAGCGGTTCCTCCTGCCCGATCCATTTGGCGGTGTTGGAAACGGGGTTGCCCAGTGTCAGCGTGACACCCTCAATGGTCACCGTTTCACTCATTCGAATCCTCTTTCCGTGATGACAACCGACTCAGCCGGTATCTTTGTCGAAGTTTTTCCTTGACTGGCTCGACCCGAATTTTAGCAGGGATTCTGCCAAACCAAGAGCCCGAGTCAGTTAATTTGTAAGGGTTTTAACGCTTCTTCGCGTTTCCTTTTTGTTTTCTCTTTGACATTCGCGAAATCGTTCAAGTTGATTCTTCAATATTGGAGCCGCACTAGATAAATTGACATGGTCAACGATTTTTTTGTTCCTCACCCACGTAAGGCGGTCATGTCGCAATTGCCGATGCCGATGGAAAGCGAAGTAGAGCTGCTCATGCGCAACGCTCAGCTTCGCGACGAACTAGAACCCTATTTGGATGAAGCGGTCGACCTAGTTTCGATTCGACACATGTCGATAGCCGAAGAAAACGAATTCCTGGCCTCCATCCTGGCTTGGGAACGAGCGCCAACGCTTCCGATCAGCCAGTGGTTCGAGCCTGAACTGACGCTGCCCAAGCCCGAGACGCTCGACGATTCGGAAATTTCGACTCTGCTCTGGCAGACGATTCATCAGCTGTACAGTCAACGGATCGTCCTGGCGCTGACGGACCATTTGAGCGATCGACAGCTGTTTTGTTTGATCGTCAGAGATATCTTGCCTGCGTATGAAAAGAGAATTGCAGAACATCGCAACTTTTTGCATTGGCATTGCCTGCAGGACAACGACATGGAAGGTTGGCTGAAGTACTACGCAACGGATGCCGAACGGAATCAATGGCAGGACGAAAACGGAGTGGATCCACCAGCCTCGCAGGCTCCCCCTTTCCCTCGCAAAATGCCTCGCAAACCTAGCAATATGAACTAATGCAAGAGCTTCGAAAAGTTACGGTCCAGCGGCATTTCACGGAGCAAACCCCTGGCAGCGTTTTGTACCGCTGCGGTGATACGGTTATTCTCTGTACGGCTAGCCTCGAAAACCGCGTCCCCGATTGGATGGTGGGGCGAGGCAAGGGATGGATCACGGCTGAGTACAACATGTTGCCAGGCAGCACCTCCCCACGCAAAGCGCGCGAGCGGGCGGGTAAGGTCGATGGCAGAACGACTGAAATCCAAAGGCTTATCGGACGTTCTTTTCGAGCTGTTGCCGACCTAAGTAAACTGGGTGAACGCTCGTTGACTATCGATTGCGATGTCTTGCAAGCGGATGGTGGAACTCGAACAGCAGCCATCACGGGCGGGTTCATTGCACTCGTCGACGCGGTAAACTCCGTCTTCCGCGGTGCAGCCGCGGACGTCTATCCCCTGCGTGGTAGTTTGGCAGCGGTAAGCGTCGGGATGGTGGATGGGTCAGCAACCCTGGACCTGGACTATGAGCGGGATGTGCGAGCAGATGTCGATATGAACGTCGTAATGACCGGAGCGGGCAAATTTATCGAAATCCAAGGTACGGGTGAGGAAGCCACGTTCGACGATGAAGAATTGGCGTCTCTGCTCAAACTCGCTAAACACGGCATAGGCCGACTCACAGAAATCCAGCGCGAGTCCTTGGGGGACGACTGGCCCTGGCCTCAGTAGACAGTGTCAGTCGCGCCCTTAGAAATTGCCAGGGAAGAGCCGAATGTTGGCGTTTTACTCGTTCTCTTCGTATACTGAGTTAGGCAGATCCAAACTAGGGCTTGACTCTTCGGGACTCAGCAGGTCGGCATTGTAGCGGGGGTATATCTATGGCGACAGATTTTCGAAGCAACCAAGCTCAAAGTGGGAACGAACCAGGTGTTTTTCCAACAGAGCTTCAGCCGAACGTAGACCACTTGATCACGGAGGATGATAAACCCGTGGACAATGTTTTTTCTGAAAAACAACAGAGACTTTTAACGGAACCGCTTTACTCCAGTTGGACCACAGAGACACCCTTTCTCGCGCTGGCCAACGTGGGCTTGTTCCACTCTACCCGTTTGCCTCCTTTGGTTCCTGATTTCCTGCTTAGCTTGAATGTCCGCGCGCCAGAAAATCTTTTTCCCAAATCCAATCGATCGTACTTTGTCTGGGAATATGGCAAGGCTCCAGAGGTCGTGATCGAGATAGTATCCAACCGAGAAGGGAACGAAGACGGAGAAAAACTAAGTAGTTACGCTAGAATCGGAATACCCTTTTATGTCATTTATGATCCAGAACGATGGTTGCGATCGGAAAAGCTTCGGTTCTATGAACTACGTGGTGGACGTTACGAACTGCTCGTCGGTACCACGCATCGGATACCGTCCATTGGGCTGGGGTTCACACTTTGGAACGGTAGTTTTGAGGGGCATCAGGATGAGTGGCTCCGTTGGACCGATCTTCAGGGCACGCCTATCGCGACGGGTGCAGAAAATGCCTATGGGGTAAACCAACTCGCTGCAGCGGAACGGCAACGGGCAGATACAGAACAGCAACGCGCCGACACAGAACAGCAACGCGCCGTTAGACTTTGGGAGCAGCTAAAGAGACTTGGGATCCAACCCGAGGCTTGACGGCGGGCTTGTGAAGTCTCAATCCTTGGCCGCTTTTAGCAAAATGTCGCGAGTGACTTCATGGATCTTTTGTTGTCGCTGTGCTAAAGCGGCTAATTCTTGTTGCAGACTAGCCTCTACGACTTGCCCCACGATATCTTCTTGGTTCAACGATTGCGTGCGTCGGTTCACTCGCATTTGAAGAGTCTTTAATAGTTTGAGTTCCGCAATCGAGTCCACCAAGGGTTGATCGTCTGGGTCGGACTGCTGTTGTTGTTGTTGGCTCTGTTGTTTCTTTTTCTCTTCGCGCTTCTTTTGAACCTGCTTGAGCGACTCGAGCATTTCCTCGAGCGCGCCGATAATCTCATCTTCGATCAATTGCGTTGCTGATGATACGTTGGCTTCCGCCAATTTCTTACTAACCGACTGCGCATCCGCGTTCACTTGTTCGAGCGCTTCCGGAAACGCAGTGCTGGAACCTTCGTCTTGCAGCAGCAGCAATGCGCGCTGGCCCTCCATCACGACCTTGGTTTGTTCGATCGAGAGTTTATTGGCTTGGATCTCCAGCGTGCGTTCACGCTCATCGCCAGTTAGATTGCCCAATTTCTCCGTCTGCTCTCGAACAGCTCGTTGCAGATCGAGCATTCGCCGCAGGCGGGTTTCCACATCTACGAGAGAACGCTCAATTTCCTCTTCCCGTAACTGTCGCAGGATACGCTCCAATTCTTCGATTGCTTCGCGAAGTTCGCGTTCCGCTTCGCGCTGCTCCGCAACTGCCTCCTCTCGCTTTTCTTCGTCAAGCTTCTCCTTTGCCTGCTGCATTCTCTTTTGAGCCGACTCGACTTTTTTTCTGGCCTTGTCTTCTCGCGACTCTGGTTTCGACGGTTCGCTATTCTTCGGAGAACCCGACGGATCAGCGGGTTCGGCCTGCTCCTTTTCGCCCGGATTCGAATCGGATGGATCCTTGGATTCGGAAGGTTTTCCTTCCTGTGGTTTTGAGTCTTTCGGTTTGCTGTCCGAGGGTTTGCTGTCCGAGGGTTTGCTGTCCGAGGGTTTGCTGTCCGAGGGTTTGCCGTCCTTCGGCTTGTTCGAATTGGATTCCTCGGTTTTGGGGTCGCTCTCGGCAGGCTCGCTCGGTTTGGGCTCATCGTTCTTTTGCTCGTCCTTCTTAGCTTGGTCTTCCTTGCTTCCCTCTGGTTTGTCGCTTTCTTCTTTGCCTGTGTTCAAGTCCGATGCAACTTTGTCCAACTGTTCCTTGATATCCTTTTGGTCTGCAGCAGCTTGCTTGAGATCCTGTCCTGATTCAGTTCTGGCGGTTTGGCCGCGTTGAATCTGCTCCAAACGGCGGATCTCTTTTTGAATGTCTTCCAGGCGTGCGCGCTCGTCCCGAAGACGTGTCGAACGGTTCTCGCTCTGCAAAAGCTCAAGTAGTTTTTTGAGGTTTTCGCGCCCCGCCTCTTGCTCTTGAATGGCGCGGGTATACTGACCTAGCGCTAACAAATCGCCGGCGACACTCAGCCGTTGCAGGGTCGCCAATTGCTTGCTCATCTTGGCCGCTTGCATAAGCAACCCAGCTCGAGTTGGATTGGCAGCCGCCTCCAACTCGCTCATGCGAATGAATAGCTCTTCGAGCTTACCAAAGCGTTGAGCAAGCTGCTTTTGCTGTTGAACCAACTCGACGACATTACCGGCTGTTGGCTTCTTTTCCTGAGCCTCGCTGTGCCGAGCCCCGATTAGTCCGGTTACTAAAAATGCAATTGCAACCGAGAGTAGGAAAGTCGCAGAAGTGTAGGGTGTTTTCATTTGAGCGAATCCAACAACTGCTTTTTGCGTTCTTGCTTGGTCTGTTCCATCATCTTATCTTGATCATCGATAATCCCACGCAACATCTCGACCGCTTCATTGAAATCCTGGATATCGACCATGTCGTTTAGTATCGCTACCAAAGCCGCGATGACAGAGTTGCTCTTTGAGATCGCCTTAGGGATTGATTCATCAACCCTGGCCTCACTCTTTTCTGAGCTGGAATATGTCTTTTCTACGAACTGCACCTCGCGAGCCATGTCCGCCCAACTTTCCTCCAGAACGGTCTGCATCGGCTGGCGCACCTTGTCTTCCAATCGGGTACGGCGATCGACGCTGTCGACTCGATTGTTGATGAGCTCCTGATTGATTTGGTAGATTTCTCGTTCCACTCCACGTAGTTCCCCCTCCGATTTAGAGAGTTGAGCAGCCGCTTGCTGGGACCGAAGCGTTTGCATGCGTTGCTGACGAGCCTGATCCTCTTCGATCAATTCCGGTTCCCCGTCTGTCGATTGGGAGTCGGCTTTTCCTTCGTCTACTGCAGGTTTGTCCGCTGCCGGAGCTTGCGAAAGCTTCGTCGCTTGCTGCATCTTGATCAGTAGGTCGCGCATTTGAGAGAGTTCGCTGATGATCTGCTCGAGTCTGGCACGCATCGCGAGTTCGCGGCGTTCTAACAATATTAGCAATTGGTCTGGCGTTACGATTCCCAACTGGATTGGGCTCGCCCTACCGACGTGCGACGCCCCCTCCAAGTCCAGATAATCGTCGGCCGCCAAGGTGAGTCCCAGGGAGGATCCTACCTTTGCAACGAGCGTACCGCTGTCTCGCATCGCTTTGAGATCGACCTGGCTCGTAACATTCCCGTCCGGAAGGACGGAGATTTTGGTTTTGAGCAAGGGCGACTCGTCGAGAACGGATTCTATCCAAGCCTCCTTGATGTCGTAGTCATCTTTCACCTTACCGACGATTGGCAGAATTGCGTCTTCGGTGATTGAAGTCCCGATTCCTTGAAGCACTACCTCGACTTGTGGCACCTGATCATTGATTGCCGAAACCACGAATTGCTGAATGCGGCTGGAACAGATTCCGTCCGTATCCCATAACCGCAACTCGATCAACATATTGCTATCCAAAGCACCTAGGGGCATCAGGATGGCGGACAGCTCTGGGTCGACCACAATCGATTGCTCGGGCAAGCTCGTTTTGTCGGTCGACTCCCCTGAGCGAACTAAGACATAATCACAGCGTTCGATCGCTTTGTTGGTCTTTATCACTAATTTCAGCTGACTCCCCTGCGGCAGTCGCATTCCTGTTCGGTAAGGAATGGTTTCTTGTCCCCAGGTCGTTTTTGTAGAGCGCTGCAGGTACTCGGGATAGGTCACGTCGAGTTGGAGCTGAGTGACGATCGGAGCATCGACACTTTGCAATTGGAGATTGGAAATGCGCGCATCGCCACCCGTGACATTTAACCAGAGAGAGTCGTTCACAGACTCTAGCGGCGGGCCGTCCAAGACGAACAGTTGTTTCCGCTTGTCCGCAAGCAAACGACGCATATTGGCGCGTCCACGATTTCCCGCCGAATCGCTGTAGTACACGGTGCAGACTTCGGGTACCACTTTGCCGTCGAGATTGGCCCAAGTTCTCAATTGGCATGCTTGTCCCTTGGGAACCGAAGCGATCCCATCACGAAATGGGACCAAGTATCTCTGCCGTGTATTGCGACCTGTGAATGTTGGTACATCCATTTCGACGCCATCCACTCCGAGCTCGGTCGAGCGCGGCCACGGCGTGTCGGATAAGGCAAAGAAACGTTTGGCCCAATGCGAAGTCCAGCCCGGTTCGATCAAAGCAAACACACAGCTCGTAGCCAATACGCCACCCAAAACAATCAACTGCATCTGCAAAGGGCGGAACCGGACCAATTGATTGACGTCGACCGTCTCAATCATCTGGGACGCCCGTTCGCTGGCCATGTCGAGCAACGCAGTCCGTTTGGGATGCTCTTCGATGACCGGAACGACCATGGCCGTTGGTTGAGCCGCCTGCACGGTCGTGATAAGCGAGCTTTGAAACTCAGGATGCTTTTTTTCGATCAACAAGGCCAGCGAAGCATCGCTCCATCGAACCTTCCAACGCTGCCATAGATAACGGTACAAGAGGTAGAAGGAGACCGAAACCATCAGAACCAACATGACGATTCGAACGGCTCGGGGTGACTCGGCCGCCCCAAGCCGGGCTGGCAGATAATCGATCACACCAAAAGTCCAAAAAGCAACAGCCAGCCAGATCAAAAGAATGATGAGTGATTGGCTTACGACAAATCGCGAAATTAACCCCCGCAAATCGATCAGTTTCTGACCGATCTCTACAGGGATGGAATACTGGAAACGGGAGCTGTTGGAACGTACGCTTTGCATCTTTGTATTTGTAGCAGATTTGCAGCAAGTGCGGTTAGTCGAAATCACCGCGAAACGACTCGCTGGTGTACAATGCCATGAGCTTCAAACCACTCCAAATGTACGACCAAATCCCTCCATCGCCAGCCAAAGTCCAACCCTACGGAAATCCCCTCTCATGTCCATTTCTGCTGTTCGCGTGATGCTAGTCCTTTTTCTTTGGGTCCCTCTCGCCGTGCCATCCATAGGTATGGCTCAACAAGTCTCTGCGGCCCCTGTAAAACCAGCTAAAAAAAACCTTTCTGTCTTGATCGTTACCGGCGGATGTTGCCATGACTACGATTTCCAGAGCAAAGCGATTCAGCTAGCTGCCAAGGATCGCGGTATTCCAATCGATTGGACAATTATCAACCAGGGAGGCAAAGGAACAAAAGCAACCATCGAACTTTACAATAACCCGAAATGGTTTGAAGGCTTCGACGTTGTCATCCACAACGAGTGTTTCGCAGATACGAAGGATGAAGAGTACATTCGGAGCATTACCAAACCACATTTCGAAGGAGTCAACGCTATCGTAATCCACTGTGCGATGCATACGTACCGGTCGGCTACCATCGACGACTGGCGAGAGTTTCTTGGGGTAACCAGTCGACACCACGAACACCAAAGCCGCTATCCTGTCTCGGTTGTCAAAAACGACCATGCGATCATGAAGGGCTTTCCGACCGATTACACATCGGCGAAGGACGAACTTTACATTATCGAAAAGGTTTGGCCAAACACCACGGTCTTGGCAACCTCCAAAAGCGAAAAAACGGGGGAAGAACAACCCGTTTTCTGGACCAATCAATATGGAAAGGGGCGCGTCTTTGGCACGACTTACGGACACTCCAACGAGACTTTTTCCGATCCAGTATTCTTGGAAA
>Ga0105049_10006090_pt1 | contig 14046 bp, 10 predicted proteins | sample MAT06_FD_78087 | JGI IMG/M metagenome (GOLD analysis project Ga0105049, IMG submission 78087) | Freshwater microbial communities from Lake Fryxell liftoff mats and glacier meltwater in Antarctica - MAT-06 | ecosystem: Environmental > Aquatic > Freshwater > Ice > Liftoff microbial mat | place...
GACTCTTGAACTCGATGCGCTGCGCGATCTGCAGAAAGTGAGACAGCTGACGCTCTGCATCTGCCCGCACGGCCTCTTTGTCCAGCTTTGCTGGGACGGTTTTTGCGCCCGGCTCACGATCTTGGGTGCTGCCGCTCGCCGCAGTTGTTGCGGTTTGCGCTGAACTCTGCAAGACAGTGGGGCTGGACGAGAGCGCAAACCACGGCAACCAGCGCGCCGCCCAGGGGCGCGCCACCATCCAGACTTTCAACTCTTGTTTTCGTTCGCCAGACAAGGGCACGTGTCGCAGCGCGCTGATGAACACCGCGCGCAGTCGCTCGCTGCCTTGAGAGCTTGCTGCAGGTGCGCCGATCGAGTCGATGGATGAGGGTGCAGCTGATGGCTCACCGAAAGCCCGGCCCAAGGCGCCTCGGATGCGCCGCAGTGGGCTGAGCAGCCGCCAGGACAGCGAATTCGTGACCTGCAGATAGCCCGATTCCAGGTGCTTGTAGCCATGTGTTGTCTGCTCAAGTTGCGATTGGACTTGGTGCACGCGAGATTCGAGAAAACTGGCCCTCTCTTGCAAACCGGAGCGTGCACTTTCTGACGAGTGAAGTTGCCTTTGCAAGTCCGACACTTCGCTCAGGCGAGCCTGCTGGACCGCTTCAAACTCATGCTGCACCTGGACATGACGCGCTGCCAGCTGATGCAACTCGGTTTGAGCGAGTTGGGTCTGAGCCTGTGACGATCTGGTCTGTTCGTGCGCGGTCTGCAGCGATTCACTCAATTCGGAAACTCGCTCGGCGATTTGGTCCAGCGACGCTTGAGTTCGATGAAGGGCCTGATGAAGAGCTTGCTTTCCGGCGCTGTCGCTCAGTATCAGGTCGAGCAGTTGTTTTCGAAGCTGCTCGGCGCTGTCGCTCAGTGCCAGGTCGAGCAGTTGTTTTTGAAGCTGCCGGCAAACAGTTTGCAGCTCATTGACTTTGGTCGAGTGTGTCGCAGCAAAGTTCGCAATGGCTTCAAGCTGCGAGCTTGAAATGCTGCGCGTCCACTTCTGATAAACCGCCAGGCGGGCCGCCCGGGTGAATGCCGGGTCTGGTTGACTGCTCAGGCCCGAATCGCCTTCGACGTAATAGCTGGCCGACACCCCAGGTACATGGATGAAGCCGCCGCGCTGTGACAACTGCAACCAATAGTCCCAGTCTTCGTAGACTTTCAGGGATTCGTCGAAGACAGGCGCGTCGGCCTCGGTGCTGCGAGTGAAAAGCACCGCATGGATCGGCAAGAAGTTCTCGCACAGCAACTGGACTGAGTCAAAGGGTTGATCCAGGACCCTTTGCAATTGCCCATCTGCATTCAGCAGGCGCACGCCGGCATACGCAGCAATGGCATGCTGCTGCCGACTCAGAGCCACCCACAAGCGCGCAAGATGGTCGGGGTCCAGCGTGTCGTCGTCGTCAAGAAACAAGACGTATCGACCCCGCGCGCCGGCAAGCGCCAGGTTGGCGGCCTCGGGGCGGCTCAGCGGCCGATCTGCGCCCATCAGTCGCAGCGGGAACGGCCCGCAATGCGGCTGCAAAGGCGGGTGGACCCCGCCCGTGGCATTGATCACCACCACCTCCAAAGCCACGCCGGTTTGAACGGCGACAGAAGCCAGCGCACGGCTGAGAGAAGCGCGGGCCATGCTGCGCACCAGCACGCTGACGGCAGGCGATTCAGCACTTGCCTGTTCGACCGGGACAACGGCAGCGATAGAAGCACTGGCAATGACGCCCATTGAAGCGCCGAAGGGTGCGAGTGTGGTGTCCTGATTCAATTTGGGTTTAAGAAAATATCTTTCTTCCGTTGGCTGGGCACAGACTGCTCATCTGAAGCGCCACGACACGCTGTGTGCGACAGGCTGTATCTCCAGAACAGCGCAGTTCTCGCTGCGGGGGTGAGCAGTCTGCCGTGCATGACTTGTCTCTGCTGCGTCTCGAACACGTCTCGAACACGTCTCAAACGCGCCTGAGCAAAAAAGTGTTGGACAACTCCACCTCACGTCGCCCCACCCAGTCGTCCTCGCGCACTTCCAGCACCTCGCAGCCTGCTGCGCCGGCGATCTGAAAGATCCGTCGTTGGGGCAGGTAGTGCATCTCCACATGCCTGGCTTGCAGGCCATGCTTCAGGTAGTCGTCAACGCTGAAGCGGTAGTCCAGGGCGTGCGTGGGCACTTGAAAGTAAGCCACGCCGCCGGGTTTGAGCCGCAGCAGCAGCTTCTGCAAAATGGCCACCATCGTCGGCGGCGGGTTGTGCTGCAGCACGATGACGGAGAACACTGCGTCGATGTCGGCGGGGCCGTCCAGGTCGTCCAGTGAGCGCAAGCGCAGCAACTCGACATGATCCAGCTTCAGACCTTGCAAGTACTGTTGGGCCGAGGCCAGATGGCTGGGGGAGATGTCGCAAGCGACGACGCGTTTGAAGTGATCAGCCAGGAAGCGCGTGACACGGCCGACGCCACAGCCGAACTCGAGCACCGACTCGAAGGCCGAGGTGTCGACCTCGTTTCTTGCCAAAAAAGCGCCGAAGGTGGCGATATCACCCTGGCCGCTGGCGTAGAACTCTTCGAGGTGCGGCTCGAGCTGTTTTTGCTTGAAGCGCTCTGCCGAGATCACCGACCAATGCGGCTCTTCTTCGCCCAGTCGGGTCCAGGTCTTTTCGGTGTGCGCCAGCAAGGCGCTCAAACCCGCAGCATCGACCTCGGTCTCGACATGGATGGGTGCAGCGTTGAGCGGCAGCACCAGGCTGGCGACGGGCCGTGTTTCGTCAACCTCTTGGGCGTCGGCAATGGACTGGCCGGGCATCACTGGGGGCACAACTGCGGGCATTGCGGTGGACTCCTTGGTATTCGGGTTCATGGGCTGTCTCCAAAAATCAGGGTGTCTGTGTTTGTCTGAATCACTGGATCAGCGCGCACCCAAGGCGCTCAAGATGGAGCGTGCGCGCGCCGCCATGGCTGCGCCGACCCCCTGGGGTGACAGCCAACGCTCGCAATCCGCCTTGGCCTTTTGGCCCAGCCGTTGCCGCAAGGCGGGATCAGAGGCGACCAGGCGCATCTTGGCCACGGCATCGTCGTGCCGAGGTTCAGCCCAACGCTCGCCCTGCCGATAGGGGCCTTCGTCGGCCGGCAGCGTGATCAAGTCGAAGTCCACCGGCAATGCGTTGTGGGCGTTCATGAAGTCCATGTTGCCCGACCAGCCGGTGGCAATGACGACCTTGCCGCGTGCCATCGATTCAGCGATCACCAGGCCAAAACCCTCTGATCGGTGCAGCGAGACGAAGCAGTCGACAGAGTCGAGCAGCGTGTTGAGTTCAGACCGGTCCATCGGTCGCGTCAGCAACACGATGCCGGGGCATTGGGCAGCCAGGGCCTGCAGCTTCTTCAAGGCCGCGGGGTCGCGATCTGGGTGCGCGATCTTGACCACCAATTGAGCGCTGTGATCAGCTCCTGGGAACGCGGAGGCAAAGGCCGCGATGGCTGCGAAGGGGTTCTTGCGGCCGGCCAGGCTCATCATGTCGGCCATTGCCAGGAAGACGACAGAGTCTTGTCGCAGCTTGAATCGGGGCCGGTCAGGCTGCAGTTCGGACAGGATGTCTATGGCGTGCGGCATCACCAGCACCGGCACCGGAGACCGGGCAGCGATGGCGCGCTGGCAGAACGATGATGGCACCCACACCTCGTCCACATGACCAAAAGCGGCGTCCCATTCGCGCGGGAAGTTCTCGAGCTCCCAAGCCCAGAAGCCAATGCGGTAAGTGTGGGTGAAAGGCGCTTCGCCAATGAAGGTGCGGGCCACCGGCAATTGATCAGCGTTGATGTGGAACAGGCTGATGGCATATTGCGTGCCGTTGAGCAGCCTGCCGTCCACGGTCTCTGCCATGCGCGCCACATTGCCGACACGAAAGTCCTGCGCCGAATGGGGCAGGTCGGTGCTGGCCAGCGCGCGCAACGTTGCGCGGGCAGATTCACCGACGCCGCTTTCGGCATGCAGATAGCCGATCAGCGTCAGGCCTGCGTCCAAGTGCTTGCGTGCTGTGGCAGTTGCAGGCGTGGCCTCGGTTGCGTTTGCTGTGGCTGAAGGTATGGCAGGCCGGGCTGCAGGGCGCTGCGGCGGAAAGGCCCGATGCAGCAAACCCAGGCGCATGCGCTGGCGAAACTCCAGCGAGGTCAGTGGCCGCAGGAGATGACGTGCCTTCCAGGCCAGGCGGTAGGCCAGTCGGTAGGGCAGGACGACTGCTGGTTCTGCCGCGTCCGCAGTGATGGTGACCACTTGGGCCGCCCCGGCTGCTGCTGCGGGAGCTGCGGCAGGTGCCTGGGGCCGTGGCGAAACAGGCGTTGAAACCGGCTGCTTTGGGCGGGCAGGCAAGCCTGCCAACACGCCCACCACGCCCGCTTCAGGGCCAGCCTGCTGGGCAAACCAGGCCAGATAGGCTTCGCGGCGCATCACCAGCATGTCGGGGAAAGCAGCTTGCAAGTCAGCCCGGTCCTGATACAGCTGCAAGGCCAGGCGTGAAATGGCCGGCTGCCGGGTGTCAACGGCGGCGGTCAGGAAGTTGATCAGGTAGCGGGCGCCCTCCAGGCTCAACAAGTCAGGAATGGGTTGCGACCAATCCAGGTGATTGCGAATCGCGCGGCGCGCGCAGTCGGGCAAAGGCGTGCCGTCGGCCAGCCTGGCGAAAGCGTAGGGCAGGCTGGCATAGCGCTCGCGGCCGTGGTCGGTCAGCGTCTGGCTGTATTGCGCAAACAGTTTTTTCGCCGTGGCTGAGCAATCGCTCATCCTGAAGCGGTCTTGGTGTTTGCTGACCCAGCCGCTGTGTGGGTCGTGACCTGAAAAGTGAAAGAAGAAGAGCGGCTGGCCGTTGACCATGGTCTGACCGTTTTCTTCGCTGAGGTCGCGGTGCAGCAGGTTCCAGTAGGCAACGTTCCAACCCAGATGCCGCTCGATCAACGCACGCGGCAAAAAGCCCGGCACCAGGTCCATCCACTTCTGATCGGTGAACAGGCCACGCGGAATGTCCACCACGCAGTCGCGCAGCAGTTTTTGCTGCCACCATTGCACCAGGCGATCGGTGTCTGCGTCACATCGCAGCGCCAGAAAGCCCAGGTTGTAGGTGCCGCTTTGCAGGATCGCCAGGTCCGAAGGGTGGCGGTCATCCAGCAGCGGGGCAGTCAGGTGCGGCGTCAGAACCGCTTGTGCGCTTTCCAGGCGCTGCAGCAAAGGTGCGCCGCTGCTGTAAAGCTGGATATCGGGGTCGAAGTAAATGATCTTGTGCACATTGGGCCGCTGGCGCAAGCGCTGAAAGACGAAGGGCTTGATGGCGGTGTTCAGCTCCAGGATGCTGTAGTGCATCGCCATGCGGTCGAAATGCTGGATGCCGAGTTCTTGTGCGCCGATCACTTCCAGCGTCTAATCTGGCACCGGCAGGTCTTGCATCTCGTCGCACAGCGCCACCACGCGGTGCGTGCCTGGCATGTGCTCGGCCACACTGGCCATCAGGGTCAGCGCAAAGTGAAAGTAGTTGCGCGACACGATCGTGAAGACGATCGTGTCTGCGCCGTCTGCGCCGTCTGGGGGCGGCGTGGCGGATGGCTGGTCGTCAGCGGGGAACATGGGGCTGCCTTTGAATGCTCGCTTCAAGGCTTGCGGCGGCGCTTCAGCCTGCAGCAGTGCCAGCGCTTGTGCTTGCTTGTGGTGTTCGGTGTCGGCTGCAGCCAGCAATTGCTCGGAGGCTACGTGCTTCGCCTGGGTCGCAGTCAGTTGGATCTGAAGTTCAGTGTTGGCGTGGCGCCAGTTGTTGATCTCGCCTTCGCGAGCCGACACCAAATCTTGCGTTGCCTGCAAACAGATTGCGAGGTTGCTCAATTCTCCATCGCGTGCCGCGACAAGCTTGCGCAGCGATTCGATCTCCTGGCTGGCAGCGAGCAGGTCGCGCTCGCGATGGGCCACGAGGTCTTGCTGCGCGTTGATCTCCTGGCTGGCTGCAAGCAAGTCGTGCTCTCGGTGCGCCACCAAGTTTTGCAGCGATTGCACTTGAGTTGTGGCGTTGCCCAGTTCAATTTCGCGGCTTTGCACCAGCTTCATCAAATTCTGCTGCTGCTCCTGGTGGTCGCTGATTTCCAACTCACGCGACAACAAGATCTCACGCAAGCCCAGTTCTGTTGTCCGCTGACTTTGGTTTTTGGCCAGCGCCTGGCTGGCCTGCCTGGTGCTGCTTTGCAGCCTTTGCATGCTGGCTACGAATAGATCCGGGCTCAGCCGCGATTGCCATTTGCGCAGCAATTGCTCGCGGGCTGCAAGTGCCGACGGGGTGTCGGACTGCACCTGGGTCTGGTCCTGGCCCGAGGCCAGGTAGCGCGCTGTCAACCCGGGTACATGGATGAAGTCGCCTTGCATCGCCAACTGCAGCCAGAAGTCCCAGTCCTCCAGCACCTGCAGTGTCGAGTCGAAACGTGCATGACGCTGGGCGAGTTGGCGCTTGAACAGTACCGCGTGGATTGGCAGATAGTTTTCGAACAGCAGGCGGACGCGATCGAAGGGTGCGTTGAAGTGATGCCGACTGTGCCATTGCCCCTGTTCGAATTGGCCCCAATCCGTGTCGGCAAAAGCGGCCGGAGCTTGGCTTGCCTGTAGCGCCTCGACCAGGCGGTTCAGGTGTTCAGGCATCAAAAGATCATCGTCGTCCAGAAAGAGCGCGAACTCGCCGCTGGCACCATCCAGCCCAGCCTGGGCGGCCTGTGCGCGCTGCAGGCCCAATTGCTGCGGATGCTGCACGACACGCACTTGCAAGTCGCCCTGCTGCGCCTCGATGCGGCCATGAGCCTGGCCCAAGGCGTTGACCAGCACCACTTCGATGGGGCGCCAATGCTGCTGCAGCACCGAATCCAGGCTTGCTCTGAGCGATGGACGGTCCATGCTGCGCACGATGACGCTGACGAGCGGCCGGGCTGTTGAGACAGTCAGGCCAGCTGGGTCAGGGTAGGTGAGCATGTTGGGTTGCAAGCTGGGTCAAAGACTTCAAAAGCAAAACGGCGCGGCGGACGGCATGCAGAATGATGGGCGCCGGACAGGGAGTATTTCAGTCCCTGAGATCGCCACTGCGCATTGTTGATGCAGTCGGGTCTGGGGCCGGCTGAAGCCTGTCAGGGCCTGGCCCGCCGAAAGTGGCCCCCGCAGGCCTGGCCAGGGCTGCTGCCACCCCCGCCAGCACCAGCAGCGGCAGCGCAAACTTCACATCACGCAGCACGGCATTGGCCAGGCCTCCCAGCGCCAGGGTCAGCCAAACCATCAGCGCCGGCATGCCCAGATGGCCGGCGCGTAGAGCGCGCCAGCACTGCAGGCACAGCCAGGCCAGAAACAAGAGTGCTGCGGGCAAGCCGCCCTGTACCGCCAGCAGCAGGTATTCGTTGTGTGGCGTGCTGTTGGCCGCCAGCGGGGTGGCGGCGGGTACGCGGGCGTCCCACAAGACCTTCCAGCTGCCCAGGCCGTGGCCGACCCAGGGGCTTTCGCTGACCATGTCGCGGCTGCGCTCCAGCATGCGCAGGCGCTGGCCCCAACTCGTGGCTGCCAGGTCGTTCGACTCGTACTGGCGCAGCTCGGCTGCGCCTTCGGCAAAGCGTGCCTGTACGCCTGCAGAGCTGCTGAACAGGCCCACGGCCAGCGCCAGCACGGCCGCCACCGTGGCGGCCTTCCAGGCCCAGTGGCGGGGTGCGGCAATGGCCCAGGCCAGCAGCAGCAAAGGCAGCAGCAGCATGCCGGTGCGGCGGTCTTGTGTTGCCAGCCCGGCAATTGCCGGCACCGCAGTGGCGAGCCACAGCATGCGGCCTTTGCCGGTGCTGCTGCCGGCCAGTTGCCACAGGCAGATGGCTGCCCCCAGGCCCACCAGCACCGAGATCAGGATGCGCTGGTTACCTTCTGCATTGAGGGTGTCGTCCAGGCCGATGCCGTCCGGCAACCAGCCGGCACCGCGCAGCAGCAGCAGCAGGCCCACCCCGCCCGAGGCCCAGCCGAAGTGCCGCAGCGCGCGTTGTGCCGCCTGCTGCGGGCAGGCCATGGCCAACGCCAGTGCCCCCAGCGGCAGGCTGTACATCCACAGGTGCGTGATCCAGCGCGGCCAGGGTGCTGGCGACCACAACATCGACAACGCCAACCACCCCAGCAGCAACAGCCAAAGCCGCACGGCGGGGTCTGCCCGGCAGCGTGCCCAGGCGCGCTGCTGCTGCAAGACCCCCAGGCTCAGGCCAACGATCACGAACCAGGCGATGTACTTGCCGCCGAGGGGTCCGTACAGGGTCCAGATGCTGACTGGCAGCCACATCGCCAGCGTCTGCTGGCGGCCGTGGAGGGCAGCTGCGGAGGATGATCCGGGGACTGAGATCGGGACCGACCCGGGAGCTGGGCGGACTGGCTGCTTCACGCCCTGGGCCCTGCTGTCGTCACAGGAGTACCCGGTGGGGCTGTCCGCAGCGGCAGCAGCAGGCCTTTGACGATGCCGCCCAGCAGCGCCAGCAGCTTGCTGCCGGCCTGCTTCTCAGCCAGCACGATGCCTACAGCTTCGTAGCCCAGCCGGGCCACGCACAGGGCTGTAAACGCCGGCTCGCGCCATACCCACTGGCGGGCCAGCCAGGCGGTGTTGCGGCCGATCATGTGACGCCTGGCCGCCCCGTGTCCGCCAGCTTGCAGCTCTACCCCGAAGAGTTTGTATTTCCTTCGCTCGCCGATGGCGTGCGCGAACTCGAAAGCCCCGTTGACGAAGACCTTCAAGCCCGCCTGTCTGGCGCGCAAGCAGTATTCGGTGTCTACATGGTCCACTGCCAGACCTTCATTGAAGACACCGATGCGTTGCAAGGCAGCCACCCGCCAGACCGACATCGAATTGATCACAAAAGCCACTTCGCGCAGATCGCTGAATTCGCGCGGACCAAAGTTCAGGCCGAAGCGACGCAGCTGCATGTAGCGCCCGCGCAGCCCGGTCGCGCGATCGCGGTAGGCGGGCGAGACGGCGGCCACGTCGCTTTGCTGCAACTGTTTGCTGGTCTGCGGGTCGTACAGAAAACTTTGCAAGGTGCCGGGGTCGGAGTCTTCGTCCAGAAAGACGACTTGTTCAGTCCCCGGATGCAGTTGCAGCAACAGGGCCAGGCCACGGTTGTAGGCGCCAGCCAAGCCGCCGATGTTGGCCCCATGCAGGTAGCCGGCACCGTGGGCACTGCACAACGCCGCCAGGTGGGGATGGCCGCATTCATGGTTGTCTACCACCAGCATCCGCATGTCAAAGCTTTGCAACTGCGACAGCGCAGGGCGCAAGTCATTCTCCAGCCGGTAGACGACGATCAATACGGCTGTGCGCCCAAGCACTGAATGCGCAGCCACAGTTGTCCCGATCAAGGCCGCAGCAGCGGCCGCTTGATCACAACCGGTTGATCAGTGCAGCCGCAAAGATTCCCAGGTTGCCCAACGCCGTCTGCCGGAAGATACCGCTGCGTTTGAGGCCCAGCAGCCGCGGGCCCAGCCTGCGGCTGCGTGCGCTGTTGAACTCTTGCAGCACGACCCGGTTTTCTTCGGTCATCAGGTGTTGCACTTTTTCCAGTGCACGCACGTTGGCGTCGACCCAGTCCCTGAAGCGGCCTTGCAGCAACAGCCTGGCACGCCGCAGATGCGCTTTGATCGACTGGTTGGTGCCGAACTGGTTGCTGTCGTGCTGGCGGTAGCGCACGGTGGGGTGCGGGTCGTAATGCACCCTGCCGCCGCAGCCGGTGACCAGCATGTAGGCCCACCAGTCGTGGGTGATGGCTTCGACGTTTTCGCCCGCCGTGCGCAGCAACTCGCGCGCTGCGCGGTTGAAGACCATGGTGTTGCCACCGGCAATGTTCTGGATCAGCGCATTGCGAAAGCAAGGCTCTTTGCTGAACAGCGGCGAGTAGCCCAGATGCTGGTTGCGTGCGTCCACCAACAGCGTGCGCGATCCGTACAGCGCAGGCACTTCGGCGGGCACGGTCTTCAGCCATTCGACGGCGCGCTCGAGCTTGTCGGCTTCCCAGACATCGTCCTGGTCGGCGTAAGCAAAATAGTCTGCATCGATGTCGGCGCGGCAGGTCAGCGAAAGAAAGTTTGCAGTAGAGCCTACAGCCGGGCCGGCATGGATCGACAGCCGGTCTTCACCCCAGTGCGACTGGTAGTAATCCAAAATGGCATGCGTGTGGTCGTCCGAGCCGTCGTCCGAGGCCCGGATGGCCCAGGCCGGGTAGGTCTGGGTGGCGATCGAGTTGAGCTGGTGGGCCAGAAAATGCTGCGCCTGCATCGTGCACATCAGCACCGCCACCTTGGGCACCGAGGGGTGGGGCCGATGCAGCAGTGACTTGAGAGACACCAGCGGAATGACGCGGCGAAACTCCTCCCAGGGAGAAAGCAGCTCTTCGACGATCGAAAGGTGTGAACCCGGTCTCTTCGGACTGGTCTTTAGCATGGTCTGTTGTTTTGTGTACTAAAGATGACGGCCGCGATTCTAGACGAGCGTTTTCCCTCACCTGTGACCTGCGTCACCACCTTGTTGGATAATCGCTGCAGTGAATGAAACAAACCTGAACGCGACGGCAGAGCCAGACACTGCGCTTTTTGAGACCCTCGCACTCGACCCCAAGCTGCTGCGCGCAGTGGTGGATTCCGGCTATACGGTCATGACGCCGATCCAGGCCAAGGCGATTCCGATCGTGCTCGATGGGCGCGACGTGATGGGGGCAGCGCAGACAGGCACTGGCAAAACAGCAGCTTTCACGCTGCCGCTTTTGCAGCGCATGATGCGCCACGAGAACGCCAGCATGTCGCCGGCCCGCCACCCGGTGCGCGCGCTGGTGCTGGCGCCCACCCGGGAGCTGGCCGACCAGGTGGCAGACAACGTCAAAAAATACGCCCAACACTCCCAGTTACGTTCGACGGTGGTGTTTGGCGGCATCGACATGAAGCCGCAGACGGCACAGCTGAAGGCGGGCGTCGAGATACTGATCGCCACGCCAGGCCGGCTGCTCGACCACATCGAAGCCAAGAACACCGTGCTCAACCAGGTCGAGTACGTGGTGCTCGATGAGGCTGACCGCATGCTGGACATCGGTTTTCTGCCCGATTTGCAGCGCATTCTTTCTTTCCTGCCCAAGCAGCGTCAGACCCTGCTCTTTTCAGCCACGTTCTCGCCCGAGATCAGGAAGCTGGCCAACAGTTATCTGCAAGACCCGGTGTTGGTCGAAGTGGCACGGCCCAACGCCACGGCCACCAACGTCGAGCAGCGTTTTTTCAGCGTCAGCGCTGACGACAAGCGCGCTCTGGTGAAACAGTTGCTGCGCACGCGGGAGCTGACGCAGGCCCTCATCTTCGTCAACTCCAAGCTTGGGGCGGCCAGGCTGGCACGCAGCTTTGAGCGCGATGGTCTGAAGACTCAAGCACTGCACGGCGACAAGAGCCAGGACGAGCGTCTCAAAGCCCTGGCGGCGTTCAAGGCCGGCGAAGTGGATCTGCTGGTGGCCACCGATGTCGCAGCGCGAGGCTTGGACATTGTCGACTTGCCGGCGGTTTTCAACTTCGACGTGCCTTTCAACGCCGAAGACTATGTGCACCGCATCGGCCGCACGGGCCGCGCCGGGGCCTCGGGCCTGGCGGTGACGTTGGTGACGCGCGACGACACGCGGCTGATTGGCGACATCGAAAGGCTGATCAAGAAAAAGATCGAGCTTGAGGCGGCCGAGATTGAAGATGAGCGGCCGCAGCGCAGGCCACGGGACGAGCCGCGCCACGAGCCGAGACATGACCCAAGCAACGGCCCAAGTAACGAGCCCCGCAACGAGCCGCACCATCGGCCGGGCCCCGACAGCACCGCTGCAAATTGGCAGCCGGCTCGTCGGTCTTCGGCGCCGCCGCGTGCACCCGTCGCAGACCCGTTTTTCTCAAGGCCTTATGAGCCCAGCGCCGACAGCACGCCAGCCTGGGAGGCCAGCCAGAAGAGTGCCAGCTTGCCGGCGGCTGTCGGCCGTGGCCTGTCACCCAACATCAAGCCCAAACGCAAAGTGGCGGCGCTGTTGGGCGGCGGCCCGGCTTAGGGCAACGCTGAACAAGTCCCTCGCGGCGCCCGCATCCCTGCTTTGGGCGGTCTGCGGCATTGCAAATCCTCGCCATAGCCCAGGCTATGTCTGCGGTTTGCGCCTTGCATCCCATCCCAAACCAGGGCGCCGACACACGCGGGGACTTGTTCAGCGTCGCCTTGATCCACAGGCTCGCATGCGCATGAGGGAGCGCGGGGCCGCCCCAAGCTTGCTCATACCTCCTTGGGGGGGCCTGACGCGAAGCGGCAGGTCTGGGGGCACCCTCTCAGACTGCCAGCCACAAAAACACGGCGGGTAGTCGGTCGCTCAGCCGCCAACCGCTGTTGCGCCAATCCGCAACGCTGGCGCTGTGGTTCTGTTCTTCGGCCAGGCTCAGACCCAGGCTGACTGACAGCCGAGTGCTGGGTGCCAGCGTCTGCAGCATCGCCGCCAACAAGGCCGAATTTCGGTACGGGGTTTCGATGCAGATCTGGGTTTGCTGGTGTTGCCTGGACGCTGATTCCAGCGCCCTGAGGCGCTGCGTACGGGCAGCGCTGTCCTGCGGCAGGTAGCCCACAAAGGCAAAGCTCTGCCCATTCAGGCCGCTGGCTGCCAGGGCCAACAGCAGCGCGCTCGATCCAGCCAATGGCTGTACGGCAACGCCAGCAGCATGGGCCACCGCCACCAGCTCAGCGCCGGGGTCGGCCACCGCAGGCAGGCCAGCCTCGGAAAGCAGGCCCACATCGTGGCCCTGCAATGCAGGCGCCAGCAGCTCCAGCCACTGGCTGCGTGGCACCGTCTCGCCGCTGCCTTTGCGGGGGCGCGGCAACTCGGTGATCTGAATCTCTTGCAGCGGCAAGGCCAGCGGGTGCAGCGCGGCCAGGCGTTTGAGGAAAGCCCGGGTGCTGCGGGCGTTTTCACAAGCCCAGTGACGCAATGCTGCAGCCTGCTGCATCACCCGATCCGGCAGCACGGACTGCAAGGCGACGTTCTCGGCACCCAGATCCAGCGTGTTGGGCACCAGCAGCAGTCTGCCCAGTGGCGCCGTGCTCATGTGTGGTCATTCGTTGAGCCTGCCGCGCGGTTTGGCCCCAAGGGATCGATGCCTGCGCTGCGCAACATGCGGCAGGTGCGGATCAGCGGCAGCCCAACCAGCGCGCTGGGGTCATCGCTGTCGATACGCTCCAGCAGCGCGATGCCCAGTGACTCGCTCTTGGCGCTGCCGGCGCAGTCATACGGCTGCTCCAGCAGCAGATACTGCTCGATGTCTGTCGCGCTCAGCGCCCTGAATTGCACCGCCACCGGGGCCAGTTCGACCTGCTCGAACCCCGTCTGCAGGCACACCACGGCCACAGCCGTCTGAAATACCACCGTTCGGCCGCTGAACCTTTGCAACTGCTCGGTGGCACGCGCGTGGTTGCCGGGCTTGCCAATCGCCTCACCATCCAGATCGGCAACCTGGTCAGAGCCGATCACCACCGCGTCGGGGTGCAGCGCTGCCACCGCGTGGGCTTTGGCCAGCGCCAATCTGCGCGCCAGCGCGGCGGGCTGCTCGCCGGGTTCGGCTCTTTCTTCGGTCTGCGGGGCCACGACATCAAAGGGCCACTGCAGACGCTGCAGCAGTTCGCGGCGGTAGCGCGAGGTCGAAGCGAGCAGCAGTTTGGGTGGCTGTGGCTGTGGCTGTGGTGTTGGCAGCGGCTTGCAAGCCGCGGCTGCTACTCCGGATTTGCTCGTCGGGGTCTGTGACATCTCGTGATTGTCACGCCGGAGTCCCGAGCGCGGAGGGCGTCCCCTACACTCCGGTGCATGGATGTCGATGTCTGGTCAGTGCGGTCATGAAGAGCGTAAAGCAGAGCGCAAGGCAGAGCACCGAGCCGGGCGCCAAGCCGGGCACCAAGCCGGGCACCAAGCCGAGCATCAAGTGCGATCCCCGCGCTCTGGATGTGCGCAGCTTGTGCAAGAGC
>Ga0105049_10006092_pt1 | contig 14045 bp, 13 predicted proteins | sample MAT06_FD_78087 | JGI IMG/M metagenome (GOLD analysis project Ga0105049, IMG submission 78087) | Freshwater microbial communities from Lake Fryxell liftoff mats and glacier meltwater in Antarctica - MAT-06 | ecosystem: Environmental > Aquatic > Freshwater > Ice > Liftoff microbial mat | place...
AGGGAAAGGACCTGCTGGTGGTTGGCGATCAACGGGATGAGCTGGGCACTCTCTTCGGACCAGCCTTCGGTGGCCGTGCGCTTGAGCAGCGCCTCCGACGCGCGCACTGCCCGCCAGTCCACCCGGTCCAGCGCGTCGAGGATCGGCTCGATGGCATTGGGCGCGTCGCTGGCGCTCACGCCGGCTCGCGCCTCCTGGCGCCATGCGGACCGTGCGTTTCGCGAGGCGTGGATGTACCAAGCCATTCCCGCCAGAAAGAGGAGGAGGAATACGCTCACGCCGATAAAGACGCGGCTCCCGGTCATCGGCGATGCGGGTGCTTCCGCGGGTTGATTGGGCAACGCATCCTCCCCGTGCTGCGTCATGGGCTTCCGGCCCACGCTCCGGTCCAAAGGCTCGCTTCATCGCCGCACCGCCTCAATCGCGAAAGCGCGGGGAAAATGTCTTGAGCCAAGGGGGATTGCGCCTCACGCTTTCACTTGGCACAGGGGAGTGGCCAAACGGCCTTCCCGCGAACGCCGAAAGAATCCATTGGGAGTCCTCCGCCGTGTTCCCGCTGCACTGGGTCGCCGTGCCGCTCGTGATGGTCCTGCTCTCGGTTCTCCTGATCTGGGGAATGCGAAAGGAGCATCGCGCCCGCGCCGCGCGGATGGAGGAGGAGATTCGCTCCGACGATCCCCCCGCCGAGCCCCCCATTGTCGCGCCCGCGATGGACTCTATCTCCTCCGCCATTGTCGAGGAGCGCCGCCTTCTGGTCGAGCTGTGGGGGCCGGACGTTCCCGATCTGGTGGTGTCGCTTTGGATTTCGCCCAACCCCGGACAGGCTCCAATCGTCAATTATCAGCAGTTCTTCCTCCCCTTCGACGAGGATCTCGAGGGTGCCCTCGCCTCCCTCGAGTCCCAAATCTTCGACGGCGCCGTGGATCAGGGCGTGCCGGAGAAATCCCGCTTCCTTGTCTCCTACACGTTCGTTCGGCTCTCGCATCTGGGCCACGACTTCGCCATTCGTTCCAGCTTTGTGGGCGCGAGTTTCGTCCACGAGTTCCGGCTCGCGGATTCCGACGGCAAGCTGGTGGAACTCCCCCCCGAGACACACTCCACAGTCGAGTTGACTTCCGATGCCCGCTGGCTCGCGCGCCGCCGCGCCCTGGTCCACGCGATCCGCGATGGGGAGGGTGTCATTGCGTCGGAGCTTTTCCGCGACATCCTGCGCGACGATCCCTGCGACGGCGGCGCCTATGCCTGGCTCGGGCATATCGAGCAGTGCCAGGCCGGCGACCGGGCCGATATCGTCCGGAATCTGGCCATGGCGGAGGAGTTTGCCTCCGCATCGCAGGTGGCCCAGATCGAACGTGCCCGCCAGATGGGAACCCGCGCGCTCCGCCGCTGGGTGCGCGCCGTGCGCAACTACATCGCCTCGCGCACGGATGCGGAGCTGCACGGCGGATTCCTGCTCGCCCAAAGCCTGATCGCGCTGCACCAGGGGAGCGTTGCACGGCTCCTCTGCGAGCAACTCCTCAATGAATACGCGCAGCATCCGGGAGCGGCGCGCCTCCATCGGCTCATCAACCGGAAAGAGCGGGGGGCTCAGACCTGAGCGCCGCTGGATCCACACCAATAACCCCGGCAGGAGTTCCCGCCCGCGAAAGCTGGCGTCGGCGCCACCCGGCCATTGCGCGATTCTTCCGCAACCGAATCGCGGTGCTCGCGCTGTTCATGATCATCGTCCTGTTCCTCTCCGCCGCGTTCGGCCCGTTGATCCATCGCGTCGATCCCGCAAGCATCGACGAGATGCTGGTGGGAATGCCGGAGCCTCCCACCAAGGGTCATCTCCTGGGCACCGACGCGCAGGGCCGCGACATGCTTGCGCGCATATTTGCCGGCGCGCGCATCAGCCTCGCCGTTGGCGTCGTCAGTTGCTTCATCAACCTCGTCATCGGGGTGGGATTCGGGGTCATCGCCGGGTGGTGCAACAGTTCAAGCTCGGCATGGATCCGACTGATCGACACGATGATGATGCGCTTGGTGGACATCCTCTACAGCATTCCGCTGTTGCTGGTGGTGATCCTGCTTCAGCTTTTTGTGAAGCAGTATCTCGATGCGCTCATGGGCGGGCGCCAGAACGTGCCGCTGCTTCTTTCGCCGGACCTCATTTCGATCTACCTCGCGCTCGGCGTCACCAACTGGCTCACGATGGCGCGTCTCGCCCGCGGCGAAGTCATCAACCAGGCGCGGATGGACTACGTGATGGCGGCGCGCTCCATCGGACAAAGCAATCACCGGATACTGATTCAACAGATCCTGCCAAACTGCACGGGGCCGCTCGCCGTGGCGGCTACGCTTGCAATCCCCGAGGCGATCTTTATCGAGAGCTTCCTCGGCTTCGTCGGCCTCGGCGTCAGCGCCCCGCAGGCAAGCTGGGGCACCATGGCCAACGACGGATTGACCTATATGTACTCCACCCCCCACCAACTGATATTCCCGGCCATCGCGATTAGCATCACGATGCTGGCCTTCAACCTGTTTGGCGATGGGCTGCGGGACGCGGTGGATCCGTCGTCGAGGTGATGGGTCGGGGGGCGCAGGCGTTCATCCCTTAAGCCTCATCCCTCATCCCTGCCGTTAAAACTCCCCCTCCCACGGCTTTCTGCCACCGGGGGCCTTGTCCAGATCGGCCAGGATCGCCGTGGCATATTCCTGAATGCCCTCCATCGTCAGGTTGGACGCCTCCATCTGGAGATCCACCTGTGCCACGGCAAGGGGGTATTGGCTTCTGAGGATGAACGAGGGGCTGAGTTCCAGCTCGCCCAGCCAGCGCAGCACGGCATCGTGGCTGACGTTGTAGAACGCGGCCACATGGCGCACGTTGGGGAAGCGATAGTTCCCCGCGGGATCGAAGCCCAGATAGTAGAACGCGAACAGTTCCACCCGGCCGGGGCGCTTGTCGATGGGTGGCGTGATCGGCATGGCGGGGCGATGAAAGCCCAGCGGGCCCGGGGGAGCAACGCCGATCCCCGGGTTACGAACCCACCACTTTGAGCCCCACGATCCCTGCCACGATCAGCGCCACACAGCACAGCCGCGCGGGGCTGGCGCTCTCGCCCAGCATCACGATCCCCAGGATGACCGTCCCTACCGCCCCGATGCCCGTCCACGCGGCATAGGCCGTCCCCGCGGGGAGCGACCGCATCGCCAACGCCAGCAGGACCATGCTGGCGGCGAGGCCAACCAGCATGACGACCGATGGCCATAGGCGCGTGAAGCCATCGGATTGCTTGAGCGCGATTGCCCAGACCACTTCCAGCAGCCCGGCAACGACGAGAAGGACCCAGGGATTCGAGAAGACCGACATCGCATCTGCTCCGATTCAGCGTGGGGAAAAGAAAAGGCGCCCGGCGGAACGAATCGCCGGGCGCCCAAGCTGCGTGTCGCTACGGCGCTACTCCACCGTATAGACAAAGAACTCCACGCGCCGGTTCTGGGCCTGGGAGGCGACATCGGTGCCCTCCGAGGCGGGGATCATCTTGCCAAAGCTGACGGTCTCCAGCTTGGAGCCGTCGATGCCAGCGCCGATCAGGTGGTCGCGGACGGCCAGGGCGCGGCGCTCGCCGAGCGAGAGGTTGTATTCCTCGGTGCCCTCCTGGTCGGTGTGGCCGCGCAGGACGACGCGCAGTTCCGGATGGCTGCTCAGGTAGCTCGTGTTCTTGTCGAGCGTCATCGTCGCCGCGGTGTCGAGCACGTCGCTGTCGAAGCCGAAGTACACAATGCCGAGGTCGGGAATCGGCGTTCCGACGGCGGACTTCTCGCCGCCATAGATCTGCGGGTTGTTCCCGCCGGCGGCATTGCGGGCGGCTTCCTGGGCACGGAGGCGGGCAAGTGCCTCCTCGTCGGTAAGGGTGCCGCCGGCGGTTGGATCAAACTCGCCCGGCGCACCGGTACCGGTGCCGGTGCCAGAGAAAGTACCGCGGCCCGTGGCGGAACCGGTGGAGACGACGGGCTTCTTCTTGGCGGCGCAGCCGATGGTGCCGGATGCGACGACGACGAGGCTGAGGGCGACTAGCAGGGAGCGGAGCGGGAGCGAGCGGATCATGGAGCGATGGTTCTCTTTCGTGTGGTAGATTTTCAGAATCCGGCGGGCGCGGAGGCCACCGTGTTGTCCGTTTCGTAAACCAGGAACATGGCGCGGCGGTTGAGCGCGTGCGCCTCCTCGGTGGCGTCGAAGTTCAGCGGGCGAAGCTCGCCATAGCTGATCGTCGAAAGGCGGTTGGCATCGACGCCCTTCTGGCTGAGGTAGGTGCGGACGGTGTCGGCGCGGCGCTGGCCCAGGGAGGTGTTGTACTCCTCGGTGCCGCGGTCGTCGCAATGGCCCTCGACCTGAACCATGACCTTGCCGTTGCCATTGATCCATGTCGCGTGGCGGTCGAGGACGGCGGCCCAGTCGGGGCTGATCTGGTCGCTGTCGAACTCGAAGTGGACCATCTCGAGCTCGGAGACGAAGAGGCCGGAGTCAACGCCCGCGGTGCTGGCGGTATTCATCAGGTCGCCGGTGGCAGAATCGAGCGAGCCGGTGCCCGTGCCTGTGGCGCTGCCGTCGGCGCCAAAGCCGGAGCCGCTGCCGGGGGCCATCGTGCCGGAGGCGCCGAAACCGCCCTCGCCAGGCGCGCCGCCGGTGGCGTCCCAGGTGGTCGGGGTAAAGGAAGACTTCTCGATGCCGCTGCCGGAGCCGTTCATGGCGGTGGTCAGGGGGGTGCGGTTTTCGGGCTTGGGCTTGGCCTTCATGCAGCCCGTGGCCACGAGGGCGCCGGGGATGACGAGGGCGATGACAAGGGAGCGGGAGCGGAACAGCATGGGAACGTCCTCCTGGAGCGAGAGCGAGAGATTGTGGCCAACGGGATCCGTTCCCACTGCGCGATTGGTGCTGGCATTTTCTGCCGACATCGGCGCGCGTGTTGGGACCAGATTCGCGAGAGCGTTAGGTTCACGCGAAGGACCACGGCAAGTCTTTTTCGGAGAAGAGGGAATCGATTTTTCGCTTTTACGCCGCCACGGTGCTCGCGCGGGCTCCCGCTTGCCGAAACTCGACTTGCCCCAAGGCGGTGCCGGGTCCATCCCACGTTGCATATCATCCTGCGGTTCCAACGCGAGCAGAGGGGACAATGACCCCACGGAGTGCCATCAAGATGCCCCCGCGCCAAGGGAAGCGCCCGCCCCACCTTCTGTCCGGGCTCCTCTTCCTCGTCCTGCTCCTGCTTCCCGCCCTTGCCGGCGCGGACAGCGTGCGTGCGCGCATGACCGACGGCTCGACGTTGCAGCAATCGGGCCTCGTGATCGAGAGTTTCGATCCCGCCCCCGGGGGTGGCACCTTCAATATCCGCCTCGCCGACGGCGCCGCCTACAAGCTCCCCGTGGCCCAGGCGGAGCAGATCATCTTTGGCGACAACGGAGAGGGCAGGCACTACGACCTCGTGGTGGGCATGCCCGAGGACGCCGCGCTCTATCAGGGTTCCCTGGTCTTCGAGTACTCCACGGGAAAGTTCCGCGCCCGCCCGCTGGGGGAGGAAGAGGAGTACTACCTCGCCACCAACGTCATACGCGGGTTCACGCGCTCCACGGTGATTCCGCCGACCCCGGCGGCGCCACCAGCCGACCTAGGCGCGTTCCCGCCGCCGGAAGCCGCCGCGGCGCCCGCCTCAGACAATCCGTTCGGCGCCGCCCCCGCCCCCGACACCGAAGCGGTTGGTGAAGCAGACCCATCGGAAGAAGGATTAAGCCGGGAGGAATTGATCGCCAAACGCGTGGAGGAGCGCCTGGCCAGCGGCGCCGCGGGGTCCACCCCCTTTGACGAACTTCTCGACGAGGCTGACAGCGCCACCGAAGGGCCCTCTGGCGGATTGCTGATAGCGGCCGTGGGATTGAGCGGTATCTACGTTCTGATCTATCTTGTCACGCTGATCTGGCTGGCGAGCTATGCGTTCAAGAACGGCTTCACGGGCTGGGGCATCGCACTGATCGTTCTGTCCTGTTGCCTCTGCGGCTCGTTCGCGAAGGCTTTTTTCCTTGGCAAATACGATGGCCCGGCAAAGGGTGTGCTGACGGGCTTGGTCTGGACGGAAATCCTCCTCAACATCGGCCTGTTTTTCCTGCGGGGGACGCTTCAATCCCAGTTCGGCGGTCTGTAGGGGGTTTGACGTTGACACCCCCACGGCGCGGCCAGACCGTCAATCCACCTGTCCCGCAGTGTCATTCGTAGGCGCTAACCCCTCGCGCGAGAAGGATATACCGTGATTCGCAAGTCGATCGTCCTGATCCTTCTGGTCATGCTTCTCGGCGCCCGCCCGGCGCCCGCCCTGCTCGTCACGCCGCTGGACGAGAATCAGGTCTCCGTAACCACCATCTCGCGGGGCGCCACCCGCGCCGACGCCGAGCTTGCAGCCAAGCAGGATGCCGTCGTCGCCACCGCGGGGCGCGTCCTTCTGGACGATGTCCTCTTCCGGGCCGACGGCCTGCTCGAGAAGTACCTTCGCACCTATGCCGACAACTTCGTGAGCGGCGTGGATGTGATGCAGGACAACTTCACCGGCGGCGTCACCGTCCTCAATTCGCGCGTTTACATCGACTATGCGAAGCTGGTGGCCGACTTGAAGGAGAAGAAATTCACCTACAAGCCCGCCCACAGGCCGTTGTTCGCCGTGTTCATCGACGAGCAGCTCGACGGACAGGTGATCCCCGAGGCGCCGGCCCGCCAGATTCTCGAGTCCGCGCTGGCGGCGCAGGGGATCAAGAGCTACGAGGGCACGATCGAAGCGCCTTCCTCCGGCACCAACGTATTCGACGACCCCGTGGCCTTCGAGCAGGCGCGCATCGCCGCCGAGCGCCGCAACATCGAGATCATCTTCACCGGCAGGGCCCGCACGACACTGCGCGAAGAACGTAAGGTCTATCTCGACACCTTCTATTTCTACGACACCGAGATGGAAATCCACATGATCCGCGTGGACACGGGCGAGAAGCTGTTGAGCGTCACCGCCCGCGGCTCCGCCTCCGCCCGCGATCAGGGCGACGCGGTTAGCTCGGCCCTCGACCGCGCCTCCCAGAACATCGCCCAGGACTTCATCGCCGACTATCGCGCCTTTTGGCCGCAAGTCGTTCAGGCCAAGGCGGGCGGGTACAAGATCCTGCTGACCGGCGTCAGCGACGAGCTGGTCAGGATCATCACCCAGCACCTTGGCAGCCTTGGCAGCGACACCACGATCGAACTGCGCAAGAAGTTCGGCTCCAGCGCCGTGCTCGTCGTCGAGACGTCGGCCTCGCGCGATCAGGTGCTCGAGGTGATCCGGCGCTGCCCCTTCCCCACGCTCTACATTGTCCGGGAGCAGGGCCGCGACAAACTCGAGGTGCAGGTCTCCGGCTAGTCCGTCGGGCTCGGCCAACCCCCGCTTCCCATGGAAAAGTTGGCTTGCTGCCAAATTTTGGCTGCAACGGTATCATGGGCCATCGCTTAATGTGAGCGAACCCCCGAGGCCACCACCCCCATGACCCAACCCCCACCCGGCGGCGGCGACCCCAACAAGGCCTTCCCCTTTGCCCCGCCGCCATCCAGCGAGGCGATCCCCACACCGCCCACGCCGGACTATATTCCGCCCTACGAGGATTCGCGGCTCCGCCCCGTCTCCGAAGACCGTATTCCACTCGCCGTGGACGTTGGCGGCCGCGCCGCCGAGGCCGAGGCCTGGACTGGAAAGTACATCGGCCCCTATCGCGTGGAACGCGCTTTGTCGCGCGGCGGCATGGGCTTGGTGCTGCTCGCCAACGACGAGGCGCTGCGCCGCAAGGTGGCGCTCAAGCTGATGGACACCGCCCTCGTTTCCGACGAGGACGCGCTCAAGCGATTCGAGCGCGAGGCCCGCGCCGCCGCCGCCGTCTCCCACCGCCACATCGCCCAAGTTTATCTGGTGGGACTGGCGGACAACGGCCAGCCGTTCCTCGCGATGGAGTACATCGATGGCGGCTCGCTGATGCAGGTGATCCGCAACCGCACGCCGATTTCCTTTACCCAGATCTCCGCATGGATGGAGCAGGTCGCCAGCGCCCTTCAGGCCGCCAAGCGGCTTAACATCATCCATCGCGACATCAAGCCCGCCAACATCATGATCAACACGGCGGGCGAGGCCAAGGTGGTGGACTTCGGGCTGGCGAAGATTTTCTTCGAGGACAGCTACATGACCCAGGAGGGCATGGTCCTCGGCACGCCCAGCTACATGGCGCCGGAGCAGGGCCAGGGCCGCACGGTGGACCATCGCGCCGACATCTACGCCTTCGGCGCGATGTTCTACCATATCATCACCGGGCGGCCCCCCTTCACCGCCGAATCCCACGTCCAGATCATGATGAAGCATGTCATGTCGCCCCTGGTCCCCATGCGGACCATCAACCATCAGGTCCCCATCGAGTTCGACGAGATCATCGGTCGCTGCATGAGGAAGGACCAGGACGAGCGGTACCAGGACTACGAGGCGCTGCTCGGCGACATCAAGCGCGTCCGCCTGCAAAGCTCCACGCGCGAGCACGGGGCCGTGGTGGGGAACGAGGCGGGCGCTGTGCCGCATATACACTCGGGGCCCAGCGGCGCCTTTCCCGCTCCGCCCAGCATGGCCGCCCAGCGGGGCGGGCTCTCCGCCCCGCCCCAGGGCGTGGCCGTCCGCCACGCCGCGGGCGTTGTCCCCTATGACCAGCAGGTGGAGGAGCCCAGCGGATGGACCCCCGCAAAGATCGGCATGGTGGCGGGCGCCGGCCTGCTTGCCGTGGCCGTGGTTGCAATGATGATCTTTGGCGGTGGCGACGGCACCGAGTCCGCCGCTCCCTCGGAACCGCCGACGCGCTCGCCTCTTCTGCGACTCCGCGACCGCGGGGAGCCCAAGGGGCCCAACGACTATGACGCGTACACGGGCACGGTGGAGATGCTGCAGAATCTCGGCGGCGCGATGGTTCGGTTCGAGGCGATGGAGGGTCGGCTACCATTCACCCTCAAGGAGGTCGCCAAGGAGGAGTTCGTCGTCATGAGCTTCGCCACCGACGATGACGGAAACCCCCTCGACGGCTGGGGCACCCCCGTCGGCTTTCGCCGCGACGACCGCGCCATCTACAGCACCGGCATCGACCGCAGCCCCCACACCCAGGACGACCTCTCCATCGCGATCGACAACAGCAGTGTGGAAGTCCCCGCCAAGTACCTGGACCTCAGGCCGCCCACGATCAATTGAGGAACGACCGCTTCCTTCCATCCCAAGCGTGATCGGGTCAGGATACCGCTGTTGATTGGGAAAACACCGACCAAAGAACACAGCTTGGATCACGCGGGGGAGGTGGAGAATCCGTGGATCGGCTACTTGCGGGCGCGCAGGCGGTGGCGGATCGACTACTTCTACGATATTCTGACAACCGCGCTGCTCGCCTTTCCAGTTCTGTGGCTGATCGCATCGGCCCTTGCAGAATGGTCTGGCAATGCGGATGGCCTGTTCTCCAGCATCCAGGAATCCATCCCCGCTCTGGCCTACCTTGTTCTGCTATCGCTCGCCTTCATTGCCCCGGCCCTTGGCTCCACGCTGCGCGCACGGATCGACCGTTCTCCGATGATGCCCGAGGTGTTGCTGACGCCCCTCGAATACTTCCGGTACAGCGGCGCGGTGACCCGGTATATACACGGCCTCGGCCGACGCGCGAGCATCGCTGCCGGCGTAATCTTTCCCGCGCTGTTTCTTGCAGGTTCCTTTGGAACCGAGGCAATGATCCAATCGCTTGATGACTCCGTTGGCTTCCTCCTCGATGTACCGACCGACTTTAGACATGCCGAGGGATTCTGGTTTCACGTTGCGGGAATTGCCTTCGCCTCTTATTCCATGGCGCTCAGTTACGGACGCGGGATTCAGGTACGCGCACTGTGTCTCGCCAACGTGGCGCAGTTCAAGGGCTCCCAGAGCCGCCGCATCGCCGGGGGCGTCCTCACTTTTGTGCTCGTCGGGTGGTGCGGGGCGTTCGGATGGGCGAGGCTGTGGCTGTGCTTCTGGATGGCAAGCACGCCAGGCGTCTTGTTTATTTTCGCGTGCATCGAATACTTGGTCGCCTTCACGAGGCTGGCATTGGCGCGCTGGCTGGAGAAGCGCCTCCAACGCGTGCTGCCTCGGCAGTACGAGCGATATATACAAAGCCTCGATTCATAGAGTATTCCATTACCATGCGTAGCCGCTATCATGGACAAAATGGACATGATGAACGTCCATAGCGTCCATCGGGTCCATTTCGTCCATCAAGATACAGTGCCCACTGGAAAACTTGCAATCCTACCGCCCGCCGCCAAGCCTCAGCCTCCACGGCATCAGGACGCTCTCGCCGATGACGGCGCTACTCATCTTGGATTCGCCTTCGCGGCGCTCGACGAAAACGATGGGGACTTCGGCGAGGCGGGCGCGGCGGCGGTGGGCGCGCCAGAGCATTTCGACGAGGAAGGAGTAGCCGTTGCTCTGGAGTGTCCGCAGGCCCATGCGGCGCAGCATCGGGGCGCGGTAGGCGCGAAAGCCGGAGGTGCAGTCGTTGGTGGAGAGGCCGAGGATCGTCCGCACATAGAAGTTGGCGAAGAGGCTGAGGAGGAGGCGCTTGATCTGCCAGTTGATGACGCGGACGCCGCCGACATAGCGCGAGCCGATGGCGACGTCGGCGTCGTCGAGCGCGGCAAGCATCGCGGGGAGCGACTTGGGCTCGTGGCTGAAGTCGGCGTCCATGGTGGCGATGCGGTCGGCGCCGAGCTGGATCGCCTTGATCAGCCCGTCGCGGACGGCGGTGCCATATCCCCGGGCCTCGCGCCGCACGAGGACATGGACGCCTGGGAGCCCCAGCGCGCGGACGGCGTCTGCCGTGCCGTCGGGCGAGTTATCGTCCACGATCACCACGGCCACGTCGGGCGCCACGGCGCGGATCTCCCGCACGATGGCGGGCGCGTTGAGGGATTCGTTATAGGTGGCGATGACGACGGCGTTCACGGGGGGGTGTCTTTCATTTGCTTTCGAGCGGAAAGTATTCGCCGACATCGATCACGCTGGAGGGTACGGATCGCCACGGGAGCGGTGGAACATTCCTAGCCCCGGACTTCAGTCCGGGGTCCGGCTCCTTCATTGCCACCTTCCCCGGACTGAAGTCCGGGGCTACGATTGTTTCGTCCCTGCCGGGACGATGGTCCCGGCACGCCGTCGGGCGAGACTTTGGGCAACCACCAGCGCTTGAGTGAATGGAGCGCCACCCCCGTCGCAAGGGCAAGCGCCGTCACTTTCCCCTTCACGCCCCCCGGGGTGCTCCATACTGTTCCCGGGCCCGGGGGTGGGCGGTATGCGCCCGCCTCGGAGAATCGTTGCAAGGAAGCCGTCGCGCCATGTCCGAAGCCGCCGCCGAACGCTGTCACGTCAATCTGGAGACGATCGTCTCGCTCTGCAAGAGGAGGGGGATCATCTTTCCCGGTTCCGAGATCTACGAGGGCCTGGCGGGGACTTACGACTACGGCCCCATCGGGATCGAGCTGAAGCGCAACGTCCGCGACGCGTGGTGGCGGTCGATGATCTATGAGCGCGACGACGTGGAGGGCCTTGAATCCGCCATCCTGATGAACCCGCGGACGTGGAAGGCGTCGGGCCATGTGGATACGTTCAGCGACCCGCTGTCGGATTCACTCGGGCCGTCGAGGAAGCGCTATCGCGCCGACCACATCGAGGAGACCGAATGCACCGCCTATCGCGTGATCAACGCGACCGAGGAGGCGAATCCGGTCGCCTATGGGAAGGCGGAGATCTGGGCTGGCTCCAAGAAGAAGGCGAAGGAGTTCTACGAGGCCTACTGGAAGAAGCATCTGGGCATCACCGACGAGCGGGTGAAGCTGGAGGAGGTCGAGGGTTCGACGCGCAAGGGGCGCTTCTCTCCCGATGACGGCGGCGTGCTGACGGAGCCGCGTCCGTTCAACCTGATGCTCCAGACCCAGCTCGGCCCCGTGGCCGACAGTGCCGCAACGGTGTACCTGCGCCCCGAAACGGCACAGGGCATGTTCGTGAATTTCTCCAACGTCCAGGCGTCGATGCGGCGCAAGCTGCCGTTTGGCATCGCCCAGAACGGCAAGTCCTTCCGCAACGAGATCACCCCCAAGAACTTCATCTTCCGCACGCGCGAGTTCGAGCAGATGGAGATGGAGTTTTTCTGCAAGCCCGGCGAGCTGTGCCGCGAGGGCGAGCGCAACGACATGGATTGGTTTGCCCACTGGATCGAGTACCGCCTCGCGTGGCACATCCGCTACGGGCTCAAGAAGGAGCACCTGCGCGTCCACTATCAGGCGGCCAACGAACTGGCCCACTATTCCAAGGCCTGCGGCGACATCGAGTTCCTCTTCCCCATCGGCTGGAACGAACTGGAGGGCGTCGCCAACCGCACCAACTACGACCTGAAGCAGCACATGGAGTTCAGCGGCAAGGACTTGCAGTATTTCGACCCGGAGCTGAACGCGCACTACATCCCCTATGTGATCGAGCCGGCCCTCGGCGTTGATCGCGCCTGCCTCGCGTTCCTGACCGACGCCTATACAGAGGAGCAGGTGAAGGAGGACAAGCGCGTGGTGCTGAAGCTCCACCGCGACCTGGCGCCGATCAAGTGCGCCGTGTTCCCGCTCCTCAAGAACCGGCCCGAGATCGTGGCGATGGCCAAGAACCTCTGCCGCGACCTGAAGCAGTCCTTCTATGCCGTGTATGACGACACGGCGGCGATCGGGAAGCTGTATAGACGCCAGGACGAAATCGGCACGCCGTTCTGCGTAACGGTGGACGTGGAGTCGCTGGAGGATCAGGCGGTGACGATCCGAGAGCGCGACTCGATGCAGCAGATCCGCCTTGGCGTGGACAAGGTGCGCGAGTACGTCGCCGAAGAGCTCCGGAAGGCGCGCGGCTAACGTGGGGAAGAGGGCGGCAATCATGGCGGTCATCCGGACGGCGTTCGCGCTGGCGGTTGCGGTATGGGCATTGGTCCCGGGCGTCGCGGCGGAGGAGGCGGAGAACGCCAACCTCAACCGCGACGCCAAGATATCGCTCCTCCTTGAGCGTGGCGTCCCCGCGCAGGAGGGCCTTCGCCGCGCGATCCTCGCGGGCCGCAGTATCCAGGCGACGGTCGCGATCGATGCGAAGTCGCTGCTCGATCCCAACTCCGTTGCGGTGGAGTGGAACGGCCAGCCGATTCCGCACTTCGTCTACTACAAGCAGGCCGACTTCGCCATGATCTTCGCGCTCCCCGATTTTGATCGGATGGCGGAGCGCGAGGAGGGCGAGCTGACGATGACGGCGAAGCTCGTCGGCGCCGACGCCATCGCCGCTGGATGGCGCCTGCCAGTGACGATCTCTCGCGACGAGGCAACCAGCGCCGCGCTTGCGTTTCATAACCGCACAGGGCCCGCCACGACCATTCGCGGGGCCGACGGTCGCCCCGCCGCCGGCGCGTGGTTCTTTGGCCAGCGGCGCGCCGACCTGTTGGCGCTTGCCGACGCCGAGGGACGCGTCATCCTCGACGCGCCGTCGCGCAACACGCCGGGGCCCCACTATGCGTGGAATGCGGAGTCGTGGACGGCGGCCTTCGAGTCGATGACAAATCCCGACGTGACACTGGTCCCGCGCGAGGGAAACACGCGGGCGGGCTCGCTGGTGGCTGTCGATGTCGGCGGCCTTGCAGTGCAGCCGATCGTGGTGCTCGTGGACAACAATCGCTATGTCGTGTCCGTGGGCAATTCCGCGAAGCTCGATCTTCGGTCGGACATGGAGACAGAACTGCTGATCCTGTCGCCCGGCCACGCGCCGCTGCGCTACGTGGTGCCGCTCGCGGAATCAGAAGTCCGGGCAGTGTTTCCATAGCGTTTCTGCGTATATACAGCGCCGTCTCCACAGTAGCATGGGCATCCTGCCCATGCCCGCCAGCCACTGATTTTGGAAGGCTCTCCCGGATATCCCGACACCGGAGCGCCTCGCCGTGCCGGA
>Ga0105049_10006094_pt1 | contig 14043 bp, 15 predicted proteins | sample MAT06_FD_78087 | JGI IMG/M metagenome (GOLD analysis project Ga0105049, IMG submission 78087) | Freshwater microbial communities from Lake Fryxell liftoff mats and glacier meltwater in Antarctica - MAT-06 | ecosystem: Environmental > Aquatic > Freshwater > Ice > Liftoff microbial mat | place...
CGCGGGCGAGTTCTGACGGTGTACGCTTTTTAGTCGCCGGTTCCCTGACACTTCCTCTAACAGTTGGCTAGTTGCAACACCTATCGGCAGGCAACCCTCGTTGAGCATCAACGAGTTTGAAATTGGCTCCGCAGGTAGGATTCGAACCTACAACATGCGCATTAACAGTGCGCCGCTCTACCATTGAGCTACTGCGGATCCGGAAGATGGTGCGGTTTATATAGAGGACACGCCCAGTTTCGTCAACTCTTGGCGCGTCTGGTCGGCGGTCTGATGATGGATGGCGTGCAGGCCGACGGCGCGCGCGCCGGCAACATTCTCCGCCAAGTCGTCAATGAACACTGCCTGACGCGGATTGAGCCGGTACCGTTGCAGCGCCCAGTCGTAGATGCGCCGGTCGGGTTTTTGCACGCCCACTTCGTGCGAGAGGACGTAGCCATCGAATCCGTGAATGCACGGGTACCGGGCGAAGATGTATTCCATGTGGATGGCGTTGGTGTTGGAAAGGATCACGCGCGCCAGCCGGCCTTTCAGCGCCCGCGCCACGGCCAGGATCGGTTCGTTGGGGGCGAACATATCCGACCACGCCTCCGCAAATTCTTCAAACGTGCCGGTGTAGCCCAAATCCGCCACGACCGTTTCGAAGAAGTCCCACTTGGAAAGCTCGCCGGTCGCGAGTTGGTTGACCCACGGAGTGGTCGCGATGTAACGGTCGAGCTCCGCGCGGGATTTACGACAGCCGGCGGCCAGCCGGTTCAGTGCGCGGTCGAAATCGAGCGTCAGCAGGACGTTGCCTAAATCAAAAATTACCGCTTCCATAATTGCCGCAACTCCGTCGGTTTCAGGATGCCGCGTGCGGTGATGATGCCGGTAATGTACCGCGCCGGTGTCACGTCGAACGCCGGGTTGGCCGCCCGCGCGCCGCGTGGGGAAATCCGCACGCCGGCCATGTAATGCACTTCGTCCTCGTCGCGTTCCTCGATGGGAATGTGGTCGCCGGTCCGACAGTGCCGGTCAATCGTCGAGGTCGGAGCCGCGACGTAAAAGGGGATGCGATTGGCGTGCGCCAGGACGGCTTTCTCGTACGTGCCGACTTTGTTGGCCACATCGCCGTTGGCGGCGATGCGGTCGGCGCCGACGATGCACAAATCCACTTCGCCCCGGCGCATGAAGAAACCGGCGGCGTTGTCCGCGATAATCTTGTGTGGCACGCCTTCCTGCATGAATTCCCAACTCGTCAGACTCGCACCCTGGCACCGCGGCCGGGTCTCATCCACCCAGACGAACACCTTGCGCCCCAGCCGGTGCGCCAGATAAATCGGCGCCGGTGCGCTGCCCCAATCCACCAAAGCGAGCCACCCGGCGTTGCAATGCGTCAGCACGCGCGTCCCGGATTTGATCAGCGGCAGACCGACTTTCGCGATTTGCGCGCCGCGCTCGCAGTATTCGACGGTGATGCGTTCGGCTTCCGCAACAGCGGCGACGGCGTCGGGGCAGGCGCGGACGAGATCGAGCGCATGTTTCAAATCCACTGCGGTGGGCCGGGTCTCGTTGAGGGTGCGGTAGGCCCGCGCAAGGTCAGCGCCTTCGAGAAATGCCTGCGCCATCCCATACGCCGCTGTCGCGCCGATGGTGCCGGCACCGCGAATAATCATCGTGCGAATCGCCTCGGCGGTCTCGCGATGGTTTTTCAGGCGCAACAGACCAAACCGGTGCGGCAGCAACGGTTGGTTGATGACCACCACGTCGCGTCCCTTCATCCAGACGGCCCGGTAGTTTTTGCCGCGAACTTTCATCGTCGCTTGTCTCCTCAGATTTTCTGGCGACCTTCAAACGCGCGCGACAACGTCACTTCATCGGCGGCCTCGACCGCGCTGCCGGCAGGCAGGCCGAGCGCGATGCGGGTGACATGCGTGTTGTGTGGCTTCAACTCGGCCGCGAGATACGACGCGGTGGCTTCACTCTCCGCGTCGGCCCCGAGCGCGAGGATCACTTCGGTGGGTTGTTCGTGTTGGACGCGCTCGATCAATGCGGCAATTCGCAGTTGCCCCGGGCCGATCCCGTTCAACGGCGAAATCCGTCCCAGCAACGCATGGTACACGCCGTTGAACCCGGCATGGCGCTCGGTGGTGAGAATGTCATTGGGACCTTCCACGACGCAGATCAACGATTGATTGCGGCGCGGATTGGCGCAGATGTCACACGGGTCTTGCTCGGTGTAACTGCCACACCGGGCGCAGATCTTCATGCGCGCTTTCGCATCGAGAATCGCCTGCGCCAGCAGCCGGTTGGTCTCGGCATCGCATTTCAACAAGTGCAGCGCCACCCGTTCCGCGCTCCGTTTGCCGATGCCGGGGAGCTTGGCAATCTGCGTGATGAGATGCTGGATGGGGCGCGGATAATCCATGAGTTGGAAAATTCCAAATCCGAAACTCGGATTCTGGGTTTCCGCCCTACATCATGCCCGGCAGGTTCATGCCGGCGGTGACTTTGCCCATCTCGTCGGTCTGGGTTTTCTTGGCGACTTCGAGGGCGTTGGTGACCGCGCCGAGGATGAGATCTTCGAGCATCTCGACATCCTGCGGATCCACTACTTTGGGATCAATTTTGATGGCGCTGATGGTGCCATCGCATTTGGCGATGGCTTTGACGGCGCCGCCACCGGCGGTGCCTTCCACTTCACGCTGCGCCAGTTCTTCCTGCACGCGCGCCATTTGTTCCTGCATTTTCTGGGCTTGTTTTAGAAATTTGCCTAGTCCGGCCATGGTTTCCTCACTTTCTGACTTCGACGATGGTTCCTTTGAAGATTTCGAGGGCTTTTTTGATCAGCGGGTCATTGCGAAATTCATCGAGATTCATTTTTGCGGGCGGCGGCGGCGGTTGTGGTGCCGGCGCGGGGGCGGTTGTGAACTTTTCACGAACTACCGGCGCGGGCGTTGCGGCTGGCGCGGTCACCCCTTCCGCGATCTCGAATTTGAGCGACACGTCGCGGTGGAGTTTTTCTTTGAGCTTGGCACTGAGGATTTCAATGTTGCGGGCGCGATCCGCGAAATCTTTGCGCTCAGGAAATTCGGGATCAAAACCGATGCGGATGACGTTGCCTTGGATGCCGAGCGGCCGGGTGCCGACGAAATAGGTTTTGGCGAGTTGGGTGATTTTGCCGAGATGTTCCACGGCGGCGGCCCACGCGTCGTCGAGTGACGCGGCCGGCCCGGCGGGCGCAACGGGCGCAGCAGCGACGGGAGTGGCGGCGACGGTGGCGACGGGCCGGGCCGGCGCTGCGGCCGGCGCGGTGCCGGCTTTGAGTTCGTTCAGGCGCTGGATGACGGCGTCAATGCTCACGGCTTGCCGGGCTTTGATGGCTTTGACGAGCGCGATTTCAAACAGAATCCGTTTGGAGAGGGCGTAGCGCAGCCGGCCTTCTGTCGCGGCGAAGGCGTCAATGATGCGGAGCACGGCATCGGAATCCACGCGGCTGGCTTGGGCGCGGAGCAATTCCAATTCAGAGTCCGGCAGATCGAGGCTTGCGGAGGCGTCGCCGGCCACGGAGAGGACGAGGAGGTTGCGGAAGTGTTCGAGGAGATCGGCGAGCAGGCGTTGGAGGTCTTTGCCGACTTCGTCGAGTTCCTTGAGGGTGGTCAGGGCTTGGTTCGTGTTGCCATCAATGACGGCGTCGGTGAGGGCGGTGAGTTGATCATGGGCGACGAGGCCGAAGACGCTGAGGACATCGGATTCCGCAATCTTGTCACCGCAAAATGCGATGAGCTGGTCGAGGGTGCTTTCGGCGTCGCGCAAGCCGCCTTCGGCGCCGCGGGCGATGGCGGCGAGGGCTTTGTCGTCAATGGTGACTTTCTCGCTCTTGGCGATTTTCTGGAGGTGCTGGACGATGAGGTTGGCCGGGATGCGGCGGAGATCGAAGCGTTGGCAGCGGGAGAGAATGGTGGGGAGAACTTTTTGCGGTTCGGTGGTGGCGAAGATGAATTTCACATGCGCCGGCGGTTCTTCGAGCGTCTTGAGCAACGCATTGAACGCCGCCGTGGTGAGCATGTGGACTTCATCAATGATGTAGATTTTGAATTTGCCGTGGGCCGGCGCATAGCGGACGGTGTCGCGGAGTTCGCGGACTTGTTCGACGCCGTTGTTGCTCGCGCCGTCAATTTCGAGGACGTCGAGCGACCGGCCGTCAGTGATTTCCCGGCAACTGTCGCACTTGCCGCACGGGGTGGCGGTGGGGCCGTTTTTGCAGTTCAGTGCTTTGGCGAAAATCCGGGCTGTGGAGGTTTTGCCGATGCCGCGCGGGCCGACGAAGAGATACGCGTGCGCCAGCCGTTCCTGGGCAATGGCGTTCGTGAGGGTGGTGGTGATGTGCGCCTGTCCCACGACCTCGTCGAATTGTTGCGGCCGCCACTTGCGGGCGAGCACCTGATATTGTTGAGACATAGTTACGTATCGAGGTGACCGAGTGCCTAAGCGCCCAAGTGTCTATGTGGGTGAGTGATGAGGCGCCCATTCTCATCCACGCAGTCCACTCCATCGCTTAGCCACCTAGGTGCTCCGGCATTCATACACTCTTCCAAAAAAAAGGTCGTGCACCTCGGCTCGACAAACGATGCCGGCTCGCTCGCGGTGGTTGAGGCTCCCGTCAGGCACCCCGACGGCACAGGGAACGCCCAGTTTACCGTTGCTGTCTTCCGACTCTGGCGGGTTTCAACCAGCCTCCCTTGCATCGGACCCAACGCTCAACGCCGCCCCACCGTTTGCTTGCCCACATCGCCGCCTCCCCGAGGGATTCCGCCCAGCTATAGCGGGTTGCTGGAAAAGGGAACCGCTACCTCCCCGCCTAGCACGACCAAATCAAAAATCTGTTTGCACTCCATCCCGCGCCACTCGTGAACCGCATGCCGGTGCGCGGCCGGCTGTCTTCGAAAAATGGCGACCCCAGCGGGATTCGAACCCGCGTTACCGCCGTGAAAGGGCGATGTCCTGGGCCGGGCTAGACGATGGGGTCTCCCAAAAGACGGGGCGACTATAACGAACACAGCGCGATTGGCAACGCCGAAGTTACGAAGATTGGGGCGGCGTCCCCATCGAGCACTAGACGGCGAGGATGTCCTTCTCCTTGTGCACCAAAGTGGTATCAATCTCTTTGACGTACTCGTCGGTCTTGTTTTGAATCTCTTTCTCGGCGTGCTTCAAATCGTCTTCAGTGATCTGGCCATCTTTCTGCAATTTCCTGGCCGCTTCGATCCCGTGGCGGCGCTCGCTGCGGATGGCGATCCGGCCGTCTTCGGCCAGCTTCTTACAGACCTTGTCGAGTTCCTTGCGCCGCTCCTGATCCAGTTGCGGAATCGGGATGCGGATGATCTTGCCGTCCACGACCGGGTTGATGCCCAGCTCGGATTTCTGAATGGCGGCAGCAATGGCCTGCACCAGCGTGGTGTCCCAAGGTTGGATCACGATCAGGCGCGGCTCGGGGGTGGAAATGCCGGCCGTCTCGCGCAACCGCATGTGCGTGCCGTAGGCTTCCACTTGGATATTCTCGACGAGGGAAGTGGAGGCTTTGCCGGTCCGCACGGTCGCAAACTCGGAGTGCACCACCTCCAACGTCTTCATCATCTTTTCTTCCATCGTATCGAGGACATCTTGCAAGCTCATGGCCGGCAGCTTAAAAACTCCGCTCGGATATGTCAACCACGCGCACGCTCTTGCTGGATGCCGACGATACGCTCTGGGAGAACAACATCTACTTCGAGCAAGTCGCCGCAGAATTTTTTGCGCGCTTGCAGGAACGGGGCGTGCCGGTCGAACGCGTCCAACAGGTGCTGTGGGAAACGGAACAACGCAACATCCAAACCGCCGGGTACGGCAGTGAACCGTTCTGCAAATCGCTCCACGAAACGGCGTGCGCGTTGGGCGTCGCCGACCTGGAACCGTGGATCAGCGAACGCGAGCACTGGATTCTGCACCACCCCATCGAACCGATGCCGGGTGTGCTGACGACGCTGCCGCTGTTGCACGAGCGCAACCGGCTGATCCTCGTCACCAAAGGCCGGGACACCGAACAACTTGGCAAACTTGAACGGTCCGGCTTGGCGCGATACTTTCACGAAACCGAAGTGGTCTTTGAGAAAAAGACCGCCACCTACCACGACCTCATCACCCGGCATCAACTCACCCCCGCCACCACGTGGATGATCGGCAACAGTCCCCGCAGCGACATCAACCCCGCCAAAGCCGCCGGCCTCCACACCGTCTTCATTCCGTACCACACCACGTGGATTCACGAGATGGAAGAAATCAATCCCGATGGCGGGACGACGCTCGTGCTCAACCATTTTGGTCAGTTGACCGAACATTTTGCCTGAGCCGGCGCGGTCGCCCGAGGTGGCGCGAACGGGCGTCCGAGCCGGACGCCCGGCGTTCGGAATTCAGGCTTTAGCCGGCCAAGGTGGACAGTCGCGTGCATTTTTGCGATGGTTTACGCCTTATGGATTTTTTCAGTGCCGGTATTCCGTTGGGCCGTTATTGGGGCATCAATGTCCGGCTGCATTTTACCTTTTTGATTTATGCTTACTGGCGCGTGAGCGAGATGGGGAGTTTGGGGTTTGGCTTGGCGTTTGTGGGCGGGTTGTATTTTTGCATTCTGCTGCATGAGTTCGGGCACGCGTTGGCGGCCCGGTGGTGCGATGGGGAGGCGACGGACATTTTGTTGTGGCCGTTTGGCGGATTGGCGTTCTGCCGGCCTGCGTTCCATCCGACGGCACATTTGATCACGACGGTGGCCGGGCCGTTTGTGACACTGGTGTTATGGCTCGGGTTTTGGGTGGCCACGGCGGTGATGGCACCGTTCATGAGCGAGGCCGGTACGGCGGCGCGGTATGTATTTTTCTTTCTGACGGCGATGCGGGAGATGAATCTGTTGTTGCTGTTGTTCAACTTGATCCCGGCGTTTCCGATGGACGGGGGCCGGATCTTGCGCGACACGCTCTGGCATTGGTTGAGCGCCGAGAAAGCCACCAAAATCGCCATCTGGGTGAGCCGGCTCATCGCGGGCACGGCGATTGTCTGGGCGATAATGTCGGCGCACTATTGGCTGATCTTCATTGCCGTCTTTATCCTGTTGCAATCGGCCAGCGAGCAGAACGTCATCGCGTTTGAGTCCAGCGGTACGTACGATTTTTCGATTCGGGAACGGTTGCGCCGCGGCCACCGGCAACGCGCGTTTTACCAAGCCGTTGAGGTTCGCGGCCGGGAAGCCGCCACGGAAGCCATGCACACGTGCGCGGTCTGCGGGAAGACGGACAACCAGTTTCCCGCGTTGGACTTCCGCGTGTGCACCGACTGCGCCAATGGCGAGGAATACTGCCCCGAACACCTCAACACGCATTCCCACCGCTGAATAATCCGTCCGCCACCGCGTCTCATCTGGCGTGGAGGCAACTATGAAAAAGATTATCCGATTGCTGGGAGCCGGTTTGGTTGTTGCGGTGGTGGGCGGATTGTTCGCCCCGACTACTTGGGCGCAAGATTCGTTTGGGTTCAGTTTTGGGTATAGCGGTGGGGGACACCGGCATGGGTCACGAGATCATTGTGGGCCGCGATATTACAGTCGGCCGGGCGTGAGTTTTGGGTACTCCTATCAATACTACGCGCCGCCGCCACCGCCCGTTTACTACTACGCGCCGCCCCCGGTGGTCTATCGCCAATATTACAGCGCTCCCCCGGCCTACTACTATCAGGGTGGGACGTATTACTCCTATTAACCGCGCTACAACGCCACGGTAGCCGTCGGCGCATTCTGACCGGAGACGGCGACGCACACGCGATGCGCGCCGAGTTTGCCGAGGCGTTCGGCCACCACGCGTTGCGCCAGTTCGGGCCGGTTGCAGTCGCGGCTCAGGTGGGTGAGAAACACGTGCCGCAATTTGTCGGTGCACACTTCGCTCGTCAATGTTGCCGCCGCGTCGTTGCTGAGATGTCCGTGCCGGCTCATGATGCGTTGTTTGGTGGCCCAGGGGCGAACGGTGTCGTCCTGCAACATCTTCACATCATGATTGGCCTCGACCACCAAAACATCCGTGGCGCGCACGCGTTCGACGACCAGCTTCGTCGCGTGTCCCAAGTCGGTCAACACCCCGACGGCATGCGCGCCGTGCCGGATGACGAAGTTGACCGGGTCTTGCGCGTCGTGCGGGACAGTGAATGATTCCACCTGCACATCGCCAATCTCAAATGCGCCCCCCGTCGCAAACAGCCGCCAGGAAATCGGCACTTTCTGATTCCAGTCCGGGTGGGTGGTGATCGCTTCCGCCGTGAGCCGGTTCGCATACACCGGCACCGGTGCTTGTTTGCAGATGACGCTCAAGCCGCGCGTGTGATCGCCGTGTTCGTGCGTGAGTACGACACCGTGGAGTTGCTCGACGTGCCGGCCCAAGCCGGCCAAGCGCTCCTTGATCTGTCGTCCGCTCAGCCCGGCATCCACCAGCACGCGCGTCGTCTCCGTCTCGATGAATACGCAGTTGCCGGCGCTGCCGCTCCCCAAAATGGTAACGTTTACCCCCACGCGCCCGATGATACTCCGCCCCACCCGGCACTCAAGCGCATTTCAAGTGCAGCACCGCAATTTCCGGGCGGCAGTTGAAACGGACGGGCGGATAGATGAGGCCGAGGCCGCGATTCACATACATCTGGGCGTCGGCTTTCTGAAACAAACCGTGGGCGTACTTCGCGCCGAATTGCGACGGGACAATGGGCGGACCGATGAACGGCAGCTTAACCTGGCCGCCGTGCGTGTGGCCGGCCAGGATCAGTTGCGCCCCCGGTTGCAGCGGTTTCTCGAAGCCATCCGGGTTGTGCATGAGCACGAGCGCAAAAGGCGCATCCACCCCGGCGAAAGCGCGCGACAGGTTCACGCCTTCCGTCCATAAGTCGCCCAGACCGACAACGGGCAGGGTGGTGCCGTTGACGCGGATTCCCGCGTGGGCGTTGCGCAGGACGGGAATCCCCGCCGCCTCAATCGTGCGCGTGACGAGTTTGGCGTCGAACCAATGATCGTGATTGCCGAGCGAGGCAAAGACGCCGTACCGGGCACGCGCGCTGCCCATGCACTGGGCCACATCGCGCACGAGTGCCGCGCCGTCCGTCGAGGCCCCGTAGATGAGTTGCCCGTGTCGGCTGCGCCCATAGGTGAGGTAATCACCAGTGAAGACAATGAGATCTGGCTCAAGCGCGTTGGCTTTTACGACGCACGCCGTCAAATATTCAGCGCTGACAAATCGGCTGCGGTGCAAATCGGTCATGTGCGCAATCGTGAACCCGTCGAGGCTTCGCGGCAGCCCGGGCACACGGATAGGAATGTGATTGATCTGCACCCGCCATGGCTCGATGAACGTGGGATAGACAACCGCCCCGCCGGCAAAGGCCGCGCTCGACCAGAACATTCGTTTCAAGAAAATGCGCCGACTCATCGCCGGCCGAAATGGGTGCGGAATCACGGGGGGTTTGACAGTCTTTTCCCTTTACTTGCTCATTTCGCAGAATATAGTGCGCACCAAGATGGCTGGTCCGGGTTTACATCAAGTCCAACGCTTGTCGCTGCAGCAAATTTTAGCGCCGCAGCTACAGCAAAGTCTGCATTTATTGCAGGTTTCGACGCTCGAATTGCAATCCCTCGTGCAAGAGGAATTGCAGCAGAATCCGTTGCTGGAAGAGCAGACGAAAGATGAGCCGCGCGTCGAAGCCGAAGCGCCGGCCGGCGAGGCCGAAGCCGCCAAAGCCGACGAAAAAGCGGAACTGGATTTCAAAGAGGAATTTGATGTCCTCGCCAAACTCGACGACGAATGGCGCGAGTATTTTTCGCAAACGCATGTCCACCGTTCCAATTCCACTGAGCAAGACGAGCAGCGGCAACATTTCTTCGATTCCATCACCGAACAGGAATCCCTTCAGCAACATCTGCTCGGACAATTAAATTTCACCAACCAGGACGAAGCCCAACGCAAAGTCGTGGAATTGCTCATCGGCAACATCAACGACGACGGGTATCTGCTCACGCCGATCGAAGAAGTGGCCGTCAGTTCCGGCCTCGCGCTCGAACCGCTGCAGAAGGCCTTGGATTTGATTCAGACATTTCATCCTGTCGGCGTCGGGGGGCGCAATTTGCAGGAGTGCTTGCTCATTCAACTCGCCCGTATCGGCAAAGCCGATTCGATTGAAGCGCAAATGGTGCGCGATCACATCGAAGACCTCGGTCGCCGGCGTTATCCCGAAATCGCCCGTTCTCTGAACCTGTCGGTGCAGGAAGTGCAGGAACTCGCCAATTTCATCTCGACGTTGGAACCCAAGCCGGGGCGCATGTTCAGCACCGAACAGCATCAATATGTTTCTGCGGACGTCGTCGTCCAGCGCGTCAACGGCGAGTACGTGGTCATTCTCAACGACGAGCAGATTCCCCACCTTCGCATCAGCAATACGTACAAAGAGTTGATGGCCGACCCGGCCAAGGCTGCCGAGGCGAAGGATTACATCCGCGACAAGATTCGCGCGGGAAAATTTCTCATCAAGAGCATTCACCAGCGCCAACAGACCATCGGCAACATCGCCAAAGTCATTGTCGAACGCCAACGCGAGTTCCTCGACAAAGGCATTGCCCATCTCAAACCGCTGACGATGGCGCAAGTGGCCGAGGTCGTCGGGGTTCACGAAACCACCGTCAGCCGCGCCGTGGCGAACAAGTACATGCAGACGCCCCAAGGGCTGTTCGAGATGAAGTTCTTCTTCACGCCCGGGTTTCAGACCGAAGGCGGCGGCACGATGAGCAACACGAGCGTCAAAGACGAAATCGCCAAGCTCATTGAGCGCGAAGACGACGCCAAACCGCTGTCCGATCAGGAAATCGTGGCGATCCTCAAAGAGAAGGGGATCCCGATTGCGCGCCGCACCGTTGCCAAGTATCGCAACGAACTGAACATCCTCCCGAGCAACTTGCGGAAGAAGTACTGACCGGTTAATTCGGCCGGTGGACCGGCTTTTCCAGCAGCGGCAGCCCCACCTTGTCGGCCAGCTCGTGAAACTCTTCGCGAGTAATGTTATCGAGTGTCTGGCCGCGTTTCTTGAGGTTCTCGTTCAGCTTGATGGCTTTTTCCTGCATCACGCCGTGCGTCTCCTCACTGCCGCCCACGAGCTGAAAGTTTTCACCTTTCGTGACTCGCAGATGACCGTCTTTGGCATCCAACCCCACTCCCAACAAGGCGGCCTTCTTTTTGGCGACCGGTTTTCCTTTTGGTTTCATCGCGGCGCAACGTACCAGACGCCTCTCTCAAACGCAACGGCACGCTTGCCCACCAGTACCGGCTTCGTTAGCATGCGGCCACTATGAAAGTTTTTGTCACCGGCGGAGCGGGCTACATTGGCAGCATCTGCGTCGAAGAATTGCTCAACGCGAACTACCAAGTCTTCGTGTACGACAATCTCAGCGAAGGCCACCGCGCAGCCGTGGACAAACGCGCGCAGTTCATTGAGGGCGATCTCGCGGACCGGCCGCTCTTGTTCAAGACGCTCGAAACCATCCGCCCCACCGCCGTGATGCACTTTGCCGCCAATGCGCTCGTGCCGGAAAGCATGACCAACCCGAGCAAATACTTTCGGAACAACGTGGGCAACGGCATCAACCTGCTCGAAGCCTGCATTCAAGGCGGCGTGCAGAAATTTGTGTTCTCCTCGACCTGCGCGATTTTTGGCGTGCCCACCAAAGTGCCGATCAGTGAAGATTTGCCGAAATCGCCGGTCAATCCGTACGGCGAATCCAAGTTGATGTTCGAGAAAATCCTGCACTGGTACCACACCCAGCACGACCTCCAATACGTCTGCCTGCGCTACTTCAACGCTGCCGGCTGCACCAATAAATTTGGCGAACATCACTGGCAGGAAACCCATCTCATCCCCAACGTCCTCAAAGTCGCCCTCGGCCAAAGCCCGCATGTCGAAATGTTCGGCACCGATTATCCCACGCCGGACGGCACCTGCGTTCGCGACTATGTCCACATCGTGGATCTCGCGCAGGCGCACATGCTCGCCTTGTTGCACGACGAGAGCGAGGTTTTCAATCTCGGCAGCGGCAACGGTTATTCCGTGAAACAAGTCATCGAGTCCGCGCGCAAGATCACCGGCAACCCCATCCCCGTCATCGAACGCCCGCGCCGCCCCGGCGACCCGCCCAAGTTGGTCGGTGATTCCAAAAAGATTCGCGCCAAACTCGCGTGGCATCCGAAATTCGATTCCATTGACGCCATCATCGAGAGCGCCTGGAACTGGCACCGTTCCCACCCCAACGGCTACGCCTGACCCATTCGACAGCCGCGACCGGCTGCCTACGGAAATAAGCGCAACGCCCCATCCGGCTCGTTCGACTCCGGTGAGACCGGTCCGCGACTCGGGACGACGTCCGCGCCACTCACCACAGCTTGATTCGCCGCCAACCAGCGCGTCGCGGCCACCTGCACCACCAACACCGACACACATTCCTGCGGGTCCGTCGCCGTATAATGGATTGTCGCATCCAGCCGGGACTCATTATCAAACCACGAGAACTGCCGCCGATACGGATACCGCTCCCATTCGTCACCGCCGCCGCCCAACGCCAAACCAAAACCGCCACGCTCGCGCCCGCGCGTTTCACTCCAATCCCGCGGCTCGCCCAATTCCCGCCGCAACTCCTGCAAAACCTCATTCACCGTCACGGACCGGCGCGGAAACACCAGCGTAAACTCCTTCAGCGCGTTGCCGTAAAAAGCCGCCGTCAGCCGCTGCACATCCGGCCCGGGCGATGATTCGTAAATCTCCGGCGTCATCCCGCGCGTATTTTTCAGATGCAACACAAACCGCCGATCCAGCGCATCGCGCGGCGCATCCAAGCGCACGCTCTGATACTGGTCGAACGTCGCCGGGAGCGTGATGATCTCGGTTTTACCGGGTGTCGGCGACGGGGTGCTCGCCGGCAGTGGCGGTGGCAAATTATCCGCGTCGGCACTGATCAACGGCGGTCGCTCGCTCACCCGGTCGCTGATGAGCACCAACCAAAACGGTGCCAAAATCGCCACCACGATCACCGCGCCAATCACATAGACAAACCCGCGCGGTAACGGCTCAAAAATCCGGCGCAGCGATCGGTCGGAGGGTATGTGCGGCCGCATATTCGCCGTGGGCGGCACTTCCGGGCGCACCGCGCCCCGGCGCAACAAGCTCATCACCCCACACGCCGGACAACGCGCCTCAGCCCCCGCATAATTCGCAGGCAACACAAAATCTTTACCGCAATGATGGCACCGAATCTCCATCTCCCGCCATTCTAGCAAAACGACCGCAACCGATACGAGAAATTTGTCCGTGTGCCGGCAGGGATTGTGGTATAAGGCTTTTGGCCATGTATCGCCTGCTTTTCCAAGGACGAACGTCCCCGCAGGAGCCGCTCACCGTGCGCGAGCCGCGGCTGTGGTTGGGTCGCGACTCCACCTGCCAGCTTGTCCTCACGGAACCCGGCGTGTGCGACCGCCATGCGGCCATCGAACGCCGCGAAGACGGCTACTACCTCACCGACTTGGAAAGCGCCACCGGCGTCCGTGTCAACGGCGCCCCCATCACTCAACACCGGCTCCAAACCGGCGACGAAATCGAACTCGGCACCGCCCGGCTCAACTTTGAAATCCTCCACGACACCGCCCCCATGCGCCGCCAGCTCGACTGGCTGCAAATCAGCACCGCGCTCCTCGTCGCCGCCCTCCTCGTCGGCCAAACCCTGCTCCTCATCTGGATTTACCAACAACCTCGCCCCCAAACCATCGTCAGCAAACGCAAACCAGCCGAGCCGGCGGCGGTCACTCCCAAAAATCCAACCACCCCACCCCCCCCCCCCCCCCCCAGACACCCCCCCCCCCCCCCCCCCACCCCCCCCCCCGGCCCGCCCCCCCCTTTCCAACCGCCAAACCCCCTTGATCCCCCCCCCCCAGACGCCGCCGAGCACCCCCCCCCCCCCCCCCCCCCCGCGCC
>Ga0105049_10006096_pt1 | contig 14040 bp, 8 predicted proteins | sample MAT06_FD_78087 | JGI IMG/M metagenome (GOLD analysis project Ga0105049, IMG submission 78087) | Freshwater microbial communities from Lake Fryxell liftoff mats and glacier meltwater in Antarctica - MAT-06 | ecosystem: Environmental > Aquatic > Freshwater > Ice > Liftoff microbial mat | place...
CCGTAGATCCATCCCTGATTGACTGGACAGATTATGGTCCCACTACCCCAGGTTTCTTTACTTACAATTCATTTAGCGATGATGTAGAAAAATCGTCTCACAATCCTGCCCATGGTTGGCCATGTGCGGCAGGGCATCTTACGAACCCCACCCGCTCTGCCGCCGACCCCTTATTTTATTTTCTACACTCCCAGATTGACCGACAGTGGGCATATTGGCAAGAAGCACACGGCCGTAGTGGTGTCCCCAGTGGCAGCGTGCTCACGTTCCCATATCCACAGCATTATGAAAATCCCGGAACCTGGAACAGCTCAACAGCACCCGCTGATGCCGATTTTCGCCAAAAAGGTTCGTTTCTGGAAGATGGATTATGGCCATGGGACGGCACCACGGGGGGTACTCCTATGACTCCAGAATTAAGGCCTCCAAATCAAGCGACTGGACCAGGCACAGATGTCCCGCTCAGCATGCCTCTGATTCCAAGTACAGGTTTCCCCGCTTCATCAAGGGCAAATCTGTGGCCAGTGGCAGTAACCGTCCCTGAAAACTGGAACATGATAGATTATTTGGGCAAATTCAGGCCACAAGACGGACTAGGTTTCAGCTATGATGACGTTCAATTTTAAAAATCCTGCTATGCAAATCAATTTATTTATTCGCGGGCTGATCAGTGTGTTGCTTTTGGGGATGTTGGGCAGTTCCTGCGCCCAATCAGAGCAACCGAATGTCCTGCCCCAAGATATCCCTTCCAAAAAGGTCTACGCCCCTGCATTGGTTGATTCTGTCAAAAATGTCAGAACACTTGCAAAAGAGGCATTTTTCAATACCGGAAATTCAACAGAAGAACGCTTGGAAGCCATCTCACGACTGGGATATCCTGACAATGAAACATTCAAGGCCCTATTCCAAGTGGCAGTTGATTCCAACGAAAATGATAAAGTGCGCCTTGCTGCACTTAAAAAGCACCGATACGACGAAAAATATTTTGACAAGGTGCTTTCCATCCTATCGGATCCCAATGAAAGCGAAGAACTTGTTGCAGGCCTGATCGAAGATATCGGTCGCCGTACCACGTTTCGGCAGCCTGCAGAAATGCAGCAACGCTTACAAAATGCTCTACGCGAACGCCTGAACGATTCACGCCAATCTGTACGGCTCGCCGCATACAGGATATTGGTGGCAAGCCATGATGCAGTGGCCATTGATAAATTGGTAGAGGGCTTGCGCAGCAACGCCTCCCCGATTCCTTTGCCAGATGCGATTGACTTGTTGGACATGGATGGCTCAAACAAGCACATTGTGACATTGCGCCCTTTCCTTTCCAATCCCAACCCTGATGTGCAAGCACAAGCGGCACGGGCCCTCGCAGTTGACCCAGAGAGTCGGCCGACGATAATAAGTTTGGCGAACAATGCAAAAGCACCCTTGGCGGTGCGCAGCCATGCGCTTCGCGCATTATCGAGAGAAGACAAAGGTTTTATGGCCTACGCCATTCGTTTGGTGGGTAATTCTAAAGAAAAAGCAGATATTAGGTACGAAGCGATGAAAGGGGCGATGCGCCGTTTGAACTACCAAAATGAACCTGCTGCCACTCAGGTTAATTTTGCTTTGGCAGTCCAACGCCTTTCCTCCGAAAGAGGCGTGATTACAACCGACAAACGCGATGTGGGAGCTGAGGCCAAGGAGCTCTTTGCGCACCTGCTTAAATCGTTCCCTGCCATAAAAAAACACTTTGGCAATTGAATCCCAACTGAAAATAGAAGACAAAGTGGAAATACCAGATAAGAAAAATCGTGCTTTCATGCCTGCAAGTTCCCTGTTTTGGGCAAGTTGCCTCTTGGGGCTTACCATCTTGAGTGGGATGATTGTTCTTTTTACCCAGTCGCCATCCCCAGTGCATGTTGTTGCTTCTACTTTGGAAAGTGAGCCTACGGTATTGCTCCAAAACAGTGCTCCGAGTTGGCTTGTCAACTTACATAGGTTTGGCTTGGATGAGCAATTGGCTGCTTTACAAAAAGCCAAGGACTTGGGGGCGAGAAGAACAGCAGGAGCTGCACAGTGGGCACAGTTGCTCCGTGATTGCGACAGCAAAACCGATCATCGCGTAATTGCCAGTTTGCTCTATTTGGTTCGAAGAGAAGGTAAAAGCACCGTGGAACTTTCTGAAGCGGTCAGCAGCCTCCTCCCTTACCAAGCAGATATTTACCCAGAGCGCGACAAATGGCATGTATTGCGGCTTCGTGCATATACATTTTCGACGTTGAGTGACATTGGATTCACGCAATCCGCTATGCCGATGCTGACGGATGCACTCGCTTATGTAGATGAACGAATGAGCGCACTCGAATTTGGTGCAGTCGCACGATTGGTTGGCACAATGGGTGAAAAAGGCCGTCCGTTTATCCCACACCTTTTGGGGATACTGGGAGAGCGTTTTGCAGAAGAAGAATTTTCTTTAGAACGATACGAACTTGAGTTCCCGCGCAAAGAGGCCACTACGGTACAAATCGAGGTATTGCGTTCACTTGCAGGGATATGTAACAGCAAGGATGAACAAGCGCTTACAGTGCTGAATTCGATCCTCAACACCAGCAAGCAAAGCTCAATGGATCCGCGTTTGCAACAAGAAGCAAAAAAATCTTTGGATGCCATCAATGCTCGAACAGAATCAGAAAACCCTATTAAGTGGTTTAGAAGCATGGTTCAAAAAAGCAAATCGGGTACCTTGAAAGCAGAAAACGCTGAAGAAAGTCGAAGCATTTGGCAATTGCCCAACCAAAGGCTTCGACTACTCAGCCTTGATGTGGCAACGGTGATTGACCAAGAAGGTGAAACCTATCCGATGAGTCGTTTGGCCGACAAACCCATTTTGCTTGTTTTTTTCTATACTAGATGTCAAAATGCCCGTAAATGTGCAGCCACAATTGCACAATTGGCAATGCTTCAACGAGAGATGATTGCCCGTGGCTGGGAAGACAAGGCCCGTCTGATAGCCATTACATTTGAACCGGAATTTGATACCCCTAAGCGCCTCAAGCAATTTACCGTTGATTACGGAATGGTACACGGAAGCAACGCACGCGCCATTAGTATAGAAGAAAAATCCCACAACTATTTGTTAAAAGAACTAGACACGCCTGTGTGTTATAATTCTGGATGGGTAAACAGCCACGGCATTGAAGCAGTGCTTTTAGATGCCAATGGCAGAATTGCCCGCAAATATTCGTCTTTAGGATGGGACAATACGGTGGTGCTGGACGATTTTCAACATCTCTTTTCAGGGCAGTAACAACGGATTTGTCAGCTTGCAATCGCCTTAATCCCAGGCAGCTCGTTCCCTTCCAAAAATTCCAACATAGCCCCGCCGCCGGTGCTGACGAAACTTACTTTTTTGGCAAGTTTTAATTGATTCACGGCGGCCACCGAATCACCTCCCCCTACCATCGTGAATGCCCCTTTTTTAGTGGCGGAAGCACAGGCTTTCGCTACCACTTTAGTGCCTTCAGCAAAGGCGGGCATTTCAAAAACACCCATGGGGCCATTCCAGATTACGGTTTTGCTCTTGCGGATAATGGAGGCAAATGACTTGGCAGCTGAAGGGCCAATATCCAGACCCATCCAACCCGTAGGAATCTGATCGCTTGGGCAGACCTGCACGGCAGCATCGGCAGCAAACTTGTCGCCGCATACAGAATCCTTGGGCAGCAGCACTTTAACACCGGCTGCCCTGGCTTTTTTCAAGAATTCGAGGGCTGTTTTCACTTTGTCGGCCTCTACAAGCGAATTGCCAACAGCACCTTTTTTTGCTAAAAAGAAAGTGTAGGCCATTGCCCCGCCGATCAGGATGTTGTCGGCGTAGTCCAGGAAGGTTTCCAACAGCATGATTTTGTCGCTGACTTTGGAGCCCCCTGTGACACAAGTAACAGGCTTGGCCGGGGTTTTCATGGCCCGGGTTGCGTTTTCTATTTCGCGCTCCATAAGGAAGCCGAAAGTCTTATGGCTTTTGTCAAAAAAGTGTGCCACCACGGTGGTGCTGGCATGGGCACGGTGTGCGGTGCCAAAGGCATCGTTGACGTAAATATCGCCAAGAGCAGCCAATTTTTTTGCAAAACCCTCGTCACCAGCCTCTTCTTCAGGGTGGAATCGAGTGTTTTCTAAAAGAAGGACCTCGCCTGGTTTAAGTGCTGCTGCTTTTTTTACGGCTTGTTTGCCCACACAGTCATCGGCGAAATGGACTTTGGCTTTCAATTTTTTGCGCAGGTGCTTCAACAAGTGCAACAGGGTGAATTTTTGGGTGTTGATGCTGCCGTCTGCGTTGAGTTTTTCCAGTGGGCGACCCAGATGCGACATCAAAATGGCCGAACCTCCTTGATCCAGAATATGTCGGATGGTTGGAATCGCTTCACGGATTCGGGTGTCGTCTGTGATGTTGTATTCCTTGTCCAGCGGCACATTGAAGTCCACTCGGATGAGGGCTTTTTTATCCTTGAAATTGAGTGTCATAATTATTTTTGATTTGATTATTTGGGGATTTTGGGATTTGGTGGCCATCTCTTGCTATCCGTGCCTGCTTGCAGCAAAATTCAAATGCCAAGAGATGGCCACCAAATCCCAAAATCACCAAATCAACACACAAACTCACACCATTGCGCACAATTGCGCCAAACGAGCCGAATAACCCGCTTCATTGTCGTACCATCCTACAATGCGGCAGGTGTTGCCGTTCACCTGCGTCAGCGGAGCGTCGAAAATGACCGAGTGGGTGTTGCGCACGATGTCGCTTGACACGATTTGGTCTGTGTTGTACTCTAAGATCCCTTTGAGGTTTGAATCCGCTGCAGCTTTGAAAGCGGCATTGATTTCCTCGACGGTGGCCGTTTTTTTAATTACACAAACGCAGTCGGTAATGGAGCCAGTAGCAACTGGCACGCGAAGCGAATGCGCTTCAATTTTGCCTTTTAGGTGTGGCAATACAGTGACGACCGCTTTGGCTGCTCCGGTAGAGGTAGGAACAATGTTCTGTGCCGCAGCCCGGGCGCGGCGAAGATCTCTGTGCGGGCCGTCCTGCAGGTTTTGATCCGCAGTATAAGCGTGGATCGTGTTCATAAAGAACTGCTCTACCCCAAATGCTTGGTCCAAGACCACGATCATTGGGACGAGACAGTTGGTAGTGCAGCTCGCATTGGAAATGATGGTGTCTGTATCCTTTATCTGGTCGGCATTGGCGCCAATCACAAAAGTCGGTACGTCGTCGGCCTTGGGTGGAGCGGACAGGATGACCCGTTTGGCGCCGGCCTGAAGGTGCAATCCTGCTTTTTCTTTATCCAAAAAGATACCAGTGCATTCAAGCACGACGTCCACATTCATGGCAGCCCAGGGAAGTTCTGCGGGGTTTTTCACGGCCAGGCCAGCGATTTTAATGCCGTTTACCGTGATACTATTGTCCTCAGCACTCACAGTGCCGTCGAAACGACCGTGCATTGTGTCGTACTTAAGTAGATGGGCAAGGGTGTGATTGTCTGTAAGGTCGTTGATGGCAACAACTTCTACATTGGGGTTTTTTACGAGGTTGCGAAAGGTCAGACGACCGATGCGGCCAAAGCCATTGATGGCGATGCGTTTTTTAGCCATTATTGTGTTGTGGTTGTAACAATGAAAGGAAAATACAAAATGCTATGGCGGTATCTGGTCAGGCGGCGCAAAAATAGGTTTTTCGCAAGTAAACATCCGACGAAATCGGTTCTGTGCGCTTAAAATTAACCAAATAATAAAGAAGCGCCACTCGAAAAAGGTCGTGTGGCGCTCTAGGTTTCATTATTAATAAGGCTCAAATCTTATTTCAGTCCCCAGGCAAGTCCTACATTCAGACTTAAATTTCTGTTGTATGCTTCGCCGTTTTTGGCGATATTCGTAAAGCCATGGCCATAAGCCAAATCAAGACTTAGCCAAGTGCCTGCGGCTATGCGGTAATTGAAGCCAGAGCCAAATGTCAATCCCAGATCTACATCTTCGTACAAGTCTTTGGAATCGGATTTGAGGGTTCCGACGGGTAAAAAAGTCTCTGTTTGGCCACCTACCAAAATACCAACAGACGGTCCCAGGTAGATTTTTGGGCGAAAATCATTGCCAAATTCATTGAAAAAATAGATTACTTTCAAGGGTACTCGGACATAATTTAGATTTGTTTTTGCAGTCTCCCCGCGTAATTTGGTCTTCACGCCTTCGCCAGAATATTTTACCTCCATTCCTATGCCCCAATGTTCTTCTGTGCTGTAAACCAGCTTTAGGCCAGCATTTAAGCCGAGTAGTCCGGTCGTTTCTCCGGGGGCATCCTGTATCCAGGTGTTGTTGAGGCCAATGGTAGGGCCTAAAGAGAATTCTTGGCTGTTGGCTATAAAAGTACCACAAAACACAAGTGCGGCTGTAAAAAGTAGATTTTTCAAATTGTAGTTGATTTAATGCCAAAATACACATCATCTTGGCAGGACAAAGGTGCGAACCCTAGTTTCGAGGGGTGTTACACAATTCTATAAACAAATTGCATTATTCACACATGAAGGGGGTTGTCAAAGCAGTAAATGCAATGTGTTTCCCAAACTTTGCTTTCTTTTGTCCTCTCAAACCGACAAACATGAAAGTACTCTTCGCGTTCATTTTATTCCTCCCCTTGGTGCTCCCAGCGCAAACCTACCTGATGAACGGTTTGCCCATCGCGGACTGCGCCGGAACATTTTACGATTCTGGAGGGCCGATATTCAATTATTCCAACAACCAAAACCTGAGCACCACCATTTGCTCTGATGGGTCAGGAGGTGGTACCCACATTCGGCTCAGTTTTTCCCAGGCCAATGTGGGGGTGGGCGATCTGCTTTGTTTTTACGACGGACCCACCGCAGGCGCTCCATTGCTTTCCTGTTCGGCCGACTATCCAGCAGGGCAACCCTTTGTGGTGACGGCCACTTCAAACAATCCAAGCGGTTGTATCACGGTTACGTTTCAATCCAACGGAAACGGTACGGCATCAGGCTGGGCTGCTGTAATTTCTTGTATAACGACCTGTCAGACAGTTTTGGCGGACCTAGTTTCCACCACACCAGCGATGGCCCCGGTGGATACTGGCTGGATTGATGTTTGTCCGGGAGAACGGGTCTTTTTCAATGGGGTTGGTATATATCCCCAAAACAATTTTGCCTACCCACAGTCGGATTTGACCACCAATTTTGAATGGAATTTTGGCGATGGCGGCATTGCTTATGGCCCAAATACTTCCCACCGTTTCGACACACCAGGGGGCTATTATGTACAACTTTTGCTTACAGACACGCTGGGTTGCCGAAGTAGCAATCTGATTAGCCAGCGGGTCCGGGTGGCGCACAGACCAGAATTTGATTTGATCGCTGTATCACAAATTTGTGCAGGCGACACCCTGCATTTGAGCGCTTCGGTGGATTCCACAGTGACAGGCACCACAATCCTTGCAACCCCGGTCTCTGCATCCTTTGATGTAGAAGCAAGTCGCTCAGACTCTCTTGCGCTGCCAGATGGAACGGGTGCACTGTATGAAACAAGTATCTTTTTTTCCGAGTTTTCTCCTGGCCAAATACTGTTGAATGGCAATGACTTGGAGAGTATTTGCGTCACTATGGAGCATTCGTGGATGCGTGACATAGAAATCACGCTCACTTGTCCCAATGGACAAAGCATCATACTGCATGATCACCCAGGTAATTTTGGCAGCGAAGTGTTCCTCGGCGAACCCAATGACAACGACAATTTTAACCCTGTGCCGGGCCTTGGCTATGATTATTGCTGGACACCCAGTGCAGCGAATGGAACCTGGATAGATTATGCAAATAATGTCCTGGGTGGCTCTGGAACCCTTCCGCCAGGCGATTACAGCACGTTTGATCCCATCAGTGATCTGGTGGGGTGTCCGCTCAATGGCGAGTGGACAATTGGAGTGGTAGACCTTTGGCCTGCCGACAATGGTTATATTTTCAATTGGTCCCTGAAATTTCAAGACGGGCTTTATCCTTATATCGAAAGCTTTACCCCTCAATTTTTGACCTGGAATTGGAGCAACCACCCTTCCATTTTTTATTCAACCACTGACAGCATCTCGGCTGCTCCACAAAACGCAGGGACAGCAGGCTACACTTTCACCGTCAATGATGAATTTGGATGTAGTTGGGACACACTCGTAAGTGTCGCAGTGTTGCCACCCACACACCCTGATTGTTATGTCTGCGCCACTAATTTTCCAGTTCTTTTAGATACCATCGTATGCCTTGGCGACCCCGTTCCGTTCAATGCCACCTCGCTTGCACCTGTTACCCAAGAGGTCCGTTTTGAGGCTTATCCAGATTATAGTTTCGGGAATGCTAACCACCCACATAGTAACCCTTATCTCTCTCCGATCGGGGTCAACAGTCTGGGATTCAACTTCCTGACCAACCCTGTCCAACAAATCACCTCCGTTTGCCTGGATATTGAAACGGATTTTGCGGCAGACATCAACATTTTCCTTCGAGGACCAGGAGGTCAGCAGCTCATGCTATCCACTGGCAATGGTGGAGCAGGCGATAACTATAAGATCACTTGTTTTTCTCCATCTGCCAGTGTGCCTATCGTGGGGCAGGCCGCGCCCTTCAACGGGTCCTATATTCCTGAAGGAAACTGGAATATACTGGCGGGCGCCCAGGTGGTTGGAGACTGGAGTTTAGTCGTTTCAGATGGTTTTGCACCCGCTCAATTTGGTGCCGTTAAATGGTGGAGTATTGGCTTTAACGCACAAAATTCGGTTACCTACAATTGGACAAATTCGACATCGCTCAGTTGCGCAAATTGTCCAACCCCCACCGCAACCCCCACAGATACAACGACTTATATACTGACCGCGATAGACAGCCACAGTTGTGTCCATTCGGATACGGCCGTAGTCAATGTTTCCACTTTATTCCCGGCCCCCTCAGGTTTAGCAATTGCTCAACTTGGCGTAGGGACCATGACCTGGCAGTGGAATGCCGTGCCGGGGTCACTTGGGTATGAAGTAAGTGTGGATGGTGGGCTTTGGCAAACACCGAATAACGGCCTGCTTTCACACATGGTTACCGGATTGATGCCTGGGCAAACTGTGAACATTTCGGTGCGTTGTATCAGCCCAAGTTCCTGTCCACCTGCGGTAAGCATTGCGAGCGGTTCCATCCTGCCTTGTATCATGTTTGCCAATGTTTTTTCTACATCGGATGTGCTTTGTGCAGGGGATACTACAGGTTCGGCAACACTTTCTGTATCCAATGCAGTTTCACCGATTCAAGTCTTTTTGGACAACATTCCCACCCCCTTTCCAAATGGTGATTTGACCAATATCCTTTCTGGTGGCAGCCACTCCGTTATAATCATTGATGCAATTGGTTGCCGTGATACCGTGACTTTTACCATCAACGAACCGCCTGCTATTCTTTTATCAGCTTCAGGAACAGATGTTTTGTGCAATGGTGACAATTCTGGCGCCTTAAACGCTTCGGCTACGGGCGGCACAGGCAATATCGCGTTTGCTTGGCGCGATTGTCTCGGAGGCCCTACCCTTGGAGGCGCTTCACAAAGCAATCTTTTCGCAGGATGTTATGCTGTGACAGCCACCGATGTCAGCGGCTGTACCACCACCACAACGGTTACCTTGAACGAACCATTGCCCTATGTTTTCAACCTTGTGCAAGACTCCGTTTCCTGTTCCGGCCTGTCTAATGGCAGCGCAAATATCCTCGTTGCGGGCGGCACCCTGCCTTATCAGTATTTGTGGGATAATGGCGCAAATATGGCAAATGCAACTAATCTTGATGCTGATTTTCATTTTGTAACGGTAACTGACGCCAATCAATGTGCTGCCACTACCTTTATACAAGTGCTCGAACCAGTTGTTTTGTTGATTGACAGCACCCGGGCTCAGAGCGCTACCTGCTTTGGAGGAAATAATGGGACGGCAACGGTTTTTGCCACGGGAGGAACCCCCAATTATGCCTATCAATGGGATGATCCAGCGGCACAAACGCTGCAAACAGCACTTGCCCTTACCACTGGAACCTACAACGTGACGGTGACAGATTGGAACGGATGCACCGTGCAAACTTCCGCAACAGTTACTTCACCCCCTGATTTGTTGTTCAACTTTACAAATGTCTCTGGAGAAACCTGTGCCGGCGACTGCCTTGGCGATGCTACCATAAGTCCTTCGGGTGGGGTAGGGGGCTACCTATTTGATTGGGCGGACAATTCCATTCCAGATGGGGCGCAAACCGCCACAAATCTTTGTCCCGGAACTTATCAAGTGACGGTCATGGATTCAAATGGCTGTACGGAAGTAAATCAGGTAACCATTGACGCAGCCGCGGCAATAGTTGTACAGATTGACAGTATGCCGCCTTCTTGTGCTGGCCTTCAAGACGGTTCTGTTGACCTGCAGGTTTCAGGCGGCAGCTCTCCATACCAATTTCTTTGGAGTAATGGGAGCACTACTGCCAACCTTCAAAATCTGCCTTGTGACCAATATTTTTTGACGCTTACCGATGCAGCAGGCTGCGTGAAAAATTACTCCGTTGCCTTAGATTGCCCACAAACCATTTTGATAGTTAGTATTGTCCCTCAACCTGTTTCGTGTTTCGGAGGGGCCAATGGCTCCATCACCGTTCAAGCCCAAGGCGGCACATTACCGCTCAATTATTTGTGGGACGACCCGAATGCACAAACAACGGCTACCTCCCAAAACTTGCCAGCAGGGAATTACACCGTAACCATCACAGATGTAAATGGCTGCAACATTACGACTTCAAGCAGCGTGAACCAGCCACTCCAGCTCGTGGTGAGCACCCTCCATGCCAATGCGACTTGCCTGAACTACGGTGATGGCACCGCTACCGCAGTCGCCATGGGGGGAATTCAACCGTATTCCTACAATTGGGGCGCTGCTGGCACAACCCAGACGATTACAAACTTGGCGGCAGGTACGTTTTTTGTGACGGTTACGGACGGGAATCAATGTGCCAGTACATCCTCTGCAACAATTGGTCAGCCACCTACACCGGTTATGGTGACCGCGACTCAAACCCGCTTCGCTTGCTGGGGTGAGAGCGATGGGGATGCTTCCGTTTCGGCAAGCGGGAGCAATGGGGCACCTTTCACTTTTATTTGGAGCAATGGCCAGATGGGCGGTGGTGCATCTAACCTCGCCCTAGGACTTTATACCGTGACCGCAACGGACTCAAAAGGTTGTACAGGAACTCAAATTGTTGCCATTCAACAACTGGACAGTATTGACGTACTTACGGCGTATGCTCCCCCGACCTGTGCGGGTTATTCAGATGGGGTGGCAGCAGTCGTGTTCATTGATGGTGGTTTGGGTATGGGTGATTCAACACGATACAATTACCAATGGAGTTTGCCTTCTGCGCCCAACTCAACAGTCGTTACTGGGTTTGCTGCAGGTAATTATTCCCTGACTGTTACGGATTTGCAAGGTTGCTCGGGGGTCTTCCCATTTGATGTGTTGGGACAACCTGCAATTACCATTCAATTGTCTACGGCGGATGTATCGTGCTACGGCCTTGCCGATGGCTCAGCATCTGTTTCATCCATTCAAAATGCCGTTGGCGTAGTCACTTTCCAATGGAACAATAATGAATCGAATCAGTTGAATGACAGCCTACCCGTAGGTAATTACCGTGTTACAGTTACTGATTCTAAAAACTGCACAGTGGTCGGCACCACAACGGTGCAACAGCCCGAACCGCTAGAAATTGCATTCCAAATTCAAGCGCTTATTTGTGCGAATGATAGCAACGGTGTTGTGACCGCTACCGTAATGGGTGGCACAAGCGCTTATGTCTTTCAATGGGACAACGGTGCAAACACCCCTGAAATTCAAGGTCTTGGCCCCGGCAACTATACATTGCAGGTCACGGATCAAAATGGTTGTATTATCAAAGATTCTGTAGCATTGAGCCAACCAGGTGCGCTGGCTGTTTCAGTAGAAACGATGGAACCTGAATGTTTTGGCGCCCAAGATGGACTGATTCGATTGCTTATTTCTGGAGGTGCAACTCCCTACAGGTACCGTATAAACGAAGGCCCATTCGGCGGCAGCAGTGCGTTTCTTGCGTTGGGTGCAGGCACCTACAATTTACAAGTGCGCGATGCAAACGGTTGTACCTCAAGTATCAGCACCCTGCTTGGACAACCGATTCAAGTCCAGGTATCCGTCGGTATTGATACAACCCTCATTTTGGGAGACAGCCTTTTGCTTTCACCCACGGTGAACAATGCCGTAGGCATCACTAGTTTTGAATGGACCAGTGCCTTGGTGGATAACTTTACTTGTGTGGATTTGCCGGATTGTGAAGAGATTTGGGTACATCCAGGATTTACAAATACCTACCGTGTAAAGGTGACAGACGAAAACGGCTGTATGGGTAAAGGCGAAATAAGGGTGACCGTTGAAAAACCTCGCGGCGTGTATGTACCCACGGGATTTACGCCCAATGGCGATTTTGAAAACGATCTTCTGATGGTACACGGCAAAAGCCGACAAGTGAGCAAGGTGTTGTCTTTCAAGGTTTTTGACCGATGGGGGGAATTGGTTTATGCGGATCAAAATTTCTCTGTCAACGATACCTCCAAAGGCTGGGACGGTACTTTCCGGGGACAACCCTGTGATCCAGCGGTGTTTGTATGGCTTTTGGAGGCGGAATATATTGACGGACGCATCGAACTTTTGAAAGGCAATGTGACACTGGTTCGATAGCATCGGGTATTATTCGGGGTTGTGTTAATGGATACAACCCCGAATAACCGCATTGCTACCTTTGAATGATTATTTTACGAAGTTCAACCTTGTCGTGATGATGGATTCTGATAAAATAAATACCGTTTGATAACCCGAAAGCATCTACTTTGAGAATTCCATCCTTGGTTTGCCCAGACCCCGAGGCAACTGGTCGGCCTTGGGCATCAGAAATACGGTAGCTCACTTGAGCGTCATCAAGCATTTCAAATTGAACATAAAAGCCGGAAGGTAATGACGGATTAGGATAAACCCGGGCCGTTTCGTGGTTGCCAGATTGTTCGGTCGTTCCCGAAACGGTATAGGTGCCGGACTTATATTTAACGGTTCCGCTGTTCATATCCTCCCAAACAACATACAATTTGCTGTTGGAAGAAAACGCTATATCGGCATTCATAACGTTGCTGGCAACCAACACCTCATATCCTGGCAGAAACCCGTTTGAGATATTTTCCGTAAATTGAACAGCGAGCTGGCATCTTCAGGGGTCTCTTTAAAAACGACGTACACGGTGTCACCATGAGCGGCAATATCCGGCCCCGCCCAGGATGCAGCAAATATTGGGATGATTTCTGGGTTCAATCTTACAGGTGTTGTAAAACCAGTGCCTGTCCATCGGCTGAACAACACTTCCTTGGAACTGTTGCTGCCCCAAATAATCATCGGGTCACCAGAGCCGTCCGTTACGATTCTGGGGTGCATGTTGTCAAATTGGCTGGCAGCCACTTGTTCCGTTTGTGACCAAGTGACAACGGATTGAGCGCATAAGGGCTGTCCGACTACAAAAAACAGGATGAGGGCAGAAAATCGCATATTTGGTAGAATTTTAAATGAGCGTCAAAGTTAGCATCGTTTTCCGATCCGTACCTTGCCTCCAAATCAACTTCTCTCATGCATGTATCCATTATTCAAACCTCCCTTCACTGGGAAAACCCTGAATCGAACCGAGTAATGTTTGCCCAAAAGCTCGCTTCCCTGCAAGGACACACCGACCTGATTGTGCTTCCCGAAATGTTCTCAACAGGCTTTTCAATGAATGCTAAATCCCTCGCAGAGCCCATGGTCGGTCAAACCATGGATTGGATGTGTGAGCTTTCAATGAAGATGAATGCTGCGATCGTGGGGAGTTTCATCTGTGTCGAGCAAGGCAAATACTTCAATCGCCTAATTTTCATGCGTCCGGATGGGCATTTTGATTTTTACGA